>Ga0172366_10002231_pt1 | contig 15193 bp, 8 predicted proteins | sample LakKivSesite69cm_FD_114533 | JGI IMG/M metagenome (GOLD analysis project Ga0172366, IMG submission 114533) | Sediment microbial communities from Lake Kivu, Rwanda - Sediment site 69cm | ecosystem: Environmental > Aquatic > Freshwater > Lake > Sediment | place: Rwanda: Western Province, Lake Kivu... | reverse complement strand
GGCGTGGTTTCGAGAACAAGATCGTAATGGCACGTTTGCCAGCACTTTTGAAAGAATCCTCATAATCCTTATTGACGCAAGGTTTGACCAGCAGACAACGGCGGAGAAGGCACTTGAAAACACGAAGCGTGTGTTTAAGGCTGGAGTATTGAAGAAGCAACTAGGAAGAAATGAAATTCCGCTATTGATTCCAAGGCAAAGGGTTACATCAGAACAATGGACAGATCTTTTCTACGAGGCGGTTCCCAAGCTGTATAGACTAGCCGCGAGGATAGAAGAAACCAAGGAATGGAGTGCAGAACAGCTATTAGACCTAATGCGTTCTACCAACTATAAAGTTCCGTATCTCGCCACCAAAACATCAAGGCTCGCAGTCCGATGGCTTTATGAATTGGTCCCAAATTTGAAAATCGACATGTCTGATTATAAGGTTCCAATTGATGTGCTAGTTTACAGAGTAGCGTGTAGACTAGGAGTTATTGATCCTTACCTTGACAAGTATTATGGAGAAGGAAGCGCGGCTGATCTGAAAATTCAATCGCTAGCTAAAGTCCTCTTCCCAAATGATCCGTGGTTTCTTGATGAACCCCTATGGAGTTCTGGCAGACAACCATCTGAAGGAGGACATTGCTTTCCAACGTCTCCAGATCACCAAGGCTGCATTTTCGAAGAAATATGCCTAAAGAGATATGTTAATTTCGACCCTTCGAAAATCGGCATGGAACCCGGTGCGGACATCAAACATGAGAAAGCCATTATCTACACACGAAAACCCAAAGTGGCAGATATAACTGATAAACAGAAAAGGTTTAGCGAGTTTGTTCAACAACTCAAAAAGCAAGGCATAACGGGCGAAGAATACAGACGCAAAATCAGCGAATGGTTCAGAACTAATCCTTAACATAGTACATGAGAGCACAAGGTAATCGGAAAGTGCCTTTAAGAATTCATGAAACCACTTTACGTATCCTTATCAGTTCTTTTGGTTCTGCTATGACTTTCCCGCACTTTACACACTTAGACAATTGTAATGGTTCATACATAGGAATCATGACTTTTACTTTGGGCTCTGGACTTTTTTGCTCGATGAAAAGTTTGTTTACTTGAACACGGTTCCAATGCCCGCATCTGGGGCATTTCATTCTTAAGGTTCTTTTCATGTTTTCACCTTGATAAGGCAAATTCATAAGCCGTAAATGTTCCGTCAGTCGTGCCGTACAGCTTTCTTATGTAGAACTCTGCGTCTTCAACGCTGTTGGCTGTGGGGATTATTTGTTTGAAGTTGAGGCTTTGCAGAAGTGTTTGCAGATTTCCTTCGACTTTTCTGACTATTTTTCCTCTAACAATGTTTCTGCTGCATTGGAAAACTGCTTGGTCTCCAGACTTCGCTTTGCCTTTCTTAGTTCAATCGTCTTTTTGCCTGTTTGTATCCATTCGAAGACTTCTTTCTTAACCATGAATAGAGGCGTTTTCTTCACCTATTCTTATTTACTTGGTTTCGGGTTTATCAGTTTCACTCAACTTTCTCTCTGTTGTTCGCTTGGCGCATCCATTCTTTATATGATTTTATTGTGATTTTCTGTTGATTGGATGGAAGTGAACGGAATGGGAGAGCCTATTTCGCTGAAGGATGTTCTAGGAGTTGGTCCTGCTACAGCCTCGAAGCTTCGTCAAGTAGGAATTACAACTATTGAAGATCTTCCCGTGTCGCCTGTTAGGGAGATAACTGATAAGACTGATATTGGTTTTGAGAAGGCGCTTCAAATCATTCTGGAAGCCAGAAAGCATGTTTGGATAGTTTTATATCTATATCGCTATAACTGATTATAGGTGTTGCTATTTGACGAGAACGTACGCTATTCTGGATAAGACCAAGGTAGGAAGGTTAAACCGTACCACTGTTCCGGAGCAAGTGCGTGCATTGCTACAATTGAAAGAGGGCGACGAGATTGTATGGTTCCAGGAGGATAACAAGGTGGTTGTGGACAGGGCTAAGAAGGAGGTTGAATGATGATAAACACACAAAAGCTGATCGATGAAATCCTCAATAAACCATACAAGCTGTCAAAAGACCAGGAAAAGGCGGTTTTGTCAAAATCAAGATACAACAGAATTATTGCCGGTGCAGGAGCCGGTAAGACTGAAACGCTCACAAGGAGAATAGCGTATCTTCTTTTAGTGGAGAAAGTAAAGCCGGCGCAAATTGTTGCTTTTACATTCACAGAGAAGGCTGCTCGGAGCATGAAAAGTCGCATTTATCAAAGGGTTGAACAGATTGCTGGCTCTGGAGCCACTGCTAATTTAGGCGAGATGTATATTGGTACGATTCACGCGTACGCTAAGAGGGTTTTGGAAGATTATTTTCAGTTTGGAAATCATGGCGTGTTAGATGAGAATCAGGAAATAGCGTTTTTAATGAGGCACGGGTGGAGCCTTGGAATTCAGAACTTTGGAGGAACTTACGCGGAATGTTGCCGGAATTTCCTTCGGACGGTGAACATGGTTTGGGGAGAAATGCTCGATGAAAAGAAGCTGGAGAAGAAAGCGCCCGAGTTTTATAGAAAGTTGAAGCGTTATGAGGACCTTCTAGCGGAGCATAGGCAACTGACCTTTGGCAAGATGATTTACCAAGTGGTTCTTGAGCTCAGAGATGCTCCTGATACCCTTGCCCACGTTCTGCATCTGATTGTTGACGAGTACCAGGACATAAATCAAGCCCAAGCAGAGTTGATTAGTTTTGTTGGGAAAAGCGGCAGCATATTTGTTGTGGGAGATCCTAGGCAGAGCATTTATCAATGGAGGGGGTCTGATGAAAAGTTCTTCGATATTTTCTCTCAGACATTTCAAGAAACATGTACTGTCACTATCCGTGAAAACCGAAGAAGCACCAAGAAAATTGTAAAAAATGCAAACAAGTTTGCTGACAGCTTCGAACGGTCGCACTATGAGAAGATGAACCCGACGAGAGACGAGGATGGATTTATTGGAATAGCCAGTCATGAAAGACCTGAAGATGAAGCTTTGTGGATTGTGGACCAGATAGAAACGCTTCTGGCCAGAAACAAAGAATTGAAGTACTCAGATATTGGAATATTGACAAGAAGTGTTAGCACATCAGCACAGCCGCTTATAGATGAATTTAGAGCTAGAGGGATTCCTTACATTGTTGGCGGTAAGGTCGGTCTTTTTAGGAGAGATGAAGCGCAGGCACTGGGAAGAATTTTTGCGTGGTTTTGGGAAGACGGGTTCTGGGTTGAAGACCCCTGGAGTTGGGGAGAACAAATACGCGGAGACGACCTAATAACCACAGCTTTAGCCTTGTGGGACGCTGCTCATCAGCATGGGCATCCAAATGATGCCGAGGCTAGGCTGAGGGAAATAAAGGATAACCTCAACTCTGCAAAGCCTTCGTATAATAATTTCACCAAGATCTACTATGACGTTTTGAAAGCGTTAGGATTTGAAAGACTGGATTACAACGTAGCGACCGACGCTCCTGTTATGGCGAATCTTGGTAGATTTAACAACTTGCTGACTGATTTTGAAAGTGCGAACAGAATCGGCGGTAGAACTCCTTATTGGAGTCGTGACCTCAAGGGTTTGTGTTGGTTTATGAATTCTTATGCGTCCCAAGCGTATGAGGAGCAGCCTTCAGATGACATTCGTGGTGTGGATGCTGTTCAGCTCATGACTATTCATCAAGCTAAGGGCTTGGAGTGGCCTGTTGTCTTTCAGTTTGCATCTGTTAACACAAGGTTTCCGCCTCGACGTCTTGGAACGCAGCAGAATTGGTGTGGTGTGCCGAGAGAGTTGTTTGATGCTACAAGATATGAAGGTGATATTGAAGATGAGCGAAGGCTGTTTTACGTCGCCATAACAAGGGCTAGGGATGCTTTGGTGATTAGTCATTTCAATCGGCTGACCAGGACTGTCGGTAGGAGCATGTTCATCGATGATATGGATGAAAGCGTGGCAACGGATTTGGAAAATGCAGCCGGTCTTCCCGACCTTACTGTCTACCCGAGTTTAGTGTCAGAGGAGATTGAGACGTTTTCTGCAGGCGAAATCCTAACCTACAATGTGTGCCCGCACATGTATCTTCTTCGAGACCTTTGGGGATATCAGCCAGAACTTAATCAAGCCATCGGGTTTGGCAATGGTCTTCATTATTGTTTGAGAAGGGCTGGGGAGCTTGTTAAGAATGAAGGTTATAGCCCGCTTAGCGCGGTAACCACGGCTGTTGACTTGGATTTTCACATGCCATTTGTTGGAGGCGCCGTGCTTGATAGGTTTAAGGGTAGTGCGAAAAAAATGTTGATTGGCTTTTCGCAAAAGTATGGGGATGATCTAAAACGTATTGAGGAGGTAGAGTATCGCCTTGAATTTCCTGTACAAAACGCGACTATTATGGGGAAAGTAGATGTCATTATGCGTGAGGGTGGGAAAATGGAAGTTAGAGACTATAAGACATCGGATGAGGTTAGAACCTTTGAGGAGATTTCGGTGCAAGTTAGGCTTTACACCCTTGGCCTTAGGAGCCTAGGTAAACCCATTGCTAACGGATCTGTTGCTTATTTAGAAACACCTGAAGTTAAGATGGTTGAGGTTGCTGATCCGTTATTGAGTGATGCCAAGAAATCGGCCGAGAAAACTGTGGATGGTATTATCAGAGGGCAATTTAAGCCAACTCCTGGAGAGAGTTGTGGTAGGTGCGATCAGAAACCTGTTTGCAGATGGAGAAAAGAATGAAATGAATGAAGTAGAAATAGGAAGCAGAGAGAAAGTTAAGGCTCTATTGAAGGAACTTTTCCAGTTTGATGTGCAGGATCTGGATTTTGGAATCTACAGAATAATGAACTTCAAGAGGAAAGAGATTGAGAAGTTCATTGAAGAGGATCTAATCAAAGCTGCTGAAGAAGAGTTCAAAGAATATGCTCGAGTTGGAATGGCTGACCTGCAAAAAGAGGTTGAAAGACTCCGATCTGAGATTATTCGGGATTTTGGTGAGGGAACAATAGACGAAGAAGGCAATGTAAGAAAGCATGAGGATGCTCCGAAAATCAAGGAATATCAGAATACAATAAAAGAACTGGGAGATGCAAAGTTAACGCAGGCTCAAATAGACGATGTCTTCAACTGCGTCTATGAGTTCTTCTCACGGTACTACGATCACGGAGACTTCATATCAAAAAGGCGATACGGTGGAAGAGCTAAGTATCATGTACCTCACAACGGTGAGGAAATTCTATTTCACTGGGTAAATAACGATCAATACTACATAAAGAGTGGGGAATTCTTCAAAAAATACACTTTCAGAGCTGGAGGATACTCGGTAAACTTTAAACTAAAGGAACCAGAGACGGAATTTGTTGGAATCAAAGGCGAAAAGAAGTATTTTCTTCTTTGCGATGACGCTTTCACACTGGATGAAAGAAAAAAGGAGTTAGATGTGTTTTTCAACTGGAGGGCACTTGTGGATCAAGAAAATGAGAAGTATGGAACTAGAAACGTTCAAGAAGCTATTACCTCAGACACCGTCAAAAATTTGCTATCAGAAATTGGTGATAAGGGTCCCGGAACAGAGCTTCGGAAAAAGTTTGATGAAGAAGAAACACTTTTAGAAAAACATCTGAAGAAGTACGTAGAAAAGAACACCGCTGACTACTTCATCCACAAAAATCTGGAACTGTTCTTGGAAAGGGAGCTTGAGTTCTACATTAAGAACGAAGTGTTGGATCTTGACGAAATTGAGAACATGGACGAAAGAAGAATGCGCTTGAGCAAGGCAAAGATACATGCAATTACGAAATTAATTAGAAAAGTGATTGAATTTCTTGCTCAAATTGAAGATTTTCAGAAAATGCTTTTCGAGAAAAAGAAGCTTGTCCTTAGGACAGACTACGTCATAACTTTAGACAAGATAAAGGAGTATACAGGAGAGCAATTCCTAGAAAGCATTCTTGACGAGGTTTTGAGGAATTCGAGTCAAACGAAAGAATGGAAAGAGCTCTTCGGAATCAATTTTAAGAACAAAGGAGACCTAATTGAAAGGCAGGCACTTGATGAGAAAGAATGGAAGAGACTGCCAATCGATACAAAACATTTTTCTCAAGAGTTCAAGATTCGCCTGATGGGTAGACTGAGTGAAAATAACGATCTAGATGAAACCCTTGATGGAATTGTTATAAAAAGCGATAATCTCCAAGCATTGTCCCTTCTCCTATCAAAATATCAGAATCGAGTGAAAACCATCTATATTGATCCACCTTATAACACTGGTAGTGATGAATTTCTGTACAAGGATAACTACCAACATTCATGTTGGCTTAGCATGATGAATGATCGATTGGCATTAGCGCGCAAGTTGATGAGTCAGGACGGTGTGTTATTCACTCATATTGACGAGAATGAACAATTCCGTCTAAGGTTACTACTTGATAGCATATTCGAACCTGATAACTATATTGCCCCTTTCGTGTGGCCTAGCAGGTCGGGAAGAGGCGGAACCGTGGCCAAAATTCAGATCGGCCACGAATACATCGAGTGTATCACACGGGATAAGCAGCAATCCAGTTTTAAGCCAACAGTGAAGGAGATTGAGGCAGGTAATTATTCAGATGAAAAAGGAGCATATAGACGGGAACCTTTGAGGCAATGGGGACCTCAAGCAAGGCGACGGGAAGATAGACCAAGTATGTATTTTCCTATTCCGACGCCTTATGGAGTTGATGCTTACCCAAAGCTTCCCGACGGATCCGATGGCAGGTGGCGTTTTGGGCTCCAAAAAGTAAAGGAAATGCTTGATGAAGGCGATTTGGACTTTTTCAGGGACGAAAAAACAGGTGTGATAACAGTCTATCGAAAAATAAGAGTTGGGGGAAAAACATTCAGCGCTCCAAGTAATATTCTTGATGATGTTGGAAGTTCAGCAGATGGCACAAAAGAAATACTATCTCTATTTGGTGAGAAAGTATTCGACACTTGCAAGCCCTTAAAACTCGCTGAGCGATTGATAGACCTTGTTACTTGGGAAGATAAAACTCCCGTTTTTGTCCTTGACTTCTTTGCAGGTTCTGGGACAACTGCTCATGCAGTTTTGGAACTAAATAAACAGGACGGCGGGCGTCGGAAGTTCATTTTAGTAGAGCTGGCTGACTTTTTCGATTCAGTCACCCTTGCTAGGCTCAAAAAAGTTTCTTATTCCTTCGATTGGGACAATGGAAGACCTCAATCGACAAAATCCTTGGGAATTTTCTTCAAGTATCATTATATTGAGCAATATGAAGACACTTTGAACAACATTGTCTTCAGAGAAAAAGACAAGACAATTCAAGAAACACTAGAAAGCTTCCATGACTATTTCCTTCACTATATGTTAGACTACGAAACCAGAGAAAGCCCAACAAGACTAACAACGCAAAAGTTCGAAACGCCCTTTGACTACAAAATCAAAACAATTAATGGAACCGAAGAAAAAGAGCAAACCGTCGACCTAGTCGAAACCTTCAATTACTTACTAGGCTTGAATGTCAGCAAAGTCCGCACATTCAACAACGGCCAACGTATATACCACGCTGTGTACGGAAAACGTGACAACCACAACACTGTTATTATTTGGCGCAATACGAAAGACCTTGACCTTCAGAAAGACAAGGAATTCATCGAAGAAAAGATTCTGTCAGGCAATACCTACGACCTCATTTTCATCAACGGTGACAGCTACGTCAAGAATGCACAAGCAATAGAACCCGAATTCAATAAGCTAATGGGAGCCTGATATATGGCGAGACCGAGAAACACTGTGACACAAAAAGCCGCCAGATTCAGGCTTGAAAATCATCTCGTTTTAGCAAGATACATAGCCAATAAACTGGGACTAAACGAAGTATCCGACATAAAACAATTCAGCGATGTCAAAGAAGGCTTCGACTCAGATGGTCGCAGCTACATGTACCATGCAATCATCACACGCAAAGGTAACAAAATCCCAGAAAGTAAACTAAGACGGTACGACGAGAACATAAAAAAATACTTCGAACGTATGAAAAGAAATAGAGAAGAAAAAATCTCCATCAAATATTATCAATACTTAGCCCTCCTATTCTCAGAAATTTACCTTGACTCATACTTCGAAAACCCAGTAAAATTCCTCAACGAACTAAACGAATGGATATCCACAGCGACCTCAGAAGAACCCTTCAGCGCGTTCAACCTCAAAAAAATAGCCTACTGGATGGCTACAGGAAGCGGAAAAACACTAATCATGCATGCAAACTACTGGCAATTCCTAGCCTACAACAAAGGTCCAAAGAAATTAAATTTTGAAAACATAATCCTCATCACAGCAAACGACGAAATGTCAAAACAACATTTAGAAGAGCTAAAAAAGAGCGGAATCCCAGCAACTCTATTCCAAGGCGAAACCGGCGGCTACTTTGAAGGAGACACAAACACAGTCAAAGTCATAAGCATATACAAACTCAAACTGCCAGAAGACAAAAAAGGCGAAGGCGTAACAATAGACGTATCAAGCCTCGGAACCAAAAACCTCGTGCTTGTTGACGAAGGACACAAAGGCCACAAATCAGAAGACATGAAATGGAAGAGAACACGCGAAAAACTTGCAAAGGACGGATTTACCTTCGAATACAGCGCAACATTCGGCCAAGTAATAACAAGCAGCAACGAAGAAGCGTTCAACGAATACTCAAAATCAATACTCTTCGACTACTCATACAAATACTTCTATGGAGACGGCTACGGAAAAGACTTCCGAATACTAAACCTAGACAGCAAGGCATTCTCTGACAAACACATCCATATATTACTTCTAGCAAACGCCATGTCCTTCTACGAACAAATCCTCGAACATAGGAACGCTGGCAGCCACCTGAAAGATTACAACATCGAGAAGCCACTTTGGGTGTTCGTCGGAAGCAAAGTGCAAAAAGAAGCCTCAGACATCCTAAAAATCGTTCAATTCCTAAACTGGCTCCTTGAAAAAGACGAAAAAACAATAAAAGAATTAATTGCAAACATCCTTAAAGGAAACTCAGGCATAATTGCAGACAAAAAAGATGTCTTCGCACCAAGACACCCAGAAAGAAACTTTGTCTATCTACGAGACAAAAAAATATCTTCAGACGAGATTTACAAAGGAATCTTCAACGAAATCCTTCATATAGCTCCCGGCATCATGGGAAGAAAACTCCATCTGGTTGACCTCAAAAACATCGGAGGCGAAATCGGGCTTAAAGCAGGGACCTCAGACAAATACTTCGGCGTTATAACCATTGGAGAAAAACCCGAGTTCCTGAAGCTCGTCGAAAACCAAGCAAAAGATATCATCGTCGAAACTGCAGCGATAAGCAGATCACTTTTTGACGAAATAAACGATGAAACCACATCAATAAACATGCTAATCGGGGCCAAAAGATTCATGGAAGGCTGGAATTCGTGGCGAGTATCTAGCATGTGCCTTCTATTCGTGGGAAAGACTGAAGGGCCTCAAATCATACAATTATTTGGAAGAGGCGTAAGACTCAAAGGAAAAGAATACAGCCTAAAAAGGAGCAGATTTGCCCCGCCGCCACACCCCACATACATTGAAGTTCTGGAAACGCTTCAAGTATATGGAATACAAGCCAACTACATGGAAGTATTCAGAGAAATAATAGAAAAAGAAGACATCCTTACGTATGAGCTACCCCTGCCAACCGTAAAAATCCAGCCATTCCCAGCAGATCTGCAAATTCTTGGTCTTCGAAAGGGATGGTCGTTTGATCAAGAACTGCTGACCCTCGAAGCAGAAGATGATGTAGAGGCTAAAGTCTACCTTTTACCGCGAGCAATTATCATCGATGGAAGAGAAGAGCAGTCCCTAGTCTCAACAACGGGTCAGATTCCCAGGGCAATTAGGAAAGAGGTTCTTGATCTTCTCGACTGGGATAAGATATTCTACACTATACTAGATTACAAGAATGAACGAGAGTTTTTCAACATCGCAATCACAAAAGAGACGCTTAAAAAAATCATGTACGAGCAGAAATACAAACTTCTGTGCAACGAAGACTTGATTGAACCTAACAGTTTTGAATCATTACAACGCGTCAATGAAATTGTCGTCCTCTTACTCAACAAATACCTAGCCTCCTACTACTCAAAGAAGAGAAATGCCGCCGAGAAAAGGCACATGGAGCTCAGGCCTCTAAAAATCGAAGACGAAAATCTTCTGAACAATTACAGGATACAAATCAAGGAAGACGATAAAGTCCTGATTGAAAACATTGACAACTTGATCAAGTCCAGAAAAATCTACAAATCAGCGAGCGAAATGAAACTAATCGGAGACCTGCGAACATACATAGACAAGCAGCCCACAGCTTTCAGAAACGCTCACTTCAAAGGTCATCTATACCAACCCTTACTCGTGAAGCAAGACAGCGAAAGGATAATCACAATACCAGTAGGGCTTAACGAAGGCGAAACCAAATTCGTTGAAGACCTCAGCCTTTATCTCAACGAGAAACAACCCGCAAATGAGGTCTATCTGCTAAGAAATCTGACCAGAAGTAGAGGAGTCGGCTTCTACGAATCGCACTCGTTCTACCCAGACTTTGTCATGTGGATAAAAAGAGACCGAAAGCAAATAATAGCGTTCATAGACCCGAAAGGTCTTGGTCACGTCGACTTAGAAGACCCAAAGCTCAAGCTCCACGAATACATCAAGGAACAGATCCAAGGAGAACTAAACAACCCAAACGTAAAATTGGATGCATTTATAATCTCAGTCACTCCATACAGCGATATTTCCAAAAGGCTACCCGGACAACATCTCACACTGGAAACATTTGAAAATAACAAACACGTCTTGTTTCAGTATAGAGATAAAGATATCCCCAACAGATCCTACGTGGAAAGGCTATTCGAAATCGCTACGTTAAATGTATGAAAATGCTTCAAAGAAAATCAAGGTCTTCCTCAGCTCCTCATATTTCACCACTTTAGTTAAGGCTTCGGGGCATCTCCAAATTCAGCTTGAACAAGAGCAACCAAAACGAGAACAACACTACTCTTAAGGAACTCTACTTTAAATGCAGAGAATTTATCTCATACTATAGTAATCTATTAATACGGTTGTGCAAGAATATTCGAATCGCATCCAGGAGCTGAACCCAACTTGACTAAGAAATGGTTTCTAGTCGAAGAAGCAAGTCGCAACATGAACATAGCGATGACATGTACAGACACAATTTACGCAATCAACCAGCTTTCTGGAGAAAAGAAGTGGAGCGCCGAGAAGCTTAGATCAAGCATCGAAAATGGAAAAAAATTTCTAGAAGAATTTTCCATAGCCGTGGAAAGCATGTACCGTGATGAGGTCCTTTCAGACCCTTTTATGTTCTCGCTTGCCGACGAGACAGCAAAATCCATAGGAGTTCGCCCGAAACAACTATTCAGCCTAACAAAAAAAGCAATTTCGGACTTGTCAGATAGGCTTCTTTCATCTGAAGCTTATAATCTCTTGACATCCATAATTAAGATAACCCAGCAAGCCGCGGTTCACAAATGCGAGTCAATCAAGCCGATTATACTATAATACCGATCAGTGAGAAGGCTCTACTTGAGAAGATAGATAAGATAGCTCGTGACTGTTCAAGGCTAAACCAATATCCCATGTCCCTTTTCAAGAAGCACGTGGAAGAGATAAAGAGAGAAGTAGAAACAAGACTTTTGGATTCGACATCAGCGACAGATCCTATTTTGAGAAGACAATACTATTTATTCTCGTGGCTGTCTGTCTGGCTGCTGAGCGACCAAGTAGAGAAATTTGCTCTTGTTGAAGCATCAACAAGCAGTCCCATGTGGAGTCATTTGAACATTGTGATTGATGATCTTGTCACACGTCTGGGATTAAGTTCAAAACCACTGCCATTTTTTGGGAGTTCATTCTATTGCACAGGTTCTTTTGCCTATACGGAACGCGGCATTCCTGTTTCTCCTTTCTATCAGGTTTCAACCGAATCGCACGAATCATCTCTCTTCTGGCCCCTTTTAGCTCACGAGATTGCACATCTAAAACTAAATGAAACAGATGACGTCCAAAACTTAAGAAGAGAGCTTTCTAGAGAAAATCTGAGAAGCGAAAAATACCGCGAAAGACTGGATGAGGCTTTGTGCGACGTTGTGGCAACTCTCTTATACGGGCCTTCCTACATCGCTGCATTTGGCACCAAGTTCTGGCAGATCTTGGACGAGTACCACGATGAAAGTTATCCTTCGAATCAATATAGGTTATTTGTCATGTTCAAGACGATGGAAGAGAAAAATGGGCAATCAATCTACTCTATTAAGAACACTTTTGAAGTGAACGAAAGACTGGCGAGAAGAGAAAAGATATCGTTCTTGACAGACGAAATGATAGAGCTTGGGCAGAAGCTCGTGAGAAATCCTGCTAATGTTGACGATGATAAGATCATTGATTTTTGCAATGACCCTAACAAAATCGACAAAGGGAGACTAGACTATCTGTTCAATGCGTTATGGTTAATGATCTATCAAGGCACAAAAACCTTTGACGTAGCGACAAACATAGCCAACAGTATCTTAGAAAGGTGGACCAAAAGGTCTTAGTCCTTGGCTAAGGGCCGAAGCTAAGATGTGAGCCAGTTTTAATGGTGCTGGTGAAGAGTAACTATGGCTCGGCGAGCCCCAGTTCAGATATGAAAGGTAAAACACGTCTTTCGCCACATCTCCAGAGTTTATCTTTCCAGATATCGGAATCACTTCTAAAACCTTAGGAATAGGTGTTCCATGTTGATAAGTATCTACACCTGCAAGGCATATCACAATCAAATTCTTGTCTAGTTCTATGAAATCTCCTGAAAGGGGCTTGCAGATTTCTCCATTGACACTTCGGAACAATCGATGAGGAACATTCTTTTTAACTGACACAATCGCAGAATTTTTGATATTTGATTCGTCTACGAGCTTTTTGAAAGTCTCTAACTCTCTATCAGATACGTCTCCATCCCGCAAAACCAGGAAAGAATTTGGCTTAGAAGTTTTCAATGCCCTCGAAGTACAACACTTCAGTGCTTCGACATTCAGGTCTTCTCCAACAATCATGTCGCCTGGAAGAATCTCATAAAGCCCCCTTTGATCATAGACTATTCCCATAGCCCACCATTCAGCCTTTTGTCTACCAACATCGACTGCAGCATATCTTTCGTAGACTAGAGGATCATGAAGTATCCATGGGATTCCTCCAGCTTTGGCAAAAATACCCGCACAGATGCCTTCAAGGAAACCCTTGCGCTGATACTCTACTATCGAAACGGCGGTCTTTTTTCTAAGGCATTGAATCGCTATGCTATATTGTGCAAATAAGTTGGTCAACGTCTTGTAGAGAGGTGAGTCTTCTTCCAATATGGCAATGCATGCGGTCTTACCTAGAGCATCTTGTGCTTTTCTTTTTTCTAGATAATTCCTAATTTCAGCCTCAGATTTTTCGAGTAATGTAGGCTTCTCAGGAGGAGACCAACCAAAATTGTTTTCAAAATACTCTGTCAAAGCTTTCCAGAAAGGACCAGCTAAACTATCCTCCACCGAGAAAAGAAACATCTCCTCCAAATCTGGCTCCTTGAAAGGCCCTTTCATCAAAGCATATGTCAAGTGTTCTGGCCTGACTGGCGAACCGTCCTTTTGAACCATTAGTCGAGGTTTCTCGATAGTAGTGACCAGAGTAGTAACGGGTTTAAGTGCTTTGTATACATTAGCTCCTAAATCGAGATAAGAGAAATTGGAATCTAGCTCCTTTTTTAGGTATGCCCAACGTTTTCGTGCAGGCGAATGAGGATCGCGGTCTTCTTTTCTTTCGGCCACATCCATTAGGAAAGTATTCTCATTCAGAACATTTCTCGGAACTTTCTTTAAAGTTACATGTCTATGAAGCAACTGAGGAGCGTAGGGATAAGAGCCTTTGCACACAGCAGGCTGAGAAGAATCGAGTTTTTGAACGCGTTTGTTCCATGAATAACGAAGTCTCAGATAGTCATATACGCTTCCCCTCCAAGGCTTTCCTTCAATCTTCGCTTCTATCGGAATACTGGAGATGGGGCGTGGATCAACTCCATCTATCGGGATACCTTTGTTTCCAATCACATAATGAAAATAGATTCCGTTGAAACGTCTCCGACTCTGCTTATATCGCTCCCTTTCTTGCCCTATCTCCTCTTGAAGCCACTTCAAATCCTTCCCTTTGAAACGAATTTCTTCGAGAAAAGGTTTAGACTCGATGTAATGTGTTTTCGTGTCCAAAACAAGAATCGGTTGACCATTCGAAAGAAAATAATACCTGAAATGCGGTCCACGAAAGAAATTCAGTGCGCACCCATATTTTTCATAGAGGTTTTTCCATTCCCATGGAAACGCTGTATCGCGGCCCATGGTCCAATACTTCGCGTTTCTAAGTTTCTTTCTCTGGATGTTGTAGATGAGCTCAAGAAGCGCCCTTTTTCCTTCCTCGGTCGGAGCTAATGGCTGCTTTCCAACGTAAGTCACTGAAATACTATCAATAGTGTATTGCTTGTTTTGAGGCTCTTCTGCAAGGAAGCCGATTACAAAGTCTTCTTCCTTGGATTTGAAGTATTTTGCGAAAGCAGTTTTCTCAGCAAGTTCAAGCTGGAATACAACGTCCCCCAGCTTGTCGTATTTTTCGGTTCTTGGAAAGATTCCTTTAACCTCGAAGAAGTCAACTCCCTCTAGCGGTTTATCAAACATTAACCCCATAGGAAAAATATTCGTAAGGAGGGCTTCTTGGCCAGGCTTCATCTCGACCTACTCGAAGAATACAAGACTTTTTTATTATAAAAACTGTTGCTTAACGCGTTCAAAACTATGGGCATATGTGCTTGTCTTCACGTGCTCTCTTATTCCCAAACATCAGTCAAAAAACTTGTTGCCGCCCATTGATGTCCCCTCTTTGCAGCTACTTTTTGACCTACCTCCTTCATCAGTTTCTTGTTCATCCGTTGCATCCTACGAGTAACATCCCACCTTTTCAAGCCGTATTCGTCTAGCTCTGTAGCCATAGCCGAAGGCAGTGAACCTTTAACGCCATTCTGCATCAGACACGTATTTATTTGAGCGCCCACCTCCCTTCAGGGGCAACTTTCTGAATATAACTAGGCTC
>Ga0172366_10002229_pt1 | contig 15194 bp, 18 predicted proteins | sample LakKivSesite69cm_FD_114533 | JGI IMG/M metagenome (GOLD analysis project Ga0172366, IMG submission 114533) | Sediment microbial communities from Lake Kivu, Rwanda - Sediment site 69cm | ecosystem: Environmental > Aquatic > Freshwater > Lake > Sediment | place: Rwanda: Western Province, Lake... | reverse complement strand
GGGTCTCGTGTTCATCTTGTCCAGCTAAAGGATTCACCTCCTGTGCTTGGACGTAACACAAAATACGAGACCTCACTTCCCAAATTAAACATTAACTCAATTTCGGGACAAGCCAGCGCGCTAGAGAGACTCAGGAAAACAAATAACACTCTCTTTTTCTACATGCCACATCCTCTCAGAAATGCTTCATGGCTATGCATGCTGCGAAACGGCTTATATCTCAAAAGCCTCACCATGTTAGCTCACTCAAAGAAGGCGCTCATCTCACAATGGGGGATTAACTGAACTTTGAGTTAGGTACACAAATATAAAAGAGGACGCAGACTCAACATTTGAATTCCAGCCAGTTGCGGGGGTGTCCGAGTCTGGCCAAAGGAGACAGGCTTAGGAAAGCATTCAGTCGCTAGTACTTGGGCAACGCTTTAAGAAACCTGTTGCCGTAGGGCTGCATGGGTTCAAACCCCATCCTCCGCACCAGCAACATTCTTTGGCCGAGTCCATCTGCATTTTTAGCTGAATCTCCTTCACAATGGCGATGTGTCTTGTCATCAGATTTTTTAGGGCACCGTGATTTCAAGATCTTGGGACAAAATGCATCGTCAAGATTTTAAATTGGCCCATTCTTATAGAACATGTGTGGATATGGCATGACTAGGGAAGAATTGAAAATGGAATTGGACTTCGAAGAGGTCAGGGAAGAAAAGGTTAGGTTCTTAGATAGTCACCATGTAATGATCTTGGCAACATCCTATGATAACAGAGTTACCGCGAGGACAGTGACCTTTGCTAGCAAAGGATTGGATATCTACTTTATGTCTTGGAGTCATCATAAGAAATGCGTTCAGATAAGGGGAAACCCCAGAGTTGCGTTATGCAGGGACAATGTGTCGATAGAAGGATTCGCTGAGATATTGGGAAACCCCTTAGATGAGAAGAATAAAGAAGTTGCAGAAATATATAGAAACAAATTACCTCGTGATTTTGATGGCTTTGCACGCATACCAGGAATGGTTATGGCAAAGGTGACACCCACATTCATGGTTTCCTGGATAAGAGTAGAGAATAGGTTCTTCTTGGAACACTTGGACTTAGAAAACAAGAGGGCGTATTTGGAGAAACCGGACGAATAAGCATTATTCTTGCCTCTTCTGCTGTGTTTGTGTTCCATAAAAAGCACGTGAATATCAAGTGGCAGACTGTAGTGCTCTTGTACAGAGATGAGATCATTCTGTCCAGTAGACCCATCCGTCTGGGCCCTTAGCCGCTTTCAATACTCCCCTTTTGACCCTTCGAGCGAGAATGCTCGCAATCTTGCTCTCCTTGCCTTTCGTTGAAATTCCTCTTGCTGCCAACGCCCTAGCCACATCTTCCCTTGTCTTCCTGTTCGGGAGTTTGAAAAATCCTTCCTGGACTAGAGTTTTCATTGCACGGTGCACCTGTCCGCCCCAAGTTTGAGGTGCGCCATCCCGTACACGCAACCTCTTTTGGATCTTTGCAGCGGACGCAAATTTCTTCCTAAGGCCTTCAAACGGAGCCCCTAGCATTTTGATGTTTTTTAAGTCTCCTTCTCCAAGGCCTCTCTTCACAAACTCCTGTATCACTGGCATCTTGTCAGGCTTCAAACCGGCAAGCACTGCTCCAACTGTCTCCACAGCAACCGCGTCTCTGCCAACCACAAGTGTATTCATTTTCAGTCTTTCTTTGGCGCCGTGTGTTCCAATTTGCGGCGTAGCACCAACTCCGCTGTATAGGTACGTGCCGTCTAGCACGGCCAGATCTATTCCGCCGATTGCTTCATAAATGTCGGCTAGAAGTGTATCGAGTTTCTTATGGAACTTTGCTTTCTTTGGGTCTGGGATTAAGCCGAAGAGGTTCTTTAGAATGCTTCCTCTCTCGTACCCGCGTAGCACGTGTGTGCTAACAAGAACGTTAGGCTTGAAGAGTATGTGCGAAAGACGTATTTCTTCATCAGTAAGTTTGACCCTTTTGGTTTCAGCGTCATCTGACAGATTGAAAGGCACGACGTGGTCTGAGAAAAGTTCCTTCCACAGTTGAAGCCTTTCCAACCCCTTTCCCTTGTAGTTGTCTGACTCAGCCAAAAAGATCTTCGGAGCCTTGTTGAAACTTTTAATTATAGCACCAGCCACGCTGACCGTTGTGTGATTCTCAGCATTAGGATCAAACACTCCCACCTTGATGACTACAGGCCGCTTAGACTTGTTCAGGTCGTCTATCCCTCCAATGAGTTCAAGTGCCAATTCAAGAGAACTATGAACATTTTCTCCAAACTCAACCACGGCAACCTTGGCCCCCATAACCGCATCACATCTTCTTCCTCTTGTCCACATGGGTAAAGATAACCGTTTCCGAAGCATGCGGAAAAAATTTTTGCTAATAGATCCAACCCCAGTCTTTTCAGAGAAAAGAGAAATGGGGTCAACGAGTGATGTCTTCACTGCGTTGAGGGTTTAAATCCACGCGGCAAACTCGGGACAAGATTCGATAAGAGAGTTCCTGTCGGGCTTCTGCTCATATTGGAAAAGACCACCTGATTGAAGCAAATAGAGGGCAGCACGCGCTGAGGGCCTTCCCATTGAAGAAGAAGCCATTGAACAGTGCTCGCAAACAACAGATACACGTTTGGACTGAAAATGAATAACCAAAAATAGAGCCATATGGATCTTGGAAATCGCCGACCGCCATGCGCATGCGACATATTTAGTCAGACAGCTATAAGAAGAGGCAGAGGGATGAGGCTTGAAAACGAAATTACTGCAACTAATGAAGAGTAGAAGGAGCATCCGAAAATACAGCAAAGACCCAATTCCAATGGAAAGAATTTATCAAATATTAGACGCTGGAAGATACGCTCCTTCCGGAGCCAACAGGCAACCATGGATCTACATTATAGTTACTGACAACGCGTTGAAAGAAAAGATCAGGAAAGAAGCTGAGAGGATAGAGAGAAACTTTCACAGAAAGGCTCCTGCCCATCTCAAAAAATGGTTCAAAGAACAGAATATCACTCCGGAAAAGAGTTTCCTCACCGACGCCCCAGCTCTAATTGTTGTCGCTGGCTTAACCAACGCTCCTTACTGGCTTCAATCCACCTGGATCTCAATCGCCTACGTCTTGCTCTCAATAGAAAGCCACAACCTAGGAACCCTCACTTACACGCCTGCAGAAACGGTTTATCTCAACAAGTTATTAAAAATTCCAAACGATTATCGCCCTGTCGCGATCTTGCCCATAGGTAACCCTGCAGAAAAGCCATCCCCTGAAACTCGCCCCCGAAAGCCCCTAAAACAAATGATTTACCTAAACATATACGGTAACAAGTCGCAACCAATTGACTCCTAAAAACGGTTCGTGGTTTACCTGCACACACGGATGAGCAAGCTTGCCCTACGGAGCCCAAGGGCCTATCGGCTCAGTACAGATCCTTCATTCTTGATGTTTGAGAGATGGCGAGCTTGACCTCGCAAGAATGCTCTGAACGAGTTTCTTGCTATTGTTTGATCTGAAGAATATGTTCATCCAGTTTGATCTCCGTGCCTTGTCCATTCTGGAACGTGTGCGTTTGGAATAAAATCAGTTCTAGGCAGGTATGGCTTAATGTCGATTATCGGTGAACCCTCTTCTGCGTCGAGTCCCTTCACCGTCAGGATGCATCCTTCAACCTTCACTAATTCCACAATGCTCAAGCCTATCGGGTTTGGACGTGAAGGGCTTCTGCAGGCAAAAACACCAGTTTCAACGTTGACAGCATGTCTTTTTGGAAAAACCAGTAAGGTTTTCCTTTCGTCTACGCTATCACGCAAATGCATCCAGTAGAGAATGATCAGGTGAGAGAAATCCACTGTGCCTTTAAGCCCAACGCAGAATTCAGAGAAAATCTTCACTTTAGCCTCTTGCTCACCTGCTTTTTCCACAACTCCGATAAATTTCAATTCTCTTTTTACAACCATTATCCAACCCTCAGCCTTGAAGTTTCACAGCAGTTTTCCTAGCGCGCGCTCGTGAAGCAAAGCTCACACGCTTCAATATCAATCGCTGAATCAAACGCTTTATGCAGTCTGCACAAAAGGCCTTTCGCTCTGATTTCTCTGCAAATTCCGCAGTACATTAGAATCAGATCTCTGTGCGAAAGTTTGCTTTTAGCTAACGATTTTGCCATGTTTTCCACTAGCTTTCTTATGTCTTTGTCATCCTCCAAGTCAATGGCTTTTCCACGTATCTTTCTGTAATAGAGACTTATAGCTGGTTGGCTTACGCCTAGAATTTTGGCTGCCTCCCTTTGCTTTAGTTGATATTTTGTTGTTAGTTCTTTGGCTATTATAGCTCGGATGACGGGTAAGACGCATTTCACAGCTACTTCGCATGGAACTGACATTTATGGTGCTTCCGCTTAATAGTTGTAGAAAGGCATAAATATACTTTATTACAATTGTAATATCAATCTGAAGGTAAAAAAATTGAACTACCGAAATATTGTTGAAATCTCCAAAAACATCTACTGGGTAGGCGCCAGAGACTGGAACCGCAGACTTTTTGATGCATTGATTCCTCTTCCGAAAGGAACAACCTACAACGCATACCTAGCGGTAGGTGCAAACAAGAAAGCCTTGATTGACACGGTGAATCCAGGTTTCGAAAGCGAATTGGATGAAAGAATCAGGCAAGTTGCCGACCCAAGCGACTTGGATTACGTGACAATGAACCATGCTGAACCGGACCACGCAGGGTCAATTCCGTACATAATGTCAATAAACAGCAAAGCCAAGCTCGTAACCACCAGCAAAGGCGCAAAAATGGCCCAAACCTTCTACAAAGTTCCTGAAGACAGAATAAAAATTGTTGCCGATGGAGAAACCCTTGATTTAGGCGGCAAAACGCTGCGATTTATTGAAGCTCCAATGCTTCACTGGCCTGAAACGATGTTCACTTATGTGCCGGAGAACAAAATCCTGTTTCCGTGCGACTTCTTCGGATTGCATGTTGCTGAGGGATTGTACGATGATGAAGTAGAGGACATGCTTCTTTTTGCTCAACGTTATTTCGGCGAAATAATGATGCCGTTCAGATTCAATGCTCAAAAAGCGCTGGAAAAAATAAAGGACTTGGAGATTGAAACTATTGCACCTAGCCATGGGCCGATTCACAGGAATCCCCAGCGGATTCTTGATGCTTACAGAAAATGGGCAAATGGAGAAACTAAACAAAAAGCAATCATAGTCTATGTGACCATGTGGGGCAGCACAGAGAAGATGATTAAGCCGATGGCAGAGGCCTTGGCTTCTGAAGGCATTGAAATCGTTCGGCATAATCTCGCTGTGGCTGACATAGCCGATGTGGCTAGGGATCTGGTTGATTCAAGAGCGATCGTCTTAGGCACGCCAACAGTGCTGGGCGGTGCACACCCGTTGGCGGTATACGCTGCTTACTTGGTGAAGGCTTTGCGGCCGCCGGCAAAATATGCAGCAGTCTTAAGCTCGTATGGATGGGGTGGTGGAGCAATAAAGCACGTTCAGGAAGTTCTAGGCCCCACAAAATTGGAGGTTGCTGGAGCCGTTGAGATAAACGGTCCGCCAACTGAAGACGACATCAAGCAGATCGTTGACCTGGGCAAGGCTCTAGCTAGGAAGATCAAGGGGGAGATGCATTGAGCAACTCGGCTGAGAGTAAAAAGCGAGCGTTGAAAGAAATAATCAGACAGCTGCACGATGGAGTGCCGCCGCAGGAAGTTAAAACGAAGTTTAAGCATGTTTTAGAAGGCACAAGCTCCAAAGACATTGCCAAGATTGAGCAAGAGCTTGTCAAGGAAGGAATGCCTAGGGAAGAGCTTCAAAGCCTATGCGCTGTTCACTTGGCGGTTTTCGCGGATCAAGTACAAGAACAAGAACTGCACATTCCATCTGGGCATCCGATCAACATCCTCATGGAAGAACACAAGATTCTTCTGCAACGCGCAGAGAGACTGGGAATCCTTGTGAACATGATTGAGCAAGCATGTGATGTGGTCTACGTCGGTGACGCATTAACAGAGCTGCAAAACATTACAAAGGATTTCCAAGATGCCGAGAAGCACTATTTGCGGGAAGAAAACGTGCTTTTCCCCATGATGGAAAAACATGGAATCATTGAACCGCCTGCGATAATGTGGATGGAACACAACCAGATAAGAGAGACGAAGAAGAAGCTTTACAACTTGGTTGAAAAATGGAACACTATGAGCTTTGACGACTTCAAGAAACAATTGGGTGAGACTTCTAAGCCTGTATGCAGTATTCTGCCGAGCCACTTTTTCAAGGAGAATAACATACTTTTCCCAACAGCACTAGAGCTTGTTCAGAGCGAGGAATGGGAAGAGGCTAGAAAGGAATTCGACGAAATTGGATATTGCTGCTTTACGCCACCGCACCTAATAGCAAAGCCGCAAACTGAAAAGCAAAAACCCGAAGAAGCCCCTGCCGCAGACGTTTTGCAGTTCGAAACTGGAAGCCTTTCAAAAGAGGAAATAGAAGGCATCTTGAACTCGCTTCCAGTAGACATATCATTTGTCGACAAAGAAGATCGTGTAAAATACTTCAACAAGGCTGATAGGAGAATTTTCGTGCGAACCAAAGCCGTAATCGGCAGAAGCGTCCAGCTGTGTCACCCGCAAAAAAGCATCCAAATTGTGAACAAAATCATAGAAGCCTTCGAGAACGGCGAAAAAGACATGACTGAATTCTGGATCACAGTGAACGAGCGCTTAATTCACATCAGATACTTTGCGGTCAAAGACAAAAATGACAAATATCTGGGAACTATGGAAGTTACTCAAGACATCACGGACATTAAGAAGATTGAAGGACAGAAGAGACTCTTGGACTGGGAAGAATAGCACGCGCGCTTCCAATCAACAAGTCTTCATTGCTTGTTCCATGAATAAGCTGGTCTTCACTGGTAGCAGCAATTACGGTAGTCATTTCTTTTCTGACTTAAGCCAAGCGACCAATCTAACACCAAACTTGGTGTTTCTTTTAATCTCACTCATCGGAGGCTCAAGTGACCTGTAGATTTCGCGATTGTCACCCTCGTTATCTTTTACCGCCATGATTTATGTGGGAAACCCAATAGTTTGAAAAGCATCCAAGCATTGTTTTGGTTCTTCTGGATTGTACGAAGAACGCACTCTTAGGAATTCAACTTAGGCAACATATTTCTCTTTCATTTTTTCTGACAATTTTTCAAACAATGGCTTCTGTTTTTCACAACTAGGGCATTTATCTCTTGTGACGGCAAGAACCTACACTGTTCCAGCTTTCCTCGACGATCGATCGAGTTAATGCACACATTTTCTATCTGTCTACTTCTTAGGTACCGGTCTGACAGTGACAAATTCACCTTTTCCAATTTCCAAATAGAGCTGAATCTTGTCAGGAACCTGTATGACTCCCTTTTCCGAATCCTCAATGGGGTAAACCTTACACCGTGCTCTTTTACCCTTAACGGTTTCAACTTCAACTTCCTGAGTTTTCTTGCCCCAGCCTGACATCGATTGTCTGTCGATGCGCACAGTTTTGGACCAAGACGCGTAAAGCATATCCAAGTTTTCAACTTTCAACTGGTTTTCCGAAGGCTCTTTAGATAATGGTTTTGTCTTGATTTCTAGCTCTAGAACTGCTTTGAGCTCTTCTTTTGCAGTTTCTCTAGTAGAATAATCAACAGGCACGTTTGCTTCCTCGGCTACGTCAACCTCATGCTTTACTTCCAATGTGGATGGTTCTCTTTTGATGGGCGCAACAGGACATACAAGGACTTCTGAAGTCTCTGGTTTCGATAGCATGCAGTCCACAAGCTTTCGGCAGGTCATGCACGCGCCTAGAATTTCCTCGCCCTTTGAACGTTGACCCAGATATCCGAAGTGATGCGGACAATAATCCGTTTCAAGGGAAGACTTTTGGGCTTGAGCTCTAACCTTTGCGCTTCTTATAACAATCCCTCATTTGAAGTATTGGACTTAAGTTTTTTTATCTTTAATGGATTCAAAATAAATATTTATCAGGAATAATGCAGAGACCCTTATCCTTCAACATCAATTGGGGCACTCACGAGCTTGATGATCAGAGATTATGGACGGGGCGAGTACATATTCATTTTTCCTATCAGCGCTTCAGAATGCTTTTATCTATGACCCAAATATAAGGGCTGAAAGGAAGTTTGAGATTATGGAATTGAAAGGAAGTCGAACTGAAAAGAATCTGTTGGCAACATTTGCCGGCGAATCACAGGCTAGAACGAGATACACATTCTTTGCCAGCGTAGCCAAGAAAGAAGGATACGAGCAAATATCTGGAATCTTCCAAGAAACGGCCGATAACGAAAAAGAACACGCCCAACTGTTCTTCAATAATCTGAAAGGTGGAACCGTGGAAATTACAGCAACCTATCCCGCAGGCGTTATTGGATCAACAGCGGAAAATTTGAAGGCAGCCGCGGACGGTGAAAAATTCGAGTGGGGAACGCTCTATCCGAATTTTGCCGAGGTGGCAGAGGAAGAGGGTTTCAGAGATGCAGCCAGAACTTTCCGCATGGTAGCCAAGGTCGAGAGCTATCATGAACGGCGGTATCGAAAACTACTGCAAAACATAGAGCAAGGGTCGGTGTTCAAGAAAGAATCACCTATCCAATGGAAGTGCAGAAACTGCGGCCACGTCTACGAAGGCAGCGAAGCGCCCGAGAAATGTCCTGTCTGTGACCATCCGAGAAGCTTCTTTGAAGTCTGGGTCGAAAACTACTAGAAATCAGCACTCTACGAGCTTAATTGGTTAATCGAAGCAGACAAGTGCCACTGTTCCAGCTTCCAAACTTTGACAAATACATACGCAAGCGCACACATTGTCAGATCAGATGCCACTTGCACCGGGACGGACTGGACGATGATCGCTTTAAATTCGTATCAGATGCTTACCATGTCCCTCAGTCATGTTGTCTTTCAAATCTGGGAGATACTTATCGAATCGGTGGGTTTCAGAAGGTTTCTTGGCCTCAGATCCTCTCTTGCTTTTGGTCTAGCTTTGACCATCAACTGCGTATTCATCCTGGAGGCGTTAGTCTTCGTACGGTAACGTGCGCTGAGCAATTTTACTTGATTATTACGGGCTTGACTTTTCTTGTGACTCGTAAAATGCTTTTATCTGGTCCCAACCAGACCAAAGGCGAGTTTTGATAGGAAAGGTTTTTAGTCAAGTTGTCATATGAAAGACTGCAATAGATTAGGATGTACTGTGAGGATGAAATGAATGTCTGTGTTTGCAGCACCAGGTGCATATGACCGTGCCATAACTGTTTTCTCACCAGACGGCAGGCTTTTTCAGGTTGAATATGCAATGGAATTGGTTAACCGTGGAGCCACGATTTTGGCGATACGCTGCTCCGGAGGAGTTGTTATAGGAGCAGAGGAAACTATTGATCCCCTTGAAGAATCAGAATATTCATGGAAAATCTTCAAAATTGACGATCATGTAGGCGCGGCGATAGTGGGTTTAAGTTCAGACGCGCGCATACTCATAGATCAAGCACGAGTTCTTGCTCAGTCCAACAAGTTGACCTACGACGAGCCAATTGATGTGGAAGTTGTAACCAAAAGAATATGCGATATAAAGCAGCTTTACACGCAACACGCGGGCGTAAGACCCTTCGGGGTTTCTATGATATTCGCTGGCGTGGACAAATCAGGAAACCGAGTGTTTGGAACTCACCCAAGCGGAACGTACAGAGGCTACAAGGCTAGAGCAGAGGGCGCTGGAAGAGAAACGGTATTCAACATATTGAAAGAAGAATACAAAGAAGAAATGGGGCTCAAAGATACGACGAAGCTCGCGGTTAAATGCTTGGCAAAAGCCCTAGAAGCAAGACAGCTGCCCCCAAGAATTAAAGTGACAGTCATCTCTTCAGAAACTAAGAAGATGGAATTTCTGAGCGACGAAAAAATTGAAGGCATTATGAAAGAGCTAGGCGTGGGCAAGTGACTCGGCGATGAGTGATAAGTACACCGTTGCACGCATGACAAAGGACAATGAACACTTTGAAGTGCTTGTAAAACCCCAAAAAGCCTTAGACTACCGAATGGGAAGAATAGCCGGTATAACTGAAGTTCTAGCTGCTGAAACCATATTTTCAGACGCCAACAAAGGCACAAGAGTCTCAGAAGAAGCCCTGCAAAAAGTCTTCGGAACGACGGATGCATTGAAAATAGCCGAAATAATCCTTACAAAAGGGACATTGCAACTTACGACCGAACAGCGGAGAAAAATGGTTGATGACAAGAGAAAGCAGATAGTAGATTTTATTGTAAGACAAAGTGTCGACCCCAAGACAAACCTTCCACACCCACCGACACGCATAGAAAACGCTATGGAACAAATCCGCTATTCAATAGACCCGTTCAAGCCTGTAGAAGAACAAGCAAAAGAAATAATCAAACTGTTACGAACGATTTTGCCTCTGAAGATGGAACAAATAACAATAGCCGTAACCATACCAGCGGAATATTCAGCAAGAGCCTACGGGGCAATCAAAGGATTCGGAACAATCAAACGCGAAGAATGGCGTGCAAACGGCTCATGGTACGGAGTCTTAGAAATGCCCGCAGGCATGTATGCACCGTTCCTGAACAAGCTCGGAGAAGTAACCAAGGGAAGCGGAGAAGTGAAAATAAATCCCTAATCTAAAATTCGTCATGAATAGAGAGGTGTAAAATTTTGCCGATATTTTTTGAAAGAAGACAGCTTGTAACGCCCGGGGACTTGATCGCAGAGGGCGAATACATAGCTGGAGAAAACACGTACATGGAGAAGAACAAAATCTACGCTTCAAGAGTTGGAATCGTCGAATATGAAACCAAGAAAATAGATGTTGTAGCCCTGAAAGCCTTCTACGTGCCAAGAATGGGAGACATCGTCATAGGTACAATTACAGAGGTTGGATTCAACGGATGGATGGTGGACATAAACTCGCCATACCCAGCCCTACTGAGGGCATCAGACGTCTTAAGTAGGCCCTTCAAACCGCAAAAAGACGATTTACCCCAAGTTCTCGACGTAGGAGACCTCGTGGTTGCCAAGATAGTTTCTTATGACAGAACACATGACCCACAACTGACGGTTGCCGAACCAGGGTTAGGAAAAATAACCCGTGGACAGATAGTGAAGGTCACTCCAACAAAGATCCCCCGCATAATAGGCAGAAAAGGTTCAATGATATCGATGATAAAACAGGAAACAGGCTGCAACATAATTCTAGGCGTTAACGGAGTTGTACTAATTACAGGAAAGACTCTTGAAGACGAACAGTTGGCAATGAGAGCCATTCTCAGAATTGAAGAAGAATCCCATACAAGCGGCCTAACAGACCGCATAACCCAGATGATTAAAGAAGAGAAATCAGGAAGGGAGGAAAACAAAAAATGAATGAAAAACCTGAAAAATTAATCGATAAGAAAGGCTTAAGATTAGATGGAAGAAAACCGAATGAGTTAAGACCGATAAAATTTGAGGTAGGCGCCATAACAAGCGCGGACGGTTCAGCCTATGTTGAGCAGGGGAAAAACAAGATTTTAGCAGGCGTGTATGGCCCCAGAGAAGTGCATCCTAGACACTTGGCTCTTCAAGACCGAACCGTTCTAAAGTGCCGCTATCACATGGCGCCATTCTCAGTTCAGGAACGCAAGTCACCTGCACCTTCAAGAAGAGAAGTGGAGCTTTCAAAAGTCATCAGAGAATCGCTTGAACCGGCAATTTTCATGGAGTACTATCCGCGGACAATGATAGACGTTTTCGTTGAAGTATTACAAGCTGATGGTGGAACAAGATGTGCAAGCATAAACGCAGCGGCTTTAGCTTTGGCAGATTCAGGTATCCCGATGCGCGATTTGGTCGTGGCGTGCGCAGCGGGCAAAGTGGACGACACAATTGTGCTGGATTTAATGGATACAGAGGACAAGGTTGGTTCTGCTGACGTTCCAGTGGCCTTAATGCCAAACTTGAACGCTGTAACATTGCTGCAAATGGATGGAATACTGTCGCTTGAAGAGTTCGAAACGGCTGTGAACTTGGCTCTTGAAGGATGCAAACAGATCTACGCCGTGCAGAAAGAAGCGTTGAAAACCAAGTATGTAACGACTAAAGAGGAAAACAAAGAGGAGGCTGAAGAATAATGGCATCCGTAATCACTCGTGTAAAACAGAAGCAGATTGCACAGTTGATCGCCAAAGGAAAACGTTTGGACGGAAGAGAATTAACAGATTACCGTGAAATGAAACTTGAACAGGGCATCATTGAACGTGCCGAAGGTTCAGCAAGAGTACTTCTTGGAAAAACAGAAGTTGTGGTTGGAACCAAAATCGAAATGGGTGAACCTTTTCCAGACACACCTAACGAAGGCGTCTTAACAGTAAATGCTGAACTTGTGCCTTTAGCTTCACCAAGCTTTGAGCCAGGACCACCAGACGAAAACTCCATAGAACTTGCAAGGATCGTTGACAGAGGAATCAGAGAGTCAAAAGCCATCAATGTGGAGAAACTTGTCATCGAGCCCGGAAAGAAGGTCTTCGTAATCTTTGTAGACGTTTACGTGCTCAATCACGACGGGAACTTGATAGATGCCTCAGCTTTGGCTGCTATGGCCGCTTTGCTCAACACAAAAATGGCAAACTACGAGATTGATGGCGATGAAGTGAAGATCAAGCCAGGCTATGAACCGCTTCCGATAAAGAGACACCCTATAACAGTCACCTGCGCAAAGATCGGCGACAAACTTGTTGTCGATCCACTATTAGAAGAAGAACAAGTGATGGACGCAAGAATTTCAATGGCAATTGATGACGATGACAACATATGTGCAATACAGAAGGGCGGCAGCGGATATTTCGAGCCGAAACAAATATTCGAAGCGTCTAAAATAGCCAAGGAAAAAGCCAACGAACTACGAAAAAAATTGAAATGGTGAACCCACGATGGGAGGTAGAACCAAAAAAGTCGGCCCCACGCGCGGGCTCGGGCCGCGTTACGGTTCCACGGTCAGAAAACGCTACATTAAAGTAATGAAGGAAATGAAGAGACCCCACAGATGCCCGCAATGCGGCTTTTCAAGAGTCAAAAGACAAAGCGTCGGCATTTGGAAATGCAGGAAATGCGGCTTCACCTACACGGGCGGGGCTTACACTCCAACTACAAAGCTTGGAATAGTGGCAAAACGCTCAGCGAAAGGACTACCCGCTGAAGAAACAGTAAAGCCGATGGCAGAAGAAGAAACAACCTGACTTTCCCCAATTTTTCAAGAAGCCAAACCTGCAAGTCAGGCCTTCACGTTTGGGGGTTGATTCAACGAAGGCAAAGGCTACTGTGCGTTTGAAGTTTATTTCAGAAAAACAGTCAGAAACAGTCTTTAACTCTTTGAAACCAGAGATCAAGAACCCATCTACTATGCGCTATAGGGTGAATTTGGAGAAAGAAGGAATTTTTCTGGTTTTGAAAATTGAAGCTAAAGACACAGTTGCTTTACGCGCTGCTTTGAATGCACATTTAAGATGGATAAACTCGGTGCTAAACGTTCTGGAAGTTCTGAAAGCCCAGTAGCATTTGACACAGCTGGTTTATTGAAAAAGTCAATAGGACTCGTAATCTCCATTTTTGAAGGCTCCTTCGCATCAGTGTTGCTTGAAATTCTGCTCACATAGTCAATCATGGCTCTTTGGGACACAGTAAGAACAGGTTTAGTAGCCAAGGGTTTAAGAAAAATGTTAATTAATAGCTTAGCTTATTGCTGTGCAGATGGAAGGATAAGAGTGAGTGAGGATATTTCACAGCTTCCACCACAAGTTCAGGAACGCTTGCTGAGGCTTCAACAGGTTCAGCAGACTCTTCAATCAATCTTAGGACAGAAGCAGCAGGTGGAAATTGAACTAGCGGAAATTGATCAAGCCCTAGATGAGCTGCAAAAGCTGACCGATGATGCTGTTATATACAAGGCAACAGGCTCATTATTGATGAGATCGGAAAAAGCAAAAGTAACAGCTGAATTGGCCGAGCGGAAAGATCTTCTCAACACAAGGGCATCCATTTTGGGAAAACAAGAAGAACGTTTACGTGGTCAACTGAAAGACATACAAACCAAGCTTCAAGAAGACTTGAACCCAGTTTCTCCGGCCACGTAGCCGATCACCGTGTACTAGGTGAAACTTGTGGAAGAGCTGGGCATACCAGAATTAACCAGTGAACAAATTGAAGAATTATCTTCAATAGCAGAAGAAGCAGCCAGAAAACATGTTCTGTCAAGGGTTCCATTGAAAAAGATAGAAACACTAAACATAAGCGCTGAAACAGAAGGCACAAAACCAGTTGCGCTGAAAGTCGAAGTGGATATCGTGTTATCACCATCGATGAAAAACTTTAACGCGCAAAAGCTTGCTGATGAAGCCATTAAAGAAGCGTTCAATTCAGCTGAAAAATACCTGAGGGAAGTGGCGTGTCGTTCACAGAAATAACTAGCCTTTTAGACACAGTGGACGCAAAATCTGTTGTCTTGTTATGTCACCATAACGCCGATCCAGATGCGATCTGTTCAGCGTATGCACTCGCAAGTTTGTTGAAGCAGTCACGACCGAAAATGGATGTTGAGATTGGAGCTGCACATGGAATAAGCCGACTTTCAAGACACCTTCTCCGATACCTACTCATAGAAGTAAAAACGCAGCCCAGCGTGGAAAAAGCCGACGCAATAGTGCTTCTTGACACTAATACAGTCCAACAACTGGACAATTTGGCTGAAAAAGTAAGGAATTCCAAATCGCCAATTATAGTCATTGACCATCATGCATGTCATCCAGAAACTGAACAGATTGCAAAAATTTGTGTAAACAATGAAGAAGCGTCATCTACATGCGAGATCGTTTATAACTTCTATAAACAGATGGGCATGAAGCCGAGTGGGAACGAGGCCAAAGCCCTTTTTCTGGGCATAGCATTTGATACACGCCATTTCATCCTAGCCAACTCAACCACTTTAAAGAACATTGCAGAACTTATCGACATCGGTGTGAACGCGCAAGAGACTCTGTCGCTGCTTTCGCTACCTATGGACTTCTCTGAGCGAGTGGCAAGGCTCAAGGCTTGCAGAAGAACCAAGCTTTTCAAGATTGGCGAATGGAT
>Ga0172366_10002226_pt1 | contig 15216 bp, 13 predicted proteins | sample LakKivSesite69cm_FD_114533 | JGI IMG/M metagenome (GOLD analysis project Ga0172366, IMG submission 114533) | Sediment microbial communities from Lake Kivu, Rwanda - Sediment site 69cm | ecosystem: Environmental > Aquatic > Freshwater > Lake > Sediment | place: Rwanda: Western Province, Lake... | reverse complement strand
CATTGAGATCAGGCCCTTCTACCATCAGAAAGAAGAAAGGGTAAAATCCCACATTCTTCTTTGTATTTTGGGTTATCTCTTGCAGATAACGGTAGAGCATCTTCTAAAAAAGAAGGGTTATAATCTCACCTTTCAGGAATTCTATCAGAAGGCAAACAGAATAAGAGCAGTGGAATTAGAGATAGCAAACATTAGAAGGAAGGGGCTCAAACTGACCGAAATTCCGGAAGAGATAGAGCATCTTTTAAAGGTTTTAGACGGTGATGAGTTCACCACAGAGAATTTCTTAGAAGGAATAGAAAAAAGATGATATAGTGAAATGTTTTTTGTGTCGGAAATCCTTACTACACAAGAAATTTCAAATAAAGTGGCGAAGTTGACTTGACAAGTTGATAATATTTATATATTATTATAATACAAAATATTATATATAGAGTGAAACATTTTGTATACAACATTCATCAGCGATAGCGATAATAAAAGCTTAAAAATAGAACACTTTAATTTGGCTGAAAAGGTTTATAATAAAATATTAAATGCTATTTTAGACGGCTCATTTAGCCCCGGGGAAAGATTGGTGTGTGGTAGTATTGCAAGGCAACTTGAAGTGAGTCGAACTCCAGTGCGAGAGGCTCTAACTAGGTTGGGAAGTGAAGGGTTTGTAAATGTTATTCCGAGAAATGGCATGTATGTAAATAATTTTACTCCTAACGAGATAAAAGAAATTTGTGAAATAAGAGAAGTTTTAGAGGGAGTAGCTGCTCGAATGGCTGCTATATCTCCAGACCCAGGGCTTTTAGAAAAAATGCGTCAGGCATGCGAGGACTACAATTTAGGAATTAAACAAAAGAATATAGATCTCTGCCTTAATAGTGATTTACTATTCCATAGGTTGCTGGTAAGAGCTAGTGGCAGCGAAAGATTAAAAAGGATGTTAGATAGCTTTCATGTCCAAAGTATAAGTATTGCAAAAAGAGGAGTAAATTACTGGACTTATGCTCCTACCTATCTTGACGGCCATATTAGTGTTCTTAATCTGATTTCTCAAAGAAAAGGTAGGTTAGCTGAGAAAAAGATCCGGGAACACATCCGGGAAGGAAAAGAAATAGTTTTAAAAGAGTATAAGACTACTGATGGCTTTCGACAGCCTGATAAGTGATATTTTGTTATTTAGATACTAGCTGTTATATAGCACAAGAAGATAGTATATCTAGTTTAAGGGGTTTCAGGATTAATGTTGTAGTAGAACAAGATTATATACTTTTAATCAGGAAATTCATAGTCAATTTAACTAAATTATTCTGATGAAATAGTTTTATTTTTTTAATTATATGATTGCTTTTATATATTCATACGTTAGACTTTTGTTTAAAGAGTGTAAAAATTGCTGTTTAGGGTATTTATCAAAATATAAACTACATACTTCTCTAGTCTTGTGCACGGAACCGGTTGGACGAAAGCAATGAAAGGTAGCAATCACTTTGTGATTTGATTGAAACTTTTCTGAGAATATTTCAATAATGGTAGATTTAGGTCTCTTTGTTGAACTTCTTCAGCATATACCAGCCAGAAAGATAGGACTTACGCATTAAAGGTCCTTATATAATTAATGCTGAAGAAAAAACGAAAAATTAACGGATTTGCCACTAAAAAAGTAGACATATTTGCGTTATATTGATATACAGAAATTTAGTTTAGGCTAACAAAAAGTGGTCAAAATGTAAGAGGAATGGATAGGATAACTAGTAGAAAAATAGACATATTAATTGATTAATTATTACGAGAAATGAGGTGATAAGGGGAGAAATAAGTAAAGTATAAATTATTTTAGAACTATTTATAAAGGAGAGGTCAAATGAAACGAATTTGGAAAATTTTATTTGTCTTGTTGGTTATTACAGTGTTTATCGTTTTTGCGGGAGGTCAGAAAGAAGCAGAAGCAAATACGAAAAAAGTAACTATCGGAAATAGTGCGACAATTTGGACTTTAGATGGGAGTATAGATTCTGGAGGTCAAAGCAGGAATATCTATTTTCATATTTATGACAATCTTTATGTAAGGGATAGGGGAGATAAATGGCAGTCGGCCCTTGCTCTTAGTCATGAAATAATAGACGATTTGACATGGGAGCTGAGTCTTCGGAAAGGAGTAAAGTTTCATACTGGAGAGGAATTTACTGCCAAAGACGTAAAATTCACAATAGAACATGTTCTTGATCCAAAATCTTTGTCCAAATGGAAAGCATTCATAGATTTAGTTGATAGGGTAGAGGTGGTTGATCCTTACACAGTTAGGATAATTACAAAGGAGCCATTTCCTGGACTCATAAATAATGTTGCACTTATACCCATACTCTCGGAGACGGCCTTTAAAAAAATGGGAGCTGATGATTTTGGGAGAAATCCAGTAGGTACTGGTCCATATGTGTTTGAGAAATGGGTTGAAGGAGAGTATGTAACACTTCGAGAAAACAAAGAACATTGGCGAGGAGCCCCACCATTTGAAGTCGTTGAATTCAGAGAGATTATTGATGATTTTGCACGTGTTGCAGCTCTTGAGGCCGGAGACGTAGATATTATAGTTAATGTACCTCCTGATTTAATATCTCGAATTAATCAGAAACCAAACTTAGTAGCCCAGACAGTTCCAAGTATCAGAGGTATGTATGTCTTAATAGATACTAGATGTGGTCCATTTAAGGACGTAAGAGTAAGGCAGGCGATAAACCATTTTGTGGATGTGAATGAGTTCATTGAGTTTGTATTGGGTGGCACTGGTGCTAAACCAATTAATAACATGGTACCCCCTATGTACTTTGGGCACAATAAAGATCTTCCTATTGAGCCATATCCTTATGACCCTGAAAAAGCTGAGGGTCTACTTAAAAAAGCTGGTTATACAGAACCATTTGAAATTGAGCTTTATGGGCCAATAGGACGTTACCTCAAAGACCGAGAGCTAGCCCAGGTAATAGAAGGTCAGTTGGAAAAGCACGGCTTCAAGGTCCATTACGAGGGCATGGAATGGGGTACCTACTTCACATACATGAGAACGAGACAAGATGTAACAGATGATAAGGCTGTTCTCTTTATTCTTGGGTATGGAGCTCCACATTATGAAACGATTACCCCATGGAATGAGTTTCTTCGTACGGGAAGCAAGGTAAATCTATGGCAAGACGAAGAGTTTACGAAGGTGTTAGACGCTGCATTAACAGAAATGGATGAAGATACTAGAATAAGTCTCATTAACAAAGGACATCAGCTAATCGTAGAAAGAGCTCCAATAATATTCCTTTATCAGATAGGGGACGCATATGCTTGGAATGAAAGAATTAATTGGACACCAAGAGGTGATGAAATGGTTTGGATGTTGGAAGCATCCTTAAAAGAATAATTTCGAGAGATGGCTGATAACAAAAAGGTGAGGAACAGGCACTAAAAAAGCCTGTTCCTCGCAGTATTATCATCTATAGAAAGATGAAGGAAAGCTATAAATGGGAACATACATATTAAAGCGATTGGGTTCAGCAATATTTGTCTTTCTTGGTGTATCTTTAATTGTGTTTTTATGCTTACGGATATCTGGTGATCCAGTAGAACTAATTTTACCTTTAGGAGCAACGCAGAAACACATTGAAGCAGCAAGGCATAGTTTGGGACTTGACCGTCCACTTTATGAACAATATGGAAGATTAATTTTAAACACATTTCGCTTAGATTTTGGGAATTCAATATACTACAGGCAGCCAGTTAGAGCTCTTATCTTTAGAAGATTACCAAGAAGTTTAATTCTCTCATCTGCAGCTGTGGTGCTGGCAATGTTGATAGCAATTCCGCTTGGTCTTTTAGCTGGATACAAAAGGCACTCATTAGTTGATAACCTTTCTACAGGAATTGCTATTTCCGGACAGTCAATACCATCATTTTGGTTAGGAATTATGCTCATTATTATATTTGCTGTAAAAATTGATATCCTGCCAACTGGTGGAAGCAGGGGACTCCAGTCATTAGTATTACCAACTTTAACTTTATCTGCGATCCCCCTTGCAAGATTTACACGATTTCTTAGATCCGGTGTAATTGATACACTCAGTCAAGATTATATCAGAACAGCCCGAGCAAAAGGTGTCAAAGAAAGCCGTGTTCTCTTAAAGCACACACTCAAAAACTCAATTAGACCGGCTTTTACAGATATGGGTATGACTTTTGGACGCCTAATTGGCGGAGCGATAGTTACTGAAACAGTTTTTTCGTGGCCAGGAGTTGGGCGTTTGTTAATGGACGGGATAACCTATAGGGATTTTCCAGTTGTGGAAGGAACTGCTATAGTTATAGCAATGATATTTGTGTTTATTAACTTAATAATTGATATATCGTACACCTTCTTAGACCCCAGAGTTGTCTATAAGTAGGTACACAGGTGTGATAAATATCCATTAGTACTTGCAATTTTGATAAGAAATAGTCAAATTCCTTCTGTAGCTGATGAATCTGAAATAATCGAGTGTGTAAGAAAGAAATAGATATTGAAAAACTGTGAAATGTTTTATCACTATTTTTTGTAATTGTCGAGCCAGAATTCACATAGATATAAAACGGAGAGGGACTCGAGGTACAAAGATTTATCTTGATCGAAATTAATAAAAGTTATTGGAAATGGATAAAAGTATTTTTTAAGTTTTTGGGCTGGCCAGGTAGCCTTGCCGTTTTTGTGATTTTGATTGTTTTGTTGGGGGCTATTTTCGGGCCACCAAAGGATCCATCTATTCAGATTTTAAGAGATCGCTTGACCTATCCAATGGCCCAAGGAAATAGTGGGAATTTTTATATACTAGGAGCCGATTCTTTAGGTAGGGATTTATTGTGTAGAATAATCAATGGTTGTAGGGTTTCAATTATTATAGGAGTTCTCAGCGTAAGCGTTGCACTGTGTATAGGAGTTCCTTTAGGGCTCATTGATGGCTATTTTGAAGGTAGATGGGATATAACAATTTCTAGTTTGGCTAATATACAACTCAGCATTCCATATCTCCTTTTTGCCATAGCCATAATGGCCTCGGTGGGCACTGGATTATTTAAAGTAATCTTAGTGCTTGGAATAGCAAGGTGGGCGATATTCTACCGAATCACTAGGGGAGAAGTTTTATCTATAAAGAATAATGAGTACATTATGGCGGCAGAGTCTTTTGGATCGAGTGCACTTAGAATCGTTTTCCGCCATTTATTACCAAATATTGTACCAGCTGTTATTGTAACAACAACTTTTGGGATTGCCGACGCAATACTTGCAGAAGCTGGTCTTAGTTATCTCGGTTTAGGAGTTCCTCCCTCCTTGTCAAGCTGGGGTTTGATAGTTAGGGAAGGTAAGGATTATATTACTACGGCTTGGTGGATTTCTAGTTTTGGAGGATTAGCAATTATGTTATTTGTGTTATCGATTAACGTACTTGGTGATAGGTTAAGGGATTTTCTTGATCCACAGATTTCAAGGTACAAAATAAAAGGTAGGGAATAGCAGGGGTTTATCATCGATACTTAGAAAATTATGAGATAAAGGTGTTGCTGGGCAGCAAATGAGCTCCAAGTCTTAAATATAACTAGGTGGGCATGATGAAGAAGTACGATATTGACTACAAATCGTTTTGGGAGGAAAACAAACTTTATTTCAAACTATTGAATTGAGATTAGATATTCATGGATCTTGTGTGGCACGATTTAAAATTCCATCTCTGGAGAGCAGGTTTCATTTTCTAAGCAAGCAAGGTGCATTAGAGAAACGAATTCAGTGAGCATTTTGAAATTACTTATGATACATATATCTTTTATCGAAAGAAATATATGCTGACAAGTTTGCACTTGAAACCAGAATATATAATATATTTTATGCCGATTGCCGATACTACTCATGTTAATAAAAAATTTGGATTTTCATAATATAGAATGATTCAAGGAGATTATGATCTAATGCCGACTGTCGCTCTACCGTATGGCGGTAAAGAATTATATGTTAATATTCCAGATAGAAACTTTATGGGATTTTTCACTCCTGAGGCTAATAAAGTATCCGAATTGGAAGAAGAATTTATAATTACAAGGGCTATTAATAATCCAATAGGAACACCTAAGCTATCACAAATGGTTAGACCAGGAATGAAGGTTATAATTATTGCCGATGATAAAACCCGGCCTACACCAGTTAAAAAAATACTTCCTATTCTTCTGAATGAGATAAATTCTGGAGGTGTTTCTGATAAGAATATTTCAGTGATATTTGCCCTTGGGACTCATTCCCCCATGAATGAAGATGAGATGGTGGAGCGGTCTGGTGTTGTGGCAAATAGAATAAAATTATTCAACTCGAAATTTAGAGAGTCTGGGGGTTTTGCAGATTGTGGAAGAGCTCCAGATGGCATGCATGTTTTTATCGATAAAAGAGTAGCTGAAGCTGACTTCAAAATAGGAATTGGGTCTATCATACCGCATCCGGAATGTGGGTGGGGTGGTGGTGCAAAAATCATTTGTCCAGGTGTTGCTAGTGAGGAAACAGTAACCAATTTTCATTTAAGCTTTGCTTATGTTGATTGGAATACATATGGTTCTGATAAGGCCCCTGTGAGACTAAACATGGAAAAGTGGATTAATACTATTGGTTTGGACTTTATTATAAATGCGGTGATTACTCCAGATAATAGAGTATATCAAGTAGTAGCAGGTGATTATATTAAAGCTCATAGGAGGGGAATAAGGTATGGGTGTGAAGTTTATTTGGTAAGAGTTCCAGAGAAGGCTGACATAGTGCTCATTACTTCTTTTCGAGCTGATGATGATTTTTGGTTGGCTTCTAAGGCGGTATTTGCAGGTGAACTTATCATTAAAGAAGGTGGCACGTTGATATTGGTTACTCCATGTCCCAACGGGATAGGGCCACATCCCGAATACGCAGACTTTATAGGCTGTGATGATTGGGACAGTTTGCTTAAAAAAGCTTTTGCTGGAAAAATTAGAAATCCTATTGCATTATCCTCGGGAGTGGCTATAGCAAAGATGAGGAAGCGATTTGATATAGCAATCGTATCAGAAGGGCTGAATCCAGATGAAATAAAAACTATGAAGTGTCAATATTTTGTTTCTGTTGAAGATGCTGTTTACTCAGCTATTAGAAAGAATAAAAGAGATTTAAAAATCGCAGTATTACCTTACGGAATTAGTACTCTACCTATAATAAATAACAAGATAAATAGTAAATTATTATGACTAAGACCAAGATTTAAGAGCTAAGTGAGATACTTTTTAAAAACAAGTGATGGTAAGATATCTGGATCAGATTAACATAGAAAAATGACTTGGATAATTTTTGCGAGAATTCAGTTTAGCACAATACTTCAGTAGGAAACTAGTATTTTTTTTCGAAAAACATAAAAAGGAGGAATTTATGGAAAAAGAAATCATAACAAAATTCCCTGATATTATCAGGAAAAGTGGATTTGAGGTTGAATCATCATTGGTAGGACTAAGAGGGTATTTGTTTGAGGGTAAAAATGGCAGCCAGTTAGTTTTTTGGGAATGTGATGCTGAAGTAAAAGTTCCTTTAGATCAACACGATTTTGATGAATATTGCTTGGTCGTAGAAGGTATTTGTAAGCAGACAGTAGAGAAAAAGACGACAGTGCTAAAAAAGGGTGATGAAATAGTCATTCCAGCAGGGAAAGCACACTCGGCTATAATGGGGCCTCATTATAGAGCAATAGACTATTTTGCTGGTCTACGCTGTAATTATAAAAAATAAGTTAAAAGACTAGAATATTCTATAAATGATACTAAATCCTATTCTGTCTGTATTTCAAAGTACACAAAGAAAACATTTAAAGGGGAATAACAAAAGAGCTCAACATTGAGATATATAATATTTAAGTAACGAAAGATCATACAGATGCACTTTTAGAGTATCACAAGTAATAATTCAAAGGGAAATCTGTTTTCTTTCAGCAAAAGGAAGACCAAATAAAGATTACTCAGTGATTTAGCTCCACAGCTATGGCTGTGGAGGTACTAACTTTCTACATGACTAGGGAATTTAATGAAAAAGCAAACCAATATAAATAAAAATGATGATCTTCTCCTTAAGGTAAAAAATCTTAGGGTTTATTTTCCCGTTTACGAGGGGATCTTAGGTGCAGTGGATGGAGTATCTTTTGAAATGAAGCGATATAAAAATCTCGGAATTATAGGTGAAAGTGGATGTGGCAAAAGTATCACAGCACTTTCTGTCATGGGGCTTGTTCCTCAACCACCAGCACAGATTATGGGAGAAATATTTTACTATAAAGACAGTGGTTCTGGGGTTGCGCTACATAAACTTTCACCAAAGGGACCGGAATATAGAGCAATTCGAGGTAGGAATATAGCAATGATATTTCAGGAGCCAATGACCTGTCTTAATCCTGTATTTTCCATTGGAGATCAGGTTATGGAGGCAATAATGCTTCATCAAACCGTAGATAAACGGAGTGCTCGAAAGAGAACTATTGAAATGTTAGATCGAGTATATTTAAGAAACCCTGAAAGTATTGTTGATGCATATCCTCATCAATTAAGTGGAGGTATGCGTCAGCGTGTGATGATTGCGATGGCTCTCTCATGTAGTCCTGATTTACTAATAGCTGATGAACCAACTACTGCATTAGACGTAACCATTCAAGTTCAAATTCTCGACCTTATAAAGGAACTACAAAAAGAATTTCATACTACTGTTATAATCATTTCTCATAACATAGGTTTAGTAGCCAATATGGCTGATGAAGTGTTGGTGATGTATCTTGGAAAAGTAGTTGAGTATGGTATGGTAAGGGATGTATTAAAGAAATCTTTTCATCCATATACAAGGGGACTTTTGAGATCATTGCCTCAAATTGGCTTAAGAGCTAAACAGCCAATTATCCCTATCCCGGGTTTAGTATCAAAACCCTTGAACTTGCCAAAAAGGTGTCGATTTGCTGCTCGGTGTCCAGAACGGATGAATAAATGTGAAGCAGAGCCTCCACTTTTTTATTTGGGGAGAAAGCATTATGTACGCTGTTGGTTATATAAAAAAAACGGAGAAAGATCAAATGTCGAAAGAGTTGCGAAATAAAATAAATGAAGCAAAAACTCCGAAAGGCATTTTATTACAGGTAAAGGGATTAAAGAAATATTTTCCCGTGAAGCGAGGTTTTTTTCAGCGTATAGTAGATTATACTAGGGCGGTAGATAAGGTTGATTTTTATATTAGAGAAGGTGAAACTTTAGGACTTGTTGGAGAAAGCGGAAGTGGTAAAACTACGCTGGGAAGAAGCATTATACGTCTTATTGAACCTACGGAAGGTTCCATAATTTTTCGGAGTAAAACTCTCTCAAATAATAACAAGCCTGTTGAAGTTGAAATCACTAAACTATCCCCCAGTGAATTGAAGATTGTACGCAAAGAGATGGCATACATCTTTCAAGACCCCATTTCATCTCTTGACCCTAGAATGAGAGTAGGGGATATCGTAAGAGAGCCTCTTGAAATTCATAGTAAGAAAAAGAAAAAAGAATTCGATGAAATAGTTAGCACGTCTCTTGAAACTGTTGGACTTAGTGCTAATGACATGAGACTTTATCCGCACGAATTTTCAGGAGGCCAACGTCAGCGCATTGGTATAGCTCGAGCCTTAATTCTTAATCCTAGATTTTTAATATGTGATGAGCCCACGTCAGCATTAGATATTTCAATTCAAGGACAAATATTGAATTTATTGCAAAATATGCAGAAAAAATTTAATTTAACTTATTTTTTTATTTCCCATGATTTGGCCGTTATTCAACATATGTCTGACCGAATTGCCGTCATGTACAGTGGGACAATAGTGGAAATTGCAGAAGTAAATGAGCTTTACAAAAACTTTTTGCATCCATATACAGAGCTTCTTCTCTCGGCTATACTAATCCCTGATCCAGATTATCGCAAAGAACATGTAATATTAAGGGAAAAGCTTTCCTCTTTATACAATTCTTCTCTAGGATGCTCTTTCTATCCTCGTTGTAGATATAAAAAAAAAATTGTAGCGAGGCAGTTCCTGTATTGAAAGAGGAGAGCCCAGAACATTTTGTTGCATGTCATCTGGCTGGAAAACTTAATTTAGAGGGTATAATAGAGGAATAGTAAAAGATATTTCCCTCTTACGGTTCAATCAATTTTTGTAAAACGTTCACATATTGTTTATTATGATAAGACCTAATTAGAGCTAAGATTCGTTCTGAATTACAGGCAAAGAGAATACTTCTTTGGTAAAAAACGAAACTGCAAATGCTAATTGATAAATATATTTATACTAAGTATTTAGATTTTCATTTTTACAATACATCACTTGTCCTTCTTTCATTACTATTTGGACATTATCAAAGGCCTTCTTAATATTTTTTAGTGGGTCATTATTTAATAAAATGATATCAGCAATTCCTCCTTTTTGGATTACTCCCAAATTTTTTAAACCACAAATTTTGGCAGAAAATTTAGTAGCCGAAACTAATGCTTCCAAAGGTGAAAACCCATATTCAATGAATACTTCCAATTCTTCATACATTTTTTGACTACTGTCTGTGCCCACACCAATCATTAATCCAAGCTTTTTAGCTAGTAAAACTATTTTTCTATGTTTTGGTACTATCTCTTTAATTAAACTAAGTAAAGGTGAGGTTTCTCTCTGTAAATATTTGAGTAAAACGGCCATCGTTGGTACATATGAAACATTCTTTTTAACCATCATACTAACTGTTTCTTCTTCCATCATAAATCCATGTTCAATTGTGTCAACTCCAGCCAATATAGCATTTTTTGCAGCTTTATCTGATGAGGCATGAGCTGTTATGAATCTTCCCTTTTTGTGTGTTTCTCTAACTGCAGAATTAATCTCCTCTATACTATAATCTGCAAAATTTGGATCTTCCTCCGGGTAATTTAAAAATCCTCCTCCACTCATAATTTTAATACAATCAGCTCCTCCTTTTAATTGTTCTCGTACAGCCTTACAAACCTCATTTGGACCATCTGCTTCTCTTAATCCAAACCAAGGGTAGCCATGACCTCCTGTTATACTAATGGCTAAGCGGCAAGCTAATATTCTCGGTCCCGGTAATCCAGCTTCAATAGACTTTCTCAAATCTACATTAGTGTAATCAGGAAATACTTGATTTTTTACATGAGGACCACCAAGGTCCCTAATTGTAGTAACTCCTTGTTTGAGTTCTTCCCATGCATTTTTAGCTGATTCTAATGCTTGATATCCTGGTGATCTTAAAAAAAACTCCATGTGCCAAGCTTTTCTTTCTACATTTGATGATAAATCACCCATTTTTTTGTCCCATATATGGTCATGACAATTTATTAACCCCGGCATCAACCATTTATTAGTCCCATCTATTAATTTACATGATTTACGATCAAAAATGATTCGGGATGTCTTATCAACTTTTTGTATAAACTTATCTTGAATAATTACTGTCATGTTATTGGAAATATCATTTTCATTGCCACTTATAAGATTAACATTTTCAAAGGCTATCTTATTCATTACAAGTACTTCCTTTCACAGAAATTTTCCTATAAAAACGAGTAGCCATGACCTCCGGCTCATTATCTCCAAATTATTTTCTTATAAATATTAACTACAAACCTATTCGTTATGGACTTTTATTTTTTTTATAGAAAAACCTGAGGAAACCTATTTAAATATTTTTGATTTGCCTTCAATTTTTTCAAAAACATACACCGGCTTAGCAGGACATGGTTCATAATTACTGGGAGTGTGACCAAAAATATGCAGAATGCATTCCCAAGTTATCAGAAACACAATTCTCCTACTTCTACTAGTAGGTGTCTATGTGTATAACTAAAATTTTATAGGAATAAGAAAGCATATTTATCTCTCCAAGTTCTAGGATTTCCCTCAATAAGCAAATTTTTCCATATATCACTAGCCGTTTTATTGTAACATAGTTCCACTATAGCTTCAATTTATATTTTTCATCTGTTCGTGTCAAGAAGTTGTGGGTATTTTTCCTTACCTCAAAAATTTTGGAAATTAAATTTAGTTAAAGGGTAAGATATGATAAGCAAATATTAACAGGAAAATAGGAATAATGTATGAATACCATCAAAATGATACCCTCCTATGTTATTCTTTTCTCATATTTTAATTATACTGGATACTCATCAGCTCCTTTAGTTTCCTCACCCAGTCCCGGTCCTCATGGGGACCGATGTACTAGCTCAATAATTCGGTAACTTTTTCTAACTTTTCATAAGGGGTGAGATAAGCAAGTCCCCCCGTGTCTTCTTAGATGGTTATATTCAAATAAGAAGTTTCCTAAATTATAGATAAGATCTGTGATCGAGTCAAATGAATTAGGGTAAAAGAATTCATTTTTAATGATCTTCCAGAAGGCCTCGACCTTGCTCTTGGTCTGAGGTCGATAAGGTTTGGTATAGATATGCTTTATTCCTAATTGATTACACATAGTTTCAAAGGGGTGTTCTCTAGAAAGTGTGCATTTAATACAGCGGGAACTCCCCACCTGTAAGGGTGGGGATGAGAGCAAGTTCCTGTATCTTCCGTTCGCACTTTGATATAATCATAGCATGAAGCTCAGAAAATCAGCCCATACGGTATACAAGACTCAATATCATATCGTCTGGATAACCCGCTTCCGGAGGAAAATACTCCTAAAAGGAGTAAAAGAATATCTCAAGATAAAATTCTTGGAGATCAAAAGATATTATCCGGATTGGGAATATCTGGCGATAGGCATAGACATCGATCACATCCATCTGTATATGCTGATCCCTCCCAAGTATGCGGTGAGTAAAGTAGTAGAAACCATCAAATCCAATACCAGCAGAGCACTGAAACAAAAATTCACCTTCCTGCAAAAGGTCTATTGGGATGACAAGGGGATATGGGCAAAAGGTTATTTTGTCTCCACTGTGGAAATCAACGAGAAAATCATCCAAGCATACGTCCGGATGCAAGAAGAGGAAGATACAGGACAAGCGGAGCTTGAATTTTGAGAGCACCACGCCTGTAAGGGCGTGGGTGTCTAGTGCGCCCGGCAGGAGTAATAGCTTGGCAGTGAAAGTCTGTTATGGGGTTGGCAGTAGCAACCATTAGCTTAAGACAAGGGTGTCCATCGCGAGGTGGAATCGGAAGGAAGTCGGCGGCAAAGCCTCAGGCCTTCAGGAACACGAACTACATATTAGGCCATATTATCTGGATGAGTTTGCTAGTCAAAACAAAATCCGATACTGCCAAAAGATGATATGGTAGATGTAGCAGGTAGATGAGGTGAAGGCTATTATTCTTACCCGGGGAGGTCTGACTTTCAATGGTCAGAAGTCAGCAGAGGCCATATTAGCTGGCCCACACCAGTGAAGGGCCAAACATAAAGTGAGGGATTGATATGGTAAGTTCGAGAAACCTATCCAGAAGGCAGAAAACTCATCGAGTCTACCCTGAAAAGGAAGCGGTGCAACTGCAGACTAATCAGGGAGAGCCGAGTAGGTATCCGGCACAAACCAAAATTACATCCCAACGAGAACGCAATAACGATTTAATGGAGGAGGTACTATCCAGAGAGAATATGCTCCAGGCCTTAAAGAAAGTAGAACAAAATAGAGGAGCTCCGGGTATAGATAACCTGAATGTAGCAGATCTCAAAACCTATCTTCGTCAAAACTGGGTATTCATCCGTGCACAATTACTAAAAGGAGAATATCAACCCTAACCCGTCCTGCGAGTAGAAATTCCCAAACCAAACGGGGGAAAGAGGATGCTGGGAATACCTACCGTAACAGACCGACTGATCCAGCAGGCTTTACTACAGAGACTGACCGATATCTTTGACCCTGGATTTTCTCACTACAGTTTTGGCTTTCGTCCTAATCGCAGTGCACATGATGCCCTACGAAAAGCCAAACAATACATAGAAGAGAGATACCAGTGGGTGGTCGATTTAGACATCGAACAATTCTTTGACCATATCAACCATGATATGCTGTTAGCCAGAGTAGCCCGCAAGGTGAAAGACAAAAGAATACTCAAACTCATTCGTCTCTACCTGCAGTCAGGAGTCATGGTAAACGGAGTTAGAATACAAACCGAAGAAGAAACACCTCAGGGTGGACCTCTAAGCCCTCTACTGGCCAACATCTTCCTTGATGACCTGGATAAGGAACTGGAAAGAAGAGGACATCGATTTGTTAGATATGCTGATGATTGTAATGTCTATCTTAAAAGTAGAAGGGCGAGCCAAAGGGTCACATGGAAAGCATAACCGCTTTCTTAGAGGCAAGATTAAAACTAAAGGTAAATGAGTCAAAGAGTGCCGTAGATGTATCGGATAAAAGAAAGTTCCTGGGCTTTAACCTGTACCATTACTATGAGCGTATCCGTATTCGCATCACCCACGAGGCCATTCAAAGATGTAAGAAGAGGATTCGGGAAATTACTGTCAGAAGCAATGGAGAAAACATTAGCCAACGAATCTTAAAACTCAATACCTACTTAAGAGGTTGGATACCATACTTCTCTTTATCTGATACTTACTATGTCCTAACAAGAATAGAGGATTGGATGAGAAGAAGACTGCGGAGGTGTTTGCAGAAACAGTGGAAGAAGATACGCACCAGGTATCGAAAACTGATTCAATTAGGACTACCAGACTGGAAAGCGCTTAGCCTAGCCAATACCCGCAAGGCTTACTGGCATATTGCTGGATATTCTTTAAATAGCGCATTACCTAAGTCCTATTGGGCTAACCTTGGCCTTGTGAGTCTGACCAATCGTTATTGGGAAATTCGTAGTGCTTTGTGAACCGCCGTATACCGAACGGTACGTACGGTAGTGTAAGGGGACGGCAGATGAATTAATCATCTACCTCCTACTCGATTGAGTCGGCTAGTTTCAATACTAAATGAATTTTTTATTGTTGAAGGGGAATAAACTAAAAAAATATGGAGAATCTTAAAGTAATTTTGATTACGAATCTAATTGCTCCATATCGCATTCCTTTCTCTAATACTATTTCTAAAGAAAGTAGTTTTGATTTCAAAGTAGTGGTATTATCTGAAAGAGAGAGAAACCGAGAATGGAGTATTTTCGAAGGAGATATTAAATTTGATTATAACATTTTAAATGGTTG
>Ga0172366_10002223_pt1 | contig 15223 bp, 16 predicted proteins | sample LakKivSesite69cm_FD_114533 | JGI IMG/M metagenome (GOLD analysis project Ga0172366, IMG submission 114533) | Sediment microbial communities from Lake Kivu, Rwanda - Sediment site 69cm | ecosystem: Environmental > Aquatic > Freshwater > Lake > Sediment | place: Rwanda: Western Province, Lake... | reverse complement strand
TTTTACCATTTTAATATTATCATTAAGACTATAATGACTACAATCATACATAATGGAAGATATAAAATCTTTATTTTCCTTAAATATCCAATCATCATCGCCTGGTTGAGCATGATCTAGATGTACAATAACATCTATATCGTTAAATTGACCTTTGTCTCTTGCAATTCTTTCAATATCATCTCTTACTGCTAATAATCCTTCTTTAAAATCGCTTAATCCAGAGTAATTTTTTAGCTGCTGTCTCTTCTCATAGCTTGCTGTAAAAGCAATAATAAGCGGCAGTTGACCTTTTATATTTTTTTCCTCTTTAAATTTCTTAGCTCCCATAAAGATTGCTTCTGTTGTCATAATATTTTCTGTGCAAAAACATGGCAAACTATTTCCAGATTTTTTTACTTTATCAATTATCTCCCTTGCTTTTCCTCCGTTTCTCATTATTGGCATAGCTTTTCTCCTCGTATACTATTTTAAATTCTCTTTAAAAAAATTTATTTTCTTTTACTGATTTTTCTAGTTTGCTCATATTTCTTTCCTTATATTTTATATGATGCTTTAATTTCCTCTGAATACTTTTCGCATTTTGCAATTATATCCTTATGCTTATTCTTATCAAATCCGCATACATTTACCAGTACATACTCTATGCCATTATTAAAATATTTTGAAACGAATTCAATATCTCTATCAAACATAGCATCTGATTCATCAGTAGCTCTAAAATAAAAACCACAAACCAAAGCATAAAGGATTTTATCCACATTCATATTGTACTTTATCCCCTTTTTTATAGCTCCAACCAATCTATCCTCTGGTCCTAATTTTCTTAACAGGTCTCTTCCTACTCTATAAATAGTATCGCCTAAGGCTTTATTCATAAATCGTTTTAATAAATCATCAATATGATCTTCCAAATCTTTCTTTGTAAACTCGCCAGGATATTCTTTCATTAATATTTCCGACGCCTGTGTCATTGTCTCTTTAGTTTGACTGTGCAATTCTTTTACAGCTAATGCCTCGTATAAATAAACAAATTTTTTATCATATAAATATCCCAGATATGAAATCATAGCATGACCAAGATTATGAATAAATGACTTTCTGTCAACCCATGCCTTCATGTTATCTTTTGGAGAAAGACCTTTAACATTGGGTATTGGATTTTTAAAAGCTTTTTTATCTAAGATTAGATTATTATATGATTCAGCAAAAATTTGTAATATATCTTCATCCATGTCTTTTTTTGACATTATTGGCACCATTTTACCAATACTAGTTTCTACAAGCCCAACTAATTTTTTTAAAGGATAATCATTTCCAACAATTTTAACTATCTCTTTTTCAAAATATTCCGCTGCATCTCTCATGTTCTCTGCTATTATTATGTCAAGAGGAAGATTTTTATCTTTACTATATCTTTTAATTAATCCTTGTGCTATTAAAGGAATAATATGAGGCAAAGCATTGCTGCCAACCGAAGTTGCAACAACATCAGCAGTACTTACTTCTTCTGCTACTTTTTCTCTATCTGATGCTAAAACGCCGCGTACATTAGTAACCTTTATTGTTTCTTCCTTATCACCCTTTATAATAACATTATAAAATCCCCTTTTATTTAGCGCCTCAATTACTGGCTTTAAAATATCTACAAAAACTACTTCATAACCAGACCTGCTAAACAATTGTCCAATAAATGATCGTCCGATTTTACCGGCTCCAAATAAAACTAACTTTTTCATTTTTTAAAAATACTCTTTGCTTATTATTTTTCTTTTATCAAATAAAATATATTAAAATGTACTAATAACCTCATATACTTCTTTTCAAATTGAAATCATCTTAATTATCCACTGCTATTCTTTTTATTTTCTTATCATAAAAAATATCTCCTTCATCATAGCTATGTGTTGAAAATTCAGATAACATCGCTCCTTGTTCTCCTCCTTGAAACCAGTGCCATGTATTTGGTTCTAATGTATACTGCTCACCTGGCCTTAATATAATTTCGTTAAAAACATTAAATCTATCTTTATATCTTTTTGGAATTTTTGCTTTAATATTTTTAGTTTCCGGACCAGAAATGTATAGATATACTTCACCCCATATACATCTGAAGGTTTCTTCTTTGCCAGCATAACCCTTTATATCAGGATGAAGATGTTGTGGACAAATCTGGTAAGGTATAAGTGCTAATTCCTTTGCGCAAACTCTTTCTGTATTTACATAGATAATTACACCAAGACCTATATTGTAAAAATCACCCAATCCAAAATCAGTTAATTCCATAGTTTCAAATTCTTTTTCTGTAAAAACCATTTTTGAATTTTTATAAATTTTAATAACTTCCTTCTTTATTTTACTTAGTTGCTTTCCTTCCATAAACTTCCTTTGTAATTTTTAATCTAATAAATTTAACTGTTAGCTCTAAACCAAATTGGATTCCAGAACCTCTTTTCAGTTATTATATAGCTTCCTTTTTACTATTTTTTTCTTTTTTGTTCTTAACTAATAATAGTACCAAGAGAATCAACAAACTTTTGAGATAGCCTAAAATTTTGTGTGTAAAAGTTATTTAAAAAAATGAAGTGATGGCGTATATCCTTTCAAATAATAATTATTACAAAAAAACTATAAGAAATAAGATACGTCATGCAAGATCTTACTAAATTAAGATTAGCTCAATTATGGAAAGAAGTAAAGACAACAGAAGAAGAAATTTGAGGAGATTTAAAGTTGGAAGGATAAGCCAATAAAAGAATTTATAAAAAAACTTGACGCCACCTTTTGAATTTTATTTGACATATAAAGTTAGTTATTGTTATGCCGAGCTCGGCATAAATATTACTCGCTTCGCGTGGCATGAGGGACAGAAGTGGCGGCGCTTGCAGGAAAATGCCAATAAATTTTCATGACCGCACTCACGACACTTGATGCGAGCAAAGCCGTTATGCAGGATGCCGCAGTCAAGATACTGGTATATTACTTTTTCTATATGGGATCTTAAGTATCCATATTTCTGGCTGAAATTTTTATCGTATGTTCTTTTAAATTCCTCATAATAGTCTTCTATACACTGGTAGTATGGAGTGTACCGGGGTTTTCTGGTCCTGTACTTTAAAGCGGTTTTACTGATGGTTGCAGTATTTGTAGACATGGATTTTACTTCAGTATATATGTATAATTATGTAAATACATAAATAAAATTATCTTGCAAACAAACGTCTATTTCATATTGGCAGCGGAAGAGATTGTGATAAACTATGAAAATATTAGCAAATAGCCTTCCGTCTTAAGATTTAAAAAATACTGAAAGGATGTGAAAAGCTGTGTGTAATAAAATTCCAGGCAGAAAATCAAATGAGAAATTAACTTCAAATCTATCAAGGCTCCTGGAGAATAAGGATTTTGAACGGCAAGAAATATAATAAGTGCTGCGGAGTATTATAGGTTTCTACAGTTAATCTTCTCAATGTTTAATAGCTTTCATTTTCTCAATCCTGCCCAATACTCCTGTAAAAGAGAAAAAGCTTCCGCCATTTCCTTTTTCGTAATACCGCAATCCTGTGCCATTTTTGCGTAACTATCCTCCAGAATGTCAGGCGGTATTTCTAATAATTTAGGCATATCGTGGGTATTGCGTAGTTTAAATGTTGCTTTAATTGCTGATATTACCAGTTTCTTATCAGGGAGACCCTGTTCAATAATTAAAACCAGATCAACCAAATCTCTTATGCGTGAAAAATGCCTTTTTTCACGGGGATATGAATATGCGTGTATTTTTTCTGCGAAATGCTGCTCAACCTGTAACATAGCCACGCATATTGGATCTATTCCGGTAAATCCTAAAATATTATCGCCTTTTTTCCATTCAGCCTCGGAAATAACCGCGTCATCAATCGCTATATCAATATCTGAACCATAATCAGCAGTTGTTACTAATATCCCCTTGGTAGCACCTTCATTCATAACTGTTCCAAAAAGATCTCTAACTGCAGACACACCAACAACATTGGTATATCTCTTAGCCTGTATGACAATTTTACCTCCTCTAATAGAATCCGGGTCAAATGCTATGGCATCCACTCCTCCATCTCTGCTTGATTGAGTAACTTTAACTTCGCCACCATTTTGTGAAAATTCTTTTTCAAAAATTTCTCTAACTAAATGTTCAAAATCTTTCCAATCTATTGCTGCGATATTTATAGAATAATCTAAATCCTTAATTACTTCATAAGACGAAATAAATCTCTTATCATTTTTATTCATCTTTAGAATTGGAGCTATTGGTGTTAAGGTGTAAAGTTTTGAACCACTTATGCCTTTTAACCCTTTAAAGCATTCCTTAGGTTCTATTCTTTCAAGATTCAATTATAAAAATCGTTCTCTTGTTGTTTGTAAGGATAATATACAACAAGTAATGTTCTTTCCTGTTTTATTATCTATAGTTTCAATCCAGCCATTAAATACCACCGATTCAATAGTTTCTGATTCATCCGCCTTATAAATAATATTTGTTATAGCAAGAGCTATTTGATAAAGAAAATCATCGTATAGTACTTTTAATTCAGTATCTGAGAAGTAAATATCGTTAAAAATATTTTTGGATTTATTATATTTTCTTCTCTAATTTTAGGAATTTCGTTAATTAAAGGTAGCTTGTAATCTAAAATAACAATGGAATTCTCTTTATTAAAATCCGTAGAAAAATCTAAGTCAAAACTTATTGGAAAATTAATTTTTGAAAGAACTGAATTTACAAACTCTATAACAAGTTCAGGATTTTTGGATTCAAATAACTCTTTCTTTTTATCTATAAGATTATTCTTCTCAGACTGTTTGTTATAAAAATCTTGTTTTTTATCCTCCCACTTTTTTAATTCATCTTTATACTTTTACTCAGCAATAAAGTTTTCATTTTTCTTTCTATTATATATTTCAATTGCTTTTAAATGTTTTTCCTCAGCAATTCTATTTAATAACTCTATCCTGTGTTTAGTTATTTTCTCGATTAGTCGATCAAATAGTCCTATTTCTGATTTAAAATCTTCTAAAATTGGCTCTTTCTTTAAATCTGCTTCATTGCGGGGTAATGATTTTGAAGGTTTTGGATCTTTAAATTCAGCTTTATCCTTTAATTCATCAAAATTAAAAAGCTGAGTTTTAAAAGAATCTTTAAGAAAATTTCTTATATTATTAATTTTAATACTGGCAGAATTAGTTAATTCCTTAGCTTTACATAGCTGTTTTTCTATTAATATTTGCTGATCTATTTTTTCTTGTTTCTTTTTTTCATTTTCAATTCTAATTTCTTCTAATCTTTTTTCTCTCTCTTCTGACCTTTTTTCTCTTTCTAATTTCTTAAGATACATTTCATCCCATTGAAGCATTTGAAGATTTGCTTATAATTCAACTTCGTTTTTGGTTTCAGCCTTGATCAATTTATATTTTCTGAGCCCTTCGTGGTAAATTGCCTTTTGCCAATATGATTTAACCATTTTTTATATGTTAATAAATTGTTTGCCTATACAAGCTGAGGTATTCAAATTAAAGTTATAATTTTAATAGATTTTATTATAGTTTAATAAATAACATTATTTCAAATATTTCTAGCAAAAAGTACATTTAAAAAACATAATCTAACAATAATTTTAGAATATAAAAAAAGATTAATGTGTTATCAATAACCCAGTTATGGTATAAAAATATTCTTATCTGAGTTGCGATCCTGATTATAACTTTATTCACTATTATAAATTCAATAAAATTCATATTCTCAAAAATCTTCCAATACTTCCTAATAGACCGGAAATAGGAACTCTATCACAGTAAAAATTTACCTCTTAATGGAATCGGAATTATATCGCAAAAAATCAATTTCATTTTACTTACCATAAGTTAAGATAAACCTAAATTGTCTTATGACTTTGGTATTCCTATCCACTTGGGTGTTTTATTAAAATATTCTTTATAAGCATTCCCATATTTTTCTTTGCACCATCTTTCTTCAGGACCCGTGTCAATATGCATCAAAATGAAAAATATGATTGCAGCCAACATGATAACCCATGAAGCGGCAGCTATTCCAATGGCAATCAAAGATAAAAAATTAGAAAAATATAATGGGTGTCTGGAAAACCGGTACATCCCTTTTGTTACTGGCTTATCTTTTGGGGTAGTCATAAAATTTATAAGAGCAGTTATTAGTATAAATAAAGCTGACAAAAAGATTACAAGCCCTGTATAAAACCATGCTGTCCACAGCTTGAAAGGTAAAAAAATTGAATAAAGATATGCAATATAGATAATAATGGTAGCAATATAACTTATAGCTTTTTCTCTACTGCTCATACCAGGAGGATTGCTCCCCCTACTGTAAGTTTCCTTATTAAATAACATTATTAGAAATGGCAGTACTAAAAAAATAACTGAAAATATCCAAGCGTTGGCTACACCTATTTTAAAAGCTGGTATGAGTTGCATGCTCAACTCCTTTATTGTACAGCATTTAAATGTTTTACCCTTTTTCTTGAAAGTAATAATCTCACAACAGATCCGATAAATGCAATGACAACAAGGGTTGTCCATTCTTATTATAAATCAACAAATCCTCCTGATTCTCTTGGATTCGTTTATTTAAAGTAATTATAATACTGGTATAGGCAATATCAAATTGATTTTTCAAAATAATAAATCGTGAGTAGCACAGTAGGGTAAAATCTTAAAAACTGAGTTCCGGAATAAAAATAATCTTATCTGAACTTGCAATGGCAGTTTTAACATCGTTCGCTATGGCCAGCCATTTCGGTATGTATGTCATGTTAATATAAGCGATATTTTTTAATATATTCTAATAGCAAAAAAATGAGTATCATATACAGATAAATAACCAGTTTATAAAATCATTATTATTTCACAAAAATATATTCTGTTTCCGAACCACAAATTATATAAAAATTGAATATCTTTTAATAATTTTATAAAATATCTTTTAAATCTATTTAACATAAATCAAAATATTTGTACTCATGAAATCAATTGTTATAAGAAACCTTACAAAAAAAATCGGTAACCATATTATTTTAGAAAATGTCACTCTTGATATAGAAGAAGGTGAGTTTTTCTGCATAATGGGACCTAATGGTTCCGGTAAGACAACACTGGCTTCTATAATAGCCACAATAAAAAAGCCCTCAACCGGTTATATTGAAATTTTTAATAAAAAACCTGAAGAGGTAAAAAATCTTATTGGATATGTGCCTCAGGAAAATTTTTCAGTGCCTATACTTTCCGGTAGGGAAAATCTTATATATTTTGCCCGAATAATGGGTTACTCAAAAAATTCAGCAAAAAAATTTACTGAAGAAACACTTGAAATGATAGGCTTATCAAGTGATGCAAACAAAAGAGTAGCCAGTTACTCAGGTGGTATGAAAAAGAAACTGGAGGTCACAACTGCTCTTTTTCCAGAGATTAAATTATTAATTCTTGATGAGCCAACAACAGGTCTTGATCCTTCTGCACGCAGAAACTTTCTTGGTTTCTTATATGATTTAAGAGACCAGGGCAAAACAATTGTAATAATTACACATATTGGCACAGATGCAGAGCTTGCATCAAGGGTTGCTTTTTTAAATATGGGAAAAGTAATATCTGTGGGAACACCTGAGAAGTTAAAAAAAGAAAATAACTTAAGCAAAGTGTTTGAAATCGAGTTGAATATTAAAAATAAAAAAGTGCTTGACCTGCTGTCTAACTTTACAAATGTAAAAAATATTTTAGAAACAGAAAACAGTTATAAGATTTTAAATATGAAAAAGGAAGATGTTGAAACAGAGATAACAAACCTTTTTAAAGAAAATGGATTAAAAATATCAAGAATGGAAAATGTTTCTGCATCAATGGAAGATATATTTTTTAAGCTGACCGGAAATATGTTAAAAGGATAGAACAATTGAATCAAATAAGTGCAACTTATTTTAAGAATTTTAATTTCTATATAAGAGAAAAAGCAGTGCTGTTCTGGAATATTGCATGGCCGACAATAATACTTCTACTAAATAACTTCCTCTACGCAAGAAATTACCCGGAAAATCTTACAGGCTCAGTAAGAGCAACAACCACAATAATGATGATAGTAATTACCATAATGATAAGCTGCATTTCAATGCTGCCAGGAAATATTTCTGAAGATAGAGTTATAGGGCTTTTTAAAAAACTTATTTCAATGCCAATAAAACCATGGAAAGATTTTGTAGGAAGAATTTTAAGTTTAATGACTTTTAGCTTAATTGCAGTATTAATTGTTCTTGCTGTTGGAATTGCTTCAGGAGCACGTTTTTCTATCAGTACAATAAAAATTCTTCAGGCTATCTACTTTATAATTCTTATTATTCTATCCTCTGCTGGAATTGGCTTAATTATTGGTTCATTCTTAAAGCATATAATAGGGGCAATAATGACTGGAATCGGAATAACAGTACTTATAAACATTCTAATAGGATTACCTTATAAGATAATTCCAGATTATTTGAAAGTTTTTTTAAAATTTTTACCTTTTTCTTCCATAAATTCATCTCTTATCTATCTTTTGGTAGGTGAAAGTTTTGCAGGCTACAATCCTTTTAATGCTATACAGGCAATATTTACTCCTATAATTTCAATTATTATTTTTATTATCGGGCTTATTCTTTATTCAAATCTCTGCTGGAGAAGTGAAAAGTGAAATTATGAAATTTTTTAAGTTAACAAATAAGAGAGACTTAATCGAAGCAGCAGTAGCTGTAGCAATATTTTTTATTATAAGTTATTTAAGCAGGTTTGTAACCCCTCTGTTTGGTCTTGTTGTATTATCCGGTATTATCTTCCCTCTTATCTGGGCAAAGGTAAAAAAAGACTGGAACTTAATTGGATTTACAAAAAAATCTACAGGTAAGGCATTTTTATGGGGTCTTGGTAGCGGTGTAGTTATATTTATTTATCTTTTGTTTGATGGTTTTAAAAGTATGCCTGTCTTTACTGATATGCTTGGCTTAAAGCTTGCAGTAAATATTCCTGCCTGGATAATAATTGTATCACCTTTTCAGGAGTTCTTTTTCAGGGGCTGGCTTCAGACAAAACTTCAAAAATCTATAGGCAAATGGTCAGGATTTGTGGTTGCTTCATTTGTTTTTACACTGTGGCATTATCTTCCACCTTTTGAGGGTACATCTACTTCAAATATAAGTATTTATTCTATATCAGGATTTTTTACTGTTCTTGTCTTTGGATTTATCTGGGGATTTGTATATCTTATAAGCAATAACAACATTATAGCTCCATGGGTATCTCATACTCTTGCGGGAATTGTAGTGGTACTTACAGGCAAATGGAGTATTTTACAGATAAGTTCATAATTCTATTATAATAGGTCAATACAGTAATAAAATAATTAACTTATTATTCTTCATTGTATATTTCTTTTATTAATAATAATCATAATAGCACCAAGCATTAGTGTAAATACTGCTAAAACAACTGCTGCAATAATTAATTGTGTTTTCTCATCTGCAGAAATAATAGAAGGGAAAAAGATAAGAACGATAGATATGGCTATTAACGCCAGAAGTGACAATATAAAAGAAAAAGATATTGCTAAAATTGTCCTTTTATTTCGCCCTTTTATGCTCTCTTTATCAGTAAAAGCTTCGGGTCGCTTATCACTGTATTCCATACGCCAGATATTTACACTTGCCATTTTACCTAAATGCTGCCATCCAAATTGCTCATATGTTGAAACATAATCCTTATTTGCTATTGCACGCAAATCATATACATAACGATACTTCTTAGGCATACCCTTTGTAAATATCATAATCATTGAACTTCCTTGCCTTACCCTCTCAATATGCCAGCCATCTGCTGCCATTTTCTCAAGCCAGTTTTCAAAATCTGCTGGAATAACTCTTTTAAAAAACGGAAAAAATACAATTCTTTTTGTTTTCATTTTAATTCCTCCAATAGCGGTTTTGCGCTACTACAAAGTTCAGCAAGTCTTTTAGCTTCTACTTTTAATATTTTTTCACCAATTTCTGTTGTAATATAGGTTTTTTTGCGATCATCTTCAGAGAATGTTTTTATTAATCCATCTTTTTTAAGCCTTGATAGGCTGTTATATATAGTTCCTGCTCCAAGAATAATCCTGCCTTTTGTTAACTCTTTAACGTGTAGCATAATTCCATACCCATGATGCTCATGCTGTAATGATAATAAAATAAAAAACATTGTTTCTGTCATAGGTATGTACTTTTTAATCATCTTTTTTTCGTTCAAGCTAACACTCCCGCATTCATATATTTAACTTAAATATAATATGATTAAATATATTTTGTCAATATATATTATTTTCTAATCCCTATTTTTTTAATTTTTATTTGAAGCTTTAAGAATTTGGCCTGAAAATTATTTTATGATTATTTATATGCACATTGTCCAGCTTCTTTATAAGTTAAAAATTACACAGAAAAAAATGAATGGAGCTGGAGCTATACAAGAAATATCCTATCAATACCTTCCATTAGCTTCGAAATAGGAACTCTATCGCACTTAAAATTAGCCAGTTAACAAAATCGGAATTATATCACAAAAAATATATCTTCAAGTCATTCTATTAGAATAAAAACAACAAATCATTTATAAGGAAATGTTCTATATATTATCATTTTCCATATTGACTCTGCTTACCTTTTTGATTTTGTTCACCGGCATTTGAAGAATTGTTATTTCCTGCCTCACTGTTATTATTGTTTCCCGAATTATCTTGTTCAAAGCCTTGCGTACCTGTATTAGAATTAGCAGTATCCTGAACATCTTCTAAGGTCTGGTCGGAGAAATCATTTGTATTTTTTTTCTGCATTCCGTATCTTTTCTTAAAACCTTCTTTTACTGCACTTATTCTGATTTGCATTTGCATATTGTAGTTTGCATCAAGATAATTTCTGTTTCTGCAGCTTTCATAGGTATCATCTATATCTGTAACCAGCTTTTCTAAAGCCATTGTATCTGCAAAATCGTTCTGGTTAAGAATTACATCGGCCTCGCTTAGTCTTGAGTTAAGCATTTTTAGGTAGATAGTATTCTCATACTTATAAGGAGTAAGAGCAACCTGGATATTCTCTGATGTCCTTTTTACCGTGTACAACAATTCTCCGGGGACTGAGTCGCTGGAAGCATAAATTGTACCTGTAAAAGAAAAACTTATAAAAATAAAAACACCGAGAAAAATAACAAGTGGTTTTAGATAAGCCGGGCGAAGTCTTATGAAAAACATATCCTTTTTAAAGTCTTTTTTTTGGCCTTCAATATTTTCAATCCTTGCCCGCAAGTAAATGACTTTAAGAGATTTTTCTTCAATATCATCATTTGTACGAATTTTTTTTAAGTTCTCGAAACCTTTCATAATTCCTGCATACTGCTCCAGACTCTCCTGGTCGTACAGGAATTCGGTAAGACATGATTTTATATCTATATCTTTATCCAGAAGATTAAGAAATTCTGTAAGCAATTTTCATTACAGTTTTGGTTTTCACTGCTATTTCTATAACAAAAATTATTACGGTTCTGGTATCCGTTTTCATCATTATTATACCTGTAACAATTACTTTCCCTGTTGCAATACTGCTCTGTGCAGTCTTCATTGGCACAATCCTGGTTTGGACAATCCTTTTTAGGACAATTTAGTTGGTCACACTCACCCTGCTGAAGACGATACTGTTTATTCTCATTTCCTGTAAAATTTGAATTTGCACAATCTGTTTCATATGATTTACTTTTTGTTATGGCAACTTCATCTGCAGAATTAGGATTTTTCTGGTATGCATATATACCTCCTGCACCAGCAGTTAGCACAACAGCGCCTATAATAATCCCAAGTATTATTTTTTTTAACATATCTTTTCCTTTCATTTTTTAATTATTTATTCATATAAACGATGATTTTTTCCAAAACGTTATAAATTTTAAAAAATAATTATTTTTTCTCTAAAACATTATTTATAATACCAATACAGGAGATGTCTTTATAATTGAAGGAATAAAAAGAAAAGATAGACAAATTTAATGACTGTAATAAACAATAAATCGTGGGTAGCACAGTAGGGTAAATTATTTTAAAAACTCAATTCCGGTATAAAAATAATCTTATCTGAGCATGCAATTCTGGTTCGAACTTCGTTCGCTATGGCCAGCCATTCCGGTATGTATGTCATTTAAAGCTTGCTTATTGCTGATTACAAATCAAAATAATATATCGTTTTTTCCTATTGACAGCAGACTTAAATGTAATACAATATGTAATACGGAGGTAACAATATGACAACTGTGAGATTAAACAATGAAATATTAAATAAGGTTACTACTTTAACTAAGATTGAAAAAACAACAAAATCTGAAATAATTAAAAAAGCAATTATTGAATACTATGATATGCGCTCAAAAGATTTAATGCCGTTTAAACTTGGTGCAGATCTTTTTGGAAGATACGGCAGTAGCAATTCTTTATCCAGTAATTATAAAATAAAACTGAAGGAAAAACTTCGTGAAAAACACCCTCATTGATGCAGGGCCACTTTTAGCCTTATTTAATAAAAATGATAAATATCATGAAAAAATAAAAGAGTTCATTAAGAACTATAAAGGATTGCTTACAACCAGCTGGCCAGTCATAACAGAAGTATGCCACATGCTCGATTTTAATATAGGTGCACAAATAGATTTTTTAAAATGGATAAAACTTGGCGGATTAAAAGTTGAAGATATAGAAACAGAAGAAATAGATAAAATAATTGAGCTTTCAGAGAAGTACTCTGATATACCAATGGATTTAGCAGATGCAACACTTATTATCATATCTGAAAGATTAGGGATAAAAGAGATTATAACAATTGATTCAGATTATTATATTTATAGAACAACTGATAGAGAAATGCTTATAAATATATTCAACCTTAAAAAGTAAAATCTTTTATGACATATTTAATTCAGGTATAAAAATAATCTTATCCGAGCTTGCAATTGCAGTTCTAACATCGTTCGCTATGCTCAGCCAACTTGGGCTCTTCACCAAATTACGGGGCACTCGCTCTAACAACAGGCTTTAACCAATAATTCCTAATATTCAACAAATAAGTACTGCATAACACTGAAATTTAACATACTTATAAAATCAGAATTATATCGCAAAAAATATTATAATAAATCATAATTACATTTTTCTTATAAGTAAGGAGATGAGATCTTTAAATGGAAGAAGAAAGTTTTGTAATGATTGGAGATAAACAGCTGAAGTGCTTTTTCTGCAGCGGATCGGAATTTAAAAAATTGAACACAAAGTTAAATGAAAAATGGGCTTCAAGCCTTGGTATAGAAATGTTCAGTCCTGAAGGTTTGGCATATATCTGCAGTAATTGTGGCTATAAACATGAATTTTTTAAATTAAACAAATAAAAATCAACAAGCCTCAAACAGTTAAATCAGATGTAGAATCCAGATGAAAAGTAAAAGCATAGCTACTATGCTGGCAGTCTTTTTTTCCTTCTGGTCCTGGCTATATAGCTATGGGAAAAATAAAATTAAATTTTGGATTATTCTTGCTTATACAAAAATTAAATAACTTGATAAAATAATAGGTTAGAAATAAAACTGAAAACAGTTAAAATGTAAGGATAAAATTTGCAAGCTATTGAAGTCAGAAACCTCATAAAAAAATATGACAAAATAACTGTACTGGATGATCTTGACCTTAATATAAATGAAGGTGAATTCTACTGCCTCATGGGACCAAATGGATCAGGAAAAACTACCCTTTCCTCAATAATTGCATCAATAAGGCAGCCTACAAGCGGCGAAGTGAAAATCTTTGGCAAAAAACCTGAGCAATCCAAAAGACTAATAGGCTATATTCCTCAGGAAAATTTTTCAGACCCTAATCTTACAGGCCTTGAGAATATACATTATTTTGCCAGGATGCTTGGATATTCAAATAATGATGCAAAAGTCATTGGGCAAGAACTTATTAAAAAGGTTGGTCTTTTTGAAGAAAGAAATAAAAAAGTTTCCAAATTTTCTGGTGGAATGAGAAAAAAACTTGAACTTTCAACGATTCTTTTTCCCCACATAAGGATATTTATACTTGATGAACCTACAACAGGACTTGATCCTGCAGCAAGGAGAAATTTCTTTGGGCTTATAGATGAATTAAAGGATAAATCAACAACAGTTTTACTTATAAGTCATATAGGCTCAGATGCTGAACTTGCTGCAAGAGTCGGCCTTATGGATAAAGGTAAAATAATCAAAGAGGGATCACCGGATGAACTCAAAAATGGCAGTGGGCTTAAAAATATAATAAATATAGAATTATCTGTAAAAAATGAAAAAGTAAAGAATATTTTAAGTAGTTTCAACAAAGGTGAGCAGTTGCTTGAAACAGATGAAGGTTACAAAATCTATTCTAATGAGATATCCGAAGTAATTCCTGAAATTGTAAGATCTGTTGAAGGCAATGGCTATAAAGTGCTTCAGATAGGTTCTGTCATACCCTCGCTTGAAGATGTTTTTTTCAAGCTGACAGGTAAAAAAGTAAGAGAAGCAAATGAAGAATTAAAGGAAGCCAAAAAGTGAACCAAGTGTCTGCAACATACATAAAAGGTTTAAAAGATAATTTTATGAGCAAACCTGCACTTTTCTGGGTAATAGCTTGGCCTGCTATCTGGCTTTTGCTTGCAGTATTTGTTTTTTTACGTGGGGTACCGCTGGAATTTGCTGCTCTGGCAAAAGGACAAAGTACCATCTCAATGGTTACCTTTTCAATAATGGTTTGCGGAATGACAAGCCTACCTGCAAATATTTCTGAGGATAGACAACGGGGGCTTTTCCAAAAGTTAAAGACAATGCCGGTACAGCCCTGGAAAGAAGCAGTTGGCAAAATTCTTGCAGTACTGACATTTGGACTGGTAAGCGTAGCAATAATAATAATTATAGGCGTGCTTCTTGGTGCCAGGTTTAATATTACAGCAGTAGGACTTTTAAAATCTTTGGGATTTTTATTATTGGGAACACTTGCATCTGCAGGAGTAGGTCTGATTGTGGGTTCTTTAATTAAAAGTGTCCAGGGGGCGATAATGACAGGAGTTGGAATAGCTGTTGTAACATCAGCGATTTCCGGTGTTTTTTTTCAATATTCAATGCT
>Ga0172366_10002222_pt1 | contig 15224 bp, 13 predicted proteins | sample LakKivSesite69cm_FD_114533 | JGI IMG/M metagenome (GOLD analysis project Ga0172366, IMG submission 114533) | Sediment microbial communities from Lake Kivu, Rwanda - Sediment site 69cm | ecosystem: Environmental > Aquatic > Freshwater > Lake > Sediment | place: Rwanda: Western Province, Lake... | reverse complement strand
GGACGTGGACCTGGCCCGGGCAGTTCTCGGCCCCCGAAACCGACAAGGACCCGCGTCGTCACCCTGAGCGAGCGGAGCGTGCTGCGTCCGACGCAGTGCATGTCGAAGGGTTTCGCAGGCGAGATTCCTCGACTCAGGCGTGCTGCGCTCCGCGCAGTTTCTGAACGCCTTCGCTCGGAATGACAAGACCCGATCGGTGCGGACTTGCCGTCGGGGCGCTTTCCTGTACCGTTGCTGCATTCAGGCGGTTGGTCTCTTTGAGTCTTCGAGCCTTCGTGGTGAATGTGGGTTCCGGCTCAGGAGAGGAACGCTTGACAAGCGGCCTGCGTCTAACAGTATATTGCCGCATGTTTACGGTTCTCGCCAATTCCATTCGGAGGTAAGCCAGTGATACTATTTGCGATTGCCAGTCTGCTTATTGCTCAGCCGGCCCCGGATTCGCTCATCATCACCTATCGTACCGACACCCTGACCAGCACCGAGCTGCGCATCTTCCCGCCGCCGGACGCCGAGCTGCCGCTCTATTACCAGGCGGCGTGGGGCGACGGCGACACGTCGGACTGGGTCGGCCCGGTCCAGAGCCGCGTTGACGCCGGGCGGTATCACCAGTATCGCCGAAGCGGCGAATACGAAGTCTCGGCGCGGGTCAAGGACCAGGCGGGACGGGTTTCTGACTGGGGCAAGCACCTGCCGGTCGTGGTCACCACGCCGGTGCTCAAGTGGTCGTTCTCGGTTGGCGACACGAGCCCGGTAGTCAGTTCGCCGGCGGTAGATGAGAAGGGCAACGTCTACTTCGGAGACGAAACCGGCTGGTTCTTCTCGCTCGACCCGGGCGGGAACCTGCGCTGGAAGTACCTGACCGCGAACGCCATCTATGCCTCGCCTTCGGTCTGGAAAGGGCTGGTGTATCTGCCGGCGATTGACTCGCACCTGTACTGTTTCGACACCCAGGGCAAACTGCGCTGGAAGACCTATCTCGGCGACGAGCTTTACGGCGCCGCCGCGCTCGACCCCAAAGGTAACGCCTATGTCACCGGCGACGCAGGCACGCTCTACGCGGTCGCGGCCAACGGCAAGCTGCGCTGGAAATACCAGGTCGGCGAAGAGTGCTCGTCTGCGCCATCCATCGGTATCAACGGCCTGATTTACGTCAGCGCCGAGTCGGTCCTGTGCATTGACGGCCGGGGTAGGAGGCGCTGGGGATTCTCTCCGCCTGAGGAGGGCTACTTCTATGGCTCGCCGGTGCCGGACCTAAAAGGCTCGGTCTATGCCGGCAACGATGACGGATACCTGTACTTGATTGGACCGGACGGCAGGATGAGGTGGCGTTCGCTGGTGCCGGACGAGGACGAAATCCGGACCGAGCCTTGCCTCGGGCCCGGTGACACGGTCTATTACGGCTCAGAAGGTTATTACCTCGTGCGCAAAGCGCCGAAGGGTCAGTCCGAAGTCATGTATGAGGCGGACGACATCCTGATTGGGACGCCGGCCATCAGCGACTCCGGCACGGTGTACTTTCTACCCGACGACGGCGTGATGTACGCCCAGCAATCCACCGGCCGGCTCGTCTGGAAGGCGGACGTGGCTGCGGAAGAGAAGTCGCTCTATTACACTTCGGCGCCGTGCATCGCACCGGACGGCACGGTCTACGTCGGCTCGTGGGACGGCGCGGTCTATGCGTTCGATGGCAACGGCGCGCCGGCCCGCTCGCTCTGGCCCCAGTACCGGCACGATGCTCAACACACCGGCCGGCTCACCAAGCCGAGACGCCGGTAAGGGCAGGACAAAGCAGGAGGCATGATGCTCAACGTGTTTTTCTCGCCGACCCAGGCGTTCACCCGGCTCAAGGACAAACCGTCCTGGTGGCTGCCATTGCTCATCACCGTGCTCGTGACCCTGGTCGTGACCGTAGTCAGCACCCGGTACTTCGACTGGGAGACCCAGCGCCAGCGGGTCATCGAGCAGCTCGAATCCCGCAACATGACGCCTGAGCAGATTGAGCAGGCGACCGCGCAGATGGAGAAGTTCTGGTCCAGCCCGATAATGCGCTTCGGCATGCCGGTGGCAAGCGCGCTGGTGATGCAGCTCGCCGCGGTGTTCGTGCTCGCGCTCATCTACAACCTGGCGATGCCGCTCCTGGGTTCGACCGGTAACTACCTGCGCTCGCTGTCGGTCGTGTGCCTGGCGAGCCTTGTCTCGATACCCGCCGGCATCGTCAAAGTGCTGCTCGTGCTCCTCAAACGCTCGGCCGAAGTCTCGACCAGCCTGCTCCTGGCCGCGCCGAACATCAAGAGCGGGTTCCTGCAGGTGCTCTTCTCCCGGGTTGACCCGTTTGCGTTCTGGCAGCTCATCCTCATGGCTCTCGGGCTCAAGGTGGTATTCGACCTGAAAGGGCCGAAGTCATACCTAATGGTCTTCATTGTCTGGCTCGCGTTTACCCTGATATTCGCCTCGCTCGGCCTGTTCCGGCCCCAGCAATGATCGTCCTCCTGCTCCTGGCCAAGCTGACCGCGGCCGACACGCTGCCTTTGACGCTTGACCAGGCGCTGGCGACTGCGTTCGGCCGCAGCCCGGCCGCGGCAAGTGCGAGAGTCGCCGAAACCCAGGCCGGAGCAGCGCTCGCCGGCGGGCTGGCGGGCCTGGTCCCGACTGCCTCCGGAACGCTCAGCTACGGCAAGGCGACTTCACCGTTCGGCTCTGCTCATTCGACGTTCGGAGATTCGTCCTGGTCGTGGTCCGGCACGCTTACATTGGCCCAGGTCGTTTTCGACCCATCGGTATTCTCCGGCGTGGTGAGCGCATTCGCCTATTCATCCGCCGGCCGCGCGGACGCGCGGGACCAGACCGCCAGGCTGGTCTATGACGTTACGTCCGGATACTTGTCACTGGTCAAGGCCGAAATGCTCGCCCAGGCCGCGACCGCGGCTGCGAAGCGGGCCCAGGCTAGCCTCGCGGTCACCCGGGAGAAGCGCCGGCTTGGCTCTGCTTCGGACATTGACCTGATGCGCGCCCAGGTGCAGGAGTCGCAATCGCGGCTCGACTTTCTGTCGGCGGACAAGGGCCGGTCTTTGGCCGAGTCCGACCTGAAGGCCAAGCTCGGAATCACCGAACCATTCCACGTGCGGCCGGTGGAAACCGTGTCCGCTCCGGCCGCTTTGACTTTGTCCGACCCGGATTCGCTGGTCCGAGAAATCGAGCGCCGCAATCCCGGTCTGGCTTCGGCTGCGCGGGCTAAGACCGCGGCGGACGCGAACTACGTCGGCAGCATCGGCCGGGCCCTGCCTTCGGTGTCCGCGTACTGGTCATCATCCTACGCGGACTCGAATCTACCGAAGAGCCCGCGCTACTGGGACGACCACGACCTGGCCGGTTACGGCCTGCGCTTCGCGTTCCCGCTGCTCGACATCAAGTCATACGTCCTCGGGGTGGTCAATGCCGGGACCGAGGCGCGCCGGGCCAACGCCGCCTTGGTCGCGGCCCGGCTGGCGCTCGGCTCAGCGGCGCGCGCCGCGGTGCTTGGCTACCAGGAAGCCTCTGACCGGTTCGAAGTTGCCCGGCAGAACCTCGACCTCAACCAGCGGCTGTATGAACTGGCCCAGGAGCAGTACCGGCTCGGCGGGCTATCTTTGACCGACCTCGCAAGCGTCGAAGCCGGGCTGAGCCAGGCCCAGGCCGCGCACGCCTCGGCACTTTGCGATACCTATATCCAGGCCGCGCAAATCGCCTATCTGCTCGGACGGACGGAAAAACCACAGATAAACACCGATGAACACTGATTCAGTAAGAAGAGAGAACCTCCATGTCGGCCGGTCCGGACAATCTGTGTTTATCCGTGTTCATCGGTGGTTTGCAGTGAAGGAGAAACCATGAAACGCCGCACACGTACCCTGCTCATCATCATTGGCGTCGTTGTACTTCTGGCAGTCGTCATCGTCCTGAACCTGCGCAAGAGCGATTCCGGCGAGCCGGTCGAGACCACCAAGGTCGAGTACGGCTCGATTCTGTCCCGTGTCAGCGCCACCGGCGAGCTCAAGGCCAAGGCCCAGGTCAATCTCCAGGCCCAGGTGATGGGCATCGTGTCAAGGCTCGCGGTCCAGGAGGGCGACCGGGTCAAGAAGGGCGACGTGCTGCTCGAGCTCGAACAGCAGGCGTACCAGGCCCAACTGGTCCAGGCGCGCGCCGGGTTCACCCAGGCGAGTCTGAGCCACGCCCGGGTCGAAAGCCTGTATGCCCGCAAGCTCATTTCCGACCAGGAGTACGAGGCGTCGAAGGCCGCGTTCGACATGGCCCGGGCCCAGTACGACGCCGCCCAGGACCAGTTCGAGCGCACCACCATCCGCGCGCCGATTTCCGGCACCGTGGTCAAGGTCAACGTCAAGGAAGGCGAGACGGTCATCATCGGCACGATGAACGCCATCGGCACGGTCATCATGGTGCTGGCCGACATGTCGCAGATGGAAGCCTGGGTGGACGTGGACGAGACCGACGTAGTGTCGCTGGAACTGGGCCAGCCGGCCAAGGTCGAGGTTGACGCGCTGCCGGACACGAGCTTCTCCGGCCACGTGACGAGAATCGGGTACATGCCGACCCAGAACGTGCTCTCGACCGAGACCCAGGGGACCGACTTCGAGGTGGTCGTGACCCTGGACTCGACCGCGCCGATGCTTCGGCCCGGCATGTCGGTCTCGGCCGACATCACCACGGCGTCGCTCGACAGCGTGCTGGTGATACCAATCCAGTCGGTCGGCCGGCGCCAGGTCGGAGACAAGGACGAGGAGACGGTGTTCGTGGTCGAGGGCGGCAAGGCGGTACTGCGCACGGTGAAGACCGGCAAGGTCGGGGACAACGACGTCCAGGTACTCGACGGTCTCAAGCCGGACGAGGAGGTAATCACCGGCCCGTACAAGGTGCTGTCGAAACTCAAGGAGGGCCGCCGCGTCAAACCGGGCACGGCCGACCGCGCCCCGACCTTCAAGAAGACCGACAAGAAGGCGTCGGACAAATAGCGATGGCCGTTCCGTCCCTGCCCGCAATTCTGCCTTCTGCATTCTGCCTTCTGACTTCTGCCTTCGTCTGAGTACATGCTTATCCGCACCGAGAACATCAAGAAGACCTATCGGCTCGGCGCGGTTGACGTAGCGGCCCTGCGCGGTGTGACGCTCGACATCGAGCAGGGCGAATACGTGGCCCTGATGGGCCCGTCCGGCTCGGGCAAGTCAACGCTCATGCACCTCCTTGGGTGCCTCGACACGCCCAGTGAAGGTAAGTACTGGCTCGCGGGCAAGGACGTGACCACGCTCGACGACATCGAGCTTGCGCGGCTGCGGAACAAGGAAATCGGCTTCGTGTTCCAGAGCTTCAACCTGCTGCCGCGACTCTCCGCCCAGGCCAACGTCCAATTGCCGATGGCCTACGCCGGGGTCAGGTCGCGCGAACGGGCCGAACGGGCGAAAGAGCTCCTGACCCTCGTGGGCCTCGCCGACCGGATTCACCACCGTTCGAACCAGCTCTCAGGCGGCGAGATGCAGCGGGTGGCGCTGGCCCGCGCCCTGGCGAACCGGCCGTCGCTGATACTTGCGGACGAGCCGACCGGTAACCTTGATTCGCACACCGGCGCCGAGGTGATGGCCCTGCTCGACGGGTTTGCGGAAAAGGGCAACACGGTCGTGCTCGTGACCCATGACCAGCACGTCGCCGACCATGCGAAGCGCGTCATCCGGCTGTGCGACGGGTTGATAGAAACAGACAGATGATTCTCATATGTCCCATCGGTCGCATATGTCCCATATCCGCTTCGTCATTCCATGCAACTGCTTGACCTTCTGAAGCTGTCGCTCGATACCTTCCGCACTCACCGGATGCGTTCGTTCCTGACCGCGCTCGGGATCATCATCGGCGTGATGACCGTCATCGCCATCGTCTCGCTTATCCAGGGCATGAACTACGAGGTCGAGCGTCAGATTGCCTCGCTCGGGTCGAACACTCTCTACGTACAGAAGTTCGGCTGGGGCATGGGCCGGCTCGACTTCGACGAAATCGGCCAGCGGCCGGACCTCGTCATCGAGGACGCCGAGGCCATCGCCCGGCTGCCGGGAATCGACCGGGTCGCGCCTGAGCGTTCACGCACGGTCAGCCGCATTACCTGGCGTGGCAACAGGGCGACGACCGTTGACATGGTCGGCTCGACGCCGTCCTACGCGACGACCACGAACCTGCGAGTCGAAACCGGCCGGTTCATCTCATCGGATGACAGCCTGCGCAAGCGAGCGGTGTGCCTGTTGGGCGGCCAGGTGGTTGACGACCTGTTCGGTAACGAGGACCCGGTGGGCCGGCGAATGAACATCGAGGGCGAGAAGTTCACCGTCATCGGCGTGCTGGCGCGCAAGGGCAGCTTCCTGGGCCAGAGCCAGGACAACGTTGTCGTCATCCCGCTCTCGACCTTTGAGAAGCTCTACCCGCTGCCGCGCAACCGCATGGCCCGGATATTCGGCGGCCTGTCCATCGGCGCGACGCCCAAACCGAACGTGCCGCTCGAACGAGTACTCGACCAGGTGCGCGAACTGATGCGCCGCCGGCACGGGCTCGGGTACGACAAACCGGACGACTTCGGCATCAATACCCAGGACACCCTGCGCGAGATTTACAGGAACATCACGCGGGTAGCCATCATCGTGATGATTGCGGTCGCGGGCATATCGCTTCTCGTCGGCGGCATCGGCATCATGAACATCATGCTGGTCGCGGTCGCGGAGCGCACGCGGGAAATCGGTCTGCGCAAAGCCCTGGGCGCGACCAACCGCGACATCCTCTGGCAGTTCCTTCTGGAGTCAATCCTGCTCGCGGCCATCGGTGGCACCATCGGCATCATCATCGGCATCGGCATCGCCAAACTGGCCGAGGTGCTGGCGCATCTCAAGGCCGCGGCGCCGTTCTGGACGATTGCCCTGGGGTTTGGTTTCTCGGCCGGAGTCGGGATATTCTTCGGGATTTACCCGGCCTCGCGCGCCTCGCGCCTGAACCCTATCGAAGCCCTGCGCCGGGAGTAGGCCAGCCGGGTTCCGGGGAGAGAAACCCTCAGGCCCGCGCCAGTTCTCGCTCTCTTCGCACCTTAGCGTTTCTGGGGTGTTCTATCGGTCATGCTCCTTCGTCTGCGGCAGTTGCCAGGAGGAGAGAATCCGGTAGGATTCCTGAGCCGATGAAGACCATCGTCTTTGACGAAAAGCGGCTGGATGCGATTGCGGCCGAGGTCGCTGCTGCGCTTGGGAAGGGCGCGGTGGCGGTGCCGATGCTCGGGGGAACGTGCGTGCTGTCCCGCGATGCGAGTTGGCTGCGCAGGCACTTCGGCGCGGCGTTCCGTCTGACGGCGGACCTCGGAGTTTACCACCAAGACACCAAGGCACAAAGCGCGGACCTCGGAGTGAACCACAGAGACACAGAGCCTCAGACTAATCCAAAACCCAGAATCCAAAATCCAGAATCGGACGCACTGACCCCAGACCCCGGACCCGGGAACCCGGAACTCGTTCCTCAGCCCTCGTCCCTCGCCCCTCGCACCTCGTGCCCGCTGCTGAGGCTGCTGCGCCTGCCGGTCGTACTGCGCCTTGCCGGGCAAGAGGATTGGGACGGAATCGCGCCTGCAAATGAGGAGCTTGCGAAGCGGGTGCTGGGCGGGCCTTGGGACACAATCCCATTTTCGAGGACGAGAATGGGTTATGTCCCGCGGCCCATCGGCGTCGGCGTGGCAGAGGATGAGGAGTTCGAAGAGCTTGTGCAGCTGTGGGTGCGCGGTCCGGACGGGCCCGGGCCGACGGTTCTCGACCTGCGAGGCCTGGACCGGACCGCCGAAGTTCACCACAAAGACACCAAGGCCCCAAGTGCTGAGGGCCAGAACCCCGACCACAGACCATCAACCCGTTCGAAGCAGAATGGCTCGCCGGATTCCGGCAGCGTCCGGATTCCAGACTTTGAGTCTTTGAGTCTTGGTGGTAAGGACTCCGTCTCTGCAGGCCCGGTAGTCGTTGACAGGAAAGGCAGTCTGGGAATACTTGAGCTGGAGCGGATTCTGGGCGAGCACGTCCGGCTCGGGCCGGGCGTCGTGTTCTCGGTGCTTATCGTCTGCACCGGCAACATGTGCCGAAGCCCGATGGCCGCCGGCCTGCTGGACAAGCGGCTGGCCGGCGCACAGGCGTTCGTGTATTCGGCCGGAACCGGTGCGCCGGTCGGGTCAGCGGCGACCAGGACTGCGGTCGAGGCCGTGAGTCAGTACGGCGTTGACCTTTCGCGGCACCGGGCCCAGGCCCTGACCCGCGAGTTGGCGAGCGCCGCTGACCTCATCCTCGTGATGGAGGAACATCACCGGCAGGCGGTGCTGGAACTCGACCCGCTGGCCGAGCCGAAGACGCGGCTGTTGCTGGAGTATGCGGAGCCGAACCGCAATGACGCAAAGAGCGCAGAGTCTGAGGCGAATGGAGAGCAGCGAATGGCGAGCAGCCTGGAAGTGCCTGACCCGGTGGACAGACCGCTTGAGACGTATCTTGAGACCATCCGGCTGATGCAGCCGGCGCTGGACAAAGTGGCGGAAGAGATAGAAAGCAGAAAGTGATAAAGAGACAAAGTGACAGAGTGATAAAGTGAGGATTCCTCTTACTCGACCCCTGGAACCCTTGACCCCTTGAACCCTTTCTGAGGAGGACCCATGGAGTACTTCTTTACTGACACGCAGAAGGAAATCAGAGACCTGGCCCGGAAGTTCGCGCAGGAGAAGATGAAGCCGGTCCGCGCCGAGCTGGACAAGACCGGCGAGTTCCCGCACGAGATGATGAAGGGGCTGGGCGAGCTCGGGTTGATGGCCGTCTATATCCCTGAGGAGTACGGCGGCCTGGGCGGCGGCATCATGGAGATGAGCCTCGTGGTCGAGGAGCTGTGCCGGGTAGACGGCGCGGCCGGGCTGTGCTACGCGGCGTGCGGGCTCGGCACCTATCCCATCATCCTCGGCGGCAACGAGGAGCAAAAGAAGAAGTACCTGCCCCGGCTGGCCGCGGGCGAAATCGGCGCGTTCGCCATTACCGAGGCGATGGCCGGTTCCGATTCGTCGAACGTCAAGACGACCGCGAAGAAGGACGGCGACCACTACGTGCTGAACGGCACCAAGCAGTTCATCACCAACGGCAGCGTGGCGAAGATCTACGTCGTCATCGCTGCGACCAACCCGGCCAAGGGCGCGCGCGGCCTGTCGGCGTTCATCATCGAGGACGGCACGCCCGGGTTCACGTTCGGCAAGCTCGAAGACAAGATGGGCATTCGCTGCTCCAAGACCTCGGAGCTGGTGTTCGAGAACTGCCGGGTGCCGGCCGCGAACCTGGTCGGCGGCAAGGAGGGCTACGGCTTCATCCATACGATGAAGACGTTCGACCGCACGCGGCCGGGCGTAGGCGCGCAGGCGCTGGGCATTGCCGCGGGCGCGCTGGACGAGGCCGTCGAGTATGCCAAGACCAGAATCCAGTTCGACCAGCCGATTGCCAGTTTCCAGGCGGTGCAGATAATGCTCGCGGACATGGCCATCCAGGTTGAGGCGTCGCGCGCGCTGGTGTACGAGTCCGCGAGGGCGATTGACACCGGGATGAAGAACGGCTCGGCAATCGCCGCGATGGCCAAGGTGATGGCCTCGGACACCGCGATGAGGGTGACGACCGACGCGGTGCAGGTGTTCGGCGGCTACGGCTACATGCGCGAATACCCGGTTGAGAAGATGATGCGCGACGCGAAGATAACCCAGATATACGAGGGCACGAACCAGATTCAGCGGCTGGTCATCGCGTCCGAGCTCATCAAGGGCACGGCGTGGTAGAAGGAAGAAACCACAGATAGACACAGCTGAACACGGATAGGGGCAGGCGACGAACGCAAGCGTGACACGAAGTGACCCCTTCCTTTCATTCCCTCCCCCTTGAGGGGGGAGGGAGAGGGTGAGGGTGAGAATGCGGCGAGCAAGTTTCTGGTGGAGAGTCACGGGAACATCCTCGTGAAAAAGATGGGCCTGCACTCCTGCAATCAAGACAGGGGAAGAACAGACTGAAAGACCGGAAGCCAAGAGGCAAAGGCCAAGAGCCAAAAGCCAAAGCCAGGCGACGGGTCAAGATTACGAAGGACGGGCCGTACTTCGTACTGGGTCGTGTGCCCATCCAGGAGCAGACCATCGGCGTGGATGATTCGGGAGAAGCGGTGCAGTGGGTGCCCGGACCGGTCTACCCGTCCGGCGAGAAGTGCATCCTGTGCCGCTGCGGGCAGTCCAGAACTAAGCCTTTCTGCGACGGGGCGCACAGCCTGGCCGGCTTCGACGGCACAGAGGCTGCGGGTGACGAGGCCTATCTCGACAAGCCTGAGCGGTTCAAAGGCCCGGCGCTCAAGCTCGAAGACGTGGAGCAGCTCTGCGCGTCGGCCCGGTTCTGCATGAGGGGCAAGGGCATCTGGGCGCTGGCGCTCAGGTCAGGTCGGCCAGGAAACCGGGAGCAGGCGATACAGCAGGCTTCGGATTGCCCGGCCGGACGGCTGGTGGTGTCTGAGCCTGACGGTGAGGTGATTGAGCCTGAGTTCGAGCCGTCAATCGGGGTGGTCGAAGACCCGCAGAAGGGCGTGAGCGGGCCGTTGTGGGTGCGGGGCGGGATTCCGGTCGAGTCTGCGGACGGCAGGGTCTATCGGGTCCGCAACCGGGTCACGCTCTGCCGCTGCGGCCAGTCCAGGAACAAACCCTTCTGCGACGGCAGCCATGTGCACGTGCACTAGGCGTTCGACAAGCGGCGAAATGCCGCTACAATCCTTGCGATGAGCACTAGCGACAAGTCACCCGACGTCATTGTCATTGGCGCCGGGCCGGCCGGCTATGTATGCGCCATCCGGCTGGCACAACTGGGCAAGAAGGTCCTGGTCGTCGAGCGCGAACGGGTCGGCGGCGTCTGTCTGAACTGGGGCTGCATACCGGTGAAGGCACTCCTGCATGCCGCCCAGACCGTGCGCGACGCGGCCGAGGGCAAGCGCATGGGCCTCTTGTTCCAGAATCCGGAGATTGACCTTGTGGCGCTGTACGGCTGGAAGGCCCGAATCGTGGACCGGCTGGTGCGCGGCATCGAGTACTTGTTCAAGGCCAACGGTGTTGAAGTAATGACCGGCTCGGCCCGGTTCGTCGGCCCTGAGCAACTGGCGGTGACCGGCGAGCAGGAGGAGATGCTGGCTGCGCAGCAGTTCGTCATCGCCACCGGTTCTAAGCCGGTCGTGCTGCCGGGAATGGAACCGGACGGGCACGCGGTGATTGACTCGAACCACGCACTCAAGCTCGTGGAACTGCCCAGACGGCTGGCAATCATCGGCGCGGGTGTCATCGGCCTTGAATTCGCCACGCTTTTCTCACGGCTGGGCGCGAAGGTCACGGTACTCGAACTTGAGAAGCAGATTCTGCCCGGCACTGACCCGGAACTGGCCGCGCTGCTCCAGCGGCTGATGCAGCGCGAAGGTATCTCGTTCGAGCTCGGGGTCAAGGTGAGCGAGATCGTGCGCGCCCCTGCGGTCGCCGTGCGCTACCGTCCCGGAGCGGATGTCACCACCAAGACGCCAAGCGCGGACCTCGGAGTGAACCACAGAGACACAGAGTCTCAGACTAATCCAAAATCCGAAATCCAAAACCCAAAATCGAGTGTCCTGACCCCGGACCCCGGACCTTACCACCAAGACACCAAGACACCAAGTACGGACCCCGGAGCCCAGACCCCTGACCCCGATTTCCGTTCCATCGAGGTTGACAAGGTCCTGGTCGCGGTCGGACGCAGGCCGATGAGCGATGAACTCGGACTGGAATGGGCCGGGGTCAAAGCGGAACGCGGGTTCATCAGAGTTGACTCCGGGTATCGAACCAGCAATGAACGGGTGTTCGCCATCGGGGACGTGACGTCCGGGCCGTTGCTCGCGCACCGGGCGATGGCTGAGGGAATCGCGCTGGCAGAGAACATTGCCGGTTCAGGCCGGAAGTGGAAGTTCAAGGCGATGCCTTCGTGCGTCTACACCGACCCGGAGCTTGCGACCGTCGGTCTGTCTGAGCCTGAGGCCAAGGCCCAGGGCCGGGCCGTGAAAGTCGCACGCGTGCCGCTTTCGGCGGTCGGCCGGTCGCTGACGCTGGGCCGAGGCGAAGGCCTGTGCAAGCTCATCTGTGATGCGGAGAGCGACAAGGTCCTTGGCTGCGCTGTGGTCGGGCCGCAGGCAGACAGCCTCATAGCCGAAGCCGCGGTCGCAGTCGAGCTCGGACTTACCGCTGAAGACCTTGGCCGGGCGGTGCACCCGCATCCGACGATGAGCGAGCTTCTGTTCGAGGCGGCTGAGGCGATTCACGGCCGGGCGATACACGTAGCGAACGGATAGGGTTCGAGGGGTCGAGGGGTCGAGTGGGGAGCCGAGGACGACACCAGATTCCTGATACGAGATTCCAGATACCAGATTGACGAGCCAGAATAGAGCAAAGCCCACAGCGCTGGTTGAACTCGGCGTCGTTGATTACTTGCAGGCGCTAGAGATGCAGCGCGAGCTGGTGCGAAGGCGGCAGGCGGACGAGATTCCGGACACGCTGCTGCTGTTGGAGCATCCACCGGTCATCACCCTCGGAAAGAACGCTGACAGGAAGAACCTGCTGGTGTCAGATGCCGAACTGGCAAGGCGGGGAGTGGAACTGGTCAAGGTCGAGCGGGGCGGAGACATTACGTTCCACGGGCCGGGGCAGATTGTCGGATATCCGGTGTTCAGACTGGGGGCGAGGGGCACCGGACGACGTCAGATGTCAGACGTCAGATGTCAGATGTCAGAAGTGGCGGACGAGGGCGCCAAAGCAGGGTTGGTGGGAGTGAAGAGGTTTGTCGAGTCGGTCGAGAAGGCGCTGGTGAACGCTCTGGCGGAACTGGGAGTCCGGGCCGAGGTCAGGGAGAAGCACGTGGGAGTGTGGGTCAGGGATGCGGGCGACCGGACGAAGTCAGAAGACATAAGTCAGAATCCAGAATGCAGAATGCGGAATGAGGAGACGGACCGCCGAGTCCCCTCTGCGTCCGAGTCTCGACCCCTTGAATCCTTGACCCCTGGAACCCTTTCCTATCGCAAACTCGCTTCCATCGGCATCGCGGTCAGCCGGCACGTGACCTTCCACGGGTTCGCGCTGAACGTCTCGACCGACCTGTCTTGGTTCGAGCTGATGAACCCGTGCGGTTTCCCGGCCGCCCAGATGACGTCAGTTCAGCGCGAAGGCGGGAACGCAGACATGGCTGCAGCCCGTCGCTCAGTTGTCCGGGGTCTTGAGTCGGTCTTCGGCCGGGCCTTCGCGGCCTAGAGGAACTTCCCTCTCAGCCTGATTTCCTGAACATACGGCGCGAGCGCCGAGACAAACTCCTGAATCTGTTCCGCGGTGTATGGCTTTCTGTCACGCAAAGCAGGGCTGGCCGCTTCCTGCGGGATGAACTGCTGGAAGTAGAACCGGCGCGCGCCCTTCACTAGCTCGCCAATCAGCGGTATGTCGGCGAGCGTTACCAGGCCCGGCACGGCGGTGCAGCGGAACTCGTAGTTCGCGCCTGATTCCATGAGGATTCTCACCGAGCGGCGGATGACGGCAGGCTCGACCGGATGCCCGCAGGCAGCGGAGTAGCGCTCCAGGCAGGACTTGACGTCCATCGCTACATAGTCGCAGAGCTTATGCTCAAGGATGCTCTTGAGCCGGTAGGGAAATGAGCCGTTGGTGTCGAGTTTGACTTTGAGCTTGCGGCGTTTCAGACCTCTGAGCATCGCGTTCAGCTCAGGGTGGAGCAAGGGCTCACCGCCGGTGACGCATACGCAGTCGTACCAGCCCGGCCGCTCGGCGAGCTTGTGAGTGACGACATGCCAGGGCATCGCTGCCAGTTCCGCATCGTCGCGCGCGACCTTTGAGTTGTGGCAGAACGGGCAGGAGAAGTTGCAGCCGCCGACGAAGATGACCGGCGCGACGTGGCCGTCCCAGTCCACGAGCGACGATTCAAGGAACCCGACGATGCGCATCGGCCAATGCTAGGCCGCAGATGGGCCGAGTCAATTGCTGGAAACAGGGCGCAACGAGGGTAGAATCTTGCGATGGCGGAAAGCGACCTCGCGAGCGTCCTGCGCGTCGGCACCAGCGGGTTCTCGTTCGACGACTGGCTGGGCAGGGCGTACCCCAAGAACCTGCCCAAGACGAAGATGCTCGAATTCTACGAGCAGGGGCTGGGATTCGACGCTGTCGAGTTGAACTTCACCTACTACTCATTGCCCAGCGCGAAGACCATGGAGTCGCTGATGAGAAGGACCGGGTCCGACTTCCAGTTCGTGGTGCGGTCGCACAAGGACATGACTCACGAAATCTGGGAAGATGAAGGCCGGAAGAAGCTGAAGGATACGAGCGAGGCATTCCGAGTCTTTCACGAAGGCATCAAGCCGCTGGAGCAGTCCGGCAAGCTCGGCTGCGTGCTGATACAGATGCCCTCGTACTTCTGGCCGATTCCGGACAACTTCAGGTACGTGCGCCGTTTTCCCGAACTCTTGCCCGGGCTGCCGCTGGTGGTCGAGTTCAGGAACCGGTCATGGGTGCGCGATACCGCGTTCCGGATGCTTGAGGAGACCGATATGGGCTACTGTGTTGTGGATGAGCCCAGGCTGCCCAGGCTGATGCCGTTCGACCCGCGCCGGACGTCGGACATTGCCTACTTCCGGCTGCACGGCCGGAACCAGAACTGGTTCAAGGCAAGTAGGGACGAACGGTACAACTACCTGTACTCCAAAGAGGAGTTGGGCGAGTTCATCGAGCCGGTGCGGAAGGTGACGAAGGGCGCAGGTCGGGGCTACCTGTTCTTCAATAACTGCCATGCCGGCGCCGCGGCCAGGAATGCGGTGCTGATGAAGCAACTGCTCGGGCTAGTTGACTCCCTTACCCCGCAGCAGCAGCGGGTCGTGGACGGGACTGGTCCGGACTGAGGTTGCTGGAACGGGAGCCACGAAGGCACGAAAGCACGAAGTCCTGAGTCACCCAGGACCGGACTCTTCGTGCGCTTCGTGGCGGCTGATTCCGGTCTTGCCTTGACACCTGAGACCCGTTCACTATTCTCAGGCACCCAGTGAAAGTCATCCTCGCCGGCTACAACATCGAGCACGAGCTGCTCGAAGAACTCGGCAAAGGCCGGCGAGTCCTGCCCACG
>Ga0172366_10002221_pt1 | contig 15237 bp, 15 predicted proteins | sample LakKivSesite69cm_FD_114533 | JGI IMG/M metagenome (GOLD analysis project Ga0172366, IMG submission 114533) | Sediment microbial communities from Lake Kivu, Rwanda - Sediment site 69cm | ecosystem: Environmental > Aquatic > Freshwater > Lake > Sediment | place: Rwanda: Western Province, Lake... | reverse complement strand
ATTAAATCATCCTTTCTTTTAGATTCCCTATCAACACAAGTTTCTAAAGGACATTTAATGTAAACTTCGGCAAAATTTGGTATTAGCTTTCTTGCCAACTCTCTCCAAACCTTTTTATGACCAGTAGCATCTATTATTACATTAATTCCGTTTTCAGTCAGAAATTTTCCAATCAAAATTATAGCTCTATAAGCATGGTCTCTCTCTTCTTCTGTATATCTTTTCTCAGGCGTCAAGATTTTTCTAATCTCATCCATTCGTAAATACTGAACTCTTATATTTTTTTGTTCTAATTTCTTCAACAATTGTTTTGCCCTTTCAGTCTTACCACAACCAGGTAGACCAGTTATCCAGATTGCCCAACCTTTCATTAAATCACTTCAGAACAGACTTGATTTTATTATAAACTTCTAAATCAGAAGTAACGATTACACTGTTATCATAATCAAATGCAATCTTCATGTCTATGAAATCAGTTCCTTCAACTGTTTTCATCACTCCACCTGCTTCTCTCAGTATTAGTTGAGTTGCTGCATGATCTATCGTTCTTTTGGCATTCAACCACAGGTATCCATCTACTGCACCTTCTGCAACGAAGCATGTCCCTAAGCACCCGGACCCGAGCATTCTGACAAAAGGGAAATTTTCACCGAAATCGATTAAACGTCTGAAGTTTTCTTTTCTGTTTTTAACAACGTCTACTAAAACACATCCAGTAGTTTCATTAGTCACTCGAATTCTTTTGTTATTTTTGAACGCCTCTTTATTTTTTATCGCATAATAAGAATCTCCATTTATTATATTTTTGACATAGCCAACCTCTATTCCTTCCATTGTTTCTGTTAAGTCTCCAACAGCGATAGAAGTTGAAACAAACGGTATACCAAATTTCATGTTATTAGAACCATCGATAGGATCAACGACTACGATGACTTCAGGTTTTTCGCCGAAAGTTTTAATTCCCATCTCTTCTGCTATCAGTTTGAAACTTTTTCCTGTAGATTTAAACTCATTAATTATTAGTTTTTCGATTATGTCATCCAACAATAGAGTTTTGTCTCCACCGTAACCAAGACCCACGATTTTTTTCCTTTCATCTTTTTTGAGATATTTTTGAGCCTCAACAAAAACCTTTTCTCCAATATCTTTACATAATTTTAACCATTTTTCATTATTCATATCAATCCTTCAGGTAAGAGTTTATTTTTTTTATGTTAAATTCATCTTCGTTAAGAATATTCCTCGCGAAATTAATTATTTTTCTTTTTGACTCACCCAACAATTTAACTCTTTCTTCGTTAAAACCATGTTTTTTTAACCATTCCGCATTGTAGAAGAGTGGATGGATACTAACCAATGATCTGAAAGTATAGAATAAAGGTGAGACTTGAAACATACCAGGATCATTTCTTTTTTTAAAGTATTCCATGAAGAAGAGTTCTAAAAGCTCTTTGTATGGATCTTTAAATTCACCATAAGCAAAAACAGAATAAGTAATGAAGTTAGCAGTTAAGGCTGTGGTATCATCTGCTGGTTCTCCGTACCTGAACCTACTCCTATCGAGGACGACTAGTTTATCATTATCAAACCATATGTTACCTTGCCAAAAATCACCATGAACTACAGTGAGTCTTTCGTGTTTATATTTTATTTTTTCCCACCACTCAACCTGTTTCTTTACTATCTCGACTAGTTCTTTATTCGTTACAAAATCAAGTTTTTTAGGGAAAGTATCGATAACACCCATAGTCAACTCGCCATGGCCTATAAAATCCCTAACAACTCTTTTGTATAAGAATTCACTATTATTGCCAGTATATTTCGTAGAATGAATATTAGCCAGATAGTTTGCCAATACTTTGATTCTTTTTTTATCATCCTCTGATAAACTTCCCCTGTCTCTCATCTCATCCATATCTTTCCAATAATCTGTGCCTTTTGCTTCTTCCATAATTATGAAGAAATCTTTGGGTTTTCCAACAGATAGAAGTGAATCGTCATCTTGTACCGAGCCGACATCTATAGCCTTGATATGGTTAGGTAAAAAGTTGTAATCCATTAAAGCTCTTATCACAACATTGGCTCTATCAGCAGGATAGTCATGACCGAAGCCTTGACCCCTCAAAGTTTTTAGGATGTATCGTTTTTCTTGACCTTCTTTATTCTTTGCTTTTATCAAAAATCCTTCGGCATGAAAACCTTCTCCTAGTTTTTCTATGTTCGTTATAGTGATATCTGTACTAAAAACTGTTGAAAGATAGTTTTTTAAAGCATCTTTAGTTATTTGCATTTCAACCATTACATTTATAAAAATTATTTAATCAATAAATATTTGGTTGTATGGAAAAATTTGACTGTTGGCTTCCATCATGGGACGAATTGCATGAAAATATCAGGAAAGTCGTGAAAAAAATAAAAAAAGATAATTTTCAACCTGATATAGTCATTGCTCTATCCAGAGGGGGATTTGTGCCTGCAAGAGTTATATGCGATTTGTTAATAATCAAAGATTTGGTTTCCATAAAAGTAGACCATTGGGGAATAACAGCTACTAAGGATGGTAAGGCACATTTAAGATATCCTATAGATGTTAATCTGTCCGGAAAAAATGTTCTGATTGTTGATGATATCACGGATAGTGGAGAGAGTATGATGATCGCAAAAGACTTCGTGAAAAAACTCAATCCAAAAGAGATAAGAACTTCAGCGATATTTCATTTCAGACATTCAAAGTTTGTTCCAGATTATTACAGTAAAGAATTAGTAGATTGGGTTTGGGTTATGTGGCCTTGGAATTATATTGAAGATATGTGCAACATTACACCTAAAGTATTGGATGAGAATAGGGGCTGTTCCATTAAAGAAATCAAGGAGAACCTAAAAGAAAGATTCAAAATCGACATACCTGAACAAGAAATTATGGGAATAATGGGTGAACTGACCACAAGGGGTATTGCCGTAGAAAATGGTGTCGGTTGGGTAAAGAACAAAATAAATTAATTATTTTGGTTTTCAACGATTAAGGGTACGATTTTATAATTCTTTACTAAACCTTTATCAGTCAACCTCAACTCTGGGATTACTGTTAGTGGAACGAATGAAAGAGTGGCTGCAGGACTATTTAATTTTGAACCCAATTCATGAAGTCTTTCGTTAAACATTTTTTGTTCATTGTAAACCTGTTCTGGAGTTTCTGTTGACATGAGTCCAAAATATCTCAAAGGAATTTCTCTCGTAACTTTGCCTTTCTCAACAAGAACTATTCCTCCTCCAATGTCTTGCTGCTTGTTCACTGCAGTACTAATATCCAAAGGATTCGTTCCAGTAACTATTATGTTATGACAATCATGCGCAAAAGAAGATGAAATAGCGTATGGTATTTTTTTCTTAATACCAATACCTTTAACGAAACCACGACCAACATTTCCTCTACTAGCTGAATGTCTTCCTACGACAAATGCAGGTAAAATGTCTATCTCTGGATCTGAATGTAAAATTCCATCTTTATCAGTATACATTTTTTCAATCAGTTCTTTTGTTTCAATCGTTTCATCTTCTACTCCTATGACTCTAACTGGAACTTCTTTACTTGCATATTTTGGTCCGAGATTAATTGTAAAATCTTTAGGTTCATATTTTTTTGCAAGATTTACAGAATTAGAAACGGGTTCAAACTTTTTTTTAGGAGAATATACTAGTCCTTCATCCCTGCTAAAAACTAACTTTCCATTCCAAATGGTTTTGTCAACTTCGAACCTATCAAAAGTTTTTTCAGTCTGATTACGAGTTGAAATTACAACTAAATCCGCGATATACCCTTCTTTAATTACTCCCATAAAATTTTCTTTTCCCAGTCTTCGACAACCATTATAACTTCCTATCCTAACTGCTTCGGCCGGATCCATTCCTAATTTTATTGATTGTCTCATACAATGGTCAATATGACCTCTATGTATCAAATCATAAGCACTGAGATCATCCACACAAAAAGCTAGTTTATCAGTATTTTCACCTTTTTTTACAATACCTGGTATTATTCGCTCTAGGTCATGAGAGGCAGAACCTTCTCTTCCATAAACCCACACACCAAGATCATCTCTGATTTTAAATTCTTCAAAGGAAGTGACTTCATGATCTGAGCTTGGTCCAGCACTAAAATATCTAGTAGCATCAGCTCTATCTAAACCAGCACCATGACCATCAATATATTTTCCATATTTTTTTGCAATTTCCATTTTTTTCATTATAGTTTCTTCCCTATTCAAAACTCCAAGAATATCCATGACTTCGCCTAACCCAACAACTTCTGGGCATCTCATTAAAATTTCAGTTTCTTTGACACCAATATCATATCCACCTGTTTCCAGTCCCATTTTTCGAGGTGTAGCAGGAACACAGGACGGAACAGTCATATACGCATAACAAGGCAAATTTTCTGTTTCAGCCAGCATAGACATTATTCCATATAAACCTTGAACATTGGCAGCTTCATGGGGATCATGTACTAGATAAGTTGTTCCGTGGGAAAGCATTGTTTTTATAACATATTTTGGCCTTACCATCGTGCTTTCTAAATGGATGTGAAGATCTCCAAACCCAGGAGCAAGAAATTTTCCTCTGACATTGATTTCTTTTCTTGCTTTGTATGAACCACCGATATCAACAATCTTTCCATCATTGATTGCAACGCTTGTTGGTGGTAATATTTCAGGGTATAGAACGTCGATAATTCTTCCGTCCGTTAGTAAAAGATCTACTGTTTCCATAGTATTTTATTACTTAACAGTAGTATTATAAAGATTTCGATGGGCCAGGATATGTCATTTTTGGCGTTGTTTCCGCCAATCTATGACTAAGTAGATTAAACTTTAGCATTTTTTAGAGCATCCTTGCAAAAACAATTTCTTTCTTCAGGAATATTTTTTATTGCCTCTTTCAACAGTAATTTTACTTTGTTCTCACTTTCTTTCATAACTCTAATTACTTCTTCTATATCTACAGGTTTTTCTGACCAGACATCATAATCAGTTATCGTCGCTATTATCGCAAAGCATATCTCTTTTTCTCTTGCCAATATTGCCTCTGGCACCCCTGTCATTCCGATCAATTCTGCAAAATTTCTAAACATTCTACTCTCTGCTCTAGTGGAAAACCTAGGACCTTCAATACAAAGATAGGTTCCTTTATCATGATGTGTTATTCCTAATTTTTCACAAGATTCTATCAAAACTTTTCTTAACTCTGGACAGAACGGGTCGGCTAAAGAGACATGTGTCACATCTCCAGTGTCATAGAAAGTTGTCCTTGTTTTTTTCCAGTTGATGAATTGATCAATTATTACAATTTCTCCTGGTCTATATTTTTCTTTCAAAGAACCAGTGGCACAAGAAGCTAAAATTCTAGTTACACCGAGTTGCTCGAAACCAGATATGTTTGCTCTATAGTTTATATCGTGTGGTGGTATTTTGTGTTCTTTTCCATGCCTTGGGAGAAAAGCAACATTCTTTCCTTGAAATTCACCAAGATAGTAATAATCAGAAGGTTCACCATGGGGAATGTCAATCCTAATATTTTTTACATTCTTAAACATTCCAGGATCGTAAATACCCGTTCCACCAATAATACCGATATCAGCTTTCATGGTTTAAAAATCAACAGTTAAATTTAAATGCTATTCGATTTCTATTTTAAGGATGATGCCTTTTGGTGAATTTTTATGGCCAATTCACCGGCTTCTTTCATGTTCCTGCCTAATGAAAGAAAACCATAGTTCTTTATAACAATAAAATTATTCTCACCGAGTACATCCAGAACTTCATTAGCTAACTCCGTAGAACCGGGAAAAATTTCTTCTTTTGTTTCAACCAATTTTAATTCTTTTACATGTTTTAAAATCGAGTCATCGTTACCACAGAAAATAGCGTTTACTTCAAATCTTGTATTATAAATCAAATAATGTATCAATGCATCAAGTGATGGTTCTAGAATTCCTTCAACATACAAAGAATTTTTATACACATCATAATTTGCTACTCTGATAAAACAATCGTTGCTTAAATTTTCTTTCAATTTATTTCCAGTTATTATGAATTCATCTTCTGATCTAAAACTAAGGCCTAAAGAATTGTTCTCAGAGTTTATTAGTTTACTCGTAAGAAACTCACTACACCATTTTTTCAATTCTTCAATTTCCTTCTCATCTGGAATCTCATCAGAAACGAAATTTGTTTTGAATTTTGTTACTTGTTTTACGTCCACTGCATCACTAAATAAAATTTTGAACGCAAAGAAATTTATAGTTCTTTTCTCTTGTTAATTTATCTTTGTGGTTCTATTATAACTTTAATAGAATCCTTTGCATCAGCAACGATTTGAAAACCTTTACAAGTCTCTGCTAAATTTAACCTATGTGTTATCATATCATGCACATTGATTTTTTTAGAGCGAATCAAATCTATAGCTTCTTTAATATCATCAGGTGCGGCAGCATATGTAGTTGTTAGTGTTATCTGATTACTCCAAAACTCATTAAAAGGCAAAGCAATATCAATACCTGGATCAGTGGGAGCGAAGAATAAAATAGTACCTCCTTTATCTACAGATTTCAAAGCCTGATTGATTGCTGATACAGCTCCTGTGCAAACTATTACTTGATCGACTAATTTTCCATTATTAACTTCTCTTACTCTTCTGGGTACATCTTCTTTAGCATCAATCACAACATCTGCCCCGAATTTTTTTGCAGAATTCATTCGATATTCGTTTACATCAGTTGCAATAATTTTTTTTACACCTTTAACACGAGCAAGTTGTATATGAAGTATGCCAGAGATACCGCTGCCTATTACAAGTACTGTATGGTTTGGTTTTATATTTGCCCTTCTTTGTCCTCTTATAACACAACCTAAAGGTTCGATGAAGGTCCCATCCTCAAAAGATATTTCATCTGGTAATCGAAATGTTCCTAATGCTACATTTATCTTTGGCACACGAAGATATTCAGAAAAACCACCAGGATCAAAGTTTGTGCTATGTAAGGTTTCACATACGGTATGTTGACCATCCAAACAATAATGACACTTATTGCAAGGAACATGATGTGATACAAAAACTCTGTCCCCAACTTTGAATTTTTTTACTTTCTTTCCAACTTCGACGATTTCTCCTGTCATCTCATGTCCCAGGACTCTTGGTGCTTTTTTGATTCTATACCATTCCATAACATCGCTACCACAGATACCACAAGCCATAACTTTTACTAACAACTCATCAGGACTAATCTTTGGTTTTGGTATTTCCTCTATTCTAATGTCTTTGTTGTTGTAGTACATAGCGACTTTCATAGTATCTCACTAATCATTAAACCAATTTTTATAAGCAATTTTAAGATATTTTAGACCATTCATAGTTGTGTTTGTTAATTTGTCAGGTAGATTATCAATATCGAACCATTTTATTTCATCACATTTTTTAGGTTCTAAATTCTTTGGCGTTCCCTTTACTATCTTGCATAGAAATTGTGGGGAAATCCAATGTTGATTTTCCTCGTTTATGATGTCATTAGTTACAGATAATAATTTAATTATTTTTATGTCTATACCCAATTCTTCTTTGATTTCTCTTTTTAAAGCATCCTCAACTTTCTCAAAAAATTCTACTCTTCCACCAGGAATTGTCCAATAACCTGCTTTATTTCTGGATTTCTTACTTCTTTTTGATAAAAGGATTTGATTTTTTTCATTTAAAATGAATGCCCCGCAACCAACTCCGATATAATCTACATCTGGTTTCATACAAAGACCTAAATGCTAAACTATTTCTTTTCTTTCTTTAGTTTTTCTAACAACTCATTAGCTTCTTTTGCAGTAGCATTCTCATGAATTATCGCTCTCAAAGCTCTTATCATCGCAACTGGATGCTCAGATTGCCATATGTTTCTCCCAAGGTTTACACCGATAGCTCCTTTCTGCATTCCATCATAAACAAATTCTAACACTTCAAGTTCTGTATCAACTTTAGGTCCACCTGCCATAACAACTGGAACAGGACATCCATTAACAACCTTTTCAAAATTCTCGCACCAATAAGTCTTAACTACGCTAGCACCGAGTTCAGCAGCAATCCTACAGCATAAACCAAGATACCTAGCATCTCTTTTCTCTAATTCTTTGCCAACAGCAGTAACAGCCATCACTGGAATTCCATATTCTTCTGCTTCGTCGACAAGTCTTGCAAGGTTCAACAATGTTTGATGTTCATAATCAGTACCAATAAAAATAGAAAGTCCAACAGCAGCAACATTAAGTCTCACTGCTTCTTTTATGGATGTTGTGATTCCTTCATTTGCTAAATCTTTCCCGACTATACTCGTGCCGCCAGATACTCTGAGGATTATCGGTACTTTAATTTTTGGATCAATACATGAACGCATGACTCCCCTTGTTACAAATATACCATCACAATAACGAAGTAATGGTTTTATAGTCTCACTTGGTTTTTCCAATTTAGAAGTTGGTCCCAGGAAATATCCATGATCTATCGGCAAGAATAAACAATGACCATCTTTTTGTATGAGCCTCGATAACCGGTTTTTCTTTCCCCAATCCATATCAATCCCTCCTTAATATTACTTCAATAACTTTTTTATATCTCTTGGATTTATAATTCCTTTTTCAGTTATAAATCCACTAATATATTTTGATGGTGTCACATCAAATGCCGGATTTCTCGCATGAGATCCCTCGGGTGCGATTCTAACTTCTTTAAAACCTTCTTCAGAAAATCCCCACATGTTTGTTACTTCTTCCTCATCCCTTTCTTCTATTGGAATATCATCATCAGATTTTATGTTCATGTCAATCGTACTAGTTGGTAGAGCAACATAAAAAGGAATACCATTTTCTTTTGCCAAGACTGCTTTTTCGTATGTCCCAATTTTATTTGCTACAGATCCATCAGCAGTAACTCTATCCGTCCCGACAATACAAATATCGATTTCTCTTTTTTTCATGTAATAACCAGCTGCATTATCTACAATTATAGAATGAGGAATCCCTTCTTGTAATAATTCCCAAGCAGTTAATTTTGACCCTTGACATCTTGGTCTTGTTTCATCAACAAACACGAATATTTTTTTACCTTGATAATGAGCAAATCGTATTGGAGCTAAAGCTGTACCATAATCCACTGTTGCCAAAGCCCCTGCATTGCAATGTGTTAGAATTTTATTACCGTTTTTAATCAATTTACTTCCATGTTCTCCGATTTTCTTACAAATTTCAATATCTTCGTCTGCTATTTTTTCTGCTTCTTGTTTTGCCAAAGAAATTTTTTCTTGGATCGATTTTCCTTTCCCAATAACTTTCAACATTCTATTAATTGCCCAAAAAAGATTGTAAGCAGTTGGTCTAGTATTTCTCAAAGTGTTAGCAGCATTTTCAACATAATCATCAAAATTATTTTCAGGAGATTCAAGACAAGCCTGTACTATTCCATATGCTGCCGTGACTCCAATAGCTGGCGCACCTCTGACAATCATGTTTTTAATTGCTTCTACTGTTTTTTTATAGCTCGTAGATTTGTAAATTTCAAATTTGTATGGTAGTTTAGTTTGATCAATCAAATTTACTGTTTTTCCTTCAATCCAAACAGTTCTAAACTCCTTTATTTCATTACCAACTTTAACTCTCATAAATCGTATTATGAGTTCCAAATTTTATAAATAAGAAAAAGAAAGGGAGGTTACTTTGCCTTCTTAATGTCCAAGACTATTCCTGCTGCTACAGTTGTTCCCATGTCCCTGATTGCGAATCTTGCCAATTGTGGTATGTCTGACTGTTTTTCTACGACCATAGCTTTTGTTGGAACAACTCTGATCCTTGCTGCATCTCCAGTCTTTATGAAATCTGGTTTTTCTTTAATCACTTGGCCAGTTTTCGGATCAACTTTTGCTATAATCTCTTCAACCTTACATGCAATAGAAGCTGTTCCTAAGTGGAATACTGGTGTGTATCCTGCTGTTATAACAGTTGGATGCTGCAACACGATAATTTGTGCTGTGAATTCCTTAGCTACTGTTGGTGGATTCTTAGCATGGCCTGCAACATCTCCTCTGGCTGCATCACCTTTACCGATACCACGAACGTTAAAACCTATGTTATCTCCTGGTTTTGCTTCAGGTTGTCTTTTATGGAACATTTCAATGGTCTTTACTTCACCTTTTGCTCCAGAAGGTTCAAATACTAATGTATCCCCTTCCTTGAGGATGCCAGTCTCAACTCTTCCTACTGGTACTGTTCCGACACCTGTGATTGTGTAGACATCTTGGATAGGAATTCTCAATGGTTTATCGGTTGGTTGCTCGGGCGGTTTGATCGTTGCGTCCATTGCATCAACTAATGTAGAACCTTTATACCAAGTCATTTTATCAGATTTCTTAAATACATTGTCACCCTGTAAACCTGAAACAGGTATAAAAGGTATCGCATCTGTTTTAAAACCGATTGAGTTTAAGAGTTTCTTTGCATCTGCAGCAACTTCTTCGTATCTTTTTTGATCATAATTATTCGTATCCATCTTGTTTATAGCCACAACAAGTTGGTTGATACCCATTACTTTCATCAGGAATGCATGCTCTTTTGTCTGTTCTTGTACACCTTCACCCTGTTTCGCAGAAACAACAAATATAGCTGCATCAGCCTGAGAAGTTCCGGTAATCATGTTTTTAACAAAGTCTCTGTGACCTGGACAATCTATGATAGTATAGAAATATTTCTTGGTCTGGAACGGTCTATGCATGATGTCGATAGTAAGACCTCGTTCCCTTTCTTCTTTCAAACTATCCATCACGAAAGCAAATTCGAAAGTTTCTCTTTTCAATTCTTTAGCTACATCTTTCAATTTCCTTAATTGTTCTTCTCTTACTGCACCAGAATCATAGAGTAGTCTCCCGATTAAAGTAGATTTACCAGCATCTACATGTCCGGCAGTAATGATGTTAATCTTTGGTAGTTCTGCCATTTCTACACCTCCTCAAACACTAATTATTATTCAATCACACTTTTAAATATGTTATTCTGGCTTGGGTATCTGCTCACTCAAGCCTTTTCTTTTCCTGATTTTCAGGATTGTCTGATCTTGTAAATCGGTTGGTAACTTCTCAAATATAACATCTATTAAACTATAAAAACCTTTGCCTCCGGTTGCTGATTTCAAAGCGGAGTCAAAACCGAACATTTCTGCTACTGGGACTTTTGCTTGTAATACTGATGCACCCCTCTCTTCAGACATATCTAGAATTTTCCCTCTTCTGTTTTGAACTTCTCTTAATGCTCCGCCCATAATTTCTGTCGGTACATCAATCCTGATTATTTGTTTTGGTTCCATCAGAGCAGGGTTACCACTTAACATTCCGTCCTTTATAGCAAATCTGACCGCAGGCAAAACTTGACCTGGTCCTCTATGAACAGGGTCTTCATGCAATTCTGCATCTGTAAGAACTACTTTTAGACCGATACAAGGTTCTCTGGTCATCGGCCCTTCTTCTGTTATGTTAACGAATCCTTCTTTCACCATCTCGATAACTTCATTCAAGTATTGAGTACCCTTCGTCCTGTCTATCAACATATTCTTTTCATGAATGATGAGCAAATTTTTTATGTCTTCTGTTTTCATACCCAATTCTGACAGTTTTTTCTGAAGTTCAAGGTTTTTCTTCTTAATTTCTATATTTGCTGGTATGTCTCCTAATTTCATAGCTTCCATAATATTGTCTGGTAAGGATTCAACCGTGAAATAGAATTTGTTATGTTTGTTCGGTGATTTTCCTTCAATTATTGGTGATTTTTTTGTCAGAGTTTCTCTGTAAACAACTATCGGTGGAGAGGCTTCTATTTGTATACCCATTTCAGCAAGTTTTCTTTCTACTTTGGCATCCAAATGAAGTTCGCCTAAACCAGAAACCAGATATTCACCAGTTTCTTCATTAATCTTAACTTTCAGTGTTGTATCTTCCCTTCCAATTTTCTTTAAAGCATTTATTAGTTTAGGTAATTCCATTGGATTCTTAGGTTCTATAGCTTTTGTAACGACTGGCTCAAAAATGTGTTTAATCTCTTCGAATGGTTCTATTATTTTTTCGACATCACAAACACTTTCTCCAGAAAAAGCATCGGATAAACCTACTATTGCGGCTATGTTTCCTGCTGTAACTTCTTCTACAGGTATCCTTGCTATACCTTTGTAGATTGCGACTTGTTGTATTTTTTCACTCTTATGTTGGCCTATTAACCTAACATCTTTACCCTTGAATATTTTACCTGAAAAAAGTCTTCCTGACGCGACAAACCCTACATGTGGGTCTGGAACCATTTTAGTAATAATCATCGATAATGGACCGTTTGTATCACAATTCATCATACTTTTTCCTATGTCTGATTCCATATCACCTTTCCAGATTTTTTCTAGTCTATATTTTTGTGCTTCCAATGGATTTGGCAAATGTTTGATTATCATATCCAAGACTACTTGGTGTAATGGTGCCTTTTGAGCAAGTTCTTCGTCTCTGCCTTCGTTTATCATCTCTATAATATCTTTAAAAGTTATTCCAGTCTTCTCCATAAAAGGAATTGAAATGGCCCATTTTTTGTAAGCAGAACCAAAAGCAACAGTTCCATCAGCAACATTAACCAACCATTTGTTCTTGTATTTTTCTTCTACGTATTTTTGTATGAGTATGTTAACATCACGAATTATATCTTCGAATCTTTTTTGCATAGATTCTGGTGTAAGTTTAAGTTCTTTTATTAGCCTATCAACTTTGTTGATGAAAAGGACAGGCTTTACTCTTTCTCTCAATGCTTGTCTGAAAACTGTCTCTGTCTGTGGCATTATACCTTCTACGCCGCAAATCAAGACTATAGTACCATCTACTGCTCTCATTGCGCGAGTCACATCACCACCGAAATCTACGTGCCCAGGAGTATCAACGAGATTTATTAGGTAATCTTTACCATCAAACTCATGTACCATTGAAACGTTTGCCCCATATATTGTCAGTTGTCTTTCTCTCTCTTGTTCATCGAACCATGTCAACATTCCTGATTCCACATCCCCAACAGTCTTGTCAGCCATCATTCCGGCTAATGCTGCTAAGTTATCTGTGAGAGTTGTTTTTCCATGATGAACATGAGAAGAAGTAGCAATATTCCTAATTCTAGTCGGATCTTTCATCACTTCCAAAACTCTTTCAATCATTTCTTTCTTTGCCATTGAACCACATTGAAAATAATACTGTAATTTTGAAAAGAAATTAATTTAAAGATTACTCAAATTTTTATTCTATCTTGAATATTAATGAATATAGAGTGTTGGAATGAGAAAGGGATATAGAGCTGAATATCAAGCAAAAAAAGAACTCATCAAAAAATATGGTGGGCAGAATGTCCTAAAAGTCGCTATAGGTGGCGCAGTAGATTTTCTAGTTTTAAGTCCCAACAAAAATAAAATCGAAAAAATAGTCGAAGTTAAAGAATGTCACAAGAACAAATATTATCCCTCGCCCAGAGAAAGAGTGCAATTTGAGAGATTAAAAGAAATTGGAAAAAATCATTCGGTAAAGAGTGAGTTATGGATCAAACATCCAAGGAATGATTTTATCAAAAAAAAGTTAGTATAATCCTTTAAATTATTCCCCAGTATAATAATTCTCATGGTAATCGGCATAATAATTGGGATTATAATCTTAGCTGCCGTGATTTTTGTTTTGATAAGAATAGTAAAGGATGTCTTCATCGGAGTTGCCTTGATAGGTTTAATACTGTTAGCATCTTTTCTTATTATTGGATCAATACCGAACCTGAGAACAATTCCTATAATAGGACCCGCTTTACCCAGAGTACCGACTAGTTTAACAGAAATAATTTCAGTAGTCAAAAGAATTTTTTACGAAATCAAAATACTAGACGTATCAAGAGATTCAGAAAATCAAGTTCTAATAACAATAAAAAATACAGGGAGATTTAAGGTATCAAATTTTTCAGTGTTCGTGGACGGTAAAATGGCTAAGATAATAAACAAACCTAAAGATCCGTTGAGTTCTGGTGAGATAACTACTTTACAGACAGATTGGAAAAAAGATTTTACTGAAATTCTAATTAAAAGTTCAAGAGTAGATGCCATTTACAATATCTTGAAGAAATAATTATCTTGCGCCACTAGCCTCTCTTTCTATTCTTTCTTTTTCTTTTATGGCTTCTGATTTTGATGCATCATTCTGATAAGCAAAGAATATCTCATTGACTAAAGCATCTGCCATTGTAATTTTTTTCCCAAAAGCCCTTCTGTATGCAGACTGAACGATAACTGTCAAAGCCAAATCAACTCTTCTTTGCGGTGAAGTACAAACAGCTTTTCTAACCATTGTACCCCCCATTTGGTAGGATGTTATCTCTTCTCTTAAAGCAGCGTTCTCTATAGCACCAATCAGGACTCCGATGGGGCTCTTGTTAGTTTTTTTCTCTAATTTTTCAAATACTTCTTTGATTATGTTAAGTATTGTCTGTGTTTTTCCTGTATTTCTTCCAGAAGTTAATAGATGTTTTTTGCCTCTATGTCCTGGAACCATGAGTTTGTTTAAAAGTCTTTCAACGATGTTCATCTTAGATTTGTAGAATTTCTGTTGGCTGTACCTTCCACCAGATTTTGGTATTACAACTGGTTTCAAGTTTATGTAAGGCTTTAATCCAACATCTTTAATTTGTATTCCTTCAAAGCTCCACCGATTGAAAAGTTTTAATTCTGCCATATGATTACCTTTTGAATAATACTGTAATTTAAGGGGAAATTAATTTAAATTTATCTTACAGGTTTCTGCTTCTTTCCAGACAGAATTTCAGAAAGCGCAACGCCATTCACAGCAACAACTTTATATTTGATCCCACATTGACTTCCGATTGGTCCGCGTTGACTGCCACCAACTCCTTCGATAATAACTTCATCATGTTCGTTTATCTGATCTATCGCACCTGTTCCCGGAACAAAAGCAGTGACTTGAACATTATTCTTTATCAACTGAACACGAACAGCCTTAATCATCCCTGAATGAGGCTGTTTCTGCTCAATCTGTCTTTTATCTATAACTATCCCCCTACCTCTGGGAGCACCTTCCAAGGGATTTTTTTTAGCTAATTGGAGTTGTCTACGCATGTATTTAGTGTCTTTCCATTTCTGTCTCTTTCT
>Ga0172366_10002218_pt1 | contig 15242 bp, 13 predicted proteins | sample LakKivSesite69cm_FD_114533 | JGI IMG/M metagenome (GOLD analysis project Ga0172366, IMG submission 114533) | Sediment microbial communities from Lake Kivu, Rwanda - Sediment site 69cm | ecosystem: Environmental > Aquatic > Freshwater > Lake > Sediment | place: Rwanda: Western Province, Lake... | reverse complement strand
GCGACAGACAACACGGATGCCATCGCTGACTTCTCCTCCCGCGGCCCAGCGCCGAACCAGAGCCCGTGGAACGACCCGACCTACTGGCTCAGGGGCGACTGGAACCGGATAAAGCCGGACATATCCGCGCCAGGCGTGAATGTGTATTCGTCCCTGCCCGGTGGCGGCTACGGAACCATGTCCGGAACCTCAATGGCATGCCCGCATGTGGCCGGCACTGTCGCTCTGATGCTTGAGAAGAACGCCACCATTGACATATACACGATATACGACATCCTCCTGAACACCGCTGTCTGGAAGGGCTTCATGGGCACCAAGCCCAACAACAACTACGGCTGGGGAAGGATAAACGCATACGAGGCCGTGAACAATGTTCCCGGCACGAGCGTCCCGAATGTGGTCATCCAGAGCACGACCCTTAACGAGCCATCCGGCAACGGGATCTGGGACCCCAACGAGCAGGTCTCATTCGTGGTCACCCTCAGGAACACGGGCATAGCCGTGCAGGGCGTCTCAGCGGTCATCTCCGGCTCTGATTCCTATGTGAACCTTCTTGACTCAACCGCGAGCTACGGCGATATTCCCCAGGGTGGCTCCGCGGACAACGCTTCTGACCCATACGATGCTTTCGCGAACTCCTCAACGCCTTGCGGCTACGGGAAGAACTTCAACATGCACATCACGGGCACCAACCCATCATACAACGTTGACAGGACCCTCTCGTTCACCATAGGCGTCGCGCCCGGCCAGCAGTTCAACTCCTTCACGGGCAGTGGTTCCGCGAGCAACTACATCTATGGCATGGGGTTTGACGGCAACAGCCTCTGGGCCGCCTACTTCTACGCCACCTCCTTATACAAGATGGACCCGGACAACGGCACGAGCCGTGGAACCATATCCGCTCCTGGCACCCAGCCCGCTGACCTTTCCTGGGACCCCGGAAGGCACGCGCTGTGGGTCCACTGCAACGCCAACAGGATGATTTACAGGATAGACACCCTGGGCAATGTCCAGGCGTCCTTCTCGTCACCGGCCAACACCTATCCCACGGGCATAGCCTATGACCAGACCCAGGATGTGCTCTATGTGGCTGACCGCGACAACAACATGATATACAAGGTCAACCCGAACACGGGCGCGACCATATCCTCTCACTCCGTTGCCTTTGGTGGCCAATCAGGCCCAAGGTGCCTGGCAATAGAACCCCGCGGCGCGTCCGGCTCTGGAACCCTCCTTTTCATCTACACCTTCTTCAACGCTGGTGGTGGCCTTGACTCCACGGTCCTGTATGAGCTCAGCAAGACCGACTGCTCCAGGACCGGCAAGAGCTATAACTTCGGCGCGGTGAACCTGAGGGGCATTGAATATGACACCAGGAACGGCCTCTACTGGGTGAGTGACATGGATAACAATGTGGTGATGGAGATAGGCGGGTTCTACTGCGAGTCCGGGACCGGTGCAGGCGACAAGAAGCCCTTCGTTCCCCTCACCCTGCAGGGCCCCTGGCCCTCCGTTTGCCGTGGGGACTACAGTCTCCTGGTTGCCCTGCCCTCTGACGCGCTGGTCCGGGTCTCTGCCTACGACATAACAGGCCGGCTCGCGGAGAGGGTCTTTACCGGGAGGCTTGAGTCAGGGATTCACACCATGAATGTGAGCACGAACCTCGGCAGTGGGGTCTACATCCTGAGGACAGAGATAGGCGACGAGTCCTTTATCAGGAAGCTGGTCATAGAAAAGTAAAACACAGGCAAGAAAAAACCAGCCCCTCCTTTCGGAGGGGCTTTTTGATCGTCAAGTTTATCCGACGGCAGGCTAAAAGCCTGCCCCGGACTGGCTTTACTAGACTTCACCGATAGCCTGGGACCGACCAGGGATCGGGCACATATAAAGCGCTGGCGCCGTAGTTTTATAGGGCCTGCCTCTGCGAAAGGGCGACCACATAGGGTCGCCCCTACTTCAATGGTTTGACCGCGTTGTCCGCGGCCTGGTTCAAAGAACCGGCCAGGTCCTCGTAGACCACGCCCCTCGCGGTTGCGTTGTAAAGCAAATCGCCCTTTCCCGTGTCAAATATCTTTAGCTTGAGAACCGTCTCGTAATACATAGGCTCCGCTGGGTCGTTGTGCCTGTGGCCCACCTTTATATCCGTTATTTCAACGAGGCAAACTGCCTCCGCGCCCATCTCAAGAGCGACAGCCTTTGCCGTCCCCGGCTCCGGGAAGTTCTCCCACCCCGGGGCCTTCTCGGTTATTTTTTGCCTGATCTCAATCGTGTCCATAGAGGCCAGCTGAAATCTCCCCGTTTTGTAAAGAGCCTCGTTTATGTGAATCCAGAGCCTTCCGCAGGGTTCCTTTGGCAGGTCAGGATACTGCAGGTAACCGACCGGTGGCATCACTATGACCTTCCAGCTTGACTTTGATGAGAGCGCAGGGGATGTCTGGTATTGGAGGTAGTGCTCGTCCAGTTCTGCCGCACACGCCAGAACGAGCGGCGCGAGGAAAAGGGTCTTTTTCATACCCAAATGTTAAAGCAGGGGAACGGGGCCGCGCAGTAAGTCTATGCTTAGCCGGCTGTTTCCGAATTTCTTATTGCTTGTTTTCCTCCGGGTAATCCAGCCTGTATACCCCCGGCGCGACGAGCCTGAAGCCTATTCCCTCCACTACCATGTCCGGCGTCCTGCCCGCGAGAACCTCGGCAAAGCCCGCCTCAAAAACCTTCCTGAGGATCGTCCCCCTTGTCCAGCTGTTCTTTGACACATCCGGCAGGCCAGCCATGTAGTCCGGCTTGTAGTCCCTGAAAAAACCGGAAAGGTCATCGCCCTTCTTTATGTAAGCGTTGACGCGACCGTCGGTCACGCCATCAACCGAGAGCACCCTTCTGTCCGCGAACCAGGCTATCTGGACCTCTTTTGCCACAACCAGCACGTCCGGCGGGGTGTTCTCTTTGAACCACTGGCCCATCGCGGCATAGTTCGCCCTCCCGTATGATGTGTATATCGCACTCCTCATCTTCCTGGCGAAACCCAGAGCCCAGAACGGTATCATCAACAGGAGGAGATAGCGCGCCCTCAGTCCCACCCGGCTCGCGCCTATTCCCGCAAGCAAGACCAAGAGCGGAATGGCCGGCACTATGTATCTCATGCCGTAGGCGGTTGGCACAACAAAGGTGTAAAAGAGGGTCAGGAAGCCGATTATGACCCATGCGATCCACAACTTTCTCCTGTATGCGAAAAGCGCGGTGATTGCCAGGGGCATGTGAGCGGCGAAGATGTAGTAGAAGCTGAGGCCCGTGATGGCCGTGGCCCCCACGGGCATGGCGTATTCAGTGAAGGCAGCCTGGAGCCTGCGGGTCTCCCAGGACGCGGGGAACAGCGTCATGGTGGAGGCATATATGAGGCCATAGTAGACCGCGCAGAAAAACAGTCCCGGGAAAAGCAGCTTGAGAATTGCCTTTGGCCTGAGTATGACGAAAACAAGGATGACAACAAGCAATTCCGGCCTAAGGAGCAGCGCGAGTCCCATGACCAGGCCAGTGAGCCAGTTGCGCTTCCTTTTGAAGAGGAAAAATCCCAACACGAGCGCGAACGCGGCCGCCGCGGCCTCCATGCCCGAGCCGGCCCAGAACATGTAGTAGGGGTCAAGGACCAGCAGGAACGGAACAAGATAATCCTCACGCTCGGGTGGCTTGAATTCCCGGATGAGCATGAGAAGCAGGAGGCCTGTGCCGAATGTGAAGAGCACACCCAGTAGTTTCGCTCCTATGTCCATGAATCCCTTCCCTGTCAGGAAATACAACCCGGATAATATTATTGTCCACAGTGGCGCGGTCGTCCCGCCGCTGGGTTCGCCCGGGTTGAACTGCATGAACATGCCGTGGCTCAGGTTCATCGCATACTGGTAGTGGATGTAGGAGTCGCCCTGGAACTGGGGAAAATAGGGAAGTCCGGCCAGCAGGGTTATGGCCAGCAAAAGGAAGGGATACCACCTATTCATGGGGGAAATGATAATTCAAGGGCCTGGGGCGGATCAAAGGCCCTACTTGATCTCAACTGTCCTTTCTCTTCAGCAAGGCCTCTTTTACAGAAGGCCCGAGCCAGTCAAATCTGTCGCACGGCTCCAGGTCAGGGCATTTCACGCAATAGTCCAGGCCCCTCTCCCTGGCGCACTTCCTTATGCCGCAATCAGGCGGGCCGCCGCCTTCCTTGCACCCGGGGCAGGCCGTATTCTCGCCTATCCACGCGAGCGCCGCGTCAAGCTTGCCAAAATCTATTTCCTTGCCACCGGGCACCATGCCTGCCCATTCCGCAACCGCGAAGTTATTCACGAGCTGCCTGAGGTCCTTCGCCTTCTGGGGAAACTCTCCCGAGCCCATGGGGCACGCCGCACAATCTATTCCGCAGAATCCCTTTTCCATTGCACGAGATCATCAGGGCGCTCGTGCCCGGGATTCAACCCTTTCCCACATCAAAGCCAGACAACCCATGCCAGCGCCCAGGATGAAGTTGAAACGGTAGGAATAAAGGATGGAGGTTGTCGTCCCGACTATGAGAGGCCCTGCCAACAACAGGAAGACCCCCAGGTATAAGAATGTTTTCTCCCTCTCCGCGGTCCTGAAGAAGCCCATGATTGCGAGCGTTATACCCGCGAGGTAAAACACGATGAAGACCGCTGTCCCAACGACCCCGGTCTTCCAGAGGAAAACCAGGAACGAGTTGTCCATTATGGAGACCATCTCCTTGCTCCAGCGTATCCATATCGGGCTGCCCAGACCTATTCCCAGGATGGGGGAACGGGAGAATAGCTTCATGGCCATAGCCGTGTCCAGGTAACGGAGCCTGAGGGATGGGTCGGACACGCCGTAGCCTATGGTGGTGAACCTGGCATAAAAAAGCTCCAGGGTCCACCTCAGGGGCGAGAGGTATATTACCACGAGAAGAAGGGCTGTGCCTCCTACGAGGCCAGCGAGCGAAAGAGTGAGCGTCCTGGTGCGCATGTATTTCCTGGCCCAAAGGAGGATCAGGTTGAGGGGCAGGAGTATAGCCGCGGCTATCCAGACTGTCCTCTGCATGGCCGCGATGACCGTGAACAGGGCCGCGCCAACCCCAGCCAGTATCAGGAGCTTTTCCCACAGGGGTCTCTCCCGGAACAGTATCAGGTAGTTCAGTCCCGCGAAGAACGCGGCCATGGTCATGGTGGTCTGCTCGCTCATCACCCTGCTGACACCATGAACCCTGTATATGTAGATAAACTCAAGGGCCACGACCACGCTCGCGGCGAGGAGCGCTGTGAAGAGCGCGCGCCCCACCCAGGTTCCCCTGGGCCCGAACCTGGAGACAAGCCAGTAGCATCCGTAGAGCGAAAGTAGGGCGGCCTCTATGGCTACATCCCCGGGCTTGTTGTTGTTGCTGAGCCCTATCAGCGCGGACAGGACGATGATCCCCGCGAACGCCAGGAAGAACCCGTCCAGGGCAAAGCCCCTTTTCTCTCGGCTGGTCAAAGGGAGCGAGCCAAACGAGACCACGGCAACCACGAAAAGAGCCGATGCAGCTATGACCTTGTTGATGGATGGGCCTATGGTTATGGGGGACATCCAGCCATAGTGGAAGACCACCATGAAAAAGGCTATGATGGCCACTCCGAGGCCCAGCAGCTTTGAAGGGTCCCTCACAACCTGAACCTCAATATCGCGCCTATGTTTTCCACCTCCCTGGCAAGGGCCTCCTGCTGGGTGACGAATACCTCGGCCTTCTGCGCGAGGCACTCCTCCATGATCTCGTCAACCATGTCCGGCAGGTATACCGAGCCATCCTCCTCTGTGAGGGAAAGTGAGCCATCCGCGCGCCGGAACCCGGAAACGGAGTAGCCCCTTTTGACTATCAAAATGCGAACCTGGCCATTCTGGAGGGCTGAGAGGGTCTTTTCTATCCCGGAGCTCGTCAGCCCGGTGTTTTTCTTTGCCCTGAATTCCTCCAGGACATCTTTCTCCCACTGGGACTTCTTTGTCTCCATGAGCTCGGCTATCACCCCTTTTATCGCCTGCGGGGTTAAGGTCTTCGTGTCGCCAGTCGCGGTGCCCAGGAGGCGCTCGGCCAGGAACGCGTGGAGGTGATTCGTCAGCTCCTCTCTTCCCAGGCCAACAATAACCAGCCAGTCAAAGCGCTCCTTCTTGAAGCGCTCAAAGAGTCTGTCAGCGATGGTCTTGTGGAACCTCTGGGTCTCGTCTCTGAGCACCCTTTGCTTGGTGTCAAAGCTGTGGGCCGCGAAGGCATTGCCCCTGCTCCTGGTCATGCCGGGCCTCTCGCCCGTCAGGGTTGTGATCTCAGAGGATTTTATCTCCTCAATCTCCTCGGTGTCCGCGGCCTCAACCCTGAAAAATCTGGCCCTCTTGCTGTCCAGAGCAACAACATAGACCGTGCCTATTTCCTCGGTCATGGCGACCAAGCCTCTGGTCAGCGGGTTCGTGTCCACGACCAGCCTGTCCATGTAGCCGTAGGGCAGTTTGAAGACCTCAAAGAGGTTATCCCCCGCGAAGAGAGCGAGTCCGCCGCACCCCTCAAGGTTGGTAGGCGAATCCACAAAGTCTTTCACCTTGCCCACTATCTTCTTTATCCTGGCAACCTCGGCCTTTGAAAACCCCCTTTTCTCAAGCCGTTCCATCTGGTTGCGCACCAGGTTCTTGAAGGTTATGCGGTAGTTCAGGCCAGCGCGCTCCCTTGGACCCAGCTTCAGGTAAAGGGAGACCACCGGGCCTCCCGGCTTGTGGGCCATCAACGCGTTTATCCTATCCCTGGTTCCGTTGTTCTTCATGGTCCTTGCCTCCCGGCGAAATTATAGTTCAGGACTTCAGCTTCCTTCCAGGCCCCCAATACGAGGAGCCCAACCGTTTGTCCCTTCATCCAATATATTTATAACGGTTTCCGGGCGGAAGATCAAGGGCCGGGGATCGTTCACGAATGGCCCGTTGCCAGACCATGGCCTAATACCCCGAAAAGTGATCGTATCCCAACGAAGCCAGGCTCTTTTCCGCGCCGTTCACTATTATCCGTGAGTCGGGCCTTCCCTCCCTTGCTGAACCCACCACGGTCGCGGGGAAGTTCAGCTGCGAGAGCCGGGACTCGTCCTCCGGCTTTATAGCGAAGAGAACCTCGTATTCTTCCCCGGACTCCAGGGCCACCTCCCAGGGTGGTTTTTTTGCCCTCTCGGCTATGGTCTTCACGGAATCATCTATGGGCAATCGGTTTATGTCAATCACCAGCTCCACTTCCGACGCCAACGCGAGCCGCCACGAATCAACCCCGAGGCCGTCTGATATGTCTATGGCCGCGTGAAGTTCCACATCCATCGCGAGGCGCTGTATCTGCCTGACCGCTGGCCATGGCCTCGCGAACTTCTCCCTGAGCCTCCGGAGCCACGGCTCGTAGCCCCTGCTCACCCCCTGTTCCTCCGCGAGGAGCCATCCCCTTACCCTGCCTATATCCCCTGTCACGGCCAGGAGGTCTCCTGGCTGGACTCCCCTCCTGGTAATGGCTTTGCCCCTTGCCAGCTCGCCCAGGACCACGATGGAGAGGCCGAGCTTGTCGCCCCGGGAGAGGTTGCCGCCGCAGGGAGAAACACAGAACGCGGTCATGAGCTCGTCCATGCCCTCGTATATCTCCGATGCCCTGGAAGCCAGTCGCCTGGGGAGCTGGATGTCCACCAGGAAGGTCAGGGGTTCCGCGCCAACAGCGGCCAGGTCGCTGAGCGCACCAGCGAGTGCCCTGTGGCCAACCTCCCGGAGGGTCAGGACATCAAGGGTGAAGTGCACATCCTCGTATGACGAGTCAACGGAAACCGCTATTTCCCTTCCTGGCAGCTCAACCAGGAGCGCGGTGTCGTCTCCGGGGCCCGTGGAGACCCTGGGGTGCTCCCGGAAAAAGGTCGCCAGGCTGGCGATCACCTCGTCTTCCCTGATCATTCGCTCATCCCTTTGTTCACCAAGCAGGCAATGGCATACCCGCGGACCGTGGGTTCACGGAATACCCCCCACGGGGCGTGGGGGGCTAGCCGGACGAACGATCCCGTCAAGATAGCTCCTCCAGAGCCTTTGCCAGTTGCTCTTTCGTTGGGGCAATGCCATGCCAGTTGTAGTCGTTCTCCATGAAGGAAACACCCTTGCCCTTTACAGTCCTCGCGTTCACGAAAACCGGGCCCCTGCCATAATCCTTTGCCCATGCCAGCGTTTTAATGAGCTCCCTGAAATCGTGGCCATCAACGGCCCTGGTCTCCCAGCCGAATGCCCTGAACTTGTCCTCTACGGGTTCCATGCACATTATCTCCGAGCACTTGCCCTCTATCTGCAGGCCGTTGTTGTCCAGGATGGCGACCAGATTGCCCAGCCTGTAGTGGGACGCGGACGCCGCGGCCTCCCAGACCTGGCCCTCCTCCAGCTCGCCGTCCCCCAGGAGGACGAATACCTTTGCCGGGTTCCCGTCCAGCCTGAGGCCCAGGGCCATTCCCACCGCGAAGGAGAACCCCTGGCCAAGGGAGCCGGTTGAGGCCTCCACGCCGGGAACCGAGCGATAGTGCGGGTGTCCCTGTAGGGGACTGCCCGGCTTTCTCAGGGTCATCAGCAGATCGCGCGGGAAATAGCCGCAGTGCGCCAGGACGGCATACAGGCCAGGAACAGCGTGGCCCTTTGAGAGGACGAACCTGTCCCTACCTGGCCACCAGGGTTCTCCGGGCCTGTTGTTCATCACGACCCTGTAGAGCGCGAGGAGTATCTCCACCTCGGATAAAGAGCCGCCGGGGTGACCACTCCCGGCCTCCGCGAGCATGGTTAGTATGTCCCGCCGGACCAGCCGGGCCTCCTCACGGAGATCATCAGGAGAGGGCATCAGGACCCCCGATTGATTCCTGGTCAAAGCGAACAACCCGTAACCCGTAGCCCATAATCGGTTCCCGGTCCTGGCGAGCAACGAGGAACGAGGAACAAAAAGCCATATCTAGAATTCTGTTGAGCTCGTGAAGTTGAACCTCCTGAGCTTAACCGAAGGGACGCTGTCCCCCGCGGGCAGGTGGAGGTCATACCAGGTGGTGCTCCCGACCAAGGTCGTGTCAGAGCCGATCTCAGCGTCCCGCAGGGCTTCCAGCATGTTCTGGGTAAAGCGCATGTTTTTCAGCGCGCGGGTCACCTTCCCTTTTTCCACCATGAAAAGCCCGTCCCTGGTCATGCCGGTCAGGGTGAAGCTCATCGGCTCGGCCACATTCACATACCAGAGCTTGGTCACCAGGACTCCCCTCTCGGTCTCGGATACCAGGGTTTCCCTTGTCTTCTTGCCGGGCCTCAAAACCATGTTCATCGCGTATGGGTAGTTCCCGAATGGCACGATGCCGTTCCCGGTTGACTCCTTACCCTCGTTTGCCGCGCACTTCATGTCATAGACCAGGTTCACTGGCACCCCTTTCTCAACCAGAGGGAACGGTTTCCTGGCAACCCCTTCCAGGTCAAAGGGATAGGGAAAGCCCTGGCTCGGGTCCTCCCACAGGTTCATCTCCTCGGAGAAGACCCCGGTTCCCAGCTTGTTCACGAGAAAGCTCCTTCCCTCCTGGTATGCCCTCGCGGAGAAGCCAAGCCAGTTGGCGAACCCAAGGAGCTCCGAGACAGCCAGTGGTTCAAGTATTACCTCGTATTCTCCTGGCTCAAGATCCGCGGGATTCTCGGTTGCCTCTGCCCTTTTTCTCGCGGCGTCAGCAACCCTCGCGGGATCAATCTCAGATATCTTTATTGACGAATCCTGGCCCCAGGACGAGGCGAGGCCTTTCATCGGGTTCACACAGAAGTGCGCGTCCGTCATCCTGTGGTAGAGCCGGAGGCCCTTGCTGTTGGCGACAACCATCTCGACCGCGCCCTTGTTGAAACTGCCGTATCCCTCGTAGGGAGCCAGCCTGGAGAGCGCGTCCTTGACCCCTTGGCCAAGGTATTCCGGCGAGGCCTCGGCCGTCTCATGGTCAAACGCCCAGGACGCGTCCGGCGGCTCTGAGTGACCCACTGGTTCCGGCAGGTCCTGCTCCGGACTATGGAAAGCCACCTCCCTCGCTCTTGCAACCAGCCCTTTCAGGGACTCGCGGTCATCGGAGTTGATCCAAGCGACCCCTATCCGCTTGCCGTATCTGAGCCTCAACCCGATGCTCATGTTCCTGACAGCAACATTCTGGTGGACCCTTGATCCCGCGAACCTCGTCAACATACTGTCCTCGTTGAACACGATGATCTCGGTCGTCTCCGCGTCCGAGGCCCCCAGGACAGCATCCGAGAGCCCGAATAGCCTCTCGGAGCCATAAAGACTGCTAGAATTCTTTTTCATTTCCATCCTTTCCGTCCTTTCCATCCTTTCCATCTACCCATATCCTCTCTGGTTTTGCCTTCAAAACCTTCCCGAGCAATGGGGTGTTCCTTGAGAGCGAGGCAAGTCCCCTGACCTCCCATTCCTTCCCCAGGTCCCATGCCACAAGGTCAGCCACCGCGCCCTCGCGGATGCGACCCAGGTCGTCCAGTCCGAGGACGCCCGCTGGACCCGTCGTGAGGGATTCCACCAGGCGTTCCAGGGAGATCTTCCCCGGCAACACGAGGAAGGTGTAAAGGGCTGAGAACGCCATCTCCAGCCAGATCATCCCGGAGGCCGCGAGGGGGAACTCGTATTCCTTGTCAAACGGGGAGTGGGGCGCGTGGTCGGTCGCTATTGCATCCAGCGTCCCATCGGAGAGGGCCGCGAGGAGGGCATCGCGATCCTTTTCCTCCCTCAGGGGCGGGTTAACCTTGTAGACCGTGTCGTAGCTCTCTAGCGCCTCGTATGTGAACAGAAGGTGGTGTGGCGTCACCTCTGCCGTGACCGGGAGGCCCACATCCTTTGCCCTCCTGACCAGCTCAACCGAGCCAGTGGACGAAATGTGCTGGAGGTGCAGGCGAGCGCCTGTTAGGCCTGAAAGGAATATGTCCCTGGATACAGCTATGTCCTCCGCCTCGCGGGGAGCGGTCTCAAACCCCAGTTTCACGCTCAGGGGGCCCTCGTGAGCGCAAGCGTTCCCCGACAGGCTCCTGTCCTCGGGGTGGGACGCGATCGTTCGCCCGATGGCAGAGGCGTATTCCATGGCCCTGCGCATGACCGAGGAAGAGAAGACCCAGCTTCCGTCGTCCGTGAACATGGCCGCGCCCTCCGCGGCCATGAGTCCCATCTCCGCAAGCTCCCTGCCTTCCCTCCCCTTTGTTATTGCCCCCGCGGGAAGAACCTTCGCGTGGCCAGCCTCCTTTGCCTTCTTTATCACGAACCTCACGCCCTCAGGGTCGTCAATCGGGGGCCTGGTGTTCGGCATACAGACCACGGTCGTGTAGCCGCCCCTTTTCGCCGAGAGCGTTCCGGTCTCTATGGTTTCCTTGTATTCCTCACCTGGCTCTCTGAGGTGCGCGTGCAGGTCAATGAACCCCGGCATCAGGACAAGGCCCTTGAGCTCGATCAGATCGTGGCCCTTAGGGTCAATCTCGCCAATTCTCGCAATCCTCCCATCCTCCAGGAGGATGTCGCGCTTCTCGTCCAGTCCATCGCCGGGCGAAAACAGCCTCGCGCCCCTAAGCAACTGCCCCATCTTCTTCCTCCTTGCTTCCCGCCATCAGCAGGTAGAAGACCGCCATCCTTATGGCGACGCCGTTTGTCACCTGGTCAAGTATGACTGTCTTAACCATCTCCGTGACCCTGGGGTCAAGCTCCACCTCCCAGTTCACGGGCCCGGGGTGCATCAGGACCACGCCGTCCTTTGCCAGGGCCATCTTGTCCGCGGTTATCCCGAAGAGTCGCCTGTATTCCCTTATGGAGGGAAAGTAGCTCTCGGATAGCCGCTCGTTCTGTATCCTCAAGGCCATTATCACATCTGCTTTCGGTATCTCCTCTACCAGGTTCCAGGATACCTCCGCGCCCATTGCCCTGAACTCCTCCGGCACCAGGGGCTTTGGCCCGCAGAGAACCACCTCTGCCCCCCAGGCCTTCATGCCAAAGATGTTGCTCCTGGCGACCCTTGAGTGCAGGATGTCGCCGGTTATCAGGACGCGCTTTGCCTTGAAATCTCCCATTTCCCCTCTTAGGGTGAACATGTCAAGAAGGGCCTGGGTGGGGTGTTCGTGCAGGCCATCCCCAGCGTTTATTACCGAGGCCTCGGTGTTCCTCGCCAGGAAAAGGGGCGCGCCTGGCGCGGAGTGCCTTATGACCACCGCATCTATCCTCATCGCGTCTATGTTCCGCAGGGTGTCCAGTAGGGTCTCGCCTTTCTCCACTGAAGAGCCTTTCTTTGACACCGAGACCGTGTCCGCGGAGAGCCGCTTTGCCGCCAGGTCAAAGGAGGCCTGGGTCCTGGTTGACGCCTCAAAGAACATGTTCAGGATGGTTTTTCCCCTGAGGGTGGGCAGTTTGCGGATGGGCCTGTCCAGGAATTCCCTGAAGGTGTCCGCGGTGGAAAATACGAGCTCCAGCTCTTCCCTGGTAATGCCTTCCAGCCCGATCAGGTCCTTGGAATGTAATCTCTCCATCAAAGGCAAATGATAATTCCCATGGCCGGGGAAATTCAAGAACGCCAGCGCGTCCGGGCTTTATAATTTGGCCGTGGCCGGAAACGATGTTGAGCACAAGCGAATACTCAACGGCCTCCCCAGGCCATTCCTGAAGTGGGCCGGGGGGAAAACCCAGATATTGCCGGATCTGCTTAAAAGGGTCCCAGCCGACTTTAAGGCTTATCACGAGCCCTTTCTCGGCGGTGGAGCGTTGTTCTTCGCGCTGACAAGGAACGGTCGTTTAACGGGCAAAAGGGTCTTCCTTTCGGACTCAAACCCGGAGCTGGTGAACGCGTTTCGGGTCGTCCGAGACGATCCTGAGGAGCTGCTCAGGCTCTTGGAGGATTACCAGGACAGGAACACAAGCCGGGACTATTACCGGATAAGGGCGCAGAGGCCCCGTTCCCCAGCAAAAAGGGCTGCCCGGCTCATCTACCTGAACCGGACCTGTTACAACGGCCTCTACAGGGTTAACTCAAGGGGCGAGTTCAATGTTCCCTTTGGCCGCTACGGGAACCCCAGGATATACGACCCCCAGAACATCCTCGCGGTGAGCGAGGCCCTCCAGGGCGTTGAGATAATCCAGGAAGACTTTGAGGCCGTGCTATCCCGCGCAAAGCCAGGGGACCTCGTCTATTTTGATCCGCCGTATTACCCCATCTCAGCCACGGCCCGATTCTCTGACTACACAGCGAACGGCTTTTCCTCGGAGGATCACATCCGTCTCGCCCGCGCCTTCGCTTCGCTCGCCGAGATGGGCGTCCTGGTCATGGAATCAAACTCGGACACCCGGTTCGTGCGAAAGCATTACAGGGCCTGGAGGCTCATAAAGACAAAGGCCAGAAGGCCAATAAACTCAAAAGGCAAGGGAAGGGGGGCGGTTTCGGAACTGGTGGTTTTGAGCTACTGAGGGGGTTTATAATTTACCCATGGCCAGAGGTGTTTTTGAGATCAAGGCTGGATTGAAGAAGGACTTCAAGAAGCTCTTCCGGGAGCTCCACATGTTGGAGGATTTTGAGGCCGGCAGGATCAGATGTGTTTTCTGCGAGAAGACGGTGAGCTTTGACAACCTGGGGGGATTGATCTTCATGAACGGAAAGCCAAGGCTTTTTTGCAGGGATCGGGAGTGCTATCTTGAAGTCCTACTGAGAAGGGAGAGGGGAATAAATTCCAAATGAGGCCCCAATATATAAGGCTACTTGTTGCCTGGGGAATCTGGGGACCGATTGCTGGTGCATTGTTGATTTGGTTTTTGACCATTAACGCATATATTTACGCCGCGTTTTTAATTGTCGTCTCAGGTGTTGTTATTGTTCTACCTCTTATATGGGACTGGCTTGTCTTCCAGATTAATAGAACCTTGCTTGGTAAGGCTGTGCTGGCAAGGTATCACCCCACAGGGAAAGTGGCAGCCGATGTAGCCACTTATCTAAACCGGGGCATTAAAACCCAAAAGGGGGCTTTTCTAGGTTACAGATTACCCGCGGTGGAGATTGTCTGGGCACGGAAACCCACAAGATTGGTAAAAGAGATAGAGGGGGAAGCTATCATATACCTGGAACCGAACCTTGATAACGAAGAAGGGCTACTTATGGCCCTGGAAGAATATGTGAATATGATGTTTATGGATACTGTGAAGGCTATCTGTGGAGAAAATCTGGCAAACGGGATAAAACTTATCTTAATGGAATCTCTTGGCGAAGAATTCCTTACTCGGAACACTAAGATGAAGGCTTTATATGCTGATGCCATACGGAAGCTGATACCTGTAGAAACTGATAAGAAAGAGAATTTCAACACCTTCCTTGCCACATTAAGGAGCATTGTTAAAGGTGGAATGTTTGAATCAATATTTATGTATTTTATAAGGTTCATTGCTGATAATTTAACACTTGGAAGGATAGGATCAGAATCCATAGAGGAAACCTTGATAAGATTTGCAACCTATTTAGAAACTATATGTACTAAGAGACACGGTGAAGATGTCCAGCTGGATTTTATTGAATCTATTGAATCTGATGTAGTTAAAATCCATATAATTCTTATAACCAGGTCTGAGGCGAGTTCCCTCCGTTCCCACCTTGAATATCTGGTGAGATATTGTCGTCAGGGGTTCAATCCAATTTTTGTCTCTGGCATGGGTAAAAATACAAAAAGGGTGGACGACTTTCTTAAAAAAGCCAAAGAACTGCGAGAAGGGAGCGTATTGCCTCCATTTCAGATTCTTGAGGCAAAATCTAAAGCTTTTAAGGAAGATTCTCAATATGAGGTTCGCACGTATGCCATTGAATTCCGTTGGGAACAGGCCAGATGAAAACCATCGCCCTCCTCGGCTCAACCGGCTCAATAGGCCGGAGCGCTCTTTCGGTCATTGCCCGTTATCCAGACCGTTTCCGTCTGGTCGCGGTCTCCGGCCACAGAAACAACGAGGCCCTTCTGGAAATAGCTCAGCGCTTCAAGCCTGAGGCTGTGGCAATAACCTCGGACGCGCCATTTCCCGCGGAGAGGTGGAGATTATACAGGGGAAACGATGGCTTGGTTGAGCTGTCGGAGCGTGAGGACTACGATGTTCTTGTCGTGGCAACGACCGGCGTAGCGGGCGCCCTGCCAACGATAAAGGCACTTGAGCGAGGAAAGCGGGTCGCGCTCGCGAACAAGGAGACCCTTGTCTC
>Ga0172366_10002217_pt1 | contig 15243 bp, 15 predicted proteins | sample LakKivSesite69cm_FD_114533 | JGI IMG/M metagenome (GOLD analysis project Ga0172366, IMG submission 114533) | Sediment microbial communities from Lake Kivu, Rwanda - Sediment site 69cm | ecosystem: Environmental > Aquatic > Freshwater > Lake > Sediment | place: Rwanda: Western Province, Lake... | reverse complement strand
CATGCATTCCAGAATGTACCTGTCCTCCATTTCCTGAAGAGTAAGTTCTCCGTGCGGCAGGATATTTGAATGAGGTTTGAAATCGAAATCAGAAGGGATCAGTACCGGTGAATCGCTCATGATAACCGCCTTCTCGATGGCATGCTGAAGCTCTCTCACATTTCCAGGCCAGCTGTAGTTTGACAGTTTTTCAAGAGTATGAGTATTAATCCTCATGTTTTTTCTGTTGTATTTTTGACAATACACTTTCAGGAAATGTCCTGCCAGAACAGGCACATCATCCACCCTGTCGCGCAGCGGAGGTACTTCAATTATTATTGTATTAATCCTGTAGAGCAGGTCTTCGCGGAACAACCCCTCTCCTGCCATTTTCGCAAGATCACGGTTAGTTGCACAGATCAGCCTGATATTTACCGGGATCTGCTGATTTGCCCCCACCCTTACTATTTCTCTGTCCTGTAGAACTTTGAGCAGTTTTGCCTGTGACTGAAGAGAAAGATTTCCTATCTCATCAAGAAAGAGAGTTCCTTTGTCAGCGAGCTCAAACTTACCTTTCCGGTCTTCCCTTGCGTCAGTAAAGGCCCCTTTCACATGACCGAAGAGCTCACTTTCAAGAAGTGTTTCTGTGATTGATCCCATATCGACACTTACCATCAGCTCTCCTGACCTGGCAGACATTCTATGTATCTCACGGGCAACCAGCTCTTTACCGGTTCCATTCTCCCCGGTTATAAGAACATTTGCATCAGTGGAAGCGATCTTCCTGACGATGTTCATTACATTGATCATGGTCGGCGAAGGGCCATGAATAAGCTTTTCTGCAGTACTATTCATAATAAAGCTTAAAATAACAAAGATAGTAAAAATGTCTAATATTTTGACAAAAATGTATTTGTACTCACCACCTTGCTGATGCAACATTTTCCCTTTTCATCCGTCTTTATAACAAAACCGGTAATATGACAGTAAAACTAAATCCGAATGAAGTTATCCTCAAAGCCGGGGATACAAACCAGGTTGTTGAGAATCATTCGATTGACGGGAAACTGATAGTTACAAACCAGAGAATATATTTCCGGTCGCTGAATGAAAAAATGTCACACTTGAATTTTGAGATATTGTTCGAAAATATCCTTGAAGTGATCTTCTATAATAAGAACATGTTCCTTGTCAAGGGACTGAACGTAATTACCAGGGACGGTAAAAGCCATATGTTCCCCCTGAAAAGGAGGGATGAGATAGGACAGCTGATCAACAAGATGTATTGACCCCCCCCCTGAAGGGGGGCTAATTCTGTTCACGTATGTTACTTTAGTGTAGGAATATAGGCCCCCTTTAGGGGGCAAGGCCAGCTTTAGCGGGCCCGGGGGTCATTAACCCCGGTCATTCATATCTCAATGAATCCACCGGATTTTTCAGAGCTGCTATGACAACCTTAGCGCTTATTGTAAGCACTGTTGCGGTTATCATAATGAATACTGAGAAAAGAAGGATTCCGGCATTGATTTTCACAAAATAATCCCAGATGCTGTCCATAAGCATCTGCGACATGTAGTAACCGCCTGCACAGCCTGCTAATGATGATATAAGAAGTACAACCAGGAACTTCCTGCTTACAAGGTATACAATTACCGGAACGGGAGCCCCCTGTATCTTCCTGATGCCTATTTCCTTGGTGCGTCTGATGATATCGAGTGATACCATATTATACATACCAATCAATGACATTAATGCTGCAATAACAGCAAGAAATACACATACTTTTGTAATACTTCCGTTGATATCCTTCTCCTCCTGCATAATATCTTCCTGGGTTCGTCCGGTGTACAGACGCACGAAAAACATTAATGTTGCATTTTATCGTGAAATCTGTCTGAGATTCCGCCTGTTTCCCGGGTTTTAATGGTTTCGCATCAGATATGGTTGAGCAGAGGACAAATGAAAAAGAGATCAGGATAGTAATCGGGGGATGCTTCTTGTCTTTGCTGCTCTGATTACAGTAGCAATAACATTCGTAACCATAAGCTTTAAAGCATATCAGTTTGCAATAATGAATCCTGCCAGTTCGATAAGGACTTAATAAGAAAGGCTCAGCGGCTCAACGGCGCAATGGTGCAACGGCGTAAAGCATTAGTGATTAAAAGGTAAAATAACCTTTCATTCTTCAATAATCGCAATATCCCAGGGTTTAAGAGAGATTGTGTCTCCCCTCTTAACGGGTGTATTGGAAAAGAGATTTGTTCCGCCCTGGTAGGTATATTCAACCAGCATGTCCTTTCCGGAATAGTTGAGATAGTATCTTATCAGTTTACCCTGATCATTGGTCCCCTGTCTTACTACAAGCGGATATGTGAGATTTTTCGCAGGATCAATTATTTTAAGCTCTGCAGCCTTGTTTTTCACAATCGCTGACTGTATCTCATCTGTAACTACACATCCTTCATAGATCAGTGAGCCTTTACCGTATTTATTTTCAGTTATTGCCGGGTACTTTCCAAAGAAAGGATCTTCATACGATGCCAGTGTTTTTGCGGTTACGGGAATGAGGAATTCAGCCCAGGTGCTGGCAATGTTTTTTTCCTGACCTACATTAAACGGATCACCTTTCAGCGGCAGCGGAGAAATGACTGAAAACTCCTGGTATGTGAATCCGCATGCATTACGAAGCGGTCCCGGAGCCATTACATAACGAACAACAGAATTCTCATCGCAGAAACCGCTCTTGATAGACATTATCACATGGCCCCCGTTCTTTACAAAATCGCTTATTTTAGTAAGAAGCTCATCGCTTGCAATATATAATGGAGGTACAAACAGAAGATCATAACCCGTAAAGTCGACATTCTCAGCGAGTACAAAATCAACACCTATATTGTTTCTGAATGCGGCCCTGTGCATCTGGCGCATTACCTCCATGTAGACATTTCCATCCTTTACCGGCATATAGCTGATACCGAAATCTGATGCCCTGCTGTAAAGAATAGCTGCCCGGTTTTTTATTTTAAGGTTTACGAGCTTAGGGCCTATTTTCTGCAATTCATGAGCGGTCTTACTCACTTCGTTGTAGAATCTGTTAGGTTCAAGGTCATGTCCCAGGACGCCTTTCCAGTATGTCTCCTGTCCGTAATGAAGTGAATGCCAATGCCAGTACTCAACCATGTTAGCTCCTCCGGCAAGGTGTGAATAAACAAAAAGCCGTCCCTGGCCGTCAAACGGGGGTGTCTGGCCCCTGGCATCCCAGCCAATTGTCTGGGCGTTTGTTTCAGTAATAAGGTGGTTAACCTTTCTGAGGCTACGGTAGAAATCGTCTGCCCACATCACATCTTCTCCTGCAACATTGTTCTGGCTGCCGTGGTAAACATTAAGAGAAGGCATGTCAAGCTTTCTTGTTGCAGCAAGCTGATCCAGGGTTGTGAGTGACGGCATGAAGCAATGGGTTATGAACTGGTCAGGACGCTTATATTCGCTGACTATCTCTGCCTGCCAGGTAAGGTAATCGGCTACAACTTTCTGTCCGTACATATCCCATTCAAGCTTATAGGATGGATTTGTAGCATTATGCCTTGTAGGAAATTCATCCCAGTCATTCAGTGTCATTCCCCAGTAATTGAGTCCCCATAATCTGTTGAGAGTATCTGTAGTGTGGTATTTATCTTTAAGGTAATCCACGAAACCGTAATACCATTCAGGATTTGCGGCGCCGTAGGTGCCTGTCTCATTATCAACCTGGTAACCGATGATTGCAGGATGTTTTGCAAAATGTTCCATCATCTTTCTGATTATCCTTTCGGAGTAGAAAAGATAGACCGGACTTTTAATATTGAAATTCTGTCTTATCCCGTAACTGCTGGTGGTACCGTTAAGCCGTTCAACGAATATTTCAGGGTGTTTATGTCCGAGCCAGGCCGGTATTGAATAGGTAGGTGTTCCAAGGATTACCTTTATTCCTGCCTGGTGCATTTTATCAAGTATCCTGTCCATCCAGGCAAATTCAAAGCGGCCCTCTTCGGGTTCAAAGAGGCTCCATGTTGATTCTCCCACCCTGACAACATTTATTCCGGCATCCTTCATCATCCGGATGTCCTTATCCAGGCGTTCGTATGGCATATATTCGTTATAATATGCCACACCATAGAGGATAGTATTGAATTTTGCAGGCTGGGCTGTGAGGCCGGATAGCGAAAACAGTAAAACAAGAAACATCAGATTTCTTTTCATATTTCTGAGATTTACTGCTAATATAGTGATTAATGTTATTGACCCAATACACATGCCGAGCTCTCAGGCTTCCATATTACCTGGTGGTTTTGGATATCATGCCAGGGGATCATGTTGTCAACCCTGCTTTCTTCATACTGGAAACTGTCGATTATTTATACGTATATATTACACACGGCACATTCCTGATGTCGGCATCTCCGGTAACCAGGTCAAGGACACAGGAGATACATTCATTTTTTGATTTGTCTATCTCGTCGAGAATGCGGTAGAAAGGATGCCCCAGGCATTCGTTAAAGCTGGGACTTTCATAATATATCTCCCCGTCCTCCAGGTTATTGATCCCTGATTCGGCCTCAAGCATTTCCTTAGCTGTATTGCGGGTTGAATACTTCAGGTGTTCAACCATGGCTACCCTGTAAATCTGCGAGCTGAATGCAAACAAGTCCAGTGCGCTGTTAATCTGCGTCTTACTCAGCCAGGTATTTCTCGGAAGCTGAAGAGAGGGATACAATCCTTCTGTCGACGGGCTGATCCAGACGATGAACTGATCGGCCAGGGTGGTCTCGGCCCAGTCGATCTTTACCTTATATTCCACCCTGAATGACTGTCCGTCATTCCAGGTGTCGATAGTTGAATATACCGGTGTGATGTGTTTGTCGAAGTATTCACTTGTCATGCCATTCCTTGAAATGAACAGGTCTTTCCAGATGTCGAGGTATTTATCGCAGTTATCGCTTTCGCACAGGTCGATCTTCTCACATGAAAAAAGAGAAGTGAAAAGAAAAAACAGAAGGAATGCTTTCTTCATGGTATATGGTTTTGTATGAAAACGATCAAATAATGTACCAAAAAATCAGGCACAACGGCTCAGCGGCGCAACGGCAAATCCTTGAGGAGGTGAGGGGTTGTTACTGGAAGACTTTACCGAAGTTACCCTGAAGACCGAGTGAAATCATAAGGGGCTGATAGTTGAATGTAATTGACTTATCAACCGGGGCCGAGAAGCCGACCTTTGCTACTGCCTTGATATGATCCCATCCTACTTTGAGGGTTGCTGCAGGTTCAATCATCAGGGCAGTTTCGCTTACAATATCCTGTTTCATGTTAACCAGTGCAAATCTTGCGGATATTCCGAAGTCAACAACCTTGGAAGTTATACCGAGTGAGGGCTGAATGAAATATCGTGATACATCAGTTTTTGCAAATGAATCCCATTGTTCATTTTCATAGTATGCTTCAATTTTACCGGCGCCATACCCCGCAAAAGTTTCAAATTTGAACCTGCCTCCAAAATTAGTAAAGTATCCAGCTCCAAGCTCCATGAATCCATGTTTGTGATAGTTGTCGGTGGTGTCGGATGTAGAGTTCATGAAGCTTGCATTTGCCATTACTCCAAGATGGTTTGTTATAGCATATGCAGCCTGGGGGTCGAAGCCTGAAGTTCCTGCATGGAGCGAAATCTGGACCTCGCCTTTATTTGTAAGCAAGGGCGCATTGATAACGTTCGGTACATAAGCAGGTGCACATGAGTTAATTATCATTGCAAGCCATAATAAGAAAAGAAAAAACAGATTTCTCGTTTTCATAAGGGATGATTTAGAAAGTAATAAATTGACCTTTGGGAAAGCAATTTATGAAATCTAAAATGAATAAACCAGTAAAAATTTCAATACCGGTTATCATTTCTTTTCAAATTCCACCTATATTCAGAGGCGTATTCGTCTTCATTTGGCTTCAGACTCTTGTCCACTCCTGTGTGCTCCGAGGGTCCCCTATCCAGGCTTCGGCTATGTTACAATCGACAAACGACTTGAAATATACCTTTACGGCGGGAACCAGTCTGAATGATGGAATCGTACGCTCTTTACAGTTGTTGCATGAAAAGATGAACAGTGTGATAATGATAAGGGTTAGTTTAGCCTTCATAAAAGAAACAGGTCTAATATCTGTCATATTTACTATCAATTATTACATCTCTCACAGCTTCCAGGTATCCGAATCCGTTCAGCATATCGGGCAGCAGGTAACTGCCTTCCACCCATTCGTTCCACGCGTTGATGGTTATCAGCCTGGGTTGTTCAGGATGGCTGCCGGCATATTTCTTAGCGATGGACAGAAGGCTGGCAAAGCTCTGAGGGGTATTATGGTAGTGAACAACATCATGGATACCTTTTGCCGGGAAACGGGGTGTATCGTCCCATCCGATGGATACGCACGGAAAGACGGGGATATCCAGGAGCGAGTCCATCTGTTCGCGGATCTTTACTGAATTGGCGCCATATGTCAGATAATCTTCATCCAGTCCGCCCATGTTGTACATCGCGACACTGTTGAATCCCATATCGCTGACCCTGCTCAAAAAATTCCGGGCTGATGCTTCAGACATTACTGAACCTCCGCCCTGGTTCCACTGGATATGCAATCCGGGGAACCCGGCTTTTTTCACCTCATCGCGGAAATAATCGAGAGCTTTCCGTGCTTCTTCGGTGCTGCCGCCAAAGCTCTCAACCAGCTTGTCGACACTGAATATTGAGAACACTGGTTCTCCGTTGATCTTAAAGTAGTTAGGTTTCCTGAAATACTGGCTGATGATCCGGTTCACAATTATTCTATAGTTATCCCAGTCAACTTTTGCGTTCCACAGGATATCTGTATTGTCCTTGTAGCGGTGTACGTTCCAGTAATTGTATTTCACATCATGGTTTGCCCACATGATGTAGAACTGCATTTTTTCATTGTTCTCTGCTTTCAGGAAACCCTCATTAAGAGCGCTTTCTAGAAAGGGACCTCCTTCATACCAGTACCAGTCGTAAACAAATACATTTACACCATGGTCAACAGCCGCATTGATCCATTTCGCGACAACCTTCGGATCATTATCAGGTTCGTACCCCCAGAGAGGCAGACGTGGCTGGTAGTGCCCCTCAAAGCGCGGGTCACCTTTCCTGATCACCTCCCATTCGCCTGTACCTTCAGACCAGAGCTTCTGCCTTGCAAGAGGATCGTCGTGGCATGAGGGCCAGATATAGGCTGCAACATAATAATCACTTTTTGCAGGTTTATTTTCCTGCTGAGGTGTTTTAACATCCGGGGCACAACCTGACAGATGCACAAGGAACATCAGAGTGAGCAGATTGATATTTATGTTTTTCATTTTACTATATGTTTATATCCATAACAGCAAGTGTTAGAAAATGACTATTGTCTATATCTATCCCCTTACAAGTTTAGGGAAAATTTGGCAATAATTAAGAGGGAAAAAAATGGCATAATGGTACAAGGTACATGGTACAAGGTACAAGGGTAATAAGGCTGAAAGTTGCGCGGTGCGGGGTATTACGTCAGCTGTATGTTGTTTCCATTTCATCCTTTCTGTATTCCAGGATATCACCCGGCTGGCACTCCAGGGCGCCGCAAATGGCTTCCAGGGTGGAAAACCTGATTGCTTTTGCCTTTCCGGTCTTTAAGACTGAGAGATTGGAGAGTGTTATATCAACTCTTCCTGACAGCTCATTAAGCGACATCTTGCGCTTTGCCATCATTACATCGAGGTTAACAATAATCGGCATGGCTTAAACTGTTAATTCGTTTTCATTCTGGAGTTCAACCCCCCTGGAAAAGATAGAGGCTATGACATATATTACGGCAGCCATCAGGATATAGGCTTTACTGTCGGCCCAGAACTGATCAAGGATGTCGATATCAAATCCGCGGTCCATTAATCTCTGGGATGACTCCCGGGCAATGAGACTCAGTATCCCGATCATAAAAGTGTAGTAACTCATTAATTTGATCTGTTCGGCAACATAGATGCTGAAGGGTTTTGCCAGGTCAAGCTTAAGCAAAAGCCTGATTACGATATAGAACAGGAATGCCTTCAGGACAGAGATGACCAGAATAAAGCTGTACATGCCGAAATAAGCCCATTTGTTATGATTGTACATCTGACTTAAGTCAAGTTTCTGATAAAGATTATCGACAACCTCTGGTTTGAAGAGGCTGAAAACAAAATTCACTATCAGCGCTCCAGCTTCGATGCAGAGTCCGACGAAAATGATCCATGCAACAATATGCAGGAATGTAAATACGAGGTTATTTCTTTTTGACAAAGTTTTTAGCATTAAAATATGCCACAAAGGTAATATAAATATATTGATAAACAATAAATATATGTTGATTTACAAAATATATTTATTGTAAGGCCAGGGAGGCAATCGTTGCAGGAATATAGTTTTATTTTACCTGGGGCAGTGTCTAGGGCTATTAACAGGCAGTCCTGACTCCAGGGACAAAAACAAAAACAAAAAGTGTACTTAAAGATCCGACCGTTCGTGTTAGCACCAGTTATTTATTTGTCCCATGGCAGTTTTTATACTTTTTGCCACTTCCACAATAACAGGGATCATTTCGTCCAGGTGTTTTCTCTGCTTTAACCGGTGTGTGGAATTGTTCATTATGTTCCTTTACATAATCAATTGTTTTGATAGACGGCACCCTGAAGGAAAATGTTGTTTTATGATCTTTATTCGTAATCGAAAAGTCTCCTAGTGAAATTATATCCATACCAATTAAAACATCAAATCCTCCAACTGATCCCAAGATTTCTGTTACCTTAACATAAGGAATTACTACCTTGTTTGGTAAATAAATATTTACTAGGTAAACATTTTGCAGCGCAATACCATTAGCTGTATTAACATTTACTTTAGTAATAGGCTTTAATCCCAACTTTGTTGCGAGATCATGAGTTACTGCTGAACTTGTTGCTCCTGTATCCCATAAGGCTAAAGCATTTATTAATTTTGGTGGTGATTCCCTTAGATTTGCTTCAGGAGTATATGGTAAAGAAATACTGCAATTGATTTTTATCTCCCTTGCAAGACCATTAAATTCAGCAGTAAATGCACTTGTTTTTGGTGATCCTGTTGGCATTAAGCAAAAATAGCTCTAGAGTGGAAGGTTTGTGTGTATGAATCCTTGCCAGGAACGCATAATTGTAGTAAAAAGGTACCAACTTTATGGGTTTTTATCGTTTCTGTATAGGCTTCAACCTCAGTTGAGTAGTCCCCTATTACTACTTCGCCAACAATTACAATAACCCGTCCGCTGTATTTTTTTAACAGTTCTTTCTGATTATCAAGGTAGTATTTAAATTCCTTTTCCAGCATCTGAGTACAATTAAGGGATACAAATATAGTGCTTAATATAATAAATTATATCTTGAAAAGCAAAAAAATACTTTTCAATGCAGTTCTATCTATCTCCACATTGTGGATTATACTGCTTTCTCAATCTCTTTTCTAACTCCAATCGGTATTGTTTATTGTATTCGTCAGTCGTCATTTTGAATATGCATACCCAAATATTTTTGCTTGAGCAATTAGTCTCCCAGCAGTTTCTTCGATCATGAGTATCTATTCTTTTTCCTAGTTCACCAGTTTGACCGATGCAATGACAGTCCATCTGCCATTCTTGTCAACGCATAGAATTACGTAAATAGCTGCAATATCACTGAAATCAGCTTCTGAAAATTTTACACATTGAAATGGCAATCCTCCAATTGTTACTGGAGTCGATTGTGAGCTCATATTTGATTGTTTTTAAGGTTTTTATATAGTATCTTATTATGAATTCATATTGTAATACTGCTACAAATTGGTGCTAACTACCAAATATTGTTAGTATTTCATGATTTATATATGATGAATTGTCCATCAACTGTTCTTCAATACTTTCACTTCTCCCCTCTCACCGGCACCATAAACCTGAACTCCGAACCTTCGCCTTCCTGCGAGGTAAACCAGATCTGACCGCCAAGAAGCTCAACATACGACCTGGCAATGGTGAGCCCCAGCCCTGTGCCGCTGTAGCGCCTCCGCTCTGAAGTGTCACCCTGGTAAAAACGATTGAAGATTAGAGTTTTCTCATCGTCAGGGATGCCAATGCCCGTGTCGGTAACCCATAACTCAATAACATCATCTTTACGCTTATATCCGAATTCAACCTTACCTTCAGAGGTGAATTTTATAGCATTGCTTACCAGGTACCGCAACACCTGCATGATCCTGAAACTATCAGAGTAAACAGGAGCTTCATTCCCTCTGTATGACTCAAGATATGTGAGATTTATCCCCTTCACAGCTGCAGGCTTGCGGAAATGATCATACACCTTATGCAGAACCTCCGGTAGATCAACTTGCTCATATACAAGCTTTATGTTGCCTGATTCTATTTTCGACATCTCCATGATATCGTCAATCAGCGCCAGGAGATGATCTGAGCTGCGTGAGATAATCTCAATAAACTCCTTCTGTTTGTCAGGCGACCCGGGATACTCACCGAGCAGGGTCGAAAAACCGACAATAGCATTAAGGGGCGTTCGTATCTCATGTGAAATGTTTCGCAGGAAAGCTGCCTTCAGGGATTCTGACTCCTCCTCTCTCCTGTTCTCCTTCAGTATCCTGTCAAGCAGTCCGGCCCTGCAGGTGTCGTCATATAGCATGCCCTGAGAGCCGATCACCCTGCCTGTCTCCTCATCAAGGACAGGCACGGATGTGTCGAGGATCCATTTTCTTGCTCCCCCGGGAAGCGACATCAGAAGCTCGGCTATGTAATGCCGGATCTCACCCTTAATGAATTTACGCCTGCTAAGCTCAGGATCAGAAGAGATGTTATCAGAAAGGGGTATAACGGCAGTTATCATCCCCTGGAAAAGCTTTTCAGTAAAATCTCCGGGCCCGATTCCGAGAAGTTGCAAAATCCTCTCTCCTATGTTAAGATAAAGGCCTTCTCCTATCCGTGGCCCGAAGATTAACTGAAAAGGGACACCCGTAGTGCTTTCAGCAGAACGGATGCCCTGTTCTTCATACAGATGAACACTTCCCCCGGCATGCAAAGACCGGTTTCCAAGATTGCCTTGTTTTACAATCCTCATATTAAAAGAGACCTCTTTTGAATTCAAATCCGGCGTTATATCGCTATTGACCCGAAAAGGTTACCACCTTAAATGCATTTTTTTTTGAACAATCTCAAAAAAATCTTAATTTTGAGATGCAAAATCCTTCTCCTGCATAGAATTCCGGGAAGTGAAAGAATTCACCGACAGTGAAATCATTGAGTGCCTGCGTAACCGCGACAGCTACGTCGTAGGCTATCTTTCGGACCGTTACCTGCCTATGGTAAGGATAATGGTTATGAACCTCGGAGGGACACCCGAAGATGCCCGGGATATCTTCCAGGAAGGACTGATGATACTTCTCGAAAGAATAGACGACAGGAACTTCACACTCACCTGCAAATTCAGGACCCTTCTTTACTGCATCAGCGAAAACCTCTGGAAATCAGTGATAAGACAACGCCACCGTGCTGCAATATACCTGAACCGGAAGGTCGATAACGAAAGTGAAACCGATTTCACTGACAGAATTGATGATACTACTTACAGGGAGATATTCAGAAGAGCTTTCGATTCAATAGAATCAACAGGAAAATCAATTCTCCGGCTCTACTGGGAGGAAAACTCCCTTCAGGAGGTTGCAACAAAACTCGGACTGACATACGGATATGTGAAGAAAAAGAAAAGTGAGTTCCAGTCACAGCTGATACGGAAGGTTAAGGATGATCCGGAGTATAGGAGAATTATGAGAAAGGAGAAGAAATAGAAGATGATAAAACGGCGTAACGGCGCAACGGCACAACGACACCACGGCATAAAACCTGTTAATGAGGATTTAAGCCTTGAACGCAGGATTGAGGAGTTCTTCAGGGCTGAACGGGATATGTTTGCGGTAAAGAGCGATCCTGATTACGGAAAGGCCGATGCACTGGCAAGGGAGATGATAGCAGATCACATGGCAGGAAGCCCGGGCGAAGAGAGAAAACAGTTCATACTGTCCTCCCTTTCACAGACGAAGGAACCCGGCAACAAAGAGAACGAGATCAGCGGGATAATGGAAGAGATCAGGAGTCAGAACCTTGATGATCTGACCAATAAATGGATAGATGACTGGGAGGTAGAGAAACAACAGGGCGATAAAAGAACAAGTGAGATAAGGGAGTTTGTCATAAAATCACTTTCAGAATCCGGTGAAACGAAGGAACAGTTGCTGTCAGTACGGAAAACAGTACCAGCAGAAAGAAAGAGGATCATCAGGTATATTGCAGGAGCTGCTGCTATCTTTACCGGTCTGATAATAACTTATACAACACTCTTTCTCTCAGGTAATCCGCAAAAGCTATACACAAGATATTATGAGCCTGTTACTGCAGTGTCGCCGGTAACAAGGGATGCTTCAGCAGGGAATGAAGGAGTCCTCTGGATACCAGCAGTTACAAGCTTCAACCAGGGTGATTACGACAGGGCACTGGAGCTTTTTACCGCAATATCCGCTTCAGGTCCTTCGCTTACTCCTCCTCGCTTTTACTCCGGATTGTCGCATCTTGCCCTTGGCAATACGGGAGAAGCAGTCAGAATACTTGAAGATGTGATGATTTCAAAGGGAGAATTTACGAAAGAGGCCACCTGGTACCTTGGACTGGCCTGCCTGAAGGAGGGAAATTACAAAAAAGCCTCAGAGTGCTTTACAACCCTTGCCGGTCAGCCGGGTTACTATTCAGAGCGTTCTGCCCGGATCCTCCGGCGTCTTAAATAGGAGCTCATGATCAACACAACCAGGAAAGCTGCAACGGCAGGAATAAGTATCACTCCTTTCCTGCCCTTTACCGGTGAAACATCGCCGATAAGCTCATAGCCGGCCCAGTAATACGGATCGGAGAATTCGGGTATTGAACCGCTGATGAAGTCAAGCTTTGCCTTCCGCAGAGCTTCGTTCTTTCCCATGCCCTTGCGCAGATTACGATAGAAACCCATGATCACTGCTGCGCTGGTCTCATCATTGACCTCCCAGGAAGTCCGCACCACCGAAGATGCTCCTGCGAGGATAAAGCTGCGCGCGAGACTCATGAGTCCTTCGCCATGATAAAGGTTGCCAGTGCCGGAGTTACATGCACTGAGGACAACCATGGGCGATCTCATCCGCATGTGACTGATCTCATAATTATATAGTCTGCCATCCTCTGATGTATCACTTCTGCTGTCGAATGCGAGCCATGAGTATCTCGAGTCCGCTGTATCTGTTACCGAATGCATAGCCAGGTGCAATATTGCCGGCTCGCTTACAGCTCGTCTGAAATTCGTCTCGGAAGCATCAGCGCCGCTGGACCTGGTTCCTTTGAAGATCCTGTGAATGAATTCAGTCTCCCTTTCAGCACCCGAAAGCACGGAAGGATTAATTTCCAATCCGGTATCACCATAGTAACCGGGACGGAACGAGATCAACCTCCTGTTCCCGGTAGACTGGTTATCATTGCTGATTAAAAGCGATGAAGAGTAGCTGTATGAAACTGAATATCTTTTTATCAGCCATGGCTGTTCTTCAAAACTTTCTGCACCGTGGTCGGCTGGACTTGTAAGAAAAGCATCGAAAGGAAGGCGTGAAATCTCCTCGTCAGGGATAATAAGAAGGTTTTTTCCGGGAAAATCTTTTTCGTATGGTCGTACAAGTGTTTCGTACATATAGCTGAGAGCGCCTGTGAATGTCCCGAAACCTCTATTCATTCTGCCTTCACAATGAGTGCGGATGACCGACGCATTATGCCCGAAGAGCGAGTCAAGAGTTGACCTGTAGAAGCTTATACTATCTCTTGTTATAATAAATACAAACAGCTCTCTCAGTCCGTTCCTTGATACGTTTGAGAGAATATAATCTGCAATTGCATCTTTTTTACCGAGCAGCTTCATTAACTCTGCCGGATTGAGAGGTTCAGTTTTTTCGGAAAGATCAGTGATGAGGGGATATTTTTCCCTGATCCCGGAGGTCATCCTGTCACGTTCCCTGCTCATGTCAAAGAGGGCATCTTTCCAGAGCGATATCTTCATGCTGTCGGGTGAGGTATTCTGTGATTCAGTAAGAATGAGATTGTTATATGCCGAGATGTTATTTGAAAGGTTGGCATACTTTCTTAATAATGAATCCGGCTCTCCGGCTGACCACCTGAGGTCATTATCGGCCATCTCGTTTCTCAGAACAGCTGCCTTGGCTTTTGCAGCCACCCTGTACATCCGTGAGATAAGGGTTCGGTCACCGGTGAGGTCATAGAGATTTGCAGCGATCCGTATTGCTGAGATATATGTCTCCTTCTCATTTTCGGCAAGGTATATCCGGTTCTCCTCGGTGAGGTAGTCGTTCCGGATCCTGTCAATGAGGTCGATGGCGAGTTCTATGGTGGAGAGACTGTTTTTAAGGGTCTTAATCTTACCTGGTATTTTTTCGCTTACAGTTGCGAAACGCTCCAGGGCTTCAGCTTTCCCTTTCAGTACTTCAAGCAGTCTTATGCTAAAAAGCGAAGAATCGGGTGATGGATTGGAAGAAAGTTCAGAATCATTAAAATCAGGATGTATTGCTATGAGACCCTTCTGATAATATTCAAGGGCTTTCTCGTATTGAGCCCTGGACAGGAAGAAATCAGCAAGTTGCTTATAGGCGAGAGAAACAAGTGTGTGTTTATCGCCATAATTTACCAGACAGATGCGCAGGGCTTCATTATGGGCTTCCAGTGCCTCTTCAGTTTTTCCGGTTTCAGCAAGAAAACCGGCATATCCAAAATAGATCTCAGGGATTCGGTAATAGTCCCTGCCGAATTGGTCAGTCATCTCCCTTATACTCTTTTTATAGAATGACTCTGCCTTAATTGTATCGCCAGTCCTGGCGTATGTCTTTGCAAGATTCAGGTAAGTAAGTTCTTTTTCAGGGAGGTTGTATTTCAGTTTGAGGCTGAGGCTTGTAGTGAGGTTAGTTAATGCTTTTTCATAATCGGTTGATTCATAATATACTATACCTATGTTCAGATAAACTCTTGAAATTCTTAGATATATATCAGGATTTGGATTATTTATACTTTGACATATTCGTATAGACTTTTCAAGATAATCAACAGCAGAAGCATAAGATTTCTGAAAGGTAT
>Ga0172366_10002215_pt1 | contig 15245 bp, 14 predicted proteins | sample LakKivSesite69cm_FD_114533 | JGI IMG/M metagenome (GOLD analysis project Ga0172366, IMG submission 114533) | Sediment microbial communities from Lake Kivu, Rwanda - Sediment site 69cm | ecosystem: Environmental > Aquatic > Freshwater > Lake > Sediment | place: Rwanda: Western Province, Lake... | reverse complement strand
GGGATTTCTTCGCCCTCCTCGGCAGGCGGCTCCTCGGCTGCACCCGGCGCCTCGGCCGGGGGCGCTTCACCCCGCCCGCCCAGGAAGCGGACGTTGAAGGCCGTCACCTCGTATGAGGCCCCGACTGTGCCGTCATTGCGGGTAAAGGTGCGTGGATTGCCCTTCTCATCGGGTCGCATCTGTCCCTCGATCAACACAAGACGCCCCTTGGCGAGATACTGGTTTGCAGTCTCAGCTTGCTTTCCCCACACTGTGACACGCCACCAGATCGTCTCGTCGTGCTGTTGGCCGTCGGGGCTGGTCCATTTACGGCTAGTTGCGACGGAGAAATTGGTGACGGGCTGCCCCGCTGGGGTATAACGCATCTCAGGATCGCGACCGAGATACCCTACGATAATGATCTTGTGATACATGATTACCTCCTCTCGAGTGATGATTGGCCGAACATACGGGTATATTACCCCGAAAGCCACGCAAAGTCAAACGGCAAACCCCTGCCAACTGACAGGGGCTCGCGTGTGCACAGGAGGGGGCTAGACCCAGCCCCTCAGCTTGCAGGCCTCCGCCACGCGGCTCACGGCCACGACGTAGGCGCCCATGCGGTTGTTGATGCCGTGTTTCTGCGCCGTTTCGTGCACGGCGTGGAAGGCGGCGGTCATCTTCTTGTCCAGGCGCTCGTGGACGGTCTGCTCGTCCCAATAGTATCCGTAGGCGTTCTGGACCTGTTCGAAGTAAGAGACGGTGACCCCGCCGGCATTGCACAAGAAGTCGGGGATCACGTAGACGCCGCGCCCCTGGAGCACCTGGTCGGCGTCTGGGGTGGTGGGGCCGTTGGCGGCCTCCGCCAGGATCTTGACCCTGGGACTGATGCGCTTGACCGTCTCCCGGGTGATGACGCCCTCGATGGCGGCCGGGATCAGGACGTCCGCTTCCTGGTCCAGCCAGGCGTCGCCATCTTTCAATTCGTACCCGGCCTTGACTGCGGCGTCTTTGTCAATCGTCCCGTAGGGGTCGGCGATCGTGCGGAGAAAGTGCGGGTCCACGCCTCCCTGCTTCGTGTAGGTGTACGAGGTGCGGTCCTTGGGGTCCCAGCAAGAGATGCACAGGACCTTGCCGCCCAGCATGTCCACGTAATTGAGCGCGGCGGACTGTCCCACGTTGCCGAAACCCTGGATCGAAGCGCTCGTCGTCTTGGCGTCAATTCCTAGCCGCTTGAGGGCCTCGCGGATCGTGACGACGACGCCGACGCCCGTCGCGGGGCCTCGGCCGACGGACCCGCCCAGGGCCAGTGGCTTGCCGGTGATCACGCCGGGGGCGCGATGCCCGACGAGCAGCTCGTACTCGTCCAACATCCAGGACATGACCTGGGGGTTGGTGGCGACGTCCGGTGCGGGGACGTCCATATCCGGGCCCAGGATGCGGCCCACCTGGCGGATGTAGGCGCGGCTCAACCGCTCCTTTTCCCACTCCGACATCTCGTTGGGGTTGCAGACGATGCCACCCTTGCCACCGCCCAGCGGCAGGTCGGCCACGGCGGTCTTCCACGTCATCCAGGCGGCCAGGGCGCGGACTGTGTCGAGCGTTTCGCTGGGATGGTAGCGAATGCCGCCCTTCATCGGCCCACGGGCCCCGTTGTACTGGACGCGGAAAGCGTGAAAAATCTTGACACTGCCGTCGTCCATGTGCACCGGGAGCGTGACGTGCAGCTCGTGCATTGGCCAGCGCAGCAATTCGTGCGTCGCTGGGTCCAGCCCCATGATCTCGGCGGCCTGGTCCAACTGCTTCTGCGCGATGGCAAAGGGGTTCAGTTCTTCCGACATGCTTTATGCCTCCGTAATGCGTGATATGTAATGCGTAATGCGTGATGCGTATGCATAAATCAGTCTATCCTCTGCCTCCTTGCGGGTTCTGCTGAAGAGTATAGCCGCATTGTGCCAGGTGCGCCAGTGACACGCACCACGTTTTTGCCGTTACAATCTTCGGGCTTCCAGTTGGGCTTGCAGCAACGCCTGGACTGCCTGTGGGTTCGCTTTGCCCCGCGTGGCTTTCATCACCTGCCCCATCAGCCAGCCCAGGAGTTGCACCTTGCCGTCCAGGTATTGGCTTACCTGTGTGGGGTTGTCGGCCAGCACCTGGGCGACGATTTGCTCCAGTGCTGCCGCGTCGGAAATCTGCGCCAGCCCACGCGCTTCGACGACCTGGCGGGCGCTGCGGCCGCTGGTGAACATTTCCCCCAGCACTTCTTTGCCCGTGTTGGGGTTGATGGCGCCGTCCTTGACCAGGCCGATCAGTTCCGCCAGCGCCTGGGGCGAGACCGCCACTGCCTCGACTTCCTTGCCGGTTTCCTTCATCAGCCGGAACAACTCGCCCGTGACCCAGTTGGCAACCGTCTTGGGAGCGGCGGTGTGGGCGGCGGCGGCGACGGCAGCTTCGTAATAGTCGGCTATACCTTTGTCGGCGACGAGCACGCCGGCGTCATAGTCGCTCAGCCCATAGTCGGCGATGAAGCGCGCGCGCCGGGCGTCGGGGAGTTCCGGCAGTTGCGCGCGCAACTCTTCCACCCATTCACGGCTGATCTCCAGGAGCGGCAGGTCAGGCTCGGGAAAGTAGCGGTAATCGTCGGCGTACTCCTTGCTGCGCTGGGGCACGGTGACGCCGCGCGCCTCGTCCCAGCCCATCGTCTGCTGGGTGATTGTACCGCCGGCCTCCAGCGTCGCGCTCTGGCGCTCGATCTCGTAGGCTACCGAGCGGGCCAGGGCGCGGAAGGAGTTGAGGTTCTTGATCTCGTGGCGTGGGTTCAGTACGTCGGAGCCAGGCGGGCGCACGCTGACGTTGGCCTCGAAGCGCATCACGCCTTTTTCCAGATCGCCCGAGTTGACGCCCAGGTAGACGAGGATGGCGTGTACTTGAGTCACGTAAGCCCGCATCTCCTCGACCGAGCGCATGTCAGGCTCACTGACGATCTCTATGAGCGGCACGCCGGCGCGGTTGAGGTCCACCAGGCTGGAATCGCCTTCGTGAATCAATTTGCCAGCATCTTCCTCCAGGTGGGCGCGATTGATGCGAATGCGCCGTGTGCCGGCCTCGGTCTCGATTTCCAGGTAACCGTTCACGGTCAGTGGTGGGAAGACGGGGGTGTATTGGGAGATCTGGTAGCCCTTGGGCAGGTCGGGGTAGAAGTAGGACTTGCGGGCAAAGCGCGTGAAGGGGGGCGCGCTGCAATGGAGCGCCAGGCCGGTCATGATGGCGATCTCGACTGCGCGCCGGTTGATGACCGGAAGCACGCCGGGCATGCCGGTGCAGACGGGGCAGACGTAGGTATTGGGTTCCAGGTTGCCGGTGTCCTCGACCACGGGGCAGGCGCAGAACATCTTGGAGCGGGTGTGGATCTGGGCGTGGACTTCCAGGCCGATGATGGGTTCGTAATTCATCACAGCGTCATCCGCTCTACTTCTTTTCCTTCCCTCAGGTAGATGCGCACCACTCGCGGCAACAGGCTGGTAGTCACCTCATAGTTGATCGTCTCGGCCCAGCGAGCGACCTCCTCGGCCGGGATATGCTCCTGGCCCTGCCTCCCGATGAGCACCACCTCGTCGTGTAACCTGGCGGCAGGGATATGGCTGACATCTACGACGAACTGGTCCATACACACGCGCCCGACGATGGGCGCCCGCCGTCCGTGGATCAAGACCGTACCCCGGTTGGAGAGGATACGGTGGTAGCCGTCACCATAACCGACAGGGACAAGAGCCACGCGCGTCGGCTTGTCCGTGATGTGCGTCCGGCCATAACTGACGCTGGCGCCGGCAGGCAGCGTGCGCACGCGGGCCAAGCGGCTCTTGAGCGCCAGTGCCGGGTGTAGGGGAATGGCTGGCTCCACCTCGTCCGAAGGACGTAATCCATACAGCGCGATGCCGCAACGCACCATGTCCAGCGCCATTTCTGGCAGGTCGAGCGTGGTAGCGCTGTTGGACACGTGCTTGAGGGGAAAGGCAAAGCCTGCCTCCTCCAGTCGCTTGACCACGTCCACGTAGACGCTGAACTGGTGACGGGTGAAGGTCTTGTCGGCCAGGTCGGCCACGCAGTGATGGGTGTACAACCCCTCCAGCACCAGCCCCGGCAGCCCGCCCAGGAAGCGCACAAAGTCCAGCACCTCGTCGGGCAGCAGGCCGTAGCGGCTCATGCCGGTGTCTACTTTGACGTGGACGGGCAAAGCCCGGCCTTCGGCCACCGCCGCCGCGGACAGCGCCTCGGCCTGGGGTTTGCTGTTGACTGTCGGAGTCAGGTTCCAACGCACGACGTGCCCCGACTCGGCGGGCATCGTGTAGCCCATGATCAGGATGGGGGCCGCGATACCGGCCTGGCGCAGTTGCACACCCTCCGGTGTGCGGTGCACCGCCAGACGGGTGGCGCCGCCCTCCATTGCCGCCCGCGCCACAGGCACTGCCCCGTGCCCGTAGGCGTTGGCCTTGACGGCGACCATCAATTCGGCCCGCCCATCGGCGCGCCCATCGGCGCGGGCCTTGAGTCCGGCTGCATTTTGAGCGATGGCATCCAGGTCGATCTCCGCCCAGGTTAGAACGTCGTCTGGTTCCACTTTTACCAAGGGGGCTCTGTCCTGCATCTTGCGTCTTGCATCTTGAGACTCACCCGCCCAGGTAGGCCTTCTTCACCTCCGGATTGGCGGCCAGTTCCGCCGATGTCCCTTCCAGGACGATGTTTCCCGTTTCCAGCACATACCCACGGCTGGCCAACTTGAGGGCCATGTTCGCGTTCTGCTCCACGAGCAGGATGGTCGTGCCCTGGGCGTTGATCTCTTTCAATGTCTCGAAAATGTCCCGCACCAGGACGGGGGCCAGGCCCATCGAGGGCTCGTCGAGGAGCATCAGCCGGCCACGGGTCATCAACGCCCGGCCCACAGCCAGCATCTGCTGCTCGCCGCCGCTCAAGGTCTCACCTCGCTGGTGCTTGCGTTCCTCCAGACGGGGAAAGATATCGAACACGCGCTTGTAGTCTTTTTGCACCTGGACCTGGTCCTTGCGTGAATAGGTCGCTAGTCTGAGGTTCTCCAGCACCGACAGGTTGCCAAAGATGCGGCGCCCCTCGGGCACCTGGGAGATACCGAACTTGCTTACCACCTGGTGGGGCTCATATTGGAGGAGGTCTTCATCCTGGTACATGATACTCCCACCCGTGACCTTTCCGCCAAGCTCGGCCACGTGCGGGATCTGGCGCGAGATCGTCATCAGGGTGGTGGACTTGCCAGCGCCGTTGGCCCCGATCAGCGTAACGATCTCCCCCTCGTCCACGCTGAAGGAGATGCCGTGCAGGGCCTGGATGTTGCCATAGTTCACTTGCAGGTCTCTCACCTCGAGCAGCATTAGAACGCCTCCTCGCCCAGATACGCCTCGATCACCTTGGGGTTGTTCTGGATCTCTATCGGGGTGCCCTCGGCGATTGTCTCACCGAAATCAATGACCTTGATGCGCTCGCAGATATTCATGATGACCCGCATCTGGTGCTCGATGATCCAGATGGTCAGGCCAAAGTCCTGGCGGATCTGCTGGATGAGCGCCAGGAGCTCCTCAATCTCGCCAGGGTTCATCCCGGCCGCTGGCTCGTCGAGCAGGAGCACCCGTGGTTCGGTGGCCAGCGCCCGGGCGATCTCGACCCGCCGCTGTGCGCCGTACGGCAGGTTCGTGGCCAGTTCTTGTGTCTGCTGTTCCAGACCAAACACCGCCAGCAACTCTATGGCCTGGTCTTTGATCTGTCTCTCCTCTTCCCGATACCGCCGGCCGTGCAGGATCGAATCCGGCAAGCTATATCTGATGCGAGAGGCGCGCGCGATGCAGATGTTGTCCAGCACTGTCAACTTGTTCCACAGGCGGATGGTCTGGAAGGTGCGCGCGATCCCCCTGGCCGTGATCTGGTGAGGTCGTAAGCCAACCAGATCGTCGCCGTTGAGCTGCACTTGACCCTCAGTGGGTTTATACGCTCCGGTGACCAGGTTAAAGATCGTCGTCTTGCCCGCCCCGTTGGGGCCGATCAAGCCGACGAGCTCACCTTCCTCCAGGTCGAGGTTGAAATCGTAGACGGCCCGCAGCCCACCAAACAAGTGGGTCAGCGCCCTAATCTGAAGCAGGGGCATAGCTCTCCTCCTCGGAACCAAAGATCGCTCGCAACCTGGGGAATACGTCGGTCAGCTCCCTGTTGCCCAGGATGCCGGTGGGTCGTAGGAGCATCATGACCACAAGCAGCAAGGGGATGACCACCCACTTGAACACCCCCAGAGGCCGCAGGAGTTCCAGCAACAGCGTGAAGCCGACAGCGCTGATGATAGAGCCGCTGATCGAGCCCATCCCACCCAGGTAGACCATGACCATGACCTCGGTGGACTTGAGGATGGTGAACGTCCCTGGGTTGACGTATCCGCCGGGCCAGTGGGCGAACAGGCCGCCAGCCAGCCCGGCCAGCCCGCACGATAGCATGAAGGCGATAACCTTGACGCGACGGGTGTTGACGCTCATCAATTCGGCCGCAATCTCATCCTCGCGAATGGCCTCCACGCCCTTGCCAAGAGTGGAGGACGTAAAGTTGCGGATGATGAGGATCGTGACGATTATCCCGATGAACGTCCAGATGAGGAGCCACGGCACGTCGAGGACGTCGGCCATGTTGTTCATCACTCGCTTCATGCCCACAAAGCCGCGTGGACCTCCGATGACCTCCATGTTCTCGATGGCGCTCTTGACGATGTAGTTTACGGCCAGCGTGATGATGGCCAGGTAGTCGCCCCGGGTTCTGAAGGAGGGGATGGCGACGAGTAGACCCACCAGAGAGGCGGCGACAGCGCCGGCGATCAGGGCCACAGGGAACAGCGGGATGGCCCAGGCGGCGGGGAGGACAGGTGGGCCGAACACCTTGTCCTCGGCGAACAGCCAGACGGTCAGGATGCCGGTCACGTACGCCCCCACGGCCATAAAGCCGGCGTGCCCGCAGGAGAACTCGCCCATGTAGCCGTTGATCAGGTTCAGGCTGACTGTCAAAATGATGTTGATACCCATGAACAGGAGGACCAGTTGCCAGTATTCGTTGAGGATGCGCAGCCAGGAGCCGCCTATGATCACCACAAAGAGCAGCAGCACAGCCAGGGGCAGGTAGAATTTCCTCATGGTCTTCGTCTTCTCCTTACGCATTACGCACCAGTCCGTCAGATCTTCTGTCTTCTGGCTACACCAAAGATGCCGGTCGGCCTGATCGTCAGGATCACCAGCAGGACGGTGAAGGCCACCAGGTCGCGGTAGGTGGAGGACAGCCACTCGAAGCCGGAGATCTGGCCCAGGGCCACGACGAAAATCTCGATGAACCCCAGCAGGAAGCCGCCCACCATGGCCCCTCTGATCTCCCCAATCCCGCCCACCACGGCAGCGATGAAGGCCTTCCAGCCGATGAGAATGCCCATGTCAAAGCTGAGGATGTGATAGGCGGAGCCGTACATGATGCCGGCCAACGCTGCCAATGAAGATCCGATGACAAACGTGGCAGCGATAATGACGTTCATCGGCACGCCCATCAAGGGCACGGCCACCTTGTCGTAGGAGATGGCCCGCATGGCCATGCCGATCTTGGTGCGCCGCACGATCAGCTCGAGGATGACCATCACCAATATGGCCAGCCCGATGACGATGAGCTTGACGTTGGTAAAGCTCACGCCCCCCACGCTATAGACCTGGGTCTTGATCAGTTCTGGGAAGCCTCGGTCGGCAGAGCCCAACGTGGCCAGGTTCAGGTATTCCAGAAAGAAGCCGATCATCAGGGCGGTGATGACCAGGTACAGGCGGCCGGCACCTCGCTCTCGCAAGGGGCGATAGGCCACCCGCTCGATGCTCACCCCCACCCCTGCCGTCACGACCATCGAGCCCAGTATGGTCAATAGCAGGATGAGCCACGACGCCCACGGCGGTAGAGGGGCGGCGCCGTGGGAAACCACGCCCAACAGGAAAGTGGCGATGAAAAAGCCGACATAGGTGCCGACCATAAAGATGTCGCCGTGGGCAAAGTTGATCAGCAGCAGGACACCGTAGACCATGGTGTAGCCCAGGGCAATCAAGGCATAGAACGAGCCCCACTGCAGGGCGTTGAGCAGGTGCTGAAGAAAGATAGCTAGCGTCATATGTGCCTCCTCGGGCCAGGAGCGTTCATTTTCTCGATCCGTTGATCCTGCAAATCCGTGTTTTCCCACCAGAAGGAGAGGGGCCTGAGAGCTGAGACCCCTCTCCTCTCCGGATTCCCCTTGTAACAGGCAAAGGTCCAAGGGGACCCTTAGTTGTTAGCTTACGGGCAGGCCTGATCGTAGAAGGTGAACTTGCCGCCGGAGATCTTGACGATGACCGCGCACTTGATGGGGTCGCCCTCCGGGGTGAAGGTCATCTTGCCCGTGATGCCGTCAAAGTCCTTGATCCTGCCCAGCTCGTTCTTCACGGCCTCGCGATCCTTGGCCAGGTCACCGCTCAGGCCACCGGTGTTCTGAACGGCCTGCAGCAGGATGCCCATGGCGTCCCATGTGAGGGCGGCCACGTCGCCGGGGGTCTCGCCATAGGCTGCCTCGTACCGGTCAATGAACTCCTTGGTGGCGCCGACGGCCCCCTCGGCGGCGTAGTGGGTGCTGAAGAACAGCCCCTCACAGGCGTCGCCGCACAGCTCCAGCGTCTTGGGGTCGCCCCAGGAGTCCGAGCCGACGATGGGGAACTCCAGTCCCAGCTCCCGGGCCTGCTTCACGATCAAGGGTACCTCGTTGTAGTACTGGGGCGTGAAGAGGAACTCTGCGCCTGAGCCCTTGATCTTGGTCAACTGCGCGCTAAAGTCCGTGTCGCCGGTGGTAAAGCTCTCGAAGGCCACCACCGAGCCCGCGCCGTTGAGTCCCTCCCAGGCCTTCTGGAAGAACTCGGCCAATCCCTTGGGATAGTCGGAGGCCACGTCGTACAGCACCGCTGCCTTGGTGAAGCCAAACTCGTTGGTCACAAAGTTGGCCACCACCGGTCCCTGGAAGGGGTCGAGGAAGCAGGCGCGGAAGACCCACGGCCGGTCCAAAGTGGTGTTGGGGTTGGTGGACCAGGGGCTGATCATCGGGGTTTCGTTCTCGTTGGCCACCTCACCGGTGGGCACGGCCTGCTTGCTGGCCTGCGGGCCGACGATCGCGAGTACCCTGTCCTGGGTGATCAGCTTGGTCGCCGCCGCTGTTGCCGATTCGGCCTTCGATTCGTTGTCCTCGACGATCAACTCGAGGGTGTACTTTTTCCCGCCTACGTCCAGGCCGCCGGCGTTGTTGATGTCCTCAACCTTCATCTCACCTGCGCGCTGGGACTGAGTACCCACGTAGGCGATGTCACCCGTCATCGGCACGTCGAGCCCGATCTTGATCGTCGTCGGCGCTTTGGGGCCACAACTGGTGAGACAGGGCACGACTAGGACCAGGGCCAAGATCAAAAGTGTGACTTTCCTGAGCATGTTTGTCTCCTCCTATACATGACTAGATGGGACGTTTTTCGACCGACAATGGAAAAGTCTGACCTTTTCTTGGCGCTTTGCACCTCCTTTCCTCAAATCTGAGAATTCCCACCAGCTTCTCACTGGATGTCCCCGGCCTGCTGACGGGACGAAGTGGGTCCGTCGGTCAGGCAGGTTTCCGCTTGTCGAATGGAAGGGACCGCATGGGTGCCCAGAGGCAGAGCAAGCATGCGGTCCGCGATCTCAAATACTGTCTGGTGTGGATTTCGAAATGCCGCAGAGCAATAAGGGGCTCGTGCACCATACACGCGATGTGCAGCGTCTTCCAGAGCGGGCTCACGTTCCGTGTTTGTGCGCTTCTGAGCCGTACTATTCCTCCGTCTTTGCACCGCTCGATCTTTTGCTGCATCACCAGTCGGTTTGCATATTAGCGCGTCCGTCAGCCAACTGGGCCGCTTCCAAGACCTCTTCGTGAGTGAACTCTATTATATCACCTAATCATCTCGAAGGCAAGTGTGAGCAAGGCCCCAGGTTTTCGAGGCAGGTCACCATCCGGTGCCCAGTATGCTTGCTATACAACCGATGTGGGCTCTCACAGAACACGAACTTGCCTACCCGTGCCTTCTCACAAACCGGTGTAGCCGCTCCAGGGCCTCCTCGATCTTCTCGTAGGCGGTGGCGTAGGAGCAGCGCACGTAACCGCGGCCGGCCTCGCCGAAGGCGCTGCCGGGCACGACCGCCACCCGCTCCTCGTGGAGCAGTTTCTCGGCGAACTCGTCCGCGTCCATCCCGGTGACTTCGACGGAGGGGAAGGCGTAGAAGGCGCCCCGCGGCTCGAAGCACTTTAATCCGATCTCGTTCAGCCCGTCTACGATCAGGCGGCGGCGGCGGTCGTATTCGGCGACCATCTTTTGTACGTAAGGCTCTCCTTCTCGCAGCGCGGCCAGGGCGGCGTATTGTGAGACGGTGGACGCACACATGATCGTGTATTGGTGCACCTTGCGCATCGTTTCCATAATCTCGGCCGGGGCGGCGATGGTTCCCACGCGCCAGCCGGTCATGGCGTAGGCCTTGGAAAAACCCTGCAGCAATATGGTGCGGCTGTACATCCCCGGCAGGCTGGGGAAGCAGACGTGCTCGACGCCGTAGACGAGCCGGTCGTAGATCTCGTCGGAGATGACGAGCAGGTCGTGCTGTTTGGCGATGGCGGCGATCTCGTTGAGCCGTGCGCGGCTCATCACCGCGCCGGTCGGGTTGCTGGGGTAGCCGATCAACAGCGCCTTTGTGCGCGGGGTGATCGCGGCGGCGATGGCCTCGGCCGTCACCTGGAAGTTGTTCTCGATCGTGGTGGGCACGATCACGGGTTTGCCCCCGGCGAAGATGACCTCCGGCGCGTAGGCGACGAAGCACGGTTCGGGGACGATGACCTCGTCGCCGGGGTCGAGCGTGGCGGCGAAGGCCAGGTAAAGCGCCTCCGAGACGCCGACGGTGATCAGGATTTCGGAGGCCGGGTTGTAGGTCTGGCCATACAAGCGGTCCAGGTGCTCGGCGATGGCGCGGCGGAGTTCCATCAGCCCGGAGTTGGAGGTGTAGTGGGTCTCGCCTCGCTTCAGGGCCTCAATGCCGGCCTGGACGATCGGCTCGGGGGTGGTGAAGTCTGGCTCGCCGATGCCCAGGCTGATCACGTCCTCCATCGTGGCCGCGATGTCGAAGAAGCGGCGGATGCCGGAGGGGGGGACGGCGGCGATACGCTCAGAGACGAAATTGCAGACGCGGTGCATCAGAACCTCCTGGGTAAGTAATACGTGAAACGTGTTGCGTGTTACGTGTTGCGTAAGTCGTGAGTTATGTGTCGAATACCAGTTCAGGGCGTTCGTACCACAGCAGTTCTGCAATGCCCTTGAATTGGTTGCCAACGATCAGTGGAATCAGTACGATGCCCTGGATGCGGCCGTCTTTCTGGGCGATGCGGTAACGCGTGGGGGCCAGGTCACCGGCGCGATAGCGATCGTACATCTGGCGAATCGTGGCCTGTGAGCGGGCATTGTGGCAGGCAAGCAGGTCGGTCCCGATCAGCGTCTCGCCTCCCCTGGCAGCATAGTGCTCGATGGCCAGGTCGTTCATGAAGATGATGCGGTATTCTTCATCAGCAACCGTGATCGCTACTCGCAAGCCACCAAACAACGTCCCCAGTTCGCTCAGGTCGGCCATTATTCATCTCCCCTGCGCTGGCGTGAGAGCCACCAGGTGCCCACGCCCAGCGCCGCGGCCAGAAGGCCCAGGCCGGCTGCGGCGACGGCGACCGTCTTGGGCTCCATGCCCGGCATCACCGCGCCGCGCAGTCCGGCGTCGGCTCCGTATTCGGCAAACAGCCGGCCCCACCTGGTGTCCAATGCCGCCGCCACCCGCTGGCGGCCCACGAAGGGGTACCAGTAGACGTTGTGGTAAAAGTTGCTGGCAAAGTAGGACCAGGGCACCAACGGCGTGCGCAAGAGCAGCGGCTCGAACGGATGCAGCCAGCCCTGGTAGATCATTTTCTGTCCCCAGCTTGCGAAGGTGTCTTCCTGGACGAAATGCCAGTTCTGGGCCATCATCCAGTCGGCGTCCTCGCCGACGATCTCGATCTGCCTGGGGTCTCCGACGCCCAGCCCCATCTCGTGTGCGAGGCGGATGAAGGGGATGGAGAGGGGGTCGAAGCCCTGGAGGCGGGCGGAGATGGCGTCAATCGCCACCTGGTCGGCGGAGGCCAGGATGACGTCTTTCTCGTGCCAGCGCATGGCGCGGGGGCCGGGGCCATCGCCGGCGAAGGTGCCGTCCATCACGGCAAACAGCCCCGGGTGGATGTCCTGTTGGATCATGAGCAAATCCACGAGTGTCTCGTGGATGCGGGAGTGGGTCCAGTGGCGTTTGGTGCCCAGGAGCCCGCCGAAGGCGTTCTTCATGGCGCCGGTGATGACCGTGAAGACATGGGTCTTAACCGTCGGCAACTGGACAATGTTACGCCCGACGAGGATCTCGGGGATGTACACACCTTCGGGGTAAATCTTGTCGAGCACCAGGAAGGGCTGTTTGGGCTCGTAGCGCACCCAGTTGTACTGCGGCTCGTAAAGGTGGACGTTGCGCAGGCCGTACTTGTCAACGACGTACTTGTGCTTGTTATTCCGTTCGGCCACGTAGGCGTCCACGACGACGGTGTTGTTCTGGGCGCCGATCAGGTCCTGGTAGCCGGCGGCCTGCAGCGCCTGGATGACGCCCTCCAGTTGCCAGGGGACGGTCGAGCAGGCCGGGTACCAGGTCTGCCAGGAGACGTTGATCTTGAGGATGGTCTCCTTGTCCTGGGGCAGCGCTTCGCGGAAGCCTGCCAGTTCCATCACGCGGGCATAATCCTGCAGGACCGTCTCGGGGCGGGTACGAAGGACCGCCACCTTGCCTCGTCCGGGGAAATCTTTGCTCATAGTCCCTCCAGTGTAGTCGGGTATGGCCAGAGTATACCCTACTTTGGAATGGCTGTCCAGTATTGCCACCGCTAGGGCCTGTGCCAGTGTGGACGGCGATGTAGACCGGCGGCAACTCCATTGCATAGGCAAGGATCCCAGATTATGCTATAATGAACTGGAAGAATGCAACGGATCTGTGTTCGGCTTGATCCCTGTGATGACCGGGGAGTGCAACCGCATCATCAAATCGGAGGCAGAATTGGATGGGTAAGCCTAAACGGACGCGAGAAGTAGGAGCCTCATACTCTGCATTGGTGACCGATCTCAGCCATCCCATTATCTTGGAGCGCGATGGACAGCCCCTTGCGGTACTGGTAAGCATCGAAGAGTACGAGCGTTATCAGACCCTATTGGAGGAACAACAGAGGATGCTTTCGCTCGAAGCACGTCGTGTGGCTGACCATGCCGTATTCGGGGACTTGGTTGGCTGTGCCCTGAGCAGTGGCGATGCCGTATGGGTCCCCACTCCTGAACCACATTGGCGTGTACCCTACCGGAGTTTCGATGGAAGGTTACTGGCCGTAGTAGAAGTAGATGCACATACTCATACCGTCTCGCTAACAGATGAAGAACGCGCCGCGCTTCTAGAGCGAATTGAGCGCCTGACAGCCCTCAACGATGTCGCCGCTTGAATCCCCCGTTCATGTTCAGCAGATAACACTGGGGTACTGTCTACCCGCTTGTGCACAGATGGCACTGGCACAGTTGGGCATCGTGGTCACCCAGACGCAGTTGGCCCAGACTTTGGGTACGCGGATCGGTGTAGGGACACCTTTTTCGCGAGTAGAGCGCTTGGCGCAGTGGGATGTCCGTGTGCGGGTGACACGGGCCTCGATTGATGACCTGGCGACGTTACTGGCTGCTGACATAGCAGCGATCGCCGCTGTCACAACGACGCCAGGGTTACCTGGATGGGGCAACATTCGCACGCAACACGCGGTACTGGTGGTCAAGGTTGATGCTGAGCAGATCACCTACCACGATCCATCGTTGGCATACGGGCCGGTTTCGGCACTGTGTGACGAGTTCCTCCTGGCATGGGGTGAGATGGATGAGCAGGCAGCATTTGTAAGTCGGAGGTAATTGATGCAGGGAGATCAGCTACAGGATGGAAGGACGGAATGCATGATTGCGCACGTGACTGTTGTCGGTAGTTTGAACATGGACTTGGTCGTCCGCGCGCCGCGCATCCCGCAGCCCGGCGAGACGATCATCGGCGGCGTCTTTCACAGCGTGCCGGGCGGCAAGGGGGCCAACCAGGCCGTGGCGGCGGCCCGGCTGGGCGCCCACGTCTCGCTGGTTGGGCGGGTGGGGGGTGACGCTTTCGGCAGCTCGTTGCTCGACAATCTGGCCGCCGCCGGGGTAGACCACACGTTCGTGATACGGGATGTGGAGGCCGCCACCGGCATCGCGCTCATCACCGTGGACGACGCGGGGCAAAACAGTATCGTCGTCGTCGCGGGGGCCAACATGCGCCTCTCCCCGGCCGACGTGGAGGCGGCCGAGGCTGCCATCGGCGCCGCCGACGTCTTGCTCCTGCAACTGGAAAGCCCGTTGGAGAGCGTGACTCGCGCGGCCGAGGTGGCCCGTGCGCGCGGAGTGACGGTCATCCTCAACCCGGCCCCGGCCCGCCCGGTACCGGCAGCGCTCCTGGCGCTGGTGGACGTGCTCGTTCCCAACGAGAGCGAGACGGCGCTTCTGGCCGGCCGTCCTGTCGGTGAGCGGGCGGAGGCCGAAGCGGTGGCTGAGGCGCTGCGGAACATGGGCGTGGGCGCGGTGATCCTCACGCTGGGTGAGCGGGGCGCACTGCTGGCGCAAGGAGGGGAGGCGACGCTTTTCCCCGCCTTTGACGTGACGCCGGTGGACACCACCGCCGCGGGTGATGCGTTCGTGGGCAGCTTGGCCGTGGCGCTGGCCGAGGGCAAGCCGCTGCCGGAAGCGGTGCGCTGGGGGAACGCGGCGGGTGCGCTTGCTACGACTAAACTGGGCACCCAGCCTTCGCTGCCCACCCGCCAGGCGTTGGACGACATGTTGGCCCATGGAACGGCAAAGGGTGAGTGAGGGTGGAGGGCTCATGTAGTGTGGGATTCACCCTCCCCCTGCCCCTCCCTGAGAGGGAGGGGAGGATGCCCGCTCCCCCTGCCCCTCCCTGAGAGGGAGGGGAGGATGCCCGCTCCCCCTGCCCCTCCCTGAGAGGGAGGGGAGGATGCCCGCTCCCCCTGCCCCTCCCTGAGAGGGAGG
>Ga0172366_10002213_pt1 | contig 15247 bp, 9 predicted proteins | sample LakKivSesite69cm_FD_114533 | JGI IMG/M metagenome (GOLD analysis project Ga0172366, IMG submission 114533) | Sediment microbial communities from Lake Kivu, Rwanda - Sediment site 69cm | ecosystem: Environmental > Aquatic > Freshwater > Lake > Sediment | place: Rwanda: Western Province, Lake Kivu... | reverse complement strand
GCCGGCCACGCGTCGATCAGGTTGTCGCGGCCGTCGTACCCGCCACACGTCGTGATGACGAGCTTGGGGCCATCCACGGGGGGCACGGCCCCGGTCGAGTGCGGGGGAAACTCGCACGCGTCCTCGATCGTCCCGGTCTCGACGCCGAACGCCAGGTACCGGTCGAGCGCGGTCGCCGCGTCCATGACGAGATTGTAGTGATTGTGGCCCTGCAGCAAGGCAGTGCCGTTCTCGCGAACGAGCGCGTCGAGGATCGTGGCGGCCGAGCCGGCGGTCTGGCGGCCGAACACATCCACGAGAGGCACGTGGCACACGAGGAAGGCCGGCTGGCCCGCGAGTGCTGCGTCGTGCAGCTCGCCAGCGATGAACGACGCGGTCGATGCCGAAACGTGCACTGGCTCGTCCGTCCGGAACCAGGTGATCCGGGTCCCTGCCCAGGTTATGCTGCCGGCTCGCGGGCCGAAGAGGTACAGGAAGGATCCCATGTCCCCGGCGTCGTGGTTCCCGTTGGAGATGATCGAGGGGATGCCGAGCGATGCGAACCAGTCGCGCGCGGCGCGATACTCGGACGGGCGGTCGTAGGCGTCCCGTACCAGGTCACCGCTCATTATGACGAGATCCGGCGCCATGATCGAGATCGCCTCCCGCACGGCATCCGTGAAGGCGGCGCTCGATGGCAGCTGGAGTCCCGTTGCCTCGTCCGTGCCGAAGTGCATGTCCGTGATGTGGACAAGGGACCACGGCTTGTAGTAATCGTTCGGGCCCGGGATCGCGACGGGGCTCGATGGGAGGGAGTCATTCGCCCACGGGACGTAGACGCAGTTCGGCTCCGCCAGCGTGAAAGCGATGGAACCGGAGGCCGAGCTAGCAGGCCCTTGGTACGCGCCCGGCAAGACGGGGCCGGACGTGTCGTTGACGAAGGGGCCGTCGGCGAGGGGGTTTACCTTGAAGCCAACGTGGAGATCGTAAGCCCCGGGCTGGATCGAGCGGGGGAGCCGCAGGTCGAGACGAACGGCGTTCTGCGACAGGAGGGACGAGTCTCCCGGGCCGAAGCATATGAACGGGCTGCTGCCCGCCGTGGCGGCGGCGACGAGGCACCTGACGCCTTGCGCCCCCACGAGCGCGTTGGGCACGAGGCCCACGTGCCATTCCACCGCCGAGAGCCACGCCGAGGGAACGGGCGCGTCGGCCGGGTCGGTACCGACCCAGATCGAGAATGGCTCTTCGATGTACGCGCCGACGAGGCCGACCCCGGTCGTAGCAGGGGCGCGAACGGGCGAGCCGAGGCGTGGGTAAGCCAGGATGGCCCGGGCACTCGTGGTGATGGTGATGAACGAAGCAGCGATGGCCACGGTGGAGAGGACTATGATAAAAAGGGGGAACAGCGTTTTACTGGATCTCATAGCCGGTTCGAATGCGCGTGGCGTTTAATTCCTATCGGTTAAAAAACCGTGGTAATCCGATTCGAGAATATCCCGTGGATGCATAGATGGCTTCGCTTGGCGGGCCTCGCGACGCGGTAGTTTTTTATGGTCTCCCGGGTGCTTTCAATCCATGGCAGACGAATTAACTGCTGGCGTGGCGGGCAAGCAGCTCGTCGAGGAGATATGCCGGGTCGCGTGGACGCGGCTGCCGGGGTCGGACGGCGAGAAGCGGGCGCAGGCCTTCATCGGCGACAAGATGAAGGCACTCGGCGCGGACAACGTGGAAGTACAAACCTTCACGGTGCACGCCGGGTTCTTCCGGTGGTGGCCCGTGATCAGCATCCTCTTGTTCTATGCCAGCTTGGTCATGTACCACGTGTTCCCGCTGGGCTCGCTCGTCACCGCGGTGCTCGCGATCGCGAACGTGTTCTTCAAGCTGTTCTCCTTCGAGTTCCTCGACATACTTTTCAAGGCGAAGCTGTCGTCTAACACCATCGCCAGGGTCGCGCCGCAGGACGGACGGCCGGCGAAGCGGGTCCTCGTCATCGGCGGGCACGCTGACTCGAACTACGAGTACCCGATCGGGAGCCGGTTCGGGACCAAGTTGATCCCGCTCTTGATACCCGTGTTCGTGTCCATGGTGGCGGGTGCGCTGGTCGCCGCCATCAAGTTCGGCATGTCCCTGGCGTCCGGCTGGTTCGTCGCCGGGGTCGACGCGACCGCGTGGCGCGCGTTCACAGCACCGGGCTGGCTCGACGTGCTCTATTTCGTCGTCCTGGCAATGGTCCCCTATGACAGCTGGATGGGGTTCCGCATGGTATCGTCGAATCCCGTCCCGGGCGCGAACGACAACCTGTCGGGGATCGCGGTAATCTTGCTCTTGCTGGAGCGGTTCGCGAAGCCCAAGGAGAGGCCCAGGAACGTCGAGCTGTGGCTCGTGTCCTTCGGCAGCGAGGAGGGTGGGATGAAAGGGAGCAAATACATGTCCAAACTCGCTCGCGAAGCGCTCGCTGCTGGCAAGCTTGGCGCGCCCTCGATGTGGGTCGTGAACTTCGACAGCATCGCGGCCAAGGGGCCGATGCTCGTCGCGACCAAGGAGCCACTCTACCGCTGCACGTACGTGCCCGAGGTGTACACGCAGATGGAAGCATCGGCGAGGAAGGCCGGCGTCGACGTCATTGTGAAATCTCTCGCCGCGGGCACGGACTCGGCGCCGTTCGGGCGGGCGGGCATTCCCGCGACCGGGATCGTTTGCATGGGCAAGGGGCACTCGCCGGCTAACTGGCACAGCCTGGACGACACGCCGGCGAACATCGAACCCGCCGGCATCGAGCACTGCGTGAAGCTCGGGGTGCAGTTCATCCGCGACGTGGACGCGTCGCTGGACGGGGCGAACTAGCATGGCAAGGGAACGGTTCCCCCGCGAGGAGTACGGTGCTATGTTCGACGCCCACGTGCACACATACTACGACTTGCACGACGGGCGGCTCTCGCCCGCGGAGCTCGTCTCGCTCGCGAAGCGCCACGGCTTCAACTGGGTGCTCGCCATGAACCACGACACGACGCGAGGCTTCTCCAGAGTAAAGCGGGCTGCAAAGGAGGCCGGGATCCCGTGCATCACCGGCATCGAGGTATCGACGATCTACAATCATGTCCTGGCGTATGGCGTGCAAGAATGGTCGCTCCGGGACTACTCGTGGGAACCGGAGGTGGTGATCGAGAAACTCCGGGAACAAGGCTGCGCGATATTCCTGGCGCACCCGTGCAATAACCCCTGGCACGGCCACTGGACGCCGGAGATCGCCCGGCGGCTCGACATCGACGGCGTCGAGTGGAACAACGCGTCGAACTCGATCTTGAACCGGAAGACCGCGGCGGCATTCGCCACTTTCCCCCGCGGGCGGCGGATCGCTGGCACCGACGCCCACACCCCCTATGTTTACGGGCACGCCTACACCCAGGTGGCTACCGCGTCCGAGGATCCCGACGATCTCGTCTCGGCCATGAAGCGAGGCCGGTGCGCTCCCCGCGGCCGCTACGTCCCGCTGGTCTGCGTCGGCATCGAGCAGCTGGCGATCACGATCAAGAACAAGGTCTTCAAGCGAGTGCACGCCGGTGACAAGTGGGTCGAAACCATCGAACAAGTACCAAATAGCATCGCTCCGGAAGGTTTTCCACAGGCCAACGCCTTGACCCATCGCGAGTTCAAGGCCTACACCAAGCCGGCCGCCAGGGCATGGAAGCGCGCGATCCTGGAAGCACCGCCGCGGCTTGGATACTGGTAAAAAATCCGGATCGCTATTATTCTTCCAAAAAAGCCGATACGAGTCGAGATCGTGGTGTTTTAATATCTTTACGGCTTTCGACACGGAGAATTAATTCCAATCTGCTAATTATATATGCTTTGTATGCTAATCATACATTGGATACAAATGGAAAAATATTCTTCCGTGAAGGTTTCCACCCAGACGTTGAAAAAATTGCACCAGATGGCTTCCAAACTATCACTTGAATCGGGGAAACGGTTGAGCTTGGACGAAACCATCGTGATGATTATGGACATCGTGGAAAAAAACGCTGAACACGCGAACACTGCCTCAAACTTGCTGGAGCAAGATAGAAACGAGTTCATGGCACTCGTGAAGCGAAAGATTAAATCAGCAGGGCCGGAAGACTACGTCCCCTATGATTTCGAGGACATCGCGTGAACAGGCACGCGGGGTGGAATCCATAGATGATCTTCATCGACACGCAGCTCTGGATCTATGCCCAGAAGGAGCCAGATCCTGGTCGATTCCCTACCAAGATAGAATACAAGCGAATACTCGGTTTTCACGAGAAAGCAGATGCCTTCTTGCAACAACAGGTGAAACGGAGCGTGATAGCAATGACCCATCACCAGCTGGCCGAGATCTACCACAATCTTGCATTTCAAGGGCAACGGGTGGATATCGATTTCTGCGCGCAGTATTGCACCACTTTACTGAAGAGCAGGTTCATGAAGTGGTTCCCGATAAATGAAGCGCACCTGCAGGAAAGCCTTCGATTGAGCACGCAATCGCGCATCCATGTCTGGGATTACCTTTGCGTTCTACCGATCATCCAGAACGTGGATATATTGTATACCTGCGACAACCATCTCCAACACGAGACCTTCACGAGTTTTCAACGGCCGATCCAGAATCCTTTAGGAGAATGGATGGCGATCTAAGGAGGTCACGAAATCACCTAATTGACCACTTACCTGGTCTAAACCTCCTTTTTACGAAAATCGGGATTTAATAAGATTTATAGGTATGAACAAGTATGAATTCACGATCAGATCCAGTGAAGTCCATGATCATGCATCGCAAGATCGGCCCGCGCGGGCAGATCGTCCTGCCCAAGGATGCCCGCGAGTACCTGGGCTTGAAGGTTGGGGACGAGATCTGCATCGAAGTCGAGGGTAACGCCATTAAAATTAGCCCGGCGAGTGCCCGCGATGACTTCTTGAAGAAATTCCTGGAGACCCCGAAAAAGCTTCGCGAGCGGATCGACATCCAAAAGGTCATCGACGAGCAATACCAGCGTGATTGAACCGTGGAACGTTCCAGGAGCCGGGTCTACGTCGACACGAATGTATTCTTGAACGCGATCTTGTACGACCCCGGCGAGAACGATGAGGCCAGGCGTGCCGTGGCATTTCTCGACATGATAAGGAAGGACGCGATCCATGCGATGACGTCCGCTTTGACGTGGGACGAGTTTGTCTGGGTATTGCAAAAGGAAATGGACGTGAAAACTGCCAAGATCAAGGGCCGCGAGTTCCTTTCGTTCCCGCACTTGCACATCATCGACACGACAGTGTCGCTCATCTCGAAGGCGCAAGATATCTTGGAACAGCACGGCGTGAAGCCCCGGGATGCCATCCACCTCGCCACGGCGATAGTCTCGGGCGCGGGAACGTTTGCCACGTTCGACAGCCGGTTGAGCAGCCTCGGCATCATCCCGTGCGATGACCTGTCGTCCCTCGCGAGCCCTTGACCAAGTGGTCATGTCCCGTGTTAACTTGTTAATTTCTCCAAGTTTATTACCCCGAAACCTGGAGAATACTCCAGGACAACATCAGGCGGGATCGAGCGACCATGAGCATGACGTTCATCGTGGACGGGGCCGAGAAGCGGAAGACGAAGGCGGGCGCCGACTACCTGGCGCTGAAAATCGGGGACAAGACCGTCTCTTTCTTTGATGCGCCCGATGTCGCGGTACCGGTGAAGGCAGGCGACGCGATTACTTGCAATCTCAAGCAAGTGCGCAATTTCTGGAACGGGAAGAATTTGCGGGTCGTCGACGCGAAGACCGCGGTCGTGACGCCATTCCCCAGGGATAGCACAGCTCCCGCGCCCACTGTAGCCACGCCTCCTACGAGTGCTGTGATTAAAGAACCGACCCAGCCTGGCGAGAGCAGCCAGGAAGTCAAGGCCGGATCGAGAACGTACGCCGTCGACGTGAAGGTTGGCAAGAACGGCCAGAAATACATGACCATCACGGAATCTGGTGGAAAAGATGGGGAGACACACCGCATCATGGTGTTCGCGGATCACGTCGATGAATTCGTCGATGCAATCGAGAAGGCGAGGAAAGCCATGAAGTAAGGCCGCGGCTCGATCCACGACAATACCCCTTGCACGCTCTAATCCGGATGGAGGACGCATCGTGCGGGTTCCACCAACATCCCCGCGGGATGTTGCCTGCTCAAGGATATCAACGAGGCGGAAACGAATGACGGCGCCCTTCGATAGCCTTGAAGCCTTGAAATCGTTTCTCCGGAGCAAAGGCATCACCCGGCTCGACAACGTGGCGGAACCAGAATTCAAGGGAGTGACCGCCCATGTAGATGCTTTTGGCAGCACCGTTCATTTTATTTTCCACGATAGCTTTTCCAAGAAAATGAAAAACTACATCCCGAACCTCGTGCGAATTAGTACTGATGGAAAATTATACATTTATAGAGAAAATGACGAAACCATTTACAGGAAATTCGACGTGGCGTCGTCCAGCTCCCTAGCACAATTCGTCGCGAAGTTCGCGTACGAGGGGGGGCGGCTCTCCGGCTACATGAGCGCCCTCTACAACTTGGAGGATCTCAGTGCCCGGTATTATGTTCAGTACACCGAGATTGCAGAATCGATGACCTCAAGCCTCGCTGGCAAGTTCACCGCATCGCCAAGAGAAGAGATCGAGGAATTCGTGCATGTTATTATCGATCGCATTATGTTTCTAGCCTTCTTGGAAAATGTCCACGGGTTCCCGCAAGAATTGCTGAGCTTTGACTTGTCATCGCCGGAAAACTACTATGAAACGGTGCTCGTGCCCGTCATTTTCTGGCTCCGCGAGCCCCACGCCATCGGCACGAATTTGCTCGTGAACGGGAAGGATTACAAGGGATTATTCAAGATCGTTCCGTTCCTGAATAAAAACCTGTTCCGGGAGGTCACGTTCGAAATAGCGCACGTCAAGCCATGGATTCAATACAACGCGGCGAAGGGAGATTTGAGCATTCACCTTCCCGCGGAGATCCTCTCGAAACAAGACATGGCCATGTTGTTTAAGCTTATCGGAAAGAATCCAGGCCCATCAACACCACGGGTTGCCTTGGTTGCCGGGGAGAATTCAACCGGGGAGGGCATTAACCCGGAGATCCTCGGCTACATCTTCGAACAAGGGTTGGATCAGAACGCGTTTGGCGCGTTCTACACGCCCCGGGGGGTAACGTCTCGAATGGTGAAGACGAGCCTCATGAATTGGCTCTGGCAATGGCTTCCCGCAGAGGTGCAAGGCAAGCTCGTGCAGTTGGCCAGGGCTGCTCGACAACAACTCCCCCACGATTATCCCCGCGACTCTGATCTCCAAGCCGCTTGCGCCGAAAAGCTCGAATACGCGATATACAACCAAGAGGAAGTGCCGAATGATCTCGTCGACGCGGTGAAGCACGTTGTCATGGAAAAAATTAAAGATATAAAGGTCATCGACTCTTCTTGCGGTTCCGGGGCATTTTTGCTCGCGATGTTTAACGAGCTCCTCGTGCTATATAAAAAATGTAGTCCATCCGTCCCGAACAAGAAAGCCATCTACGATCAAGCGATCTCCATCATCAAGAACAATCTGTTCGGTGTGGACATCATGGCCGAGGCGACGGAAAAAACGATCTTGCGGCTCTGGCTCGCGGTCGCCGAACAATGCCCCGACATCAAGGAACTGGAGCCCTTCCCGGACCTTGATCTCAAGTTCTTCAAGGGAAACGCGATTATCGGGTACGTGAATTTATCGTCCGCACAGCAAACGCTCGCTGCATTTACGCCCGTGCATGACTTGCAGTCGCAGTTCACGCACGATCTCACCAAGAAGACATTCATCGATGAGATCATTCGGAACCACAACGCGATCTTTGAAGACGCGATCTGCCAGATCGTGATCGCCAAGAAGCAAGCAGCGTTCGAATCGATCAAACAAGCATTCATCGACATGGGCCAGGCCAGCGAAAAAGTGGCAGTGAAACGCATTTTGTCGAAAATTCGTGGCGACCCGGACGAGGAAATTCAACAGCTGCTAACCCCGGCGGAAATGGATCTGGTATTCGAAAGCATCAAGATACCGTTCAAGTTTTCTGACCCTTATGCGCACCTCCCGCCCGCGGAAAAAAAACAAATGCTCAACATCAAGTACAGAAACCACGCCGTCGATCCCGTCATCCTCAGGTGCTTTGAATGGATGGACCCGTTCCACTGGGCGTTTTTCTTCCAGGCTAACGTGTTCCCGGCAGCAAAGTTTGACATCCTCATCGGCAATCCTCCCTACGAGGGCGCAAGGAAGGAGTCCACGCGGGAGGCAGCGATGACTATTTGGAACCGGTTACAGCGAGTGTTCATCATCGGCCTTCAAGATCAAGGTGTATACAAGCTGATCACGGGCGCGTGGGACTTGTGCTTGCCGTTCGTCGAAAGGGCATTCGATCTCGTGAACGAAAGGGGCGTGATCTCGTTGCTCTTGCCGAAGTCATTTGGCACGACGGAATACACCAGCATGCTGCGGGACCACATATCCAACAAGCATTTGATGATCCAGATAATTAAAATCGACCCCAGGGTTTCCTTGTTCCACCGGATCGACAAGGCATCCGGGCGCATGGTGCAGGTCGGCATCCAGAACATCATCTTCACCATGCGCAACCGCCCATTCCGAGACAAGCGCCACGCTATCGTCGAATATCTAACAAGGGAGCTCGATGATCGGGCACGAAACACGCCAGAAGTCCGAACTGGTTATGAATTACGATGCCACCCGTTTGCAAAAGAAAATTTCGAAGGTATTCCCTTGAAATTCCTGTGCTGCATCGTCAAGGGGATGCAAGCTACCGCCAAGGCGGATGATGCTAGGCTCCGTCGGACTTTCAATCGTGATGATATCGTCAGCTCGGCCCGGGATGGAATCCACGCTATGCCATTGTATTCAACGGAACATGTTGCACCGTTCAACGTCGTGGGGAGTGCATGGCTTGAATGGGGAACGAGCCGGGTCCCGGCACAGCTCCACCGGAAGCGGCACGACGCTTTCTTCAAGGGGGAGCTTCTCATCACTCCGAGAAGCGCCAAGAAAGCGCCCTTCGCGCTGGTTAACGGGAACGAGCGCGAGTTTCGAATCGAGGACTACCTAATCATGTTCAAACGATGGTCGGAATGGCATTTTGAATCGAATCCATCCTTGATTGACGACAACTCCATCCGTAGAACAATTATGGAAGTTTTTAAGGGCGAAAAAATCGCTGAGAAATATGCTGCTGTTAAAAATATCTCTATCTTGAGCCAATACATCACGACAAAAGCGCTGATGGGAATCCTCACTTGTAACGTGGTCGTGCAACATATCTCGTACATGCGAAAATCCTACGGCAAATTCGAGGCAGGACAGTGGAGGGAAATCAAGATTCCCTTTTTTTACAAGCACGAAATTGACGAGATCGACGGCAATATCGGCGCCATCATAGACGCGACGGATGAGATCCGCCAGGCCTTGCAAGCCGAGGGGGTTACCGATGCAAACATCTTGAAATTCATCGAGAACGCGTGGAAGGAGTCCGCCAATCCGCCGGAGCCGCCAGACGACAAAAATAAGGCGAGATTAAACGACATATCGGTCCTTTCACGAAACCCATCGCATTACGACGGGTTGGCAAGAATAGACCGGAAGTTCCACGAGCTCATTTGGGGGACTTCCGGTCGCACGCCTTCGCTAAATGAACGAATGGAATCGATCAACGAAACGGTTATCGAAGCCCTCGGCCGTTCCGAGGCGGCGATTTTCTGGGAAGTTGCAAAGTGCTTGAACCATTGTGCAGAGAACGGCTTTGAACGGTTCTTTACCTTGAAAAACGGCGACGCTGGCACCATAAAAAAATGCCTTGAAAACTTCAAGAACGATCTCCCGGGCCTTAAAAAACATCGAGATCATGAAAAACTTTGTTCTAACAAGGGATCGATAGAAGCCATCGAATCTCTCATCTTGACTATTAGAGAAAAGAAGCCGCTCAAGGAATTTCCGGGCATTTTCGTGGCATTCATTGATTGGCTCGACGCGCCCGTGTAAATCCCTTCCGAGACCCCGACATTGTTCTCTGGATTCGGATATCTCAAGGCCTGGAAGATTATCTCGTCGAACCTGGCCTTGTTCAATGCATCCCCTTATCCAGAGATCATCGAAATCGAGCAAGGAATCAAGAAAAGTAATGATAGCCGGGAGATGATTCCCCATCCGGGAAGCCGGACTGACTTTTGACGTCGCAAGTTTATTCCGCATCATCTTCCGAGCTGGCTGGCTGGCGTTCGCCGGCAAGAGTTGGTTCCGATTCCTCCACGCCAGGTTCCTCTTCTTGTGATGTGAGCTCGCTATCGTCGATTTGGGGGGGAAATTTGGAGTTAATGTAATCTTGGTCTTCTTGTTTGATTCCATATATCTTGTATATTTCATGGTCTAGCATATCGCTTAATCTATCATATTCTTGTTTCAAGCTTGTTTTCTTTTCCACTTGATAATTTTTAACGGTTTCAATCAATTGATCAACTATTGTAATAATTTCATCTTGTTTTTTAGCCGGAACCTTTTTGATCGGAAATCGGGAAGCGTTTTCAATCAACACTTTTTGAAACAGCGTTTTCGTTTCGTCCAGGAACTTCTCCTTGTGGTAAAAGCTCATCAATTTCGAGTTAAGAATCGCTAAAACATATTTTAGTTTAAAATCGCTTTTTGGATTGATTAAAAGGTTGAATGCTTTTTGTTCATTGTAATATTCCTCGTCAGAAAACCCCGCACGTATTCTAAAAGACTTTCCGGGGATTTGCCGCACGAGGATCCTGGGAGAAGTAAAGAATCGTTCGGGGGGACAGGCCGCCAAGTGAGGCCCAACTTGGATGTATTCTTTTCCATCCCAAAATATCCCGTACCGCAATATCCCGCCACCATGTAGCAAGGGTTTCCACGAGTTATCTTTCTTGCAGTTACCATGGAAAACGCGTTTTTCTATCTGCTCTCTCGTGTGACCTGTTGATTCGCGATACGGAGTGACGCCAAGCCTTACTTCGCAAATAGTGGTTTCTGGATCTTTTGTGCACAAGTAAGAGGCTTCGGATTCGATCTTGGCTAGTAACCTCCGGGTATTGTCATCGATTAAATCGAAATTGTATTTTGGGGGTCTATCCCAATTTGTTTGTAACAAATTACGCTTGATTACGCCTTTGTCTTGACCGATAATCCCGATCTTATCCTTTGCCTTGTAAATGATGGCAATACAAGGTGGTGGTTCAGAAAGGAGGGTTTTTTGAAGAATTATGGTTATCGGTTCAACCTTTACTTTTTTGAACGTGTTATCTGGCGGCCGTACAATTGAATTAATCGTACTATTTTCCAGTAGAAGTTTTCTCAACGTGGAATAGGATGAGCCATACAAGAGGGAATTGGGAATGATATAACCAAAACGACCTTTTGTTCTTAGCAGATTTTTTACCGATTGTTCGATAAATGTCGCGTATAGATTGATCCTATTCTTCGTCGTAGTGAATCTTCCAAATAAAAAGTTCACGAATGCTGGATCTAGTTGTTTAATATCCACGTAAGGGGGATTTCCGATGATGACATCAAAGCCACCAGGATTCTCCTCCCATACTTCTGGAAATTCAAGGTTCCAGTGAAAGAAATTATGCTCCTTGGCGTATGATGATGCATTATCCATCGCCTTATACGCCTCGGTTGTTGGATTCTTCAAGTTAGAGAACGTTAAAGGTGACGATTTGATCGGGATATCGAGCGCTCGTTCGTACATGTAAAAGTCGAATTTCTTCTTCCATTCATCAAGCTGACTTTCGACATTCCTGAAATTCTGTTTGCTATCCTTTAATTGATCGAGGGAGATATCGGGATCAAGGGAAATCGCTTTTAAACGGGGAATAGCTGCTGCGGAGTTAGTCGAGAATCGAACGACATCGCCTTTTACACGATTGTTGTATTCCCAAGAAAAAGCACCAACAAGCGAGTCCCCCCTCTTGAGGTGATGGTCAAGGAACGAGAGAGGTGCACCTTCAGCAAACGTATGAAGCCAGATGGACAACTTTGCAAGCTCGACCGCGAGCGGGTTAATATCGACACCGAAAATGCATCTTTTTGCGACTATCCTACTTAAAATCACCTTGTCATCGACTTGGGCAAGATTTGTTTTTATTCTTTGAGCCTCATTGCTTTTTTTCATGTGATCTTTGATGTCCTTTATCTCCTTAGCTACGGGCGAGATGTAAGTCGTTGTTGAATCAAAATACGCCTTCTCCGAGTAGGTTTCCAAGTATTCAACCATCTGATCGACAAGGTAATCTATCGCTCCAACCAGAAAATGGCCGCTTCCCATTGAAGGATCCAGGATCTTCAACCCGAGAATTTTCTGGCAAACGTCAACCTTCTCCAGGCTTTCGTACTTTTCCTTTAAGGTTTTTTCACGGTCATCGCCGAGGATTTTTAATTGATCTTTGAATTCTTTTTGGAAATTGAGGATGTAAGGTTCGATCGTGGATCTGACGATGAATTGGATCACGCATTCCGGCGTATAATAGGAACCGGTCGATTTTCTCTCGTTGTTATCGTTTGCCAAGTAAATGCTGCCTTTTGGCACATGAACAACCCCGTCTTTTGCGGTTAGGTAAATGTCATTGCCATCCTTCCGAATCCGCATCAAGTCCTCTAATGCGAGCTTCAACTTGTGTTCAAGCAATCCCTCGTAGATGCTACCGAGGTGGCTAACCGAGAGATCCCGATAATTGATATCCATTTTTTTTTTCTTTTTTGAGTAGTCTCGGCTAATGTAATCAATAGCGGGGGCAATTATATTATCAGAAAGCGAATATTCCTCCAAAAGCGGGGAAATCTCGTCATTAAACAAGCCCCCGTTATAAGGGGGGATATTCAGTCCCATGTCGCCTTTATTGATAATACCGAATAGATCAACGATCTTGCGGTAAATACTATTAGCCACGTCGCTAAACGGGATTCCTTTATCGATCTGCTCGGCGATTTCTTTCCGGATTTTTTTCAGTGAATGTGGCTTGTAACTTTCCTCGAGTACAGGTAACAAGGCTCTGTCCTCCGCATAAAACAAGAAGAGCAAACGATATAGGAACAATACCACGTTGTCGTAGACTCGTGGGAGTATCAATTCCACATCCACGCTCGGGTTCTTTTCTTTTATCTTTTCTACAAACCCCGAGGAAATCCTCACGAATGCATCGGAGAAGATCATTTGTTTAATGGAATCTGAAACCGCTTCTTGCCAATTTACCTTCTCATTTATAGCATCCTCTAAAAAAGTGCTCGATGTACGCCATTCCGTTTGTATAAATGCTTGAACTCGGAAAAACAAGTAAAACATCTTGAATTTTTCCTTTCTTTCCTCCTCGGCAGGAGTTACCATCCATTTATCCAGACCCTTCGGCCGCGCGTATACGTGATCTAAATCGATTTCAAAGTATGCCCTTCTATTCAAGTGATTATTATAATAGAGGCGCCAGATCCTACCGTTTGAAAGGATACCCCACGCGATTTTGTTCCCGGACCTGTAATTTGCAGTTTTCAAATAGCCTAATAACTGTGCACGTGGAGATTCAGGATTTGTCGGATCGGCCCTCTCTGCTTTATCCAAGTCTTTTTCCCAATGCTTTCCCTCGAGAACTGCAATAGCAAGGTGCCAAGGTTTCTCTTCTTTCGGAGCTTGTAGGAATTTATCTTTATCTGCCTCCGACGAGAACAACGTGAAATCTGGTTTACCCCCTTCCCCTGGTGATTTTTGCCGTAGATAATGGAATCCAAGCAAGCCAAGTACCTTTATTATTAGATTATCCTCGGTATCCGCCTCATCTGGAGCCTTTGCATTTGCAAATTTCTTATATAACGTGCAAATTTCATTGTAACAGCTCGTGACCCTGCTATCTCCTTCAAGACGTCGATAATCATCGGTCTGTTTCAGGCCTTCTCGCAAAAAATAATCGGTAAAAAGACTTGGTTCCATAGATATCATTCGCTTCGATGATTCTTTAAGCATGATTCGATGTGTTCTATAAGGATTTTGTTACGTGTAACGAAATAGGGTGAATATTCCATAAAAGGGGTCATGCGTGACCATTTTTTCGCAAGTATTTCCAGAAGTGCTCCATCAGATTCAGTTTCAGGAAGATGGCGATGAAAAGATGAGTTCCAACCTGCTCTTGATAGTTTTCAAGAAAGATATTAAATCCTAAATCTTCAAGAAGGGACGAGGCGAGGGACGGTCGATGTTCGCTTTCAAGAAAGGTACCGAGATCGTCGAGATCGTCCAGGTCTGGCACCACGTATATTGCCTAAAAATTATACCCATTCAAACAAGCCTTTATTCTTCAGAGGTTTATGCACGTGCATGTCATTCGAATTTTTGCCCCGGCTACCGGTACCATGTAGCGCGCTCTGTTCATACTCGACAATGAATGAAGTATCGTCTACGCATTTCACGCATTTCAAGAATGGAATCTCGATTCCCGCTTCTTGCCGAGTCATTACAGGAATGTCGAAGAACTGGTTGTGGTATTTCAATTCCTTGCTGTTTTTAAGCCGGTCGTTCACGAAATCTACATGTGCCTTCAACCGGTTCTCGATGTACTCGTTGCAGAACTCGGTGGCCGCTTTCAAGCGCGCCGCGATCACGTCTTCCAGATTTCGATCGATCTCCACGCCGATGCTATTCCGCCCCGATGCCATCGCGGCCAGCATCGATGTGCCCGTTCCCAAGAACGGATCGATGATCGTGTCCCCCTTGATTGAAAACATGTTGACTAACCGATACGCGAGGTCGAAAGGAAAGGCGGCACTTCGTTTCCTGGCTTCTCCGTTTTCCAGGACTTGTGTAATTCCCTTGAACTCCCAAACGTCCGAGAACCATGCGTTCCGCTCCTCCCAGAAGTAAGCACTCGCATTCCGCAGATCTATCTTTGCTTGTTCGGTAAATTCTCGCTTTCCATACTTACGGAATATTAGTATGAACTCGTGTTCGAGCGTCACGTACGCGCTGGGTGGGAGCATGCCGGAACCCATGAATTTATTTGGCGCGTTGGTTTGCTTCCGCCATAAAATCTCGGGCAACGATTGGAACCCCATCTCCCGGAAATGCTTGATGATCCGCGCGTGGGATGGATAGAGCTGGAACTGGTCACCGACGGTCCTCGTCGCGTCCCCGATGTTGATGCACGCGATTCCCCCCGGGCACAGCACGCGATCCATTTCCT
>Ga0172366_10002211_pt1 | contig 15248 bp, 9 predicted proteins | sample LakKivSesite69cm_FD_114533 | JGI IMG/M metagenome (GOLD analysis project Ga0172366, IMG submission 114533) | Sediment microbial communities from Lake Kivu, Rwanda - Sediment site 69cm | ecosystem: Environmental > Aquatic > Freshwater > Lake > Sediment | place: Rwanda: Western Province, Lake Kivu... | reverse complement strand
GCATACGTTCCAGAATGCGCTCGCCTTGAAAGCGGGTAGTATGACATACTGGCCACGGTGATGTGTCCCCGCACGATCACGCACTACAAAGACCTTGCCTCGTCACGCCAACCCATCAATCACCGGCTCGACCGCCTTGAGCCAGGTGTGCGCTGGGTCGTCCTTCGGGCAGAGGACGCGGCTTGTCGGGCCTGCCATGATCCAGAGGTAGTAAAGCTGATACCCCGGCCCGGCGACGACGGGGTGATAGCCCTTCGGCAAGAGCACCGTATCGTTGTGCTCCACCGCGTAGCTCACGTCCAGCAACCGGTCGTCGGTGTAGATGCGCTGGACGCCGAAGCCCTGCTGCGGCTTCAGTTGGAAGAAGTACACCTCCTCCATCTTCACCTCTTCGGGCGGGTTATCCACCTCGTGCTTGTGCGGCGGGCTGGAGGACCAATTGCCGGGCGGGTTGAGCGTCTCGCCGAGGACGAGGTGCGCCGCGTCGAACGTGTGGTCAATGATGTCCCTCACCGTCCGCTTCCAATTGGCGCGCCCGACGGTCTTGGTCTTCACCTCCTGCGGCGAGATGAGCGCGGGCGCGCGCTTCAGCGTTGACGGGGCTTTGCAGACGGCCACGCTGAGCGGCCCTGGTCCCGCGCTCGCGACAATCGCCTCGTGGTGGCACGGCAGGTAGACGGTCGCCGCGTTGGCCGAGAATACGTCCCTGCGTCCACCGATGCGCTCGTAGGTCTTCCCGCCCACCTTCACGGTCGCCGCCCCGGTGAGCACCACGAGCGCCGCTTCTTCGTCGCTCACCCCGACGGAGTGCGATTCGCCCTCGTCAAGGCAGAGCACGCCGAATTGCAGGTAGTCCAGGACGCCGTTCTTCGCTCCGACGATCTCGTTGAAGCCCCGTTGTAACGGGCGTCTTATGAGCAGGTTCGGTGATTCATGTGCCATCGAAATCTCCTTGAGGGTGGGATGCGGTGGTTTCTCGGAATGTGGCAAGGATACGTCCGCTTCCTCGTATCGCGCGCGCCTGGAGCACATCCTTCTGCCGCACGGTTCACGTGCAGGCTTCCCCAAAAATAGCCAGAGAGGTGCGTCGAATCCACCGGCCAGTGCGACGAACGGACGCAGACCGGCGTCGCGCCTTACGAGGGCTTCCAGACGGGGAAGACGCGGTGCAGGATCGTGCCGGTCATCGCGTCAATGATGAGCCATATCCCCACGCAGATGAACTCACCGAGGACAAGCCCCAGGGCCGCGCTCTTGAACCGGTGGTAGCCGGTGGCTCCGCCGAAGCGGAGGACGAGGGACTTCACGAGCCAGCCGACGAACACGGGGAACCATATCTGCCCGGAGGCGACCGACCCTCCGATGATGAATCCGAGCGGATAGAGCGGCCACCAGAGATAGGTGCGGTGCAGGTAGAGCAGCAAGCCCAGGAACGCGCCGCCCGCGCTCATGCAGCCGATGACGGTCCAGTTGGTGAACACGTGGTAGCGCTGGAAGCCCGCCACGCGGTTGAACAGCCAGCCTCCGCCTCCCCGGAACATGTGCTCCTCAAGGTTCTCTCCGCCGTAGGTGTAGCCCAGCCAGAGCACCATCGCAAATGAGACGACCATGGCGAGAAGGATGCCGAGCGCCATGCCGAGGAAGAAGTGCCTCTGCCGTATCCCTGTCTGGCGCACGATCTTCATGCTGTCGAGGGTCTGCGGCATGATGTTCGCCCGGTTGTTGAACGCGGCGAAGTCAACGAACCCGACGATGGTGAAGGTGTGCGGATCAATGCGCGCCGTCCCCATGAGTTTGGCGAGGCCGTGCATGGGCACGAACCAGTCGTACACCCACAAAAGCCCCGTCGCCGCGACGATCCGTGCGGCGGTGATGGAGATCGCAAGGAAGAACAGGAGCAGGATGATGCTCGCGGACATCTTCATGCCCGTCGCGGCTGTCCAGACAAGGTAGATGCTCAGGCCGAGGAGAAACGCCCAGAAGCCCCACCAGGGGATCATACGTTCGCCGGTTCCGCCGGGGAGGATGGGGGCGCGTCTCCTGAACGCGGAGCGGATCATCTCCCGTATCTCCTTCCGGGAAGTCCACAGGAAGAGGGCTGCCGCGACGGCAATCGCACCGGCGCGCTGATAGCGGGCCATGAGCGTGTAGCCGAAGGTGTGGAGCGGCGACCACTCGAACTGGCCGTCGCCGATGCCGCTTATCTCGAAGATGATGTGCTCGACGTTGTAGAACCACTCGAACACCCAGACGCTCAATGACACCTCCGACCGGAGCAGATAGGTGATGCCGATGACCGACCAATAGAAGTTGATCTTCACGTCGGCCCACTTGTAGAATGGGGGATCGGTGATGAACGGCGACCCGGCGAAGAGCGTGCTGAAGGAGAGATCATTCAACTTGATCGCGGGAATCGCCGGGAAATAGAGGTTGAGGCCGTTGAGGGTGTGAAAGAAGAACGGCACGGCCATGCCTGCCCAGAGCAAAGGCTGGCGAAAGAACCTCGACTTCCAAGAAGGGGCCGGATCGTCTCCCATAATCATGAGCGGTATCTGCGCCAGAGGGAACTGAAGCCGCTCGGCTTCCATCCACCGCGTGCGGAAGGCAAGGCAGAGCGCAGTCATCATCATGTAGAGGCCGAGCACGAGCACCGACCAGAGCATAAGCGGCTTGGCCCACGCTCCCCAGGGGATGCTCGCGCCTGCGGGCATGCCGACGAAAAACCAGTTCACCACCTTCTCGCCGTGCGGCGTCATCCAGTGGGGCAGGTGCGGCGTATGGAGGATCGCCCATTCGTTCACCGGAGTGGAGTAGTAGTAAAGCTCGATGAGCAGAGGGGTGAGCTTCAGCGCGACTCCTTCCGCCGGGATGGCCGACGGGATGAGCATCGTGACGTAGGCGAGCATCACCTCCTGCGGCGTGAGCGCACACGAAGTGAACCGCAGGGCCGTATTGAGGCCGAGCATGAGGAGGAACAGGAGGAATACGCCGGTGGGCAGGTACGTCGCGGAAAGCCCCGACGCCTGGAGATAGGCGTCGGCGTACGGCGTGACGATGCTGAGAATGCACACCCCGATAAGCCCAAGCCCGATGCCGCGCCATGCCGACCCGCCCGCCGCGACGACCTGATGTTCCGTGTTCGCGTCAACGCCCCGGTCGCCCAACCTCTGACGGTGGCGCTCGCGCAAGGCTTCGAGGCGATCATGCGCGGGGTGTGGTGAAGGATTCACGTGGTGCGCAGCAGAAGGAGAGTCATGGGAATTCATCGCATCCTCTGCTGGGAAGAGCAACCCCGGAGCCGAACGCGCTTTACCCTCTCACGACGGCGACCAGACCGGGAACACGCGGTGCAGCGTCGTGCCGGTGATGGCGTCCACGACGAGCCATATCCCCACGCAGATGAACTCGCCCAGGATAAGCCCCAGCGCCGCGCTCTTGAACCGGTGGTACGCGATGGCCCCGCTGAAACGAATCACGATGTACTTGACGAGCCAGCCGACGAACACCGGGAACCATATCTGCCCCGACGCCACCGACCCGCCAATGATGAAGCCGAGCGGATAGAGCGGCCACCAGAGGTACGTGCGGTGCAGGTAGAGCAGCAAGCCCATGAACGCGCCGCCTGCGCTCATGCAGCCCAGCACGGTCCAGTTCGTAAAGGTATGAAAGCGCCGGAATTCCGCCACGCGGTTGAACAGCCAGTTGCCGCCGTTGCGGAAATGCCATGCTTCTAAGTTCTCCCCGCCGTAGGTATACCCCATCCAGAGCACCATCCCGAACGAGACGATCATGGCGACGATGATGCCGAGGGTCATGCCGAGGAAGAAATGCTTCTGCCGTATCCCCGTCTGGCGCGTGATCTTCATGCTGTCGAGGGTCTGCGGCATCACGTTCGCCCGGTTGCTGAGCGCGCCAAATGCCACGATCCCCACGTTCGTCCAGCTCTGCGGGTTGATCCGCGCAGTGCCGAGCGTGTCCGACAGGCCGTGCATCGGGGTGAAGTAATCATACACCCAGAGAAGCCCGGTCGCTGCGACGATGCGTGCGGCGGTAACGGAGATGGCGAGAAAGAATAGGAGCAGGATGGCGGCAAAGAGCAGCTTCATGCCCGTTGCCGCCGTCCAGAAAAGGTAGATGCCCAAACCGAGCAGAAACGCCCAGAAGCCCCACCAGGGGATCGCAGCCTCGCCGAGGGTGGTCTGCTCGTGCCTTCCGAGGGCACGACGGATCATCTCCCGTATCTCTTTCCGCGAAGCCCAGAAGAAAAGGAGCGATACCACGACGATTGCGCCGACCCTCTGGTAGCGAGCAAGGAGCGTATAGCCGAAGGTGTGCAACGGCGACCACTGGAATTGGCCGTCGCCGACGCCGCTCACCTCGAACGCGATGTGTTCGACGTTGTAGAACCATTCGAACACCCAGACGCTCAACGACACCTCCGAACGGAGCAAATAGCTGACCCCGATGACCGACCAGTAGAAATTGAAGGTGACTCCGGACCAGCGATAGAACGGCACGTCGGTGAAGAACCGCGATCCGCTGAAGAGCGTGCCGAGGGTGAGGTTCGTCAACGTGATTGCCGGGATGGCCGGGAAGTAGAGGTTGAGGCCGTTGATGGTGTGAAAGAAGAATGGCACGGCCATGCCGATCCAGACCAACGGTTGGCGGAAGAACTTCGAGAGCCACGAGGGAGCCGGGTCGCCGCCGATGATCATGAGCGGAATCTGCGCGAGGGGGAACTGAAGCCGTTCGGCGTCCATCCACCGCGTGCGGAAGGCAAGGCAAAGCGAGGTCATCATCAGGTAGAGGCCGAGCACGAGCGCCGACCAGAGCACAAGCGGCTTGGCCCACGCGCCCCAGGGAATTGCCACGCCTGCGGGGATGCCGGTGAAGAACCAGTTGACCGCGTCCTCGCCGTGCGGCGTCATCCAGCGCGGCACATACGGGATATGGAGGATCGCCCACTCGTTAACCGGGGTGGCGTAGTAGCGAAGCTGGACCAACAGGGGCATAAGCCTGAGCGCCAAGCCCTCGGAAGGGATCGCCGACGGGATGAGCATCGTCACGTAGGCGAGCATCACCTCCTGCGGCGTGAGCGCACACGAGGTGAACCGCAGGGCGGTATTGAGGCCGAGCATGAGGAGGAACAGGAGAAATACGCCGGTGGGTAGGTACGTCGCGGAAAGCCCCGACGCCTGGAGATACGCGTCGGCGTACGGCGTCACGATGCTGAGAACGCACACCCCCCCAAGCCCAAGCATGACGCCGCGCCATGCCGACCCGCCCGCCACAATCGGATGCTCCGCATCTACATCAACACCGTGATTGCCCGATCTCAGACGATGGCGTTCCCGTATGGGTTCGAGGTGATCGGAAGCAGCAGATGCGGTACCTGTGTGCGGTGCGAAAGGAGAGGGAGTCTCGGCGCTCATCAAGTGCTCTGCTGATAAGAGTAGTGTTCACCAAGGCTTACATCTGCGGGAACAGGGCCGTCGGCGGCGCACGTGAGCGATGCGCTCAGAACATACCACACTCGCTCTTCCCCGTAAACCCGTTGGGCCAGGCCGGAAGGCCATGTCGCCAAATGACAAGCAGCCGGTCCTTCGTACCTCTCTACCAGGTTGACGTGTCGTGGGTCATGGATTGCCCGGTCGTGCCGGTGATCGCGTAGATGACGAACCACACGAATACGCTCACCAAGTCGCCGACGATCACCCCAAGCGCCGCCGGGCGCATGTTCCGGTACCCTATGGCCCCTCCAACGCGCACGACGATGGTGCGCACCGCCCATCCGATGAAGATCGAAAGCCACTGGTGCTGCATGACCTCCGTTTCCGCGATCACGTATCCGAGGGGATAGAACGGCCACCAAAGATACCGGCGGTGCAGCTTGTAGAGCACGGCCATGATCGCCATGCCCGCGAACATCGTCGCAATCGCCTGCTCCGACGGGCCAACCTGAGTGGTGAAGTGCTCCGTAGTCTTGCCGAACAGCCAGCGCGGCCCATAGGAATAGTGCTTCCACGGCATGAAGTTGGCGCCCTGGTCGTAGGTCAGCACGAGCACGACGACGATGCTGACCCCGACGGCCACAAACAGGCTCAATGCCATCGCGACGAGCGCGTGTCGTGGCCGTACGCTGCTCGCGTGGCTGATCTTCAGCGCGTCCATGATGCTCGGCAGGACATTCCCTCTCGCCGCAAGGGGGACGAAGCCCGTGTAGGCGAGCGCGGTGATGGTCTGCGGGCTGAGGCTCGCCGTGCCCACGAGCGTCGGCCACATGAAAATGGGGTCAAGGGCGACGCTGCACCAGATCAGGCCGCCCTCGGAGACGATCCGGGCGACGACGAGGAACGCGACGAGGGCGATGAACAACATCCCGACCGCCGAGAAAAGCGCAAGACCGATTGCATGGGTCCAGAGGAGATAGGCGACCAGCCCGACGCCGAACATCCAGAGCGGCCAGCGCAGGAGCCGATCATCCTCCTCCGCCGAACCGGAGGACCTCCGAAACGGATGCCCCATGAGCCGCCCCGCACGCAGGAGAGTATGGCGCAGCGACCAGAGGATCAGCCCGGCGACGACAAGCGACGCGCCGAACTTGGTCCACCGGGCGAACATGACGTAGCCGAACGTTTCGCGTGGGGTATACATGTGCTGCCCTGGCCCGATCCCGCTCACGAGGAAGAAGAACAGCACCACGCCGAAGAACACCTGGAAGAACCACAGGCTTAAGGAGACTTCCTGCCGCATCATCATCGCCACGCCGATGAGGGCGAAATGAAACTCGAAGAAGAAGTCCCGGTACATGTACTGCCAGAGCGGGTCTTGCAGGAAGCCGCCGAGCGAGGGCTTAAGCGCGGGGTCCATCGCCGGGATATTCGGCACTACCAGGAAGAAGTGATGCACGCCGTTGAGGGAGTTGATGAGGAACGGGACCATGAGGGCGATCCAGAACAGGTGTTTCCGCCAGAACTGCCCGTTGAAGCTGGGCGTTTCCTCTTCGCCGGTGAGGGTGAGCGGAACCTGGGCGAGCGGAAAGACAAGCCGCTCATAGTGAATCCACTGCCTGCGCAGGAGAATCCCCAGGGCGAAGAGCATCAACCCGACTCCCGCGAACGGCACGAGCCATGTGGCAAGGGGCACGAGCCAGGCTCCCCAGGGGACCGAGCCGTCCGGCGATCCCTCGTAGAACGTGCGCGCAATATCGTGGTCCTGTGGGCCGATCCATGACGGGATGAAGCGCCAGAAGTACTCGGCCCACCGGTTCTCCTCCGTCGCCCAGTAGTACTGGCCCGCCAGCGCAGGCAGCACGCGCGTCGCAAAGCCGCTCACCGGGATCGCCGCAGAGACGAGCATGGTGAGGTACGCGAGAAAGAGGTCGGCGCGGGAGAGGCCGATGCCGAAAAGCCGCAGCCCGGCGTTGAGGCCGAGGAGGACGAGGAACAGGGAGAAGACGCCGATGGGGAGGTAGTCGTCCCCAAGCTGGGAGGAATTGAGATAGAGGCTGGAGTAGGGGGTGATCACGCACGCGACCACCACCCCGGCAAGCCCTACGAGCATCCCACGCCAGGGCCAGGAAGCGTGCTGCTGCGTCGCGTTTTCCGGCGGCGTCCCGGTCGGCGTGCTTTCTCGATGACGCGTGTGCTGCACCGTATTCATCGCTGCCCTCGCGGGTCGCCTCGCGCCGCACGTCGTCCGGGTGCTATGGGAGGATCACCACGTGGAGGTATGGTGCGTCATGCTGCGGCCAGTCGTGCCGGTCAGGGCGTCAATGATAAACCAGAGGAACACGGCGGACAAATCCCCGACGATGGCGCCCAGCGCGGCAGGAAGCATACTCCGGTAGCCCAGACCTCCCCACGTCCTCGTCACAATCGTCCGCACGAACCAGCCGAGGAAGATCGAGAACCACTGGTGCACCATGACTGCCGAGTTGGCGGTCACGAGGCCGAGCGGATAGATCGGCCACCAGAGATGGCGACGATGCAGGCGGTAGAGCATCCCCATGATGGCTACGCCTGCCAGGGTCGTGGTGATGGCCGGCCAGGAGGGGCCTACGCGGTCGGTGAAGAACGTCGTGGCGCGGTTGAACAGCCAGTCGGGGCCTTCCTGGTAGACGCTCATCGGCATGAAGTTGCCGCCGTGAACGTACGTCATCTTGAGCACGACCGCGAGACTCACGAGGAACGCGACCGGCAGAGCCAGCGCGATTGCGATGAACACGTGTCGCGGACGAATGCCCGACGAATGGCCCAGCTTGAGACCGTCCATCACGCTCGGAAGGACGTTGGCTCGCGCAGAGAAGGGGATGTAACTCGTGTACGCGAGCGCGGTGATGGTCTGCGGGCTTAGGCTGGCCGTGCCGACCAGCGTCGGCCAAACGACGACCGAATCAATACTGATGCTGCACCAGATCAACCCGCCGTCGGAGATGACGCGAGCGACGACGATGAACACCACGATGCCGATGACCAGTGTCCCGACTGCGGAGGCGAGCGCGAAGCCGAACTTCAGCGCCCAGACCAGATACAGCGCAACCCCTGCGCCGAACAGCCAGAAAGGCCAGCGCAGCACCCGGTCCTCGTCGTGCTCCGTCCTGTCAAAGGGATGCCAGGTCAGATGCCAGGCCCGGCGGAGCGTCCGGCGCAGGCCCCAGAGCGTCAGCCCGACGACGACCAGCACCGCGCCGAACCTCGCATAGCGGACGAACGTGATGTAGCCGAAGGTCTCGCGTGGGGTGTAGACGAATTGCCCCTGACCGATGCCGACCACCTCGAACACGAAAAGGAGTGCCCCGAAGAGCGCCTGGAAGCTCCAGAAACTCAGGGAAACCTCCTGCCGCATGAGCATCGCCACGCCGACGAGCGCGAAATGGACCTCGAAATAGAGGTCTTTGTAGAGAAGTCTCCATTTCTGGTCGTCCAGAAAACTGCCGATGGAGCGCTGTAGATAGGGGTCCATCGCCACAACATGCGGGACGACCGGGTAGTATCGGTGAATGCCGTTGAGCGAATTGATGAGGAAGGGCACGCCCAACGCCACCCAGAAGACCCAGTTCCGCACAATAGAGCGATTGAAGGAGGGTCGCGCTTCCTCGCCGACGAGCGCAAGCGGAACCTGCGCGAGCGGGAAGACGAGCCGTTCGCGCTCGATCCACTGCCGACGCAGGAGCATCCCCAGCGAAAGGATGATCATCCCCACCGCCGCAAACGGGACAAACCACGTCGCAAGAGGAACCAGCCACGCTCCCCATGGCACCGCACCGTCCGGCGCGCTCTCGTAGAACGTTCGGATGACCTCCCAATCCTTGGGGCTTGCCCAGGAGGGGACGAACCGCCAGTAGTAGTGCGCCCAGATGTTCTGTTCCGTCGCAAGGTAGTATTGGCCGACAAGCGTCGGCAGCAGGCGGCTCATGTATCCGCTCGTGGGCACTGCCGCCGGGACCAGCATCGTGACATAGGCCAGGAACAGATCGGCGCGCCCCAGGCCCACTCCCAGCGCGCGCAGCCCGGCGTTGAGGCCGAGGAGCACGAGAAAAAGCGAGAAGACCGTGATGGGGAGATAATCAACCCCAAGCTGGGAACCGCCTAGGTAGAGGCTGGAGTACGGCGTGATGACGGTCGCCGCCATGACCCCGGCAAGGCCCATCACCAGGCCTCGCCAGGGCCAGGGCGAGCGCGGCGTTGGCGCGGTGGCAAGGCTCTCCGGCTGAATTGTTCGGTGAGGGCGCGGAAGCGCGTGCCTGTCCATGACTCCCTCTTGAGTCCGGGTTTATGTCCGGAGAGCCGCAGCGTGCGGGTTATCCATCCACGTCATTCGGTGTATTCTAGCGGGGCCGTCTGTCGGCGTGGGACGGCGAAGGTTTCCACCACCGCGCCGTTGTCGGCTTTGATCACCGTGAATGCGGCTTCTTGCGGCCCGATGTTCACCTGGACGACGTGATAGATCGAAGCCGTTTTCACCGTGAACTCGCGTGGCCGCACAGGGTAGAGGCTCGCCCCTCCGCCGCCGGTGACGACGTAATGGATGCCGTTGACGAGGTTGTGCTGGTAGTTGTGGTCGTGGCCGTTGAAGACCGCAGTCACGCCGTACGCCTCGAAGACCGACCCACACTCGCGCACGATGTCAAGCCCTTCAATTCGCCTGCCGAGGTCGTTCGTGCAGCTATAGGGGGGATGATGGAATGCGACGAATGTGTACGGGCTATCCCAGTGCGTCCGGAGGTCCTGGATGAGCCACTGCCGCATAGTGTTGCGGTAGGGAGGATCGCTATCGAGGACGACGACGTGCGCGTCGCCGTACGTGAACGAATACGCGTGCTCGTTGCCGGGGAGATTGAACAGGGAGAAGTAGTTCTCCGCGTTGTGCTCGTGGTTGCCGAGCACTGGACAGAACGGGATCTTCCGCAGCATAGGCCCTTCGACATCGAAGAAGCCCTGCCAGTCGGGCCAGCGCTGGCCATCGGAAACCAGGTCCCCGGTATGCACCGTGAACCTCGGTTCCGGCTGGAGGGAAAGGACGCGGTTGATGACGGCTCGGTGATTGTCGGTCGGGCGCGTATCTCCGAACACGACGAAGGAGAACGGCTCTCCGGGGCGCACCGCCGTGGTGAACGAGGAAATTTCGCTCGAAAGGCTGCCGGTGCGGACGCGGTAGAAATACTTCGTATTGGCTCGCAGGCCGGTCAGGGGAACCTGATGGAACGCGACGAGTTGGCTCTCACCGCCGACAGACCATACCTCCTGGGGCTTCTGTTCGCTTGCCGTCTGTCCCAGGCGCCCTGTCGTGCCGTATTCGACCGACGAGGGCGCGTCGAAGTTCGTCACCCAGCAGATGATGACGCCGCTCGTATCCACCTGCTGCAAGTAGGGGCCTTTCTCGATCACCGGCGCGGCCAGCGCCGAGGCCGCAGCGAAGAGAGAGACTCCCAGGATTGTCGCGGCAATTCGGTTGTGGTTGTTCATCAGCATTTTTGACCTCCTCAGGTCGGGCTTTGTGATGGGAAAGAAGGCTCCCCAAGCGTGCGCCGCGTCTGGAGACCGGCGACGCAGGAGAGAGCCGCTTCGGCGGAACGTCTCTGCCGCTCCGCACGTGGGGCAGAACTCCATAGGGGTTATACACGCACGCTGCGCTCGCGCATCGAAGCGACAAGGCGCGCCGTTTCCAGAGCGATGGCCAGTTCTTCGTTCGTCGGCATGACGACGACCTTCACACGGCTGTCGTCGGTTGAAATGCAGGCGAGGCCTGAGGTGGCGGCGCGGTTTTTCTCCTCGTCGAGCCGCACTCCCATGAACTCCAGCCCCTGGCACGAAAGCGCCCGCACCTCAGGGGAATGCTCTCCCACCCCGGCGGTGAAGACGATGGAATCCAGCCCGCCCATCGCCCCTGCGTAGGCGGCAATGTACTTGCGAACCCGGTAGCAATACACCTTCAGCGCAAGGACGGCGCGGTCGGTGCCCTTCCGGGCGTGCTCCAGCACCTCGCGCATGTCAGCCGATACGCCGGAGAGACCGATCAGCCCGCTATGCTTGTTGAGCAGCGCGGTGGCCTCGTGCATACTCAGCTCTTCCCGCGAGATGACGTGCAGGATGATCGCCGGGTCAATGTCGCCGGAGCGCGTGCCCATGACAAGCCCCTCAAGGGGAGTGAACCCCATCGAGGTATCCACCGACCTGCCCTGGTCTACTGCGGTGACGGAGCAGCCGTTGCCGAGGTGACAGGTGACGATCTTGAGCGATTCGAACGGCTTCTCCAGGTACTCGGCGGTGTGCCGTGCGACCCACGCGTGGGAGGTCCCGTGAAACCCGTAGCGGCGGATGGAGTGGCGCGTGTAGAGCGCCCAGGGGAGGGCGTACATGTAGGCGTAGTCGGGCATCGTCTGGTGGAACGCCGTATCGAACACCGCCACTTCGGGAATGCCGGGCAGAAGGCGCTGAGACGCTTCAATACCCCGCACGTTGTGAGGGTTGTGCAGGGGGGCAAGCTCGATACACTCCCGGATCTGCTCCATCACCTCGTTCGTGATGAGGGCCGCATCGGCGAACTTCTCGCCGCCATGGACGACTCGATGCCCTACCGCGTCAATCTCCGACGTGTCCTTGATCACCCCGTGGTTGGGGCTGAGGAGGATCGCCAGCGTGTACTCTATCGCCTGGATGTGGTCCAGGATTTCCCCGGTGACGGTGACCTTATTCCGGCCATGGGGTTGGTGCACGAGTATCGCGTCCGCCATCCCGATCCGTTCGACCGAGCCGACGGCAAGCGCTTGCTGCTTCTCCGAATCAATCAGCTGGTACTTGATGGAAGAACTGCCGCAGTTGATCACCAGTACGTTCATAGATGGGGTCCTATTCTCTCGTCCTGACATGCCCCGCCGCGTCGCCTTGACCCGTCGTGACACGTCATTTCGTCGTCGCGGAATATCCCGTCGGGGACACGCCCGCCGGAAAGGAAGAAGGGTTGCCGATCTGTGGCGAAAGAGCCGCCGAACCTGCGCAAAAGAGTCGCCCCATAGGGGAGGAAAGGAACGCTTGCCGGTATCATGCGGGGCATTGGCTGAGTCCTCCTACGGACGGGGCGGCGAGATAACGATGCGATTACCAAGAACACGGAGAGGATCGAAGTATCGGAAACGCTTCCTGTAAAAGTACCATTTTTCTCGCGCCCGTTCAAGGCTAGGGACTTCAAAGCGTTCCGCGTCCTCCGGCATAGGACCAGTGCACGGCAGGTTCGCGCCCCACTTCAGGAGATCTGGTATTCCCTGAGCTTGCGGTAGAGCGTGCGCTCTCCGATTCCAAGCTGACGCGCCGCCTCCCGGCGATTGCCGTTCACTTCCGCCAGCGTGCGGCGGATCGCTTCGCGTTCTAGCTCTCTCAGCGTTCCCGTCGTCTTCTTCGCCTCCGGAGCGCGAGGTTCATCCTCTGCGAGTTCGATATCCACGACGTGCGGTAGGCTCTCCGGAGGTTCGGGACGTTCCGCTTCCTGCACATGTGAGGCGGGCCAGGGCCGCAAAGCATCACCCCGGAGATACTCGGTGATGAGCCTGCGCATCTCGCTGATGTCGGCGCGAAGCTCCAGGATCGCACGGTAGATGACCCCGAATTCGAGCTTTTCGCTCGCCTGCTGCCGGTGAACGACGGGAAGCAGACGTCCATTATGCACCCGGTCTCGCAGCACGTCCGGGACATGCTCAGCCGCGATCACCGACGTATCAACGAGCACCATCATGCGCTCCACCACCGTCCGCAGCTCGCGGACGTTGCCGGGCCAGTCGTAAGCGGTGAAAAGCGCCATCGCCTCCTCGTTGATCTCCGGCACGCGACGGTTGTTCTCGGCGCAGTACCGCTCCGTGAAATGCTCCACGAGGAGGGGAATGTCCTCCTTTCGTTCGCGCAGAGGCGGTAGGTAAATCTCGAAGACACGCAGACGGTAGTAGAGGTCGGCGCGGAACCCCCCTTCGTTCACGGCGCGCGCAAGGTTGCGGTTAGTCGCGGCGATGACCCGCGCATCGGTCTTGAGCAGTTCCACACCGCCGACGCGCTTGAACTCCCGCTCTTCCAGCACGCGCAAGAGCCGCACCTGCATTGCCGGGCTGATCTCCCCGATCTCGTCGAGGAATACCGTACCGTGTCCCGCAGCCTCGAAAATCCCCTTCTTCTCGCGCACGGCATCGGTGAACGCGCCTTTCTCGTGCCCGAAAAGCTCGCTTTCCAGCGTGCCCTCGTTCAGCGCGCTGATGTTGAGCGGCACAAACGGCGCGTCCTTGCGCGGGCTGAAGCGATGGATGGCGCGTGCGACCACTTCCTTTCCCGTGCCGGTTTCCCCGGTGAGGAGCACGGTGCTTGAGGTCGGGGCGATCTGCGCGATGCTCACCACCGTCTGCTGAATTGCCGCAGAACGCCCGATCAGCCCCATCCGGCGGGCCAGTTCCTGACGATCATGCGGTCGCCGCAGAGACCGAGGCAATCCTTCCATCGCATCGTCTGAGGGTATTGGTTCCATATTCTCGACGTTTTCTCCGGCCTGACGCTCGGAATGCCCGCTCAGGACATATAATCCGCGCGCAGTTCCGGTTCTCGAAGGACCACAAGCTCTTTGCCCGACGTTGCGACATACCCCTGGTGCTCCAGCCGCTTCAACACGCGTGAGACGGTCTCCCGCGTCGTCCCAGCCATATTCGCAAGCTCCTGATGGGTCGGTCTGTTCCGAATCACGATGCCTCGCGGCGTGCGCACGCCCATCTCCTCACTGACCTGGAGGAGAGCCGAGGCGATGCGTCCGCTCACATCCATGAGGGCGAGGCTTTCAATCTTGCGGTCGGCCTTCCGCAGGCGCGAGGTGAGCGCCGCGAGCACCTTGACCGCCAGCTCCGGCACCCGTTCGAGCAGCCGCAGGAAGTCCTGCCGCCGCAAGGTGAGCAGTTCCGTGTCCTCGATGGCGATGACGGTGGCCGAACGAGGCTTCCCGTCGAGCAGGGACATTTCGCCGAAGAACTCCCCCGCGCCCAGGATCGCCAGGATCACCTCCCGCCCGTCTTCGCTGATGATGGACACTTTGACCTGTCCCCGGACGATGATGAAAAGCGTATCGCCCTCGTCCTCTGCCAGCACGATGAGGTTATCGCGGGGAAACGTCTTCGCGACAATCAGCGCGCTGAGTTGCGAGAGTTCGCCCTCGTGCAGACAGGAGAAAAACGGGACGCGACGCAACAGTTCTAGGATATCGGCCATGTGATCACCACTCTTTCTCGCGCCTACGGCGACCCAGAAGTGCGTCTTCCGGCGGATGCCGCCTCGTTGAGCACCATCAATTGCTGCGCCGCAGCGCGCCCCATGTCGCTGCCTTCGCCTTCAATCGTAATAATCTGCCGATACAGCGTGCGGGCATCCTCAATCTGCCCCATCTTCTCGTTCGCTCGTGCAGCCCGGAACCGCGCAGTTATCCCCCAGCGAGACTGCGACTGGCTGTGGTAGGCCAGCTTCAGCCACTCCACCACCGCCTGGCGGTACTGCGCGAGGTTGTAATAGACCTCGCCCAGCCCAAACCGGGCGTCCGGCTCCTCCGAAGTGCCCGAAACGTGGTCCAGCGCCTGCTGATACGCTGTGACGGCGTCCTGGAATTCGCCGAGTTGATTGAGGTCATTGGCGATCTTCACCCAGACCCTCGTCGCTTTCTCGTGATTCGGGTACTTCAGCAGGAACATGCGCATCGTCCTGATCGCCGAATCCAGACGCTGCATCTGCTCG
>Ga0172366_10002209_pt1 | contig 15251 bp, 13 predicted proteins | sample LakKivSesite69cm_FD_114533 | JGI IMG/M metagenome (GOLD analysis project Ga0172366, IMG submission 114533) | Sediment microbial communities from Lake Kivu, Rwanda - Sediment site 69cm | ecosystem: Environmental > Aquatic > Freshwater > Lake > Sediment | place: Rwanda: Western Province, Lake... | reverse complement strand
GGGCCGCCATTGTACCTGAAGCTGACACCCTCAACGCAGACGAGTTCCGGGGCTTCTCTTGTTCCCTTCGATGATCTCGCTTCCTTCTGCTCACTCACAGCCGAGTCCTTTTCTGATGGCCTTGAGGTTTTCTTCCATGATATCAAAAAATGTTCGGCCCGAGGAGAGCTCTTTTTTCGTCAGGCTAGAGCCGGGGTTAAGGAAGAGCAACTCGGCGCCGATTTCCCGGGCGAGAATCCTGGCCATTCTATCGTTCGTGTTGGCCTCGACAAACACGGCCGTGATGCCTTGCTCCTTGGCCCAGCGGATAGCGGACATCATCCGGCCTGGTGTAGGCTCGGCGTCGGGGCTTAGACCGTAGAGCGAGACTTGCTCAAGACGATATTTGCGGGCCAGGTAGCCGAAGGCGGCATGACCTCCGAGGAGAATGGTCCTTTGCCGGCAGGAGCGGAGGCCCTCTTCGTACTTCCGATGAAGCTCGACGAGTCGGGAGATGGTATGATCTGAGTTTGCCCGATAGAAGGCGGCATGGCTTGGATCGAGGCGGCTCAGGGCTTCGGCTATGCGGCTGACGACAACCTGGTCTAGTTCAAAATCCAGCCAGACATGGGGGTCGAGACTGCTCTTCTTTTTCCCTTCCTCTATTTCTTCTTTTTGGGGGTGATCGTGTTTGTCTTCGATGAGCGGCAGGAATCGAGCTGCAGCCAGGACTTCGGGCTGCGGCGGTGGTAGGCTGCGCAGGATGTCGCCCAGCCAGGGCTCAAGGCCTCCGCCGATGGAGATGAAGAGATGCGCCGAGTGGATGCGGATGATATCGCTCGCTCGCGGTTGCCAGGTGTGAACACCGGCTCCGGGCGGTAGGAGGAGTATCACCTCGCCTCTGTCGCCGACCACGGAGCGAGCGAACTCCTGGAGAGGAAAAATTGATGCCACGATGCGAATTTTTGCGGCGCTGGAAGAAAAGCCGAAAAAGAGGCAAGAGCAGGTGTTGGCGAACGAACTGGAAGTTGGGGAAGATGGTAGGATAAAGGCTGCGCCGACAACTAGTCCCAAAGTAAGCGCCACGCCAAGCCCGGATGCAAGGCCAGTGCTCAGCCGGCCGCTCCAAGAAATTTGTCTATCCAAGCTTCACCCGTCCCCTCTCCCCTCAGCGATTTTATCAGAAGGGAATTATGGTTGGTGTTCCTCGAACTCAAATTGCTAACAAGCGTTCGGAGGAGGCGCCGCCACCGATCAAGATGTCGTGGAACTCGGGACGCAAGAATCCGCGTTCTTCTGCTCTTGCCGTTACCTGACTTTTAAACTCCTCTGCCTTGGCCTTCGTGACGAGGGCAAGCGCTGACCCGCCGAACCCGGCTCCGACCAGTCGTGCCCCTAAACACGCCGGGAATTCTTTTCCCGTTTCGTAGACTAGGTTGAGCTCCGGGCAAGAGACCTCGTAATCGTCCCTGAGGCTTTCGTGGGATTGAAAGAGGAGCCGGCCCAAGAGCGTGAAATCATCCTTCCTCAGCGCCTCCGCCGAGGCTTTGACTCGCTGGTTTTCGCTGATGATATGTCTGGCCCGCCGGAAGTTAACATCGTCCATTACTGGGCTCGCTTCATCGAGAAGATCGAGCGTCGCTTCCTTATAGGTGCGGATACCTCTCTTGCCGAGGGCCTTGAGAGCTGCGGCAGACTCCTCGCGCCTCCTGTTGTACTCTGACGAGGCCAGTTCTCGTCTGACCCTCGTGTCGCAGACAAGAATTTCAAGCCCGGCCTTGTCGAGGTTGAGCGGGATGAGATCGAAGGCGAGAGTCTCGCAGTCCAGGAACAAAGCGCTGTTTTTTTGGCCAAAAACGGCGACGAACTGGTCCATCAGCCCGCATTTGACGCCGCTGAATTTGTGCTCGGCCTTCTGGGCAAGCCAGGCGAGCTTCTCCGGCTCCATGCTCAGCCCGAATAGCTCGGTTACGCCTTTGATGACGCTCACCTCGAGCGCCGCCGACGAACTCAGCCCTGCTTCAAGCGGCACGTCGCCCCAGACGAGGCCGTCGACGCCGCCCAGGGCCGCGCCCTCTTCCTTGAGCGCCCAGAAGATGCCCCTGATGTAATTAACCCATCTTTTACTCGGCGAAGGCTCCAGCTGCCCGAGCGAGAAGATGTCCATCTCACTGAAATTTTTTGCCCAAATATGGATCGTGTTGTCTGGCCGGCGCGAGGCCAGGAAGGAATTGCGGAGATGGATGGCAGCCGGTAGGACGTAGCCGTTATTGTAATCGGTGTGCTCGCCGATGATATTAATCCTTCCCGGAGCTGAGGCCAGGACTTCGACCGCTCGGCCGTAAAGCTTGAGGAAGAGCGTTTGTTCTGCTTCAACCATGTTTAAACTAAAAGCATTTTAGTATGAGATCACCCGCCAAAGCAAGCCTTGAATTGGAAGGAGGCGCAAGATAGCACCTCCATTTCTGTGATGTCGTCGATCTGGAATAGGGTCCTGTCGCGGCTCCCTCCCCGTCCGTCCTCGCCTCCGCTCCGGCAGGAGGAAAGGGGAAGAATGGCCAGGGCGCCGTGAGGCTCCGGGCGAGCGGGGAGCCCCTCCGCCGCGCCACCCTCGATGCGCTATCGCCCAAATCACAGAAACAGAAATGCTTACCGGGCGCAAAATTCTCTTGAATTGGCCCGTGAGTTATGGCATGATTCAGACTTTCCTATGATTGCCTGTAACTCCTCAAAAAAAGTCTCAACCTATCTTTCGTAATAATCAGGGAGGCATCTATGACAGCTCTATTCGATCAACTTAAACCCGCTCTTCTCTGGAAGCATTTTGCCGAGATCCTGAAACATCCCCACTGCTCGGGGAACGAGAAGCCTCTTGGCGACTACATCATTTCTGTTGCCGAAAGACTTAATCTCACTTGGAAGCGCGACAAGGTCGGAAACGTCGTCGTCAGGAAGCTGGCCACGCCCGACCATGAAAACGCTGTTGGAGTCATCCTGCAGAGTCATATGGACATGGTCTGCGAAAAGAACTCGGATGTTGAGCATGATTTCTCCAAAGACCCGATCAAGGCAGAGAGACGTGGCGATTGGATCCAAGCCGTTGGGACAACCCTCGGCTCTGACAATGGGATCGGCCTGGCTGCTGCCCTAGCCGCTCTCGAGGACAAGTCTCTTGTCCACGGCCCTTTCGAGTGCCTGTTTACGGTCGATGAGGAAACCGGCCTTACCGGAGCCAATAAGCTTCAGAAAGGCTTCCTTCAAGGAAAAAAACTGCTCAACTTGGACAGCGAAGAAGAAGGGACGTTTACCATCGGCTGCAGCGGAGGCGGAGACTCCGAAATCACGCTTCCCCTGGAACGGAAAAAGCGCACCCTTAAAGACGACTACCATCTCAAGCTCTACGGGTTCCGGGGCGGTCATTCGGGCCTGGACATCAACCAGGGCCGCGGAAACGCGATCCGCCTTCTCGCCCGGCTCCTTTACAATGCCCAGGAGAAGTTTGCCATCGAGCTCGTCGAGCTGGGAGGCGGCAACAAGCGAAACGCGATTCCGCGAGAAGCCTGGGCTGATTTGTCCGTCGACCGAGGCGTTGCCAAAAAGCTGCAGGCTTTCTTCAAAGGCCAGTTCGACGGCATCAAGAATGAGTACAAGGCTGTTGAGAAAGAAGCCAGCTATTCTTTCGCGAAAAGCGATGGCGCTTCTCCGAAAGCCGACCCACTAGCCGCGGCTTCCCAAAAGACGCTTCTCCGGCTCCTTATCAGCCTGCCCCACGGTGTCATCACCATGCATCCCGAGATCGCCGGACTGGTTGAAACCTCGACAAACCTGGCCATCATTCGCTGCGAGAAGAAGACAGCCCAGATCATCTGCAGCAGCCGGAGTTCAGTTGCTACAGCTCTAAGAGCTGTCAAGGACATTATCAGGGCGACAGCTGAGCTGGCCGGTGCCCGCGTCGCCCAGCCGGGTGGCTACCCGGGCTGGGCGCCAAACCTTCAATCTGAGCTGTTAGGAAAGCTCACCGAGGTCTACACCAAGGTCTTCGATAAGGCGCCTGTTGTCAAAGCCGTCCATGCCGGGCTCGAATGCGGCATCATCGGCGAGAAATTCCCGGGCATGGACATGATCTCCTTCGGGCCGACGATCGAGCATCCTCATTCGCCAGAGGAAAGAGTCCAAGTCGGGTCAGTGGAGAAATTCTGGAAGTTCCTGACCGTTTGCCTCCAGGAGCTTGCCTAAGGAGATCGAATCATGAAAAGACGAGAAGCGCTTCTGGCCCTGGGCTCGCTGGCCGCGCTCGGCACCGGCAGCGTCGCGTCTGCAACCGCCGGATCTCTTGCACCCGGGCTCCGCTCTCAACAAAAAGGAGACACAAAGATGAAACAGGAAGTCAAAACCGAAAGGGCGCCCAAGGCGATCGGCCCCTACTCTCAGGGAATTCTGGCCAACGGGTTTGTCTTCGCTTCAGGACAGATCCCGCTCGACCCGGCCACGGGCGAGCTCAACACCGGGACGATTGAGGAGCAGACAAGGCTCGTTCTCAAGAATCTTGGCGCTGTGCTCGAAGCCGCCGGAAGTTCCTATGACGATGCCGTCAAGTGCACGGTCTTCTTGCAGGACATGAACGACTTCAGCCGAATGAACCAGGTCTATGCCGAGTTCTTCAAGGCGCCCTTCCCGGCTCGAGCTGCTGTCCAGGTGGCCCGGCTGCCGCGCGACGTCAAGATCGAAATCGAAGCCATTGGTCTCCTCAAATAGAATGGCGTTATGGACAATCCGGCCTGACCGGGCTAAAATATGCTCTCATGCCGATATATGAGTTTGTCTGCAAGAAATGCTGCTGCCATTTCGAGGCGCTAGTGCGGATGGGTGCGGAAAAGGACGTCGTTTGTCCGGACTGCGGGAGCGCCGAGATCGAGAAGCTTTTTTCCTCGTTCGGGATCGGGGGCGGGAGCAGCCGTTTAACCGCGTCGTCAGCGTCGTCGTCCGGGTCGAGCTCATGCGCGTCGTGCGCCAGCAAGTCCTGCAGCACCTGCCGATAACCCCCGCCAAATTCAGGAGTAGAATTGCTGGAGACAGGAGATGATGTAATCCTGCTGGTCAGGAGTGAGCTCGGGGTACATGGGCAGCGCCAGCACTTCTTTAGCGGCTTTCTCGGACACCGGGAAATCTCCTCTCCTATAGCCCAAGTAGGCGAAGCATTTCTGGAGGTGGAGCGGCAGCGGGTAGAAGATCGATGTCCCCACGCCATTTTCTTTTAGGTAAGCATGGAGCGCGTCCCGCTTCTTTACCCTGACCACATACTGATGGTAGGTATGATAATTTGGAATACCGCTATTCTTATAGACAGCAACAGGTGGCTTCACCAGGCCGGCTTCGACGAGCCCGCTCTGGGCGAATTTCTGGACGTAGGCCTCGGCCCGCTCGCGCCGCTTCTCCTGCCAGGCATCTAAGTGCCCGAGCTTGACCCTCAGGATGGCCGCCTGGAGCGCGTCGAGCCGAAAATTGCCGCCCAGCAGCTTATAATAATATTTCCTGGTGCCACCATGTTGCCTGAGACATCGCAGTTTATCGGCAAGTTTTTGGCTCTCAGTCAAAACCATGCCGCCGTCACCGTAACCTCCCAGGTTTTTTGAAGGGTAAAAAGACAACGTGCCCAGCGTGCCCATGGTCCCCGCCTTCATGACACCGCGCCGCGATGGGTATTCCGACCCAATGGCCTGGGCAGCGTCCTCGACCACGGCCAGCCCGTATTCCCGCGCCACGGCCAGGATCGGATCCATGTCAGCGCAGTGGCCGTAGAGGTGGACGGGGATTATAGCCTTGATCTGTCTCCCCTTCCCTCTGCCTTTGCTTTTCGCCCTTCCCTGCCGCGCTTTCGTCTGCTTTTCGCTGACTTCCCTGAGTCGCTCCGGATCGAGGTTACAAGTCTTCTCGTCGATGTCGCAGAATACAGGCTCGGCTCCAACTCGGGCGATGGCTCCGGCCGTGGCGAAAAACGTAAACGGCGTCGTGATGACAGCATCCCCGGCGCCAACCCCCAAGGCCATGAGCGAGATAATCAACGCATCAGAACCCGACGACATGCCCACGGCAAACCGCACTCGACTGTAAGAGGCGATCTCGTCCTCCAAGGCCTTAACTTCGGCGCCGAGGATGAAGCTCTGCGAGGCCAGAACGCCGAGAACCTTCTGGTTGATTTCTTCTTTAATGGCCGCATACTGGGCTTTGAGGTCGAGGATGGGGATGTTCATCTTTATCTCTCCTATCCTCTCATTTCATTACTTTCTTGAGCTTATTTTTCTCGATCAGAAGTTGACCTTGGTAGGAGACGTAGCTGAGCAAGATCATGACTCTGTCCTTGTCGCTGAGCTCCTTTTTGAAAATTCCCCTCAGACCTTTCCAGGGTCCTTCGGCGATCTCAACTTCGTCCCCGACCTCGGGCTCTTGACCGTATTTTGCCAGTTCGATCAGGCCGTTGACCTCGCGCCTTTTGATTTCCTGAATCATAGCTTCCGGGATGGGGATTGGCCCTTCGCGGTTGCCGACGACTCTCTTCACCCCGCGAGTGAACCTGACGAGCTGGTACTGGTCGGGAAAATTAAAGAATAAAAAACCGTAGCCGGGGAAAAAGGGTTTGATCCGGTCCTCAGTCTTGTAGACAGGATTGTAGTAATTAAACCCGGCCTCCTCGAAAATCTTTTTCAGCTGGAATTCTTTCTTGGGTTTCGTGTTAATGACAAACCAGCTTTCCATTTCTGTGGCCACCGGTCAACTTGGAGGGGGAACCGCTTCGCGTTCCCCCTTCCAACGTTCGCTTTGCTCCCTGCCTCCCCTTCTCGGGCGGGGCATTAAACCCGCGCCCTGCGACCAAGGGGGCATACCCCCTTGGAATCCCCGACGATCGGCTCCTCGCGGCAAGCCGCGGGGAGCCGATCGTCAATCGAAAATTCTAAACGATTTATAGAAACCCGGACGCCTGTCCGGGAGGAAATGCCTCCGGGCGAACGAGGAGGCGATCCTGCTCAAATCGCAGTCGGCATAAAGGATGAAATCTCGGTCGCGGGGTGCCCGGGCGATGACTCGGCCGTCGGGGCCGACGACGTAAGATTCGCCGGCGAAATGGTCGACCTCCTCCCTGCCGACTCGGTTGACGAGAGCAGCGAAATAGCCGTTCTGGAAAGCCGCCACCCGGAGTTCAGCCTCGAAGATGCCCTCGGTCCACTCGCCCACTGCGCCGGCCTGGGGTACGACGACAATCTCGGCGTCGAGAAGGCCGAGTGAGCGCAGGTACTCGGGGAAATGGCGGTCGTAGCAGATCGCTACGCCGACCCGACCGGCTCGCGTCTCGTAGATGCGCGGCCCTTCTGGCGAGGGCGAGTAGTAGCCTTTCTCGTGAAACCCGGGGCCCTCCATGATATGAGCCATCCGGGTGATACCGAGAAGGCGGCCATCGGCGTCAATAACTGGCGAGGAATCGTATGTTTTGCCGTCAGCTGGGCAGCGCTCGAAGAGGTTGAGGATAGCCACAACCCCGCACTCTCGGCAGAGCTCAAAGAATGTCTCGGTCGTCAGGCCCGGGATGGGTTCGGCCGCCCCAAGCGCTTCCGGCGTTGCCGGCACCTGCGGCAGGAATCGCAGAAACGCCAGCTCAGCGAAAGCGACCAGATCCACTCCCTGCTGGGCGGCCTCGCGGAATGCCGCAATCCCTCGAGCCAAGTTCTCGTTGCGGTCTGTGGTGGAGTGCTGCTGAACGAGGGCAATCTTCATTTTTTCTCCACCATTGCGGTCTCGATATCCTTCCCGGTCTTGGGGATGGGCTTTCCCAGGACGCGGCAGCCGTCGGTGGTGACAAGCACGTCGTCCTCGATGCGGATGCCGCCGAAGTTGCGGTAGGCCTCGATCCGGGCGTAATTGATGAAGCTCTTGAATTTATTCTCAGCCTTCCACTTATCGATGAGCGCCGGGATAAAATAGATGCCCGGCTCGACCGTCAGGACGAACCCCGGCTTGAGCTCGCGGGCCAGCCGCAGGTAGGCCAGTCCGAACTGTTTGCTCCGCTCGACAGTTTTGTCGTAACCGACGTAATTCTCCCCCAAGTCTTCCATATCGTGGACGTCGAGGCCAAGCATGTGGCCGAGCCCATGGGGAAAAAAGAGGGCCTGGGCGCCCTCGGTTACAGCTTCGTCGATGTCGCCCTTCATCAAGCCGAGTTCCTTGAGTCCTGAGGCCATGGTGCGGGCAACGGCGAGGTGGATGTCCTTGTACTTCACCCCTGGCCTGATTGTCTCGATGGCCTTGAGCTGACCGCGCAGGACGACCTCGTAGACGGCGCGCTGCTTTGGAGTGAACTCGCCGCCCACCGGAACCGTTCGAGTGATATCCGAGGCATAACCGAGCGGCGAGGAAGCGCCCGCGTCGATGACGAGCAGCCGGCCTTTTTCGAGCCTGTTGCCGTGGTAGTGGTTGTGGAGGATCTGGCCGTTCATGGTCAGGATGATGGGGAAGGCCGTCTCGTAGCCGTGGGCCAGAGCAATCCCTTCAATGGCGCCGACGATCTCGCGCTCGTAGAGGCCGGGTTGGGCCATCCGCAGGGCAGCTAGGTACATCTTGCGGCTCACCTCGAGTGCTTTCTCGATCTCGGCGATCTCCTGGGCACTTTTAATTGAGCGTTGGCTGACCACGACTTTGATGAGCTCGACTGAGGCAGCCTTCTTGAGCTTGGCAGCGGGTTTTTTGAGAAGCGCGGATAGCCTGATCGCAGCCTCCGCACGGTAGGGCGGAAGATAATGAATCGTCCTTCCCTGCTTCCGAGCCCTGGCGATCGTCTCCGCCAGGCGGGCGAGAGAGGCGGTGCGGCGGATGCCGACAGCCTGGGCCCGTTCCTTGAGGCTCGGCAGGTAGCCCATCCAAATGACATCCTCGAGGCTGACGTCGTCGCCGAAAACCGTATCCCTGCCGGCGTCGATATCGATGACGGCGGCAAGAGAGGGTGTGTTGAGGCCTAAAAAGTAGAGAAAAGAGCTGTCCTGCCGGAAGGGGTAGGTGTTGGCAGGATAATTCATCGGGCTTTCTTCGTTGCCCAGAAAAAGAATGAGCCCGGATTTGACCTGCTGACGCAGGAGCTTTCGCCTCTTGATGTATGTGCTTACATCAAACATATGAACTCCTTAATGAAAAATTGCGGTTTCTATTTCCGTATATCAAATTATGGGATTGAATTCAAGAAATTGGAGAGCCCGATCGCGAACTAAAATGTGCTGTGTTCGGTGCGGCGGATGATCTCGTCCTGAAGCTCGGGGCAGAGGTCGACGAAATAGTCGCTGTAGCCGGCCACCCGGACGATGAGGTCCCGGTACTTTTCCGGATGCCTCTGGGCTTCGCGCAGCGTCTCGGCTGTGACGACGTTGAACTGGACGTGGTGGCCGTCAAGCTTGAAGTAGGACCTGACGAGGTGAGCCAGCTTGGCGATCCCCTCGTCGGTCGAGAGAAGCTGCGGCGTGAACTTCTGGTTGAGGAGTGTGCCGCCGGTACGAAGATGGTCCATCTTCGCCACGGACTTGATGACAGAAGTAGGGCCGCGCCTGTCAGCGCCTTGGACTGGTGAGACGCCTTCGGAAAGCGGCTCGCAGGCCCGGCGGCCATCGGGAGTGGCGCCGGTGACGCGGCCGAAGTAGATATGAACAGTTGTCGGCAGCATGTTGACCCGGTAGGTGCCACCCTTGGTGTTGGGCCGGCCGTTGACCGTGTCGTAGTAGGCGTTGAAAATCGAAACCATGATGCTGTCGGCATAATCATCGTCGTTGCCGTATTTCGGCGTCCTGTTGAGGAGCCGCTGGCGGAGGGGTTCACGACCCTCGAAGTCCGAATGGAGGGTTGAAATAAGCTCCTCGAGGGTGAGATTTTTCTGGTCGAAGACGTTGTGCTTGATCGAGGTGAGCGAGTCGGTGACCGTGCCAAGGCCGACACCCTGGATGTAGGAGGTGTTGTAACGAGCACCGCCGTCGTGGTAGTCCTTGCCCCTGGCGATGCAGTCGTCGATGAGGAGCGAGAGAAAAGGCGCGGGCAGGTACTCGGCGTAAATTCGTTCGATAATGTTGTTGCCCCTAATCTTGATGTCGGCGAAATGCTGGATTTGCCTGCGGAAGGCCTCGAAGAGTTCCTCGTAGGTTGAAAACGAGCCGAAGTTGCCAGTCTCGAGGCCAATCTTTTTGCCAGTCCGCGGGTCAAGGCGGTTGTTCAGGGCGATTTCAAGAACCTTGGGCAGGTTGAAATAGCCTGTCAGGTTGTAGTTTTCCTTGCCGAAGATCCCGGCCTCGACACAGCCGCTGGCGCCGCCTGAACGAGCATCCTCGAGAGACTTTCCCTGCTGGAGCATCTCCTGGATGATGGCGTCGGTGTTGAAGATCGAGGGCTGGCCGAACCCGGTTCGAACGATGCGCAGAGCACGGTGGAGGAAGCTGTCGGGCGTCTTTTTGCTGATCTGGACCATCGAGCTCGGCTGGACCAGGCGCATCTCCTCGACAACGTCGAGGATGAGGTAAGAAAGCTCATTAACGCCGTTGGAGCCGTCTTTCTTGACACCGCCCAGGTTGATCAGGCAAAAATCTGTGTAGGTGCCGCTTTCTTCGGCCGTGACGCCGACTTTGGGCGGGGCAGGCTGGTTATTGAACTTAATCCAGAAAGCCTGGAGGAGCTCGCGGGCACGCTCTTCTGTGAGAGAGCCGTCCTCGAGACCCTTCCTATAAAAACAATGGAGATGCTGGTCGAGACGGCCAGGGTTGAAGGAATCCCAGGTGTTAAGCTCAATGATGACGCCGAGGTGGACGAACCAGTAGTACTGGAGTGCCTCCCAGAAATCCCGGGGGGCGTGCCGCGGGACACGGGAACAGATCGCGGCGATGCGTTCGAGCTCGGCGCGGCGCTTTGGGTCGGGGTCGACGGAGGCAAGCTGGCGAGCCAGGGTGGAATGGCGCTCGGCGTAGTGGATGAGGGCCTCGGCGGCCACAGCCATAGCCTTGAGCTCTTCTCTTTTCTTGAAGGCCTCGGGGTCGTTGAAAAAGTCGAGGCGGACCAAGCTTGAGCGGATATCGGCCAGGAAATCCTCGAACCCCCGACTGTAGATTTTGTCGTCCAGGACGGTGTGGCCGGGCGCGCGCTGCTCCATGAACTCGGTGAAGATGCCGGCTTCATAGGCATCCTTCCAGGCGTCGTCCATGGAGGCAAAGATTATTTCGCGGATGGTCCGGCCCCGCCAGAAGGGGATAATCTCGTCGGCGTAGATTTGGCGCGTTTCTGGGGCAACGCGGAAGGAGGTTTTCGGCCGGCTATCGAGGATATCGAGGTCCTGGAGACTGTGGATCGTGATCTCAGGGTAAGTCGGCGTCTGCTTGGGGCCGGGGCCGCGCTCGCCGACGATGAGCTCGCCCTCCAGGATGCGGATAGATTTGTGCTCGAGGAGGTATTTGAAGGCCAGGGCCCGCTTCATAGGAGCCGAGATTGTGGAGTGGTCATTGCGGCGATAGAATTCTGTGATCAGGATGGCGCGTTCGGATGAAATTGTTGGCCCGGCCTGGAGGCTCTGCTCACGGAGCTGGCGAATTCTTTCGTTCATGGCTGCACTCCTTCTATTTCTACTCGCCGATGGCCACGCTGAAGCCGGAAGAAGCGAGGTCATTTTTTATTTTTTGGAGCCGCTGCGGAGCGGGGGCCGAGAATTCAAAATCAACGGGGGAATGAGAAAGAACCCTGCCGAGCCCTCCGAGCTTATCGCGACCGAGCCTGTGGTAGGGAAGAAGGCTGATCCGAGTGACGCCAGGAGGACGAAGAGAGCGGAGGAATTCGGCGGTGCGGCAGATGTTGTTGTCATCGTCGTTGACGCCGGAGATGAGGGGGATGCGGACGACGATATTCTGGTGATTGGCGGTCAGGCGCTCGAGGTTTTCGAGGATGAGAGAATTGGACTGGCCGGTGTATTTTTTGTGCTTGGCGTTGTCCATTAGCTTGAGGTCAAAGAGGAAAAGGTCGACTGCCTTTTCGACCCAGGCGAAAGCTTTGGGTGGGACAAAACCGCAGGTGTCGACGGCAGTGTGGATTCCGCGGGATCGGCAGAGGCTGAGCAGGGCGGTCAGGAAGTCGAGCTGGCTGAGCGGCTCGCCGCCGGAGAAGGTCACGCCACCGCCGGACTGATCGTAGAAGATCTGCTCCTTCTCGATTTCGGCCAGGAGTGCGGGCGGATCAAGACGGCGGCCGGCGACCTCGAGGGATTGGGTGGGGCAGACAGCAGAACAGGCCGTGCAAGTCGCGGTGCAGCAGGACCGGTCCAAGACGGGAAGACCATTAATCTTGTGCAGGGCAGCCGTGGGACAAGCGGCGATGCAATCGGTGCAGTCTTCGAGGCACCGCTGCGGCCTGAGGATGAGCTCGGGCAGGAAGGACTGGCCTTCAGGGTTGTGGCACCAGGCGCAGCGGAGCGGGCAGCCCTTGAAAAAGATAGTCGTGCGAATGCCCGGGCCGTCGTTGATCGAGTAGCGCTTGATGTCGAAGATGAGGCCGTGGGTGCTAATCATGGCGTTCTGTAATAGCATTTGATGTATTGAAGCTGGACCTCGAAGGACCAGTGGACATCGCGGATGTAGGCGGCTGCCTCCCGGGCTTTCCCCAGTTTGAGAAGGTTGAGTAGGTGGCGGTGCTCTGCGATCGAGGCTTCTTCCCACCCCTTGACGAACCCTTTCAGGCGGGGGAAATCGTAGAGGCGCTTTTTGAGGGTGTGAACAATCCTGACTAGGTTATCGTTGCCGCAGAGATTGAGGTAGGCATCGTGGAAGGCAAGGTTTTTCTCGTAGTAAAGGTCAAAGTCGGAAGCGGCGATGGCTGCCGCCATGGCCTCGATCAGGCCTTGCATCGAGGCGAGGGCAGAGCTAGTGATTTTGGGGGCTGCTTGGAGAACCGCTGTGCTTTCAAGAGCGCCGATAATCTCGTAGTACTTTTTGATGTCTTCGAGCGAGAGAGTGTTGACGATGATGCCGCGACGCGGGTAGATGGTAACAAAACCTTCCGTGGCAAGCTGAAAGAGAGCGTCTCGCAGCGGAGTGCGGCTGACACCGAGACGCCCACTCGTCTCGTCGAGGTTGATGGAGGAGCCAGGAGAGAGTTCACCTCGCCGCAGTTGATCGCGCAAAAAATCGTAGACCTGTTCTTTGAGTGATTTAAAGTTGAGGAGCGGCTCGGAGTTGGCTGGTCGAGGGGATGCCGGAGACTCGGGGAGTTCGGAAGATCCGGGCTTTAAATCAAATGCTTTGGGCGGAATAGGTCTGGCGGAAGCATTTAACTTTGAAGTCATTGCCTATTACTCGTTACTGATATGTAATATATTAGATATTACCTCCTCTGTCAAGAGAAATTTTAGTGGTTGTAAGCGAGCTAACCAATTGATAAAATTTGTTCAGAATGGCGATCGACTGGAAAGCACCGCCTAGCTGGCTCGTCGTCAGGGCGATCGACGCCCATGCAGCCGGAGAGCCGCTGCGCGTCATCACGGAAGGCCTCTCCCCTATTCCCGGCAGGACAATCCTCGAGAAGCGTCGCTATGCCCGCGAGCATCGCGACGAGCTGCGCACAGCGCTCATGTGGGAGCCGCGGGGCCACGCCGATATGTACGGGTGCATCCTGACCGAGCCTGTTTCCCCGGATAGTCACTTCGGAGTCCTGTTCCTCCATAACGAGGGGTTCAGCACGATGTGCGGACATGGCATCATAGCCTTGGCGACGGTCGCGCTCGAAACGGGCCTGGTCAAGGACGATAGTGAAAAACCAGTCCTCAGGATTGACACGCCGGCCGGCCAGGTCAGGGCATCCGCCGAAATTTCCGGCAGCAAGGTTAAATCGGTCTCATTCCTTAACGTCCCGTCCTTTGTTTATGCCCTTGAGAGAGAGGTCAATGTGGCCGGGATTGGAAGAGTGCGGTATGATGTCGCCTTCGGGGGCGCCTTCTATGCATTCTTCCGAGCAGAGGACCTCGGTGTCCGCCTTGTGCCCGAGGAGTTTCGTCGCCTGATAGACGTTGGTATGCTGGTCAAGAGAGCAGTTATGGCAGAGATCCCCATCCGACATCCGTTCGAAGATGATCTGGGTTTTCTTTACGGAACCATTATTGTGGGGGACGCCGAGGACCCTGCCCATCATAGCCGGAATGTCTGCATTTTCGCCGACGGCGAGGTTGACCGGAGCCCGACCGGAACAGGGCTGAGCGCCCGAGCTGCCCTTCACTATGCCAAGGGAGAAATGCGGGTTGGAGATCCCTTTATAACAGAGAGTATTTTGGGGACATGCTTCAGATGCCGAGTTGTTGAGACAACGCGATTCGGACCCTATGAGGCGGTCATTCCTGAAGTAACCGGAAGCGCTCATATCACGGGCAGGAACGAGCTCTTGATCGACTCCGATGATCCTCTCTGCTATGGTTTTCTCCTGCGATAGCTGCCTTCTTCCATCGGCCGAGGAAAGATAGATGAGAAAAATTTCCCAAATTGAATTATTAAATGGGAAATTCCTTTGATTCGGAAATTGGACGGACCGATTATGGGGCCTAGTTATAGGCCTTGTGGAGGGCGCTCTGGATAGTCGATTGGAGCTCGGCCTCCTCGAAAGGTTTGGTGATAAACCCGAAGCGGGCGCTGCCGTTGGCTCTCTTCAGCGTGTCCTCATCGCCGAAAGCGGTAATGTAGATCACGGGAACTTTATAATCATAGAAAATATGCGTGGCAGCCTCAATGCCGTCCAGGTTTCCCTTTAGTTTGATATCCATGAGGACGAGGTGGGGTTTGTGCTCAGCCACTTTCTGGATCGACTCTTCGCCCGAGTAGACGACCTCTGAGTCACAGAACCCGATTTTCCGCAGAATAAGCTGGATATCCATGGCGATAATGGCTTCATCTTCGACGACCAGAATCTTGACCGGGTTTGCCGCAGGCTTGGAACCATTCATATCCTTTTTCTCCTCTTTTATAGTCGTCGATAACATAATTGTATCTCCGTTTATTTAGTCGCTAAGCCTATAATAAGATTGAAAAAGAGAGCAAAGATTTTTCCTTGTCAAAGCTATATAATCTGTGGGGCCAGCAAGCCGGCTTTTATCCGCAAGCGGCATCCGGCGAGACAGAGCAAACGCCTACGTTTGCAACTCTGCCCTTTGACCATGGATTTAGTCGCAACAAGCCGAAGTTTTCCGGAAATGTTTCCTTGAATAGCTGCGAAAGGGGGGATGGTAGCGGGGG
>Ga0172366_10002208_pt1 | contig 15255 bp, 9 predicted proteins | sample LakKivSesite69cm_FD_114533 | JGI IMG/M metagenome (GOLD analysis project Ga0172366, IMG submission 114533) | Sediment microbial communities from Lake Kivu, Rwanda - Sediment site 69cm | ecosystem: Environmental > Aquatic > Freshwater > Lake > Sediment | place: Rwanda: Western Province, Lake Kivu... | reverse complement strand
GTTCTGATATTCGCGTTAACATAGGGGGGATTGCCGAGCACGATGTCGAAACCAGGATTTGCTGCCAGTCTTGAGTCACTATTCATGAAAGCCATCAAGAAATTGATGATCCACATCGTGGGGACGGTCTCCCCGAGGATCGACAGGTCGACCCCCTTGCTCTTGAAGTATTCCTCTAATGCTGGCTGGAAGTTCCGCTTGATCTTGTTTTCCAGCTCGATGATCTTGTCGACATCGTCATGTTTTGTTAAGGGATCATCGATATACTCGTTCAACAGTTTTAAAATCGTGTCGATGTCGTGTCCATTCTTGGTCACGAGGTCATCATTTATCGTGCCTTGGAAAAGGAAGAGAGAATCCCCGTTGCGCAAATTCAAGTTGAGGTTTGGAAGCACGTGACCCCCTTTTGCCAGCTCGAAGTGATATTCGTGTGGTACCTGCTTGATCGCCTCGAGCCACAAGTTGACCTTCGCGATCGAGATTGCTTTCATGTCGATATCTTGGCCAAAAAGATGCCTGAGCACGATTCTAGAAACAAGCAGCTTGTCATTTCCAAACCCGAGCTTTTTCTCGATTTCGGAAATCCACAAAGAAGCACTGGACCTGATGAACTCGTCCTTGATTTTCGATGCTTTTTTAACTTTCAAGAAATCCTTGAGGATTTTATATTGTTCCCAGATTACTTTGAAGGATTTGATCAAAAAAGATCCTGAACCACAAGCGGGATCCAGGATCTTTATCGATTGTATCTCGTCCAATACCTTTTCTGCTTCTTTATATTTCGCCTCATTGAAAAGATCTTGAAATGATGCTATTTTCTTGCCAAATAACGTTCCTACAGTCGAGTCAACCATGTATTTCGTTATATGATTTCGCGTGTAATAGACGCCACTACGCGTCCTCAAGTCCTCTGCGAGGATGTTTTCGTATGCTTTACCGAAGACGTCCTCGCTGATTAACCGGTAATTATAGCTGGTAATTCCGCGATACCTGGTACCGTGCTGCCAACTTTCCAAACCAAGGACCAATCGGATGTTCTTGTAAAACAATTCAATGTTGGCGGGGCTTTTTTCGACGAAATCGAACAACTGCGTTTTAAACAAGTCAATTTCGTAGTGCTTATAAAACCACAGATTTACTTCGTTAAGAAAGGCATCGATAACCTTTTCTTTCCCGATCGCAAGCCATTTTGTTTCATTCTCGATCCACTCGTTTTTTATCCAGTTTGGCTTGATTGCGAAGTGATCATCTAACGTCATGACGAAAACGAATTTGTTTATAAAACCGGCGACCAATTCCTCTATCTTATCCTTGTCCGGTTGGGTATATTGCACCTCGGATAGTTTCGCTATCCAATCCTTCAAGCTACAGAAGAACATCTCGTCAAGCTTTCCCCGTCCAGCAATGAACTCCAATTTTTCGATATAATCCGCTAGGCATTTGCCGGACGTCAATTGGATGACGAGATCATCGAAGAATATTGGTTCCGTGTTTATGGGAGTCCTGTTTCGTTTGCTGAAAAAATACCATTCCTTGATATTGGTTATTGCCACGTATTCCTTTCTCAGGAGCGATTTTTCGATCTGTCCAGCATACTTTTCCAACAATAAGGGACTTAATTTTATCTTTTTGCCCGAACCTTCAGTATCTTTTCGTGCATAAAAAAAATGTTTGATTTCGATGCGGGTAGGAATGCCTTTTTCCTCGAATTCGCAGTCGATAGAACCTTCAGTCGTCGACATTTCTGGGCTATTATGCCCGAACAAAATCTTGCTCAAGCCCGCGGTGCCTGCAAAGAAACTATTCATCAACGCAATCTCGGGACTTGAGCCCCCCCGTAGATCTTGCAGATAATCGGGTACCTCCTTGGTTTCCAGTTCAAGATCTTCTATATTGCCTTCGATTTCATCCATCTTTGCTATTAAGTTTATGTCATGGATTAAATTATCAATATCAAATGTGGAGGCTTTACTTGGCTCTTCGGGTCCTTCACTCATTATCGAATATAACTGCACCAAACTCAAATTAAAAATTGTTCCTTTGTGATGGCTTGGAAGCCAGGTTATAGCACGCGGGCACGAGCGACTGCACTGCCGGTTTGTAGGTGAAGTGGACGATCAAAGCGGGTGTTGCATATCATGTCTAAACTTGCAAAGATAAGATTACAGATCAGCTTCTTTACTCATCGAAAGAGAGAATATACAGACGGCACTCCGCGACTCCTCTTGGGGTTCATCCCCCGCCAAAAAATGGCTTCGGATGTCGTCCACGAGTCATCCTGGAAGGGTGAATCGAACCCGAGGATCCTCCAGGACGTTGCCCTCAAGTTCGTGCATGATAGCCACGAACAACAATTTCATATGATGAGAACGCCATGAATTCACGCGAACGCGTCGTGAAGGCCATCGAGTTCGACAAGCCCGACCGCGTGCCCTATTACGGGCTCACGTTGGCCTCGGACGTATTGCCCATGACGATCATCACGCCGAGGAGCTGGCAGCCCGCGCCCCCGTACATGCCCTACGTCGACCGGCTCGAGTTGCAGTTCGGGACGTGGCGATCGAAGCGGAAGCTGCCGCGGGGCTGGATCAAGACGAAACACGTCGCCATCGACGAGTGGGGCGTCGTTTGGGAGCGGAACGGCTCCATCACGAGCCTCGGGCAGGTGCTGGACTCGCCGATCAAGACCTGGGATGACCTGGAGCGGTACCAGTTCCCGGATCCCCACGAGCCTTCCCGGTACTGGCTCTACTTCCTCGCCAAGATGCTAGGGCGCAAGCGATACAGGCTCGCGTCGATCGGGAACTTCTTTTTCGAGCGTTTTCATTTCCTGCTCGGCTGGGAGCGATCGATGCGAGCGATCGTCAAGTCCCCTAAGCAGGCCTCAGACTTGCTCGACCGGCTGGCCGAGTATTACATCGCAGTTGCGGACGAGTGGATCAAGCGGGGCGTGGATGCCATCATGACGACGGAGGACCTCGGCGGGCAGAACGAGCCGCTCATCAGTCCCGCCGCTTACCAGCGGCTGTTCGTGCCGCGGCTCAAGAGGGTCATCGACTACTGCCACGACCACAACGTCCATTTTCTCATGCACTCTTGCGGGAACATCCGGGAGCTGATGCCGCTGATCGTCGGCGCGGGCCTGGATGCCTTCCAGTTCGACGGGCCCGACCAGACGGGCATCGAGTACTGCAGCGAGCATTTCGGCGGGAAGGTCGCGTTCATGAACGTCGTCGACATCCAGAACGTGATGCCCGCCATCAGGGGGACACCCGGGCGCATCATGGATTATGTCAAGAAGATGATCTATTACCTCGGCCGCTTCGACGGCGGCCTCGTCGGGACGGAATACATCTCCCGTGGAGTGCTCAAGCCCGTGAAAAACGGGTTCAAGATCATGCACGATGCTTACAAGCAGTTCGGGAACTATCCGCTCGATCTCGAGCGTCTCGGCAAGGATATCCCTCATTCACCAGCGAACGCGTGAGCGCCGTTGTTGCCAGAAGCGAATCCCTACCGATACGAGTACATGCGCCTCGCCCGGATACGCGAGGTGCTGGCCACCTGCCCGCTGGCCATCCAGCCGACCGGGCTCATGGAATGGCACGGCGAGCACAATCCTATCGGCATGGACGGGCTCAACGCGACCTACATCTGCGAACGAGCGATCGCCAAGCTCGGTGCCGGTGTGCTCATGCCAACTTGCTGGATCGGCACGTACGGCTACGCGACCTATCCTGGTTCCATCGTGTACGAGCAAGACACGGCCGAGGCGGTTCTCCTCCAGACCTACCGTGAACTCGTGAAAATCGGGTTTCGCGTCGTGCTCGTCTTGATGGGCCACTGGGGCACTTGCCAGCAAGATGCCTTGCGCCATGCCCGGGACGCCGCTGCTAGGGAGGCGAAGGAAAGCGGCTTGGACGTGCGATTGCTCGGTCATCGATGGTGCGATTTCGTGACTGGCATGGAATATCTCTCGAACGGGTACGGTGGCCACGGCCAGGCGGGTGAAACATCGGTCGCGTGGCGCGTTGGTGAAGCCATCGGCATCCCGATGGTCGACATCGCTGGTTTCCGGCCAGGTAAAGAGACCATCCCCCTCTATCCGGTCGGAAACCGGAGAATGCCGCGAGAAAAGGGGCCGATATGGACGTGGAAAGAGGACATTGCCGATCCCTCGAAATGTGGTCCTGACGTGGGCGAGAAGTTGCTTGCCGCGGTTGTCGACAACATCATAGGGGAAATCAAAGAAAATCTCCGCGAGATCGGAATCTCCTCTTCATGAACATTGATATGGGATGAGAACGCCCTTCTTGAAGCCCTCAACACATCGCCGCGTTCGATCTCGATGACACGAGCGTAAGCTACCTTCAATTCGTTCTCAGCACCATTGAACTATGCCATGTTCCGCGTTCTCCATGTCATCGAGCAAAGGTTTCAAAGAATTTCCTCGATGGGATGACAGAAACAACTCAAGAGGGTGTCGAAACGATTACCAGGCGCTCGTCTCGTGATGGACAGTCCAAGGCTGCGAAAACCTCCCCTATAGACGGTTATTCTTCCATCGGGTTCCACAGGTTACTCGGAGGGTTTTACAACAACGTCATCTACACGTTGATCGGGGCCATCATGTTCGTTGCCATCATCCCGATCATTCTCCCTATCTACATGCCGTATCCCGAGATAGAGGGTTATGCGAACCTCGTGTATGGATTGTTGGGGTTTGCTTTCGGGCTGTTCGATTTCGGGAGCACGCACGGCGCGGAAATAAACAGCAACACGAAGCTGAACGATGGATTGCTGCGCTTCGTCGGTGAACACGCAATAAAAGATCCCGGTTATGCGTCGAGATATCTCCAGCTCTTCAACTGGTTCCAGATGATCACGGGTGCCATCCAGATAACGCTGCTCAGCTGCGTGGTCTTCTGGTGGCTCCCGTTCACGAACCTCGTGCACATGTCGTGGTTCATGCTAGCATACTTGCTGATTCAATTCCCCGGCTGCACCCAGCTCTTCGACTCCGTGTTCAAGGGATTCCAGCGGATCGGCGCGCTGAATTCGTACACGTTTTTCAAGGATTCCGTGCTCAAGCCCGTCATCCAAGTCTGCGCCGTGTTGATCGGCCGCTGGGCTGGATCCCAGATACCCGCCCTCGGCGAGCTCATGGGGGCGACGATCGCGTGGATCGCCTCGCTCTGGGTCGTCGAAGTCGCCGGTTTCGTGTACGGTGCGCGCGTGTTCCGAGCGCGGCTCGGGAGAGCAATCGATGTCTCCCTGGTGGATCTCTTCCGGCCAAGCTTTGATCGCAAGATCGCGAAAGAATTGTTCTCGTTTTCCGGGAAGTTGTGGATCCAGCAATTGGCCGGGCAATTCGTGGAGATGCTTACCAACCTCTTGGTCATCGCACTCGTGTCCTCGTATAGCATCTGGATCGGCTTGATCACGTTCGCGGGCATGTTCACGAACCTCACGGCCATGCAAGGCCAGATGATACGAAATGCCACGGCCCCGTTCTCCGAATCGTTCTTGAACGGGAAAAAGTCGCTGTTCCGTTATTACGTGTCCTCGCTCGTTAAGTATTTCGGCTTCGTCTCCACGTACATGATCGTCCCGAGCGTTTTCCTCTTTCCCGTGCTGTTGAAGGCGTTCGTCGGCCTCGTCCCAGCCCTTTCGCCCTATGCGCCTTTGGAGGGGATGATCAGCGTGATCATCATCACCCAGACCATCTACGGGCCCATGATATCGCTGTCGGGAAGGCTGTTTCCAGCCTGTGACAAGCCCGCAACGGGCGTGGTCCTGAGCCTCCTGACGAATCCATCATTCCTCGTCTTCCTTTACTTATTCACGTCGCTCGGGTTGACGTGGGAGGCCATCGTTTGGTCGAGGTTCCTTGCATCGATCGCGGAGGTGGCGTTGAAGCTCATCTATTTCCACAAACGGATACTCAAGTTGCCGTTCGGGAAGCGGGGCGTGTTGTGGCAGGGCGCTTTAGCACCGCTGATCGTGGCCGGCATCACGGTCCCTCTATTATACATCTTGTACTCGGTCATGCAATCGCTGGCCAGCGCCGGCATGGTCGCGATTGCACTATTAACTGCTTTCACGATCCTCTTCTCGATGTTCATCTATCCCATCTTCATCTTCGCACCACTCTATGCTTTTTTCGGTGGCTTCGACGACAACACCATGCGTGAGTTCGACGAGTCCATCCGCCTGGCCGGGCCTAGTAAATTCATGATGCGTGGCATGTCCCGGATGATACATGCCGCGATCAAGCGCTCGCCGATGCATGGCCGATTTCCACTACCCTTCTACCACGATACAGAAAATGAGAAGAAACAGCTCGGGTCGAGCAAGGACGGGTGAAGGTGCCGCGGATGTTTCACCACGACCGAGCAAGAGCCCGGTTTTTAACGGATGGCACTTGACCATGGGAAATTTCATGCTCGACTATCCTGGCCCCGGATGGCAATTGCACCTTGAAGCCGAAGCCGAGACCGGCGGGATCACCAGGTTGGGCTGGGACACGGAATGCACCGGCCGGCACGCGGTCAACCTGCTTAACGATCCGACGGACCTCGCGTTTACCAGCAAAGGTGAAGAGATCCGAGCCGTGATTGGCGATGCGATCGCGCGGGGGAATTTACTCGAATATACAATCACCGCGAAGGGCTGCAAGAACGTGTACTGGCAATTGGCGATGCAATCGGGCACGCTTCGAATGCAATTTTCTTGCAACGAGGGCTTGACCCCGGACGTGTCGGAAATCTTGCTGTACGTGCCGTTCAATCCCAGAACAGCCGTCATGTCAATCATCGCTAACACGTGGGATGATGCGGGCTGGTTCAGCCCTCCTTTCATATTGAGCGCGCCCGACCTGGGCCAGGTGCTCGCCACGGGACGCTCGAGATCCCCAATAAAGTGCAACCTGGAAGGGAACCGGCGGTTGGGATGCATCGATCTCCTTGTGCACGTCCCCATCCCCGAACCGGACGCGCCGGTCATCTTGGATCTCGCCCCGATAGTGCTCGCGCGACCTGCAGGCTTTACGGACGAGCTTGCGTGGAAAGCCGCTCGGCGGGGGTGGTTTAACTTGTTACAATTCAGTTGCGGCGCGTCGGGCGGCACTGCACGAGTCAAGGGCGTGTGGGCCAACAACACCCTCAGCGATCCCGTGAGCAGCCTCCTCTACATGCTCGGGGACGCGACCCTGCTCATCCCAGACTTGTGCCCCGGGGTCTCCATGCGTCCCCTCCTCCGACGCGCGATCGATTATTGGATCGACTGCAAGACCGATGCCGACGGGCTCGTCGCGTACACTGCGGGGGGAAGGAACCAGAACGTGATGGACAGCAACCCTGCCGTCCTGATCGCGGCATGGTGTTACATCGAGGCGAGTAATGATATGGAGTGGCTCACAGCCCGGATCGGGCAGCTTGAACGCATCGCGCGTTACATGGAGGACCGGGACGTTGACGGGGATGGCATCATCGAGTCCAAGCAAAGCGGCAACTATGGCTCCCAGCCTATCCGTGACCCGGACTGCGCGTGGGACTGTTATATCAGCGGCTATAAAAACGCATACGTGAATGCCCTCGCGTACCGTGCATGGAACTGCATGGCCGCCCTCGAGCAGCGCCTCGATCGGCTCGACCAGGCGAGGCATTATCGAAGCTGGGCGGAGCGGTTGAAGTCGAGTTATGTGCCCGCGTTCTATAACCCCGATACTGGATGGCTGGGGTTCTGGCGCAGCCAAGATGGCCAGCTGCACGAGATCCACAACGATTCTCCAACCAGCATGGCAATCAGCTACGGCCTTGTTGACTCGACCGTGGGGAAGGAAATGCTCCAAAAGTTCTGGACGGCAATGGAACGAACTGGCTTTCGTCGCTTCGACCTCGGGGTGCCATTGAACCTCGTGCCGGTTCCCCGCGCCGAGATGAGCGCGTATTTCGAGTTCGGGCAATTCTTGAACGGCGGGTGCTGCGTCAGCAACGCCAGCTGGCTGATAGACGGGTTATATCGCGTGGGGCTGGTCGATCAAGCGAACAAGATCCTGGACGCTATGCTCGCGCGCCAGCGCGATGGAGCGTTTCCGAATGGCGGCGGGTTCCAAAACGGATTCGTCGACAAGATGGGGCTGGGCGCGGAAGTGTTCGACTGGGAGGGAAGGCCCGCGGGCTACGAGGGGCACCTGGTTTACTGCTGGGCGTTCCTCCAATCTCTCCTCCTCAAGGTACCTTCCATCCTAAAGCGGGTCCATCCTTTTTGAAGCAGAGGCCGGATGGTTTATGTTCTTTCTCTTCCAAAATGAAGGCCAATATTGTCATCCTTCCTTGGCAAAAGTGCGGAACAAAAGAGCGATTTAATTAATGAGGTCATAGAGCGAGCTCACGGCGATTTTTTGCATTATATCCTTCTCGGTAACATCTTCCAAGAACGTGATATTCACGAGTTTCTTGCCATTCCTCATCAAGAAGAAGTTGTCATCCGGCCAAAAATCCAGCTCGTCGCTTGCAATGAAAACATGGACGGCCAGGGCTCCCGCCGTGATCTCGATCGTCCATTCCTTCTTGGCTCCTCCGGCGACCTTCCACTCGAGTTTTGGATCGCGAAGGGGGAGATCGCCAGGCCGCCCGAACGGCTTGAATGTCTCGCCTAGGACGGTATCCCCGTCGCGCCAGCTGCACGCGATGATGAAGGACGCATCTGGCATGTAACCCTCGATTTCCAGGACAACGCCATCCTTCCCGAGATGCTCCTCCATTAACTCTGCGATCGGCACGTTGAACAGCTGTGGATTCGAGGGCGTGAGCTGCTGCTTGATGCACGCGTGGCCTTCATCGTCCAGCACGCAAGCGCCCGCGAAGCTCGTCGGCCTCGTCGGCAAGAATCCAGCCGCGGGGCGGTCGCTCGGCCTCCCGTCCTTCGCGAGGTACGTCACGATCGCTAGGTGCTTGCCAACGAGATCGCCCAACAATGCCTCGATCGGCACCCACGCGGGACGATCCCTTTCGGCTTCCCCCGTTTCCTTGGCCAGGAACCGCAATCCCCCGCGCCCGTCTTGCTCGAAGCGACCTTCAAGGATCATGCCCTTGTACGAGAAGATATCGCGGACATCGACGGTTTCCACGAGGGTGCTGCTCAAGGGCGGCAGCTTGGCTTCCGTCGATCCTTCCGAGCGCACGGTGCCGTCGGCATGCAAGATTACCCAGTCCACGGTCACCTTCTTTTGCTCGGGAAGGTCATTCACGCCCCAGAGCTCGCATTCTTTCATCGATTCAGCGATGGAAACGATGATTGGCTTGTAAAACCGCCTGGCGAAGTGATGCAGTGCCTTCCATCGCCCGGGCCGGCCGTGCTGCTCGGCCAGTTTTTTCGAGTAATCGAGCGAGCTCCACGAAGCCACGGGCCAGCAATCGTTCAGCTGCCAGTACAAAGTGCCCATGCAGCGCTCCTTGCCCGGGGCGCCGCGGTTGCGCCGCCAATGCTCGACGCCGTACTCGATCGCCTCGGCCTGCGTGATCTGTGACAGCAAGACCTGTTTTCGAAAATCAGCGGGGATCCGGAAGCGTTTTTTCATGTAATCCATGATCTTCTGGTTCCCGCCGGAATTCTTCTGGTGGTTTTTCATTACGGGACTTTCAAAGTCGAACTCATCGGGCGGGCAGAATTCCTTGCAAGTCTTGATCTCGGGGAAGGACTCGAAGCCGAACTCGCTCTGGAACCGGCTGAAATTCTTGCGATACACCGTGAAATCGGCGCCGCCGTGCCAGACCGTCCAGAAATGCGTGTCGCCGATGTTCTCGACCTCGGGATGGTCCAGACCGCCGCTGCTCGGGGACGAAGGCCAATAAAACCGTGTTGGATCGAGTTCTTTCACCAGCCGGGGCAGCAAGGCCTCGAAGATGCTGCGGTAATCATCGACGAAATCTCTCGCCTTGGCCCCGTACCACGATTGAAGCGCGGTCTCGACCTCGTTGTTGCCGCACCACATCGCCAGGCTCGGGTGGTTGCGGAGCCGCTTGATGTTTTGAACCGCCAGTATTTCAGTGTTCTGGTAGTATCTATTCGGGGTCCCGCCCTCCTTCAGCCGTGGCACCGGGCGGCAGGCAAAGGGGAAGTCTTGCCAAACGAGGATGCCGAGCTCGTCGCAAGCATCGTAGAACTCGTCGTCTTCCATGACCCCGCCACCCCACACGCGGAGCATGTTCATGTTGGCGGCGATGGCATCCTCGATGGTCGACCGGTGCAGGCCGAGGCGCCTTCCCTTGGGGATGAAGGAATGGACGGGGATCCAATCGGCGCCCTTCGCGAACACGGGCACGCCGTTGAGCTCGAAGAAAAAGCTCTCCCCCCAGGTATCCTTGCGCTGGACGACCTTGATGTCGCGGATGCCGATCTTCTGCCGCAGCTCGTCGACGACATCGCCATCGACCAGCATCCGGACGTGCAAATCGTAGAGGTTCGGCGTCCCGAGCTCCTTGATCCACCACAGCTCGGGCTTGAAGGAAAAGACGAGGTTCGGCTCGGCACTTTCCGCTTCCTTCGTGAATGCTGTCTTCTTCGGGCCATGATACGTTATCGTTGCCTGGTACCTGACCGGTTTCGCAAGGCTTCCTTTTGACTCCGCTTCGATCGCGACGTGCAAATCAACAAGATCCCGATTCTTGCTCTTGAACGTGCAAGTCGCCTGGGCACCGAGCAATCGATACCCGTCCATCCCGACGAGCTCGACCTTTCTCCAGATGCCGATATCCGGCAGCTTCGGCCCCCAGTCCCACCCGAAGCTGTACTGGGCTTTATGGACGTTGGCATTCCCCGTCAACGAGTCGCCGCTGGCCGAGATCCGCTTGCCATCCTTCTCCCATTCCGCTAGTGCCACCTTCGACGGCGACCTGAACGAGAACGCGAGCGTGTTCGTGCCCCCGTGCAAGATGTTGCTCACGTCAAACTCCCATTCCCGGTGCATGTTGTCGACGGTGCCGATCTGCTTGCCATTCAGGCTGATCGCCGCAAAGGTGTCGATGCCGTAGCATTTGAGGATCTTGAATTTCTTGCCAACCAGCAAGCTCGATGGCTCGAATTCTTTCGTGATGGTCCACGCGCTTTCGTGAACCCATTGCGATTTCTGCTCGTTCACGCCATAAAACGGGTCATCAAGCTTTCCCGCTTCGACAAGCGCCTCGTAGACCGATCCCGGCATAGGAATGGGAACGTCGATGCCTTTATCCTTGCATAGAAGGTGCCCATAACCTTCGATAGATTGTTTGACGATCTCATGCATGTATAATGGTTCTGCAACGGAATTCAAAAGCGTGCATTTTTAAAAAGGAGCCGGGAACCAGATGCGAGGGACTTTACCAAGCCAGCAAGATGGATGCTTCCGCGGGGGTGACGACGCTCGATGATGCATGGATCGCATGCAAGTGTATTCGAGCGAACACGCGGAAGGCGCAACAAGAAATGGTACTGCCTTGTTGCCACGGTGATATAAATGGCTTAATATTGACGCGATCTATATCAATAACACATACAGATGCACGAGGAAAATTTTCACGGGTTCTCAATGAAAACGACAAATGAAATTCGAGTACCTGGGCATTTGCTCAATGTATTGAAAGAAGCAGAAGAGAGATATAGCAGATATATTCATTTGAATCCCTTATTGAACAGACAGCTTGTTAGTTCACAAGCCAACAAAAATGTACCTATCTTCAATTGGTACCGGTATCAAGAAGGTTTTTCTTCAAAACTCGTGGACCACTTGATAAGTGAATCCGGAATAAACGCAGGCACCTTGCTGGATCCATTCGCTGGTCTGGGAACAACCCTTTTTTGCGCGCGTGAACGCGGTTTGGATTCAATCGGAATTGAATTGTTACCGGTTGGTCCTTTCGTTCTTAATGCAAGATTATTGGCGGAACGCTGCAATGTTGATCTCCTTAAAGACCAATTGCATCGATTAAAAAAAATGAACTTCTTGGAGATGCCGATTTCACGAGAGACGAATTTCAAGCACGTGAGAATAACCGAGAAGGCATTCTCCCCGGAAATTGAAAGGAAAATTAACGCGTTTTTATTCTATATCCGAAATAACGTTCAAGATAGAACCATCCAAGAGATCCTTCGCTTTACATGCTTCTCGATTCTTGATAAAGTAAGTTTTGTCGAAAAGGCTGGACAATTTCTCAGATGGGACACGCGCTCTGGTAAACCGAAGGCAGAGTATACCAAAACCAAGATATGGAACTTTGAAGAAGCCCTTTTTACGCAGTTGGGTTCGATGATTAATGACCTCCAATCGTTTTACATGGTGAACCTCAGAACCCAAACCGCGAGAATCGAGTTGAGGCAGGGATCGAATTTCGAGTTGCTGCCGGCCATTCCCGATGCTTCAATCGATTTGATCATAACGTCACCCCCGTATCTAAATCGCTACGATTATACCAGAGTATATGCATTGGAATTGGCCTTTCTTGGTGCAGGAGAAGAGGGCATCAGTAAATTGCGACAGAGCCTCCTCACGTGCACCGTGGAAAACAAGGAAAAAATCGAATACATTAAAAAAATATATGAAAGAAATGATAAAATAGATGTTTTTAACCGGGCTGTAGAAGCATTTAAAGAAAACACGCTAGTAAGATCCATAATCGAACATTTTGAGAATTTAAAGATTCAGAAGCAATTGAACAATCCGAATGTCCTTAGATTGATAAAAAATTATTTTTTAGAGCATGTATTTGTCATTTTCGAATTATCGCGTGTCCTCAAGAATGCCGGAAAAATTTTTTACGTGAATGATAACGTTAGATTTGCTGGTGTCGTAATACCTGTTGATATAATCCTGTCCGAATTTGCAGGAAAAGCCGGGCTTGTATTAAGGAAAATTGACAAATTGCCAATAGGAAAGGGTAATAGCAGTCAACAAATGGGGGCGTTTGGCAAGGAAGAAGTACGAAAATGCATCTACTTGTGGGAGAAACCTTCCCGCTTCGATGCTTTTTAAGCGTTGACATGCGTTTTCAATCATCGACTTGCGCGAGACACATTCCCCCGTCTTGACGGGCCGGGACGCCAAGCGTTTTCGCCGGAAATACAACTTTTACTTGGCACAACGAGATTCCCGATTCGGGAAAACAACTTTTCGCTGGCAATACCTAGCAATACAACATTTCCTTGGCAAAACCTCGTGCTATCTCATAACTCGTTTAGCTTGCATCTTTTGATACACATCATCGCAGAATTTGCACGCGTGACACCCTTTCCTGCAATCATCCTCTTTTCGAAAAAAGTGATCGATGAAATGGAAATCATTCAACATCGAGTTGGAAATGCTTAATCTCGAGCCTCCATCGTCGTGTGCATTCTTGACCAAATGATTCTCGAGAACCTTCTTGAATTTAGGCCAGATGAAGAAGAGATCGTTACCCGGCATCACGGATTCGCGGCGAGCTTGAAAAAAGTATGACCGTTATTTCAAGCTCGGATAGTGGCATATCTGATATCTCGCGATGCGGGAAAAAACATATTAAATGGCATTATGAAATATCTCATGGGTGTGATGATGGTGTCCCTTCCTTCCGACCGGAAAAACCGATACATGGACAAGCTGGACCATCTAGTGAAATATCATCGATTTCTTTCTCGATGGCTAGCGGAACCAATAGGCGAACCAGCGGAGGAAGATAATTACTTCCGGAATCACTTTTCTATCTACCATTCCGCGCAATTACTTGCCGAAGTAATATCCGACGTCGCAGCGATGATCGTGAAAGATCTCGGTCACATCGTCGGAGACAATTATCAGAATCTCGAGCAATTACTCAATGCGGGGATCATCGACCGTGATGAGACTCGGATGATGAACGAGCTCAACGGACTCAGAAACCGGATTGCGCATGATTATAACGGAATCATCGACAAGCTGGCATTGGAAAGCATCAAGAAAACCAAAGATGTTGCCCTCGCGTTTTATGGGAAGGTGGAAAAATGGCTGAGCAAGCATTGAGAGAGAGATTACGCCGGATTTTTTCGTTCACACTCGACAATCCCGCCATTCTTGGCGTGCTCCTGTATGGGAGTTACGCGACGGGCGGTAATACATGTCGAAGCGACGTTGATATCTGTATCGTAACATCTGATATTTCTGATTACGATGCTTGGAGTTACGTCATCCAAAACCTCGGGGGAGAGGCCGAAGATAAGTTCGATGTGCGGGTCTTTAACGAACTGCCCATTCAGATCCAGGGGCAGATTCTCGATAAGGGAATCGTTATCGTTTCACCCGATGTTCCCGCGTTGTATGAGCGCCTGTTCCCCGCGAGAAAGCAATGGGATGATTGGAAATATAGGATGGCTCATTGTGTAAATTGACCGTTATTCTGACCAGAATATGTAACTATTGCTAGGTATAAACCTACCTTATCACTCGACCTTTTTCGCATCGATCTTGCACGGATTTCACGATGCTGGGAAGATATCACTCGAACTCTCTTGATCCAACGCAAGACGAATGGAAGTTAATGCTCAAACTCTTTTACACATGGAAGATACCACTCGAATTACTTTACAGAAATTCTTTACACCTTTGGGTTTAAATAATTCTGTCGAAAATATCTCCTATACTATAGCAATCAATGAATTATAACGAGGATAGATAAATCGTGGGATATTTAAATGATTATATAGGTAAAGGACCTGCCCAACTAGAAGCAGAATTACTCGGGCTTATTAAAAGATACAACAAGATTCGAGGCACATATTTAGTAGTTTATGCAAGTACCGTCAATAAGCCTGGCGTTCCTAATATTCTCGATATGGACGACTATTACACGCTGTATGACTTGTTAAGGGGTAAAGATACCAAGAACTTGGACCTTTATCTCGAGACACCAGGAGGTATCATCGAAGCAGCTGAAGAAATTGCGAGATATCTCCATGATCATTTCGAACACATCGCCATCGTTATTTCAGGATTGGCAAAGAGTGCTGGCACGATATTGACATTTGCTGGCGATGACATCATGATGACCGAAAGTGGGAGTTTGGGACCCATCGACGCACAATTAAAAATAGGTCGTATGCCTATTTCTGCAATAGATTATATTGAATGGGTAGAGGAAAAGAAGAAAGAAGCCGATAAAAACAAAAAATTAAACCCGTTCGATGCAATCACGGTCTCTCAAATCACCCCTGGTGAATTGAAATGTGTTTTCAATTCGGTCCAATATGCGAAGGATCTCGTTGTAGAAT
>Ga0172366_10002206_pt1 | contig 15256 bp, 15 predicted proteins | sample LakKivSesite69cm_FD_114533 | JGI IMG/M metagenome (GOLD analysis project Ga0172366, IMG submission 114533) | Sediment microbial communities from Lake Kivu, Rwanda - Sediment site 69cm | ecosystem: Environmental > Aquatic > Freshwater > Lake > Sediment | place: Rwanda: Western Province, Lake... | reverse complement strand
AATGAACTGCCCCGCCACAAGCCCGCCTGAGGCGGGCAAGCCCGCCGGGGCGGGCAAGCCCGCCGGGGCGGGCAAGCCCGCCTGAGGCGGGCAGGGTGAGGGTTTATATAATTTTCAGAAATAATGCCTTGATAATCCATGAACCCTCTCTTCATCTCTCCCTTACCAAGGGAGAGAAACAATGGAAGCATTATTTCTGAAAATCGTGATAAAAAAGACATTTTTTGAACATCGCTCTCATGATCCGTTACTATTCTTTCGATTGCTTTTTTCAAACACCCGTCTTATCTCCCGCTTGGCTTGCTCAACACAAAAAACATCCGTCCTGACGGGATATCCTCTTTCTTTGAGAGTCGCCATAAACCGGTACACATGGGGCAGAGTCAATCCTGAACGTTTCAGCACCCTGTCATTTTGAAACAACGCATGCTTTGTCCCGTCGAAAACAACACGCCCCTTCTCCAGAACCAGAACGCGCTGAGCCAGCCGTCCGACCAGGTCCATATCGTGGGAGACAAAAACCACCGCCCTCCCATCCCGGTGATAATGGTGGAGAACAGTTTCCACTTTATGCGCGGTGCGTGCGTCGAGACCCACCGTGGGCTCATCCAGCACCAGCACCTGCGGTTCCATGGCAAGCACACCGGCAAGGGCCACCCGACGTTTCTCGCCCCCGCTCAATCGAAAAGGAGAAAGATTTCGAAATTTCTCGAAATCCAGATCCACCCATTCCATGGCCCGACGCACCCTCTGATCTACCTCTCCCGTAGACAGATCCATGTTTCGAGGGCCGAACGCCACATCCCCGTACACGGTCTCCTCAAAAAGTTGGATCTCGGGAAACTGAAACACCAGCCCCACCTTCTTTCGCACCCAGTTCAGATCCGAGTGAGGATCGGACAGATCCATGGAATCCACAAACACCCTTCCCTGTGTCGGTTTCAAAAGACCGTTGAAATGCTGCATTAATGTGGTTTTTCCAGATCCTGTGGCACCGACGATGGCCACGATTTCTTTTGGCCGAATCTCCAAAGAGACGTCCGAAAGCGCCGTGCGAACCGGAGAAAAAGGAGAGAGGTAACAAAAAGTGACGTGTTCAACGGAAATGTGCATATCCTCTGCCAATCGCGTATGCTGTCAGCTCCACATTTACAGGAACTCCCATCCCCATCCTGCGGAGTTTCTCGACATGCTGAAAAACATGCTCAGGGGACCCATCCAGAAGTACCCTGCCCTGATGCATAACCACCAACCGATCGAATCCAAGCGCTTCTTCCGGATACTGGGTCACCAGAAGCACGCCTACATGCCGTTTTTCTATTTCCCTTTTTATCAGGCGGAGTACTTCCCTTCTTCCCCGAGGATCCAAAAGAGACGTGGGTTCATCCAAGATAAGATACCTGGGTTTCATGACCCACACGGAAGCAAGAGCCAGCCTCTGCCGTTCCCCACCCGAAAGCAAATGCGGCGGTGCATCCCGATACTCTTCCAAATTGAATCGCTCCAAAGCTTCCTGAACCTGCCCTTTCATCTTTTCCGGTTCAAGTCCAAGATTCTCCAAACCAAAGGCAATTTCCCGTAGTACCGATGTTGTCACAATCTGGTTGTCCGGATTTTGAAACACCATTCCCACCCGCCTACGGATTTCATGGAGGAATTGATCTTTATGAACGGAAAGACCATCCACCAAGACATCGCCGGAAAATGGTTTGAGCAGACCGTTCAAGCAGCGCACAAACGTCGTCTTGCCAGAGCCGTTGGCCCCCATCAGCGCGACCCGTTCGCCCGCTTTCAGAGTAAATGAAATACCCCGAAGAGCAAAGCCCTCTTCACTCCCGGGGTACTGAAATTTCAATGCATGCGCTTCAATCATAACGAACGGACGATTTCTTCCAGATGACGGACGATTCGCTGGGTCGCACCCGCATTCTCCCGAACCATGTGCAGAGCCTCCTGTCGAAGCGCATTGATCCGATGTGGATTCTTCAAAAAATACAAAATCCGATCGGAAAGCTCTTCGCCCTTGTTCACAACAATTCCTACTCCCCGATTTTTCAGTTGACGGGCTTCGTAGGAATTTGTATACCGAGGGCCAAAGAAAACGATCTTGCCCAACGCAGCCGGCTCCAGCACATTGTGAATTCCGGGACCGAAACCTCCTCCAACAAAACTCATGTCCCCCAAAGCATAGAGACTGGCCAGAATGCCGACACGATCCACAAGAAGAACCTGCGTTTCTCCGGATTTTCCCGCCTCGACTTCGGATAAGCGATGCGATCGAATGCCCATGGCAGTCAGTCTTTGTTCGATCTGGTGGAGATGTTCCTTGGTCGGTTCGTGAGGAACGAGCACAACCCAGAGAGGCACATCCATTCGATAAAGCGTGGAAAGAGCATCAAAAATAACGTCTTCATCGGAAGGCCAGGTACTGCCGACCACAAAACCCTTCCGTTCGCCTTTGATCTTTCGTAAAGGGGCCACAACATTTTCTGCGCTCTTGGCCCGTTGGACCACCTGGTCGTACCGTGTATCGCCAACAAATTCCACACGCCCTTTTCCTAAACGCCACTTATCACACATATCTTTCGCTTCTTGGGAAACCGCCAGAATGAGCCGGAACGATTCGTGGAGAAATCGGTTCAACTGCACAAACAATGGATAGCGGTAGATGGATTCAGGATGTACCGAACAATTGATCAAGACCGACGGAATTCCCCGTCTCTTTAACTGATGAAGATGGTTGGGCCAGAGGTCGTGTCGAACCATAATCGCTACGTCCGGGCGGATCAGATCCAAAAATTTTTTTGAATTCTTTCGGCTGTCCAAAGGCAAATAACATAAAACATCCGCTTCCTTGTACTTTTGAACATGCTCAAAAGCGGACGGCGAAAAAAAGCTGGCCACAACGCTTCCTTTTGGAAAAATATCCTTCAACTTTTTAATGACCGGTCTTGCCTGTTCAAACTCTCCCATGGAACTGCTGTGAATCCAAAACCGGGGGGCTTCTTTTGGTACGTGTCGCACAGCCTCTTCCAAACGCTCCATGAGATTTTTACGTCCCCGGATTCCCTGCCTGATCTTTTTATTGGTCAGCGCGCCGAAATGAAATCCAATATAGAGCAAGGGGATTCCCACCCCATTGTACACATAGTACCAGAAAGAGGTCATCGGTATTCCTTTTTCACTAATCCTTCAGCGGCTCGGATTACGTCACTGCTTTCAATTTCCCTCATGCACCGAAAATGGCCCTTGGGGCATGCATCGGTTCCGTGATAGGAACACGGCCTACAGGGCAACGATTTCTCGATGACGGTACAAGAAGCACGAAAAGGCATAAAACCAAGATGGCGTGTTGTCGGACCAAAAATAGCCACAACGGGTTTTCCCACTGCAGCGGCCATGTGCATGGCACCCGTATCGTTGGACACCAAAAGTTTCGATTGCAAAAGCAGTGCGGCTGTCTCCTGCAAAGAAAATTGGCCGGCGAAATTCCACGCAAGAGAATCCATTTTCTGGGCCACTTCCTCACACACATCCCCATCCCCCCTGCCACCCAAAAGTACCACCCGATATCCAATGCGACTGAAATGGTTCCCGGTGTCAGCATACTTTTCTGTAGGCCACCGCTTCGTCTTTCTCCCCGCTCCGGGAGCCAGCGCAATTATTTTTTCTCCTTCTTGATACCCTCTTTTTTTTAAATGCGATGCAACCGAATGTTTTGCCTTTTCCTCCACCCGCAGTTCCAATCCTTTCCCATCGTCCTCAACGCCCAGCACAGAAACCAAATCGAGAAATCGCAGAGCAACGGATTTTATTTCTTTGTAGGTGTTGATTCGAAAATGAACCAATAAAAAACGCCTCCACCTTGGAGGGCGGTACGGAATCGTGATTTTCCCCTTGGCGAAAAGACGCAGAAGTCTGCTTCTGAAATTTGCCTGAAGATCAATGATCGTATCATACGTTGTCGCTCGTATCCGACGCAGAATACGTATCCATTCGGGAAACCCCTTCTCCGCAGAAAATGTCAAAATGTGATTGAGATGAACGTTGGTGCGAAGCAACGGTTCGTATTGCTCTTTGACTAAAAAATCAATTGGGGCATCGGGAAATCGTTTTCGCAACATCCGTACAAGAGGTGTGGTCAGAAGTACGTCTCCCATTGCACTGAATCGGACAACGAGAATCCTGTGTACCTCTTCCGACTTACGCATTGTCGGCATTTGCCATTCCCAATCGTTTCCGGAACCATTCGATGGTAATCTGCAGCCCTTCTTCCATATCCACCTTCGGCTGCCAGCCCAGCAGTCTTTTTGCTTTGGCAATGTCCGGCTGCCTGACCTTTGGATCGTTCTGAGGCAGAGGTTGCGTAATGATTTTGCTCTTGCTGCCCGTAAGGCGAATGATTGTTTCTGCCAAGTCCATGATGGACCGTTCGTCCGGATTGCCAATATTCACAGGCTCGTGGATCTCCGACATCAACAGCCGGTATATTCCGTCCACAAGATCATCCACATAACAAAAACTGCGGGTCTGTTTTCCTTTTCCAAAAACTGTGATCGGTTCTCCCCTCAGGGCTTGAGGGATAAAAGTCGGTATGGCCCTGCCGTCTTCGGGCCGCATTCGAGCACCGTAGGTATTGAAAATACGGGCAATGCGCGTGTCCACAGAATGGTATTGATGGTAGGCCATGGTCAGGGCTTCCGCAAACCGCTTGGCTTCATCGTACACGCCTCGCGGACCCACAGGATTCACATTGCCCCAGTAGGATTCGGGCTGGGGATGAATTTTGGGATCACCGTAAACCTCGGAAGTCGAAGCCAGAAGAAACGTGGCCTTTTTTTTCAAGGCCAAACCCAAGGCTTTATGCGTCCCCAGCGATCCCACCTTGAGTGTTTGTATGGGAAATTCAAGATAATCCCTCGGACTGGCAGGAGAAGCAAAGTGGAGAATATAATCAATCGAACCTTCCACATAAATGTAATCGGTGACATCGTATTTGATGAATGAAAAGTGTTCGCTCCGCAGATGGGCAATGTTGTCTACCGTTCCGGTGATGAGATTGTCCATGGCAATCACATCGTGCCCTTGCTTCAAGAGATATTCACACAGATGCGAACCAAGAAAACCTGCTCCTCCAGTAACCAGTGTCCTGGGCATGTAAATCCTCCTCTCTTAAAGAAGATGAAATTTCTGGATAAGACCTTCTGAAACGACGTGGCGGAGTTGATCTTTCTCTATGTAGAAGATAATGCCCTCCACCGAGGGCAAACTTTTTATCAATTCCATTCCTTCTTCTGGTCCGAGAACAAACACCGCCGTGGCATAGGCATCCGCCAACAACGCATTCTCTGTCACAATGGTAACGCTGATACATTTTGCAGCAGGATAGCCCGTTTTGGGATCCAGAATGTGATGGTACCTTTTTCCGTCTTGGATAAAATAACGCTCATAATCCCCTGAGGTGGCAATGGAAGCTGCTCCGGTTTCTATGACCCCAATAATCTTTTCTCCCTCGGCTCGCGGATGGCGGACACCTATCTTCCACACCCGCCGCTGAGGAGGCAAACCGAAGATACGAAGATCACCGCCTGCTTCAACAATGCCTGACTCTATCCCTTCCTCTTTAAGAATCTCGACTCCGCGATCTACGATATCTCCCTTGGCAATCCCTCCCAAGTCAATTCCCATACCCGGTTGGCTGAGATACACTTCATTTCCTTTCAGGATCATCTCCCGATAATCCACCAGAGGAAGGATGGCCGTGATTGCCAACGGATCGGGTACGGAAGGGGTTTCCAGATCAAAACCCCACAGAGTTTTCATGGGTCCGATGGTCACGTCAAAAGCACCGTGGCTTTTATCGGACACTTCCACCGACTTTTCTAAAATCCAAAAAACATCCGGAGAAACCGGAACGGCCTTCTTGCCCGATGCATTCGATATCTTTGCAATTTCACTCGTGTCCCCATGCGCGGACATCTTTGCTTCCATTTCCCGCATGATTTGGATCGCACGGTCAATCGCTGTGTCAACCTTTTTTTCAGGCAAACCCTGTGAATAGAGTGAGAATCGAACCACGGTATCCATGAGAAAAACGACACGCTCTACCGGCCTTTCTTCCAAAGAACGGCGGCAGGACGCCGCAATCAGCGACAAAACCAAAACCGCTGAAAAAAATCGTTTCACTTCACTCGCTCCAGATTGTGCATCACCAAACGTTCCATGGAATCGCGATAAACAGAGGACTTAAAGTTTTTTAGAATTGCCAACGCTTTCTGCGTCAAATCTTCCGCTCTCTCTTGGGCCTTCTCAAGTCCACTGTTTTTCTTGATAAATTCCGCAATCCATTTGCCATCCCCTTCCTTTGACAATTTCAACATCGTGATCACATTCTGCCTCTCCTCTTCTGAGATTTCCTCCAATGCAAGAATAAGCGGGAGTGTCGCTTTTCCGTTGAATACATCCTGGCCCACAGGCTTGCCCATCTTCTCCGCATGTCCCGAAACATCGAGAATGTCATCTCGGATCTGAAAAACCATTCCAAAATAGTCGCCGAAATGATTCAACCATGTTTTCTCTTCCAAAGAGACAGGTACGATCAATCCTCCCAACTCACACGATGCTGCAAAGAGGCCTGCTGTCTTTTCCTGTATAAGCTGAAAGTAGGCCTTCTCCCTCATCTCCCTATTTTCTGGACTCAAAGACTGTCGAAGCTCACATCTCCCCATGTCCATCACTACCCGTGATACAACGTCCAGAACGCCTTTCCAGCACGATTGCACACCCAAGGCAAGCACCTTGGCCAAAAGATAATCTCCTACCAAAACCGAGACCCGGTCTCCCCACAGCGCGTTGACTGTTTTTTCTCCCCGCCTTACGGCCGCATTATCCACAATGTCGTCATGAACCAAAGTGGCTGTGTGAAGAAGTTCCAACAGAACCGCGATGGGAATACTATTCGGATCGGGCTTACGGACAAGTCCCTGAGACAAAAAAAACAGGATGGGACGCAACCGTTTTCCCCGCTTTTTCCCGATGTAGTTTAAAAGAGGACGAAGGAAATCCCTGTCTGACTGAAATTGAAAAAGATACGCTTTCTCGAAAAGTTCAATTTCTTCGGATATGGATGAGATGATTTCTTTCAACATTGTCTCATAGGTCAAAGGCACGGTTTAAAATGTAAAAAAAAGTTTCCCCATTGTCAAATAAATCGAAGGGCGGGTGTTGTCCCGCCCTTTCTTGGTCTTTAATACGATCTTTCAAAACAATCGCTATTTCATCATCCCTTTTTATACGCCCGCACAGCCTCATCCACCGTGTTGTAGGTTTCAAAAAGAGTAATGATCTTTGTAATCATGAAAAGGCTTTTCACCTTTTCTGTAACACCAGAGATCTTGAGTTCCCCATTTGCATTTTTCAAAGAGGTCAAACATCCCATGATGGTACCCAGACCAGAACTGTTCATCCATTTTACTCGAGAAAGATCAATGACGATTTTTGTTTTATCCTGACTGACAAGCTCTCTCAATTTATCATGAACGGAAAGGGTTTCAGAGCCTCCCATGAGGTTCCCTTTGATTCCCATCACCGTGACGTCACCGAATTCTTTAATATCAACACTCATTTTATCCTCCCTCTCTTTATCACCTTACCGGTGGAAACGCCGACAATATAATAGATATTGTAAAAATTTCCAAGAAAATTTTAAAGTCCGCTTCATTTGTCATCACACACATTCTGTCCTGTGTCTATTCCTTTTCGCTCAAAATCTGTGAAGAATAAATATAAATGTCCGCTCCTTTTTTCCATGCATCCCGGGGCAAACCGGCCTTTTCAGCACAGCAGTGTTCCAAAAATTCGATTTTATTCCATCCCATCTCTGTGGCCACTTCAGGAAGGTAGGTTCCACTCCGATTGCCCTGCTTTATCCATATGCCGTGCTTTCCCACTTCAATCTCATCTATGGAATCCACCTTTTTCATCTCCGACAGGATGGATATTTTAATATCCATCTCGTCCATTTCTTTTACAGTCACAGGATTGTAAGCAAAACGGTAATCCTGGGTGGCTGCTGCCACGGCCATATCCGAAACGATTTGATAAAGAGGCAGATCGGGGGCAAAGTGCCCGATGCATCCTCGAAGGCGTCCATGATTTGTCAGTGTGACAAACACGCCTCGCTTCGTCAGGAGTGACGCCTCCTTCACAGAAAACGTGGGGATCCTCTCTTTTCGCAAAGCACAAAGGATGCTCTTTCGGGCTATAGTGAATAATTTATTTTTTTCCTCTTTTGTAAATTTGATTTCATCCAACATGGTCTCTCCTCCACGCTTTGTTTCCCCGTTGCTTCGATAAAACACGGCCGCACCGTACCCCACCACACGGTCCCGCTCGCCGGTCACATCGCCCGAATTGGCATAGGGAAGTATCTTCACTTTTTGTGCACCCAACTCTTGAGAAGCCAGCATAACAGTGACAAGCGCACTGGTTCCGCAAAGGAAACACTCCAAATTGGGTATGGATTTGTGCGAAAACGAGTACTCCGTGTCATGAACTTTTTTGGCATCATAGGAGCTCACAAGATCCAGGACCTCCAGATCCACCTCATAGGCATCCTTGTACCTGGGAAAATGAGACATGTCGGAACTGGCCACCAGCAAAACCTTCTTTCTTCCAACCGCCTTGACAATGGCGTGGGCAATGTCTTTGGACGATTCGTAGGAGAGATTGCTCATGAGCATGGGCACAATGGGAACGCCGGGCAGCACCGTTTGGAGAAAGGGTAGCTGGACTTCCACAGAGTGCTCGTACCGGTGGGCAATGGGTACACTCGACACCAACGAAGTCAGCGACCGGATCTTCATAACCAGAGAAGTATCAACAACCGCGTTTCCAAGGGGTGTTTGATAGGCCGTCCAATTCCCAATGGACGCTCCTTTGAGAGGAACATAGTGGCTCGGTCCGATGAGGATGACAGCCTCATACTGTCTTCCCTGAATAAGTTGGTAGGCATTTGCTGCAATCTGTCCACTGAACTCATACCCCGCATGCGGAACCCAGATCGCAACAATATCTCCCTCTATCTGGATCTTCTTCGCATTCTTCAAAAAATTGTCAAGAACCTGCGTGAGTTCCGTTTTTGATGCAGGATAAAACTGCCCGGCCCGAGCCGGAGCACGGACGTCTTCTGCTGGCACATTGGGAGAAAAATGGATCCCAAAACATATCCCCAGAATGAAAACGATTGCAACTTTCTTCATTCAATCACCCCCCGTTCCAAATTTACCATCGTCCGGCAATGGCTTGACCGCAAAATCGGCATTTGCCGTCGAGCACGTTATTTTCAAAAATCCGGTATCCCTGTCGCCCAATAATCATCTTACGACAACGCGGACAGTAGGTATTTTCCGCTTCATGGCCAGGCACATTGCCCATGTAAACATAGTGGAGCCCACCGTCCAAAGCGATGCGTCTCAGTTTTTCCAGAGTAGATATCGGCGTGGGCGGAAGATTTTTCAATTTGTACTGCGGATAAAACCGGGAAAAATGAAGAGGCACATCCGGCCCCAATTCTTTTCGAATCCAGACAACCATTTCTCGGATGCTCTTCTCATCATCGTTCAGGGTTGGAACGGTAAGATAAACAATCTCTGTCCACACTCCCTGGCTCGTGAGCGTTGCCAACGTATCCAGAACAGGGCTCAGCCTACCGTGCACCACATCCCGATAGTATTCTTCAGTAAATGCCTTCAGATCCACTTTGTAGGCATCCACCACTCGACAGAGATCGAGGAGCGGTTTTTTATTGATAAAGCCATTGGAAACGAGGACGCTTTTCACACCTTGCTTTCTCCCTTCGGAAGCCACATCCAGGATGAACTCGGTAAAAATGGTGGGTTCATTGTAGGTGTAGGCGATGGAGCTGCAGTCCCATCGCGTGGCGTAGCGGACCACGTCGGCAGGCAGGAACGACACGTTGGGTATCTCTTCTGGTTTCCTCCGCGCCAGTTCCCAGTTCTGGCAGAATTTGCAATCCACGTTGCATCCTGCCGTTGCCAGAGAAAATGCCTGACTTCCTGGCAGAAAATGGAAGAACGGCTTTTTTTCAATGGGATCGTTGTGATAGGTTGCAATTCTGCCGTAAACAAGGGAACAGTAGATTCCCCCCTGATTTTCTCGAACGTCGCAGTGCCCCCTCTCACCAGGATTTACCATGCATTCCCAGGGACAGAGCTGGCATCGAATTTTTCCATTCGGCAATTTTTCATAATAACGGGCTTCCTTTTGAGAAAGTCCACCTTTTGCAGAGGAAAAACTCGGAAGCAACGCCAGCGACGCTCCGGAAGCAATCCCTGCAGCACGCTTTAAAAATTGACGTCTCGAAATGTCCCTTGGTTTTGCCATGGCCTTCACGCCTTTCTCGATGCCATTATAGTTTACCCACAGGCAGAATATAAAGCACCTTTTCTTCTATGCCCATAAGACTCTGAACCTTTTCATCATCAAAGGCACCCACAGCCACCGTACCCAATCCCAAGGCCTCTGCTTGAAGGTAAATATTCTGTCCGACGTGTCCCACCTCCATATGCACGTAGCGCGGCGCCCGTTCTCCGTATCGGAGAGAGGTGCGCTCGTAGACAGCTGTCACAATCATGTTCACGGCAGCCGTTTCCAGCATGTCTTGCCTGAGAGCAGCATCCCGAAGCGCTTTGCCAAAATTTCCGGTTTTCGTAAGCTCCAACGAATGACTTTTGTTGATATAATGATATATTCCGGGGGCAAGTCCCTCCACACGATTCACTGCAAGATAGATCTCGAGAGGATAGGTAGCCCCTGCGGAAGGAGCCGTCCGTCTTTTTTCATCGTGAGTGATTCCTTGCGCAGCCCATAAAAGTTGGGACACCTCTTCCAAACGCAGCGGCTCCTGCGAATAGGCACGAACCGATTTTCGTTTCCAGAGCACTTCTTCAAGAGAAATCTTTCCCTGCGTCTTCGGTGCTGGAAGCTCTACGTTTTTTATCTGTGCGAGCAATGAAACAAACCCGACCACCATGAACCAAAAAGGAAGATGCCAAAACATGGTTTTCATTTTCGATCACCTCGCTTTCTCCAATGCGGCTTTTATTGCTTTTTTTAGATTGTTGCTGCTCAACGTGGCCCCGCTGATTCCGTCTATATCCAAACTCCCTTGCGCCACAATTTGTTTCGCAAGTTCATCCGCTACACCATCCTCGGAAAATTCGGGAGAACTCAAATCCTCCAGTACGCGAATCTCTTGAATCCGGCCTCCCACAACCGTCACCTCCACCTTCATGCCGGGCCACGTCGTTTCTTCACCCACATAGCGGCCGTCTTTCAAAACATCCGATTTCTTTTCATTCGAAGAAACCCCTTCCACACCGAGCAATAGAAGAGGCACTTGCGAGCCTTCGGACTTTAAATCCAAAAGCTTTGCAATGTTCTCTTCGTTCGGAATAAAATCCCAATAAAGAGAAAGATTCAAAGCATTCCCGACAAGCTGCATGTTGAAGGCCATGGCTCCGGCTTCGTACAATGCAAAATCCCGCGACTCCAGTTTTTTTGAATCCCAAAGAAAAAGAAAGAGGCAAGGAGACTGCCGAATCGTACGTCTCTCGAATAGTTCAGACAGAGGCAACCGGACATCTTTGGACGACAAAAGTTCGATCCCCTGTTTTTCGGGGATGTATTGATAAACGCCGTCGCTTTTTATTGCCAGCACAGCCATCGGATATCGGCCTCTCGCGCTGGGAACCGTTCGATGGACGCGCCCACTGCTCTCCTGATACATCGAAAATCCGTAGGCAGACCAAAGGAGCTGAGACAAGGCTTGCGGAGAAAGGGACGCGACTCCTTTTTTCTTATCCAAATTTTGGAACAGATTCTCTTCCAATGCCATTCCCAGGGAACCCTTCACCGGAGGCAAGTTGCTCTCTTCGGGTTGCGGACGGTTCTGGAAAGACATCTCCTCTTTGGGATATCCGATGGGGAATCCGACTCCCCGAATGGTGACCGTACCCAAACCCAGCGCAGGTGCCGCCAGATACACGGCCTGACCGGCCATGCCTCTCCACATCCAGAGAAGGGGATTATTCTCTTCCGACTCCCCATTTCTTGAAAGCAGATAAAGCTGCACAGGAGAATCGAACATCCGAAGCTGGGGAATCTCTCGATCCGTGGGCAGAAGGCCGTGCGCCTCTTCGTTGTACAGAAAATTTTTCTCTTCCCATCGCACTGCAATATTCCCCGGCACCTTTCCAGCGATACGGCATTTGCCCGCAAGCCACAAAAGCCACGAAAGCTTCTCTGGCTCAACGGCTTTCTGCTGAAACGCCCGTACCGACATCCGCCGGTTGATGGCCTCGTCCAGCGTCGTGGTATTGCGAATCCTCTGCGGCAGCTTGCCCTCCTGTGCCCACGAAAAAGTGAAAAGCAGCGCCGACAGAATGGCTCCGAGGAAGGAACAACAGAAAAAACACGGTATGAATTTGCATTTTTTCAGAGTCTGCATTTTGTCCTCCATTTCATTCTTGTCCAACATCGGAAATACACTTTTTGAGAATAATAGGATTGAAACCAATTTTCTGATATTTCTGAAATCAATCTACCACCTTGGATTCCTGATTAAAAATCTCAGGAATGACACCCTTCCCCCTGTCATTCTCGCAATCTTTAAGCGGGAATCCACCTATGACCCTTTGAGGGTAAACATATTCAGAAAACTGTGATTTCGTATTTTGGACAAGAGTGCCTCCATTTAAATCGCCATTTCATATACCCGGTATTTCTTTGCCTGCTTGAATCCCATTTTGATGATGGGATTGTTCATTACCATATTGTCTTCAAGAACGTAGTTGGCTTCCACCAACGTCGGCTTTTGTGGATAAAGAATTTCGTAGAGCCGTCTGTAAAAGAGCGTGTCAATGGCCTTCCTCTGGTATTCAGGAACAACGCCCAATGCCCAGATGCGGTACCGTGAAATTTTTTTCATTCCAAAAAGCAGTTTGAAAAAGCCGAAGGGAAACAGCCTGCCGTCCAGCCCTTTGAGGAGGCTATTCACATCCGGCAGCACAATCAGATAGCCGACAGGGTTTCCGTTGATTTCTGCTATCATGACAATGTCCGGATCCACAATCCTCTTCATGGATTTGGCAATGTCGCGGGCCTCTTCATTGGTAACGGGCACAAATCCCCAGTTGAATTCTGTGGACGCATTGGTGACGTACACTATCGTTTTCACGTCCTCTTCGAGGCGTTTCATATCCAGCGAACGAACCGTAACGTTGTATTTTTCCGCAACACGATCGGTAAACGCGATGTAACGTTCAGGCAACTCGTATCCGTCCGTGGGGTCGAGCTCGTAAACCAAGAGATCCTTTATCTTGGAAAGTCCAAAGGCTTCCATGTGAGTGTTATAGTGGGGCGGATTGTAGGGAGCCATGATCATCGGAGGGGATTCAAATCCCTCTACCATACTTCCCCACTCCTGGGATGCAAAACTCCACGGACCGCGCATTTTGACCATGCCCCGATCCTTAAGCCAATTTCGTGCAGTTTCTAAAAGCAGATGCGAGCCTTCCGTATCCGCGATGCACTCGTACGATCCGAACAGACCGACCTTCTCTTTCCAGTGTTCAACGGCCAACCGGTCCACAAAGGCGCTGATGCGGCCCACGACGTCATTCTCCTGAAAAAGCAAAAAAAGGCGATAGTCGCAGTGCAGAAGCATTGGATTGGTTTTTTCGGAGTATTTCTTTTTCTCCTCCATCCTCATCGGCGGAACCCACACACGATCCTCCTTGTAGAGTTTGTAAGGCAACCGGATGAAGGCTCGAAAATCGTTCCGATCTTCAACTGCTCGTACAGTAAAAGCCACAACGCCTCCTCGTGTTCTTCCCTTTTCTTTTTAGAAAGACGTACGCCCTTTGGAATATCCGAGCGTATGTTTTCGGGAGAAAATTCCGAACATCACGATTCGGACGGTTTGTGCTTCAATGCCAATTCGATAAGAACACCAAAAACAATCCCACTTACCAGCATCGGCCAGAATCCCTGGCTCCATCCAACACCGAGCCATCGGACCACACCGGCCAAAGGAAGGTTCACAGCGGTTCCCAAAAGCAATCCTCGCGCCCACCAGGGAAACTCCCACCGCACAAGTCCGAGAATAAGACCCAACAGGGTTCGCGATAAAATGATGGCCCAGACCCCCCATGTTGGAATTTTATTGGAGATCCCCGTAGCCAGAAGCCAAGAAATAACACCGTAAAAGAAACCCCACTCTGCAGCAGACTTCACCCGCTTCCACTGAATCATACGCTCTCCTCTTGAAATGATTCGTTGGCACGTGATGTTACTTTTTTGCAACACGATCTGAAACTTTTCTCAGCAAAGGCCCAAAAATATCAATCGGTATGGGGAACAGCGTGGTAGAGTTGTTTTCCGCTGCCACTTCTACCAAAGTCTGCAGGAATCGAAGCTGGATGGCGGCCGGCTCTTTGCCAAGTATTGCAGCCGCTTCCGCCAGTTTGGACGAGGCTTGCAGCTCGCCTTCCGAATGGATGATTTTGGCCCGGCGTTCCCTCTCTGCTTCGGCCTGACGTGCAATGGCGCGTTTCATCTCTTCGGGAAGATCAATGTGTTTGACCTCCACGAGGGAAACTTTGATTCCCCAGGGATCGGTATGTCTGTCCAGAATATCCTGCAGCTTTTCATTGATCTTTTCCCGTTCGGAAAGCAACTCATCCAGTTCAAATTGTCCCAGAATGGATCGCAGGGTCGTCTGGGCAAGTTGGGATGTGGCGTACAGATAGTCCTGCACCTCGACAATGGCCTTCCCGGCATCCACGACACGAAAATAGACGACAGCATTCACCTTGACAGACACATTGTCTTTTGTAATCACGTCCTGCGGCGGAACATCCATGGCTACTGTTCGAAGACTCACTTTGACCATGCGGTCTACGATTGGAATAAGCAGAATCAGCCCAGGCCCCTTGGCTCTGATAAGACGTCCCAACCGGAAGATAACGCCGCGTTCATACTCCCGCAGCACACGAACAGCACTGGCCAGAATAAAAAAACCGATGATGATAATTGTAATAAGACCTGGCATGACGACCTCCTTTTCTCTTTAATGTAAAATTGAGACAGCGTTTCTGATTCGAATCCCTCTTTCGAAAAAATCTATCTGTTAACATCCAAAAGACAAAAACATTACGAATCCGAACTCTTCTTT
>Ga0172366_10002204_pt1 | contig 15263 bp, 15 predicted proteins | sample LakKivSesite69cm_FD_114533 | JGI IMG/M metagenome (GOLD analysis project Ga0172366, IMG submission 114533) | Sediment microbial communities from Lake Kivu, Rwanda - Sediment site 69cm | ecosystem: Environmental > Aquatic > Freshwater > Lake > Sediment | place: Rwanda: Western Province, Lake... | reverse complement strand
CTTTCCCCGGACTGCGAAATCAGCACAATCAGGTCTTTTTTGTGAACGGCTTTCAGTTCGTAATGAAGAAGCTCGCCAGCCTCAAAAATCGAAGCCATAATACCCCCAGAAGCAAGCAAAGGCTTGATCACTACGGGTGAAAAGAACGACGTCCCCATTCCGGCGAAAAGCAAGTTGCCGTCCGTTTTGCTCAGCAGTCTCTTCCATTTCTTCAGCAGTGGGTTGCCCTCTTGCCTGTAAAATGTAATCAGCTTTCGTAGGGCTTCTCCCTGTTCGTCAATCTCGCGTTGAAAGGCGGTTTTCATATTTTCTTCACCAATCTATATCTAATTCTAAAATCTATTCCTTCTTGCGAAGCGCATGAAAAACTTTCACTTCGCTAGGAGAAAAACTTAGCCTCATTAACGTCTTTTTTTCTTTGGCGTCGCATTTGTAACTTTTACCGCTAGGAAAGACGGTGAGATGCCAGTTCTGGTCTAGTAGAATTGATGTTTTGATTTTTGTTCTTTCGTGGTTAATCAGAATAATAATGGCTTCTTCTTTGTCATCAGACTCCATCCAGCCTACTTCGATGAATGGATTATCGCATACATAGGGGCAAGATAGCCCGGACGCCTTTTTCAGGGCTTCATAAATTAAAAAGGTTTTATCCGATAGGTAAACATCTGGAAGAGCACTGAGATAGTTTTCGACTGGGTGCGAGACCAAGACGGCTGCGCCCCTTCCTTTCTGCTTGTTAACTATTATGGCTGGGTTTTTGTGGCCGTCATGCGCTATTACGTGGCCTTTATTCGGTTCCACCTCTAAACAGGATGCCCCATCAGTTTTAGGATACCTAAAACGATGTCCTTTCAGGTTCATCCAGTTTTCAGTAAGCATGAGTTCTTCAGGCGATACGGGGGCTATTCTATCCTGAAGTTCGACCCCGAATATTTCGTTGAAGAACGGACCGAGTGGATTCGGTGCTCCAACCATCGAGCCGCCGTACGAAAAGTAGAGTGTTCCATTCTGCTCTACATACTTTTTTAGGGCATACCATGAAGATGTCCTCAAAACGAGACCGCTGGGAATCATAACCAGCTTATAGCCTGCAAGGTCTGCTCCTTCGCGTACAAAATCTAGTTCGATGTGGGCTTCCCTGGCAAGGATGTAAGCTTCAAAAAGCCTTGGCCAAATTGTCTTAACGTACCTGTAATAGTCCTTGGGTATTAACAATCCAGCTTCAGGTTTTCTGAAATGGAATTTTTCGAGGTCAATTTTCTTAATGACTTGAGAAAATTGCTTTAGCTCTTCTGCTGGAGGCTTTTTCTCTCCGGAGCTTGTGAGTATTCCGAAGGATGTTTCGAACGGTTTTTCGTCGAGAGGAAACTGCGCATGGTGTTCGGCGCTGTAGTCATAGAGAATCCAAGGCATCACGCCTATCGAATTGTTGACGAAGCTTGAGTACATGACCACCTTGAAGTACTCGCCAGCTCTTTCGGGCGAGGTCCACACCGTGGTCGTGCCTGGGCCTTCCGAGAGCAGAACCGGTTTGCCGACGTCGCTGAACTTGACGAAGAATGAGGTAAAGTAGGTTGAGCGGGTAGAGGTGTGGGCTTCTGGCGTTTTCAGACCATATATTGGGTAGGCGCAAAGGGAGAAGAAGTCTTGTTGTGGAGTTAGTTTCTCGATTTGAAACCCCGTATCCTCAACTATGTGGTGGTTATCGAACCCAAGGGTGACTGGGTGTTCCTCGTCGCAAGATTTTATTGCTTTATAGATACTTGAGACCCAGTTAGTCGCTGTTTCTTCGTCTGCGACTCCTGCATAATAGTACGGTTCGTCGCTCATGTCCCAGGCGATTATGGCTGGATTATTGGCGTACCTTGCTGCTAAAGTTTCAGCTTGTTTGCGTTCGAGCCTCAGCATTTCTGGGTCTTTGTATATGTTTCTGCCTTGTCTCCAGGGAACGTCCCATATGTCGACGCACACTCCCACAAAGAGGAAGGGCATGACGTAAACGTGATGCTTGTTAGCTATTCTGAGGAACTCGTCGAACCTTTCCAAGAATGTTTGGCTGATAACTCCTTCTGCAGGTTCTACGGAGCCCCAGAAAAGCGGGACTCTCACGGCTTCAGCTCCCAAATCTCTTATCCTCTTAAAATCTTCTTCAAGCTGAGATGGATCCCACTCCTCCCAAATGCGGTAGAAAGATTTACTCGGCATGTAATTGATGCCGACCAAAAAGAAACTGTGCTTTCCTTTTACGAAGTAATTTTTGCCCAATGTTATAGGGTCCAAGCTAAAATTCTCCATATTTCTCAGTTAAGGTCGATATGGATGATAAGAGTTTCTGGGCTTCTCTTCTTTCGGGAAGAAGCGTTGCAGTCAGCAAGGCGCTCGTTCATCAGCTCCGCGATCGAGCTAAAATCGTCCGCCGAAGCCCGAGTTGATCCCTCAATCATTCCTAACAGCTCCACGGCACTTTGGATAGCTTGATTTACGATTGAGTTAATAAGCTGAATTGGCTCCGGGGCTTCATCGTCCGTGTCACAACAGCCTCAGAAATCAATTCCTAGCCCCCATCGTCGTTCTGACGGTGAGAAGCCACCTTCGTTTTGAGGGAATCTGCTACGTGTTACGCAAATCGAATCTTTTATATGCGGCTGGCGGGGAATGTATTTGTTGAGCAGGAGTTGATTTATCATGTCTGTTGTTGTTACCCCTGAATACATCAGCCTTCTGAACCAGGCCGTTTCGCGTGAGCTCCAAGTTTCGGTCCAATACGTCCTGCAGCACACGAAGATGGAGAAGCTGGTCCGAAGAGTCATCCCGGAGAACATTCTCTTGGACAAAACCACGTACGAGGCGATGGGCAAGTTCCTGATGGAGTTCGCAATCCAGGAGATGAAGCACGCAGGCGCCATCATGGAGCGGATCTACTACCTGGGCGGGAAGGCGACGACGAAGTCGGGCAAGCCAGCTGTCGGCAATTCTCTGAGCGAATTCGCGGGGAACGGCGTCAAGGCGGAAGAAGAGGCGCTTGTACTGTACCGTAAAGTCATCGAGGCTGCTGGGAAAATCGGGGACTGGGAAACCCGCGAACTGTTCGAGAAAATTTACGGGGAGGAAGAGGCGCACCTCTTCAAGTTCCAAGAATACACGAAAGTCAAAGATGAGCCCGAAGGACCCGAGCTGCCCGTGTCGGAGTGGCGCAAGGTCATCACTGACGACTACTTCGCGATGCTCAACAAGGCTGCCGCAAGCGAAATCTCAGCCATAATCCAGTACACCAACCAGCACGAGAAAGCCAGCCTGCTGGTCTTGCGAGAAAAGGACACGGCGCTCGAAGTCATCACCGAAGCCAACAAGGCCAAGGTTGTCAGCGAGCTGCTGAAGGGAACCGCCAAGCAGGAAATGGAGCACCTCGAAAAAATCTCCGAGCGCATCTACCTGCTTGAAGGCGAAACCGCGTCTGCTCCGGACCCGCTTTCGCAGGTCGGCGAGACCGCTAACGAATTCCTCAGACTCGGTCATGTGGCTGAGAACGACGCCATATTGCTGTACCGAAAAATCATCGAAGAGGCGCTTAAGCGCGGAGACACGGCGACCCGGCGCATGTTCGAAGAGATAGTCCTCCAAGAAGAGGAGCACTACTGGAAATTCGACGACTTCCTAAAATAAACTACTGCTTAACTTTTCCGCAATCGATCCGTAGTTGCTGTAATTGTCAGAGGCAGCTCTGTCAAGCTGAATCAGGTTTTCACATTAATATTTGTTCTTAAGTGATTATCATAATTGCCTTAAGAGGGACCTCATTTTCTGAATTAGTTCTTTTCTTTTAGTCTTTGGATGACCGTTCTCGCCTTTTGGGAAAAATCCTCAATTTCTTTGTGCGGTGGCTTCTCGTCGGCTTCGAACATGTCAACTTGCAGAAATGGACCGGGCTTCTCGTGCTTTTTTTGCAGGTGGTTCCACGATGGCTGAACCACGAAGTGCAGGTGCCCAGGCTTCCAGCCCGCGTGGGACCATTGGCAAATGTAGATTTGGTCAGGTTTCAGAATGGTTCGGATAGTGGCAGCGACTAGCCGTAGTAAGGGTCCTAGTTCTGCTGCTTCCTCGCTGGTTAATTGCCAGCAATGGAGACAGTGGCGGACGGGCTTGACAATCAGCGTGCCGACTCCGAGTGGACCAACGCAGTGTTCGACGATCCAGTGTTGCGTCGCATAAATTCTTCCGCCCGGTGGCTCAATTTCTCCGTTTATCAGTTTACATGCGAGACAGTCTTCCATTCACGTCAAGCCTCGTTGCTGAGTATAATGTACCCTTTACATATTACGTTTTTTCCGTAAACAATAAAGGTTTTTTTAAACCAAATACATTGCGAAGAGAAATGATATCCATTCGCAGAGCCACTGAACGCGATATTCAGGCTTTAAGCGCAAAGCTGCTTGGTCTGCTTGAGGACGAGACCAGCCAAGTGTATCGAGACAACGTTGCCAAGTTTGGCATTCCCAGCGAAGTCGTGAGGAAGGCTTTTTCCGAAAAGGCGTTGCTGGAGGCGACTGCCTCTGGCAAATCAACTTTTTACCTTGCTTTGGAAAACAGGCGTGAAATCGTCGGCTTCGCGCAGATGGTGCAAAAAGACGCCAAAACTGTGGAGCTTGACCGCATCGTCGTGTTCCTCGAATACGCGAGGAAAGGCATCGGCACCCGAATCCTGAACAAAGTCGTCAGGGACACGAGGCTGGTGAAGGCTGACGCAATCATCGTTAACGCGGGGAAGGACGAAACCCACGCCCGACGGTTCTACGAGAGGAACGGCTTTAGCGCCGTCAAGGAGGAAGTGGTCGAGTACCCGTGGGGCAGCAAGGTAACGCTTGTCACCTACAGGCTTCGACTCGGACACGGACGGGAGACCAAAGCCGACGAGAAGCCGGCTCCTAGGTGTTAAGCAAGTTTATTAAGCCACCATAAACGAATTTTTTAGATGTGAGTGATTATGCCCTATTGTGAAGCCTGCGGAGCGGAAGTCAGCTCCACATCGAAGTTCTGCAGGAACTGCGGAGCGCCACAGAGAGTTTCGCCTGCCACGGTTCAGCCCCTTCCCGCTGCGCCAGCCTCTCCAACGGTTCAGCCTGCTGTCACTGCGCCGTCGCCTCCCCCTGCGGTCCAGCCTCCTCCTCAACCGAGCCAACCAGCCACAACATATACGCCTCCGCCACCTCCACCACCACCCGTTCAAGGCTCAGTTTACGCTCAGTCTCCGGCGTCTTCGGGCGAGAGGGTCCTTGGCGTGTTGGTGTTGAGGAAGCAGAAGTCGCTTGGGAGGTACGACAGCTACACGGGGGTCGTGACGAACCACAGGATGATTTTCGCCCAGTTGACCGGCGACATGATGAAGCAAGTCGCCACGTCAGCGAGGGACCAGGCGAAGGCTGAGGGCAAGGGGTTCTGGGGCCAGTGGGGCGACCAGCTGAAAACCTCGTTCAACTACGGGCAGAAGTACTACAGCATGCAGCCCTCCGCGATTCTCGCTGAGACGCCAGGAAACTTCGCGTTTGACAACAGCACCATAAGCGAGATCAAGCTCAAGGAAGAACGGGACAACGACAGGGGGATGCACGTCTACGAGATGAAGGTGGAGATTCACCATTCGTCGGGCAAGTACGAGATCAGAATGGACCAGGACAGCAACTTCATCAACCTCCTGAAGCAGGTATACGGACAAAGGGTGAAGACGCCCTTCGGGTTCTCCTCGCACGGAGTAAACATCAGACTCGGCTTTTAACCCATGAACGAATAATCCGTGTATTTCTGGCTTAACCGAAACCTTACTCCGAAAAGACGACGAAGCTGGGGAACCTTTCCGAGATTTCGGCCTTCCACTTCTTTATGAGCTGCTTTCGGCCGGCCGTGTCCTTCTCGGTCTTCGCTGTCATACCTACTTTGAGGGCGCCCGTGCGGACGTTGTTCAGCGCCTCGCGGTTTCCGCACTTCATGAACTCGGAGCATTCGGTGCAGTCAGCTATCTTCCTGCTCGTGGCGCAGGCTCTGATTTTGCAGCCTTTTGCACCACCTCCCTTCAGGCACCCCCTGCACACGGGTATCCTCTGCACTCCCTCTAGTGACTTCATAAGCTCCCTTCCGTCGAAGCCCGCCTCTTCAGCACCCCACCCGTTTATGCCGTAGCCCTCGAGGACGAACGCGTACCTTTTGGTCAGCTCCTTCAGGGCGCCGTTGCCCACGATGCAGCTCCCACACCAAATCCCGCAGTAACCAATCTGGTTCTCCACATTCTCGAAAGCTTTGGAAACCAAAATAACCACCATTAATTTTGTTCTTTTGTTTTACAATTTATTAATAAATCCTTATGTTTTTCGCGTTGCCCGCGTGTGTGAGAATGCTTAACTACGAAGTCGACACATGAAATGTTATGGTGTTTAGATTGGCTGATTTAGTTACTCTTTTAGAGCGACTTTCGAACGCTTTCGGTCCGCCGGGCTGCGAGGACGAGGTACGGGCGGTTCTCAGGGGGGAGCTCGAAAAGCTCGCGGACGAGACTCGGGTGGACAAGCTGGGCAACCTCTTCTTCGTCCACCACGGCGAGGAAAAGATGCCTAGGGTCATGCTCGCCGCCCACATGGACGAGGTCGGCTTCATAATTACTTTTATAGATGGCGGCGGGTTCCTCCGCTTCCACACGCTGGGTGGCATAACAGCCAACGTCATGCCTGGGCACACAATCCTCCTTCGGGGGACCAAAGGCGACCTCCGGGGCATTATCGGGACTAAGCCTCCCCACCTGATGAGGGAGGACGAACGCAACAAGGCCGTGTCGATGGACGACCTTTTCATGGACATCGGAGCCTCAAGCCCCGAGGAAGCACAGAGCAAGGGGGTTGAAATCGGCACCAGCGGCGTCTTCGACGTCAAGTTCGCGGAGCTCGGCGGAGGATACCTGAAGGGTAAGGCCCTCGACGACAGGGCAGGCTGCACGGTCATGGCGGAGGTCTTCAAAGCCCTCAAGGACTCACCATATAACATCGTCGCCGTGGGAACCGTCCAAGAAGAAATGGGAATGAGGGGCGCACGAACCGCAGCTTGGCAGGCTGACCCGGACTACGCGTTGGCTCTTGAGGGGACCTTCACGTCCGACGTTCCCGGCACCAGCCCGGAAAAGGTTTCGTCCAAAATCAGGGGCGGACCCGTCGTCACGATTCTGGACCAGACGGTAATGACCCACCCGACCGTCCTCAAGACCCTCATCAAGATGGGCAAGGAGAAGTCTATCCCGTTCCAGTTCAAGCAGGTGCCGATGGGCGGAACCGACTCGGGTGCCATCCACCTCACCAAGGCCGGGGTCCCAAGCGGAACCGTCGCCGTCCCCTGCAGGTACATCCACGGACCCACCTCGGTGACTCACGTGGACGACGTCAAGAACACGATAAAACTTGTCACGGAGTTCGTCAAAGCCATCTCGGAGAAGAACCCGCAGGCGCCATCAGTCTCGTCCTAGACATGTCTGGAGGAGCTTCAGCCAGAATCTCCCCAAGCACCGCAACAGGCGGAATAAACATAAACGTCCAATACTCTTCAACGACCGTGATTACGTACAATTAAAACCTTTCAATTTGCGCACCAAAACAACAGAAAATTTGCGCCGCAAATCAGATAGGGTCTTCGTCAACCGTGAATGATGATCGTAATTTGAAAACGGTTGATGATCGCATTAGACAGGTCTAAAATGGCAGAAATTTGCCACTCAAACGCAAAAAAAATTTGCCACTCAAATCAGACAAGGTCTAGGGGATTGTTGGTCAAACGGCATTTCCTATTGTTGAACAAATCAGAGCCACCCAGAATTTCCTCGTCCGCTCTGGGTGAACTAAGAACCTTAATGAGAAACCTCATAACTAATCCCTTTTGAGTCTGAGGCAAAATGAGGGTTGCTGCTTTGGTCAGCGGGGGAAAGGACTCCGCTATCGCGCTTTACCGGGCCATGCGGTCGGGGCACGACGTGAAGTGCTTGGTGACGATGGTTCCAAGGAGACCCGACAGCTGGATGTTCCACTACCCCAACATTCACCTGACTGACCTGTTCGCTGAAGCCTCCCGAATACCGCTTGTGAAGGCCGAGACGGAGGGCGAAAAGGAGAAGGAGCTCGCCGACCTCGAGAGCCTCCTCAGGACCGTCGACGTCGAAGGCGTCGTCTCGGGCGCAATCCAGTCGCAGTACCAGAAGACAAGGGTCGACGAAATCTGCGGAAAACTCGGACTCGAATCCATTGCCCCGCTCTGGCACGGAGACCAGAAGAAACTGATCGAAGAGCTCATCAGCCTCAAGTTCCACGCGATAATAACAGGCGTCTACGCGCACGGACTGGACCAGAAGTGGCTCGGGAGAACCATAGACAAAGAAGCCCTTAACGACCTCGTCGAGCTCAACGCGAGGTACCAGACGTCACTCGTCGGCGAAGGCGGGGAATACGAAACCCTCGTCCTCGACGCGCCCTTCTTCACGAAGAAAATCGGGATACTCAAAGCCCGAATGGTGTGGGAAGGAAGCTCCGGCTACCTACAGGTCGAAGAAGCGGAGCTGCAAGACAAATAGCATCGGCCAAAAACTGTTCTTTGTAAAAAAAATGCTTACTTTTTGGAGTCTTCTGGGGACTCCAACTTTTAATCCAAGGACGAAACCTCGTCGTCGACTTCGTTCGGTGTAACGAGGCAAAGCATCACGAGGGGAACCTCGCCAACGGACTTCATGTCGTGCGCGGTACCTTTTTCCGCGAAGAGGACGCTTCCAGGGCCAGCGGTAATCGGTTCGCTGCTGTCGAACGAGACCTTGAGCTGCCCCTCGCAGACGTACCAGATTTCGTCAGCCCTCGGGTGGTAGTGCGCCGAGTGCCCGAAGTCCGGCGGCCAGCAGTGAACGAGCATCCTGACGCGGGGCGTGGCGAGGACCTTTTCCCTCCAGGGCGGCGCGCCCCTGCGGGCCTTGATATCCTTTATCGTGTCGACGAGCTTGTTGTTCGCTTCTTCGGGTGGCAAGTACGGCAACCGCTGCACCTCACACGGATGATTAACAGAAACCGCGAGCGAACATAAACTTAACGCATAAATTCTGTGGCGCCAATATTATGGCACAATTCCGCGGAGGAAGCGAAATTCGATGATTGTTGACGCCCACACGCACCTGGGGAAGGACTACGTCTTCGAGGAAGACTTCACGGTGGAAAGGCTCCTGAAGGGCATGGAAGCGGGCAAGATTGATGCAAGTATAGTTCAGCCCGGAACCACGTTCGACCTGAAAATAGTCAAGGAGCAGCACAACTACATCGCCGAGCTGGCTAAGAAGATGCCGAAACGGATATTTGGGATGGCGAACCCGAGCCCCCACCTCCCGACCGAGGAGTACCGCAAAGAGCTGAAAAGATGCGTCGAGGACCTGAGATTCGTGGCCGTCAAGCTCCACCCACTGGCTCACGCAGCCAACCCAAACTCGTCGGTGGGACGGAAAGTGTTCCAAGCCGCGTCTGACTTGAGAATCCCCGTCATGGTCCACACGGGAGCCGGAGTCCCCTGGGCGCTCCCCTCAGCCGTCATCCCCGTCGCTAAAGAATTCCAGAATCTTAGAATCATCCTTGCGCACTGCGGCAGCTCCATCTTCTCGGGTGAAGCGGGCCTAGCGGCTCAGCTGTGCCCCAACGTTTACTTGGAGACGAGCTGGCTGCCGAACGCCAGCATCTATGGCTACTGCAAGAGCGTCGGGGCGGACCGCGTCATGTTCGGTTCCGACAGCGGCGAAAACGTCGCGACTGAGCTGGTCAAGTACAGGACGATGGGTCTCTCCGAGGACGAATTGAACCATTGCTTGGGAAAGACGGCCATAAAGGTTTTTGACTTACCCATCTATCGAGATAACTCCAAACTAAGAATGACGGTGAAAGAATGAAGCTTGGCGTGACGAGCTACACCTACCGCTGGGCTGTGGGTGGAGACAGGCGGTTCGGAGATTCCATGAAAATTGAGAAGCCGCTGAAGCCGTTTGAGCTCGTGCAGAAGGTCGCTAACCTCGGGTTGGAGGTGGTCCAAATTTGCGAGAACGTCGACCTCAACCTGCCCGATGGGGAGTTAAAGAAAATCGGCAGAACCGCGGACAACCTTGGTATAAAACTGGAGCTTGGTGCAGCTGGCATGGACTTGTCCGTTCTAAAGAGGTGCGTGAAGATGGCTGAGCTGGCGCACGCCTCCTTGGTCCGAGTCTACCCCACCGAGAAAGAGCCCGTGACGAAGATTGCTGAGAGGATACGAGGTTTTCTCCCCGTCCTTCAGACCAAAAACTTGTTGTTAGCTGTTGAGAACAGTAGTCTATGGCTTTATGCCAGCCGGGAGCTCGCGGAGCTCTTCGAGAAAGTAAACAGCCCGTCCTTCGGAGCATGCGTCGACGTCGTAAACTCAACGGGGCTCCTAGAAAAGCCACTCGAAACCGTCGAGACCCTTGCGCCCTACGCCATGTGCCTCCACCTGAAGGACTATTCTATTCAGCGCAGGGAGGTAGGCGGGTTCATGATTTTCGGCGTGCCGCTGGGGACGGGATTGCTTGACACGAAAGCCGTCCTCAACGCCCTAAGGCGCACGGGCAGAGACCCAGACATACTCCTCGAGCAGTTCATGGGCAAAAGGGAAACCGTGCAGGAAACGCTCGCGGACGAAGACAAGTGGGTCAAAGAAGCCATCAAATATGTAAAGACACTCCGTTAAAAGCACGAAAAATCCCGTGAGGACATAAAAGAATGAAGGCAATAGTCTACGAGGGACCCGGAAAACTCGCCGTAAAAAACGTTCCCCAGCCCAAAGTCGGACCGAAGGACGTACTCGTAAAGGTCAAGGCGGCTGGAATCTGTGGAAGCGACCTTGAACTGGTTCGCGGCAACCGCGTCGATGTGACGCCTCCTCGGATTCTAGGTCACGAAGTAGCTGGCGAAATAGCCGAAGTCGGTAGTCAAGCCACAAAGTTTTTACTGGGCGAAAGGGTCGTCGTCGAGCCCATAATCTCGTGCGGGGAGTGCCGCAACTGCCAAGTTGGGAGGTACAACATTTGCAACAGCCTCAAGTTCATGGGCGTTCACGTTGATGGGGCGTTCGCTGAGTACCTCGTTGCGCCCGAAAACCGAGTCTACAGAATCCCAGACAACCTCTCGTTCGAGGCAGCGGCGGTTCTTGAGCCGACAGCGGTGGGCGTGCACGTCGTCGAGAGGGCGCAGGTTGCGGTCGGCGACGCCATTGTCGTCATCGGCGCTGGACCGATTGGGCTTCAGATTGCTCAGGTTGCCAAGGCGAGGGGGGCAGGCTGCGTCATCGTGACGGACGTGTTCGACCACAGGCTGGAGCTGGCGAAGAAGTTGGCAGCTGACCACGTAATCAACGACGCTCGCGGCAGTGTTGCGCAGGTCGTGAACGAAGTCACTGGCGGCGATGGAGCCGATGTCGTCATCGAAGTGGTCGGAAAATCGAGCACGATCCTTAGGACAATAGACCTTGTCCGCGCAGGAGGACGAATCCACATCGCTGGATTATCAGTAGAACGGTTTATCACCGAGCCGCCGACGTTCTGGATGAAGGCGTTGCTGAAGGAGGTGACGGTCGAAACCTCCCGTTCGTACGCTGCGGGAAACTGGACCAAAGCCATAAAGTTAGCCTCAAAGGGACTGGTCAACTGCGAGGCGCTGGTGAGTCACGTGTTTCCGCTTGAGGACGCTGCGAAGGCCTTCGAAGTGGCTGACAGGAAACTGGAGAACGCCGTCAAGGTTTTATTCAAGCCTTAACCAAAAATCATCTATTCCGTATTCTCGTATAGAGTGCAACTTGCTTTCACCATATGACAACGACAGTTCCCACGATGGGATCGTGGCATGGAAAGCTATATGAAGACCATGCAATATATTGTGGCCTTGGAGAATAAAGCAAATGAAATGTCCAGAATGCGGAAAAGAAGCAAAGAAGCCCATTAAAGAGTGGGAACTGAGCCCAAAAGTCCACGTTAAGCTCTACGAGTGCTGCGGCAAGAAGTTCCGCGAATACATCCGAAAGTAGACGTTTTCGCCGCTGTCAGCCTAATGGGTACAAACAGTAATCTAGTAGCTAACTTTTTCTTTCTAAAACAATAGAACAACGTCTCTAGGGCTGTTTTTATCCAGAAACTTAAAAGCCTCGCCGATTCCAATGCCTAGCTCTTCCTTCGCGTGGGCGTCCGAACCAACTGAGATTCGTGTCCCGCCGAAGCCGAAGTACCGTAGAATTGCCTCTCTACTTGGCAGAGTTTCGTGGGAACCGTGTTCGAGGACGGAGGGCTTCGTGTTCACTTCCAGAAAGATTTCCTTGTCTATTACGGATTTCAGTATCGAATCCATTTTCGTCCCGTATTCCGCGTTTTTCCGCTGGAAGGTGTGGTCAGAAACGTATTTGCTTACGACGTCCAGATGCCCCACAACGTCGAACAGGCAGCTGTCAACGGAGCTTTGGACCTCAGAAAAATATTCATCATAAATCTCTTTTAGGCTCCTTTTAGCTACGAGGCGGCTGCCGATGATTTCGCCTTTGACGTAGTGGACGGAGCCGATGACGAAGTCGAACCTTTTTCCCCGTAGCCAACGTCGGATTTGCTCCTCGAATCGGCTCTGGTAGTCCACCTCGACCCCCCTCCGCACAACGAGCTTATCCCCGAAAAGGCGCTGAGCCTCGTTGACGGCGGACTCGTATCTGCAGTCGTCGAAGAAGCCAAACCCCTCGTCCGAAGGGTCAAAGTCCACGTGCTCCGAAAAGCCAACCTCGCGGAACCCCAGCTCAACCGCCCTTTCGCACAAGTCGTTGACTGTGGACCTACCGTCGTAAGAAAAGGTCGAGTGAGCATGGTAATCCACTAGCCCCGTTTTCGTGCCCAAAAACGTCACCCGCGCTAGATGCTGTATTGCCTCAGCTCGTCGTCGGACATGGCGACAGCGTTAACGTCCCTATTTCCGTCCGCACCATTATATCCTAATGCAACCGAAACATCTTTGGGCGCATCCGAGTAGCGGACAGTTATCGCCGCAGCTTTCCCAATTGTCTCGGCGTTGGCTTCTCCGACCACGACCGTAGTTGGGCTCATGTGGTCCTTGACTTCCAAGGTTGAGACGTTACGGTTCGTTTTGGCGATTGACTGGAGCTTCTCGTTTTCTTTCTCGTTCCGCCCCACGACGACTTTGGCGTTGCCCACTCGGAAGTGTCGACCGATTCGCAGAAGCTCAACGTCGAACGCCGTCAGCCCTTCTTCGTGCCCCAGATGCTCCCTAAGACGGTCAGCGAACCTCGGCTCCGTGAGGAGGCAGCCGCCCGCAGGATTCGGGTACTCGACTATCCCCAGTTCCTTTGCTAAAGCTATTTGGGGCGTCCTCCTTCTACCCTCAATTGCCATGAGTTTTTCTCTGTTTATGTACCCCTTTTTTTCGGGTTCCGTTTCGGGCAGGAGCTTAGCCGACAGCGGTCTCAGCACTTTTCCTTCCAGACCAGCCTCTCTCTCGATGTGCAGAATTACGTCCTTCCTCTGCGAGAACGGCCTCTCGCCCAACACTTCTCCGGTCACGAGGAATTCAGCTCCTATCTTTTCAGCCAGCTCCTTGGCTTTTTTCAGCTCGAGTATCCTGCAGTCGATGCAGGGGTTCATCTGGCTGCCGTGCCCGTGTCTGGGCGCTACGACGACCTCGAGAAACTCGTCTTCCAGCGTAATTGTGTGGAGCTTAATGCCCAAATCTCTGCAGAACCTTTCGACGAACATCGCGTCCTGCCCAGAGAACGGCGTCCTGAAGTGGACCGCCTCCGCCTCAACCGCCTGCTTCAGCATGAGTCTCACGGCAAGCATGCTGTCCAAGCCTCCCGATAACAGAACCAGCGCCTTGGGCTTCCATTCCCGTCTTTTTTCAGTCAACTGAAGGTCCACTTCAGCTCCATTAAATTCTAGACTCATTTATCCGTTACTGAAAAACGCCAATCAGCGCAGCGAAGTCGTTTCTATTTGGAAATGGAATTAAGCTTTTATAATAATTCAGTCCTCTTTTGGGTTACGGTGAAAAGAGGGTGAGACAAACTAACCTTGCCGCTAAGGCTTTTGAGGATGGAGACGGAATAGTCAAGCTGGCTCCGACGTGGGTGCCCAGAGCATTCCTGGTTCCCGGGGGAAGGCTCAAGCTGGCTACCCAGGACCTTTACGCCCTCGGGGTTCAAAGGGGAGGCATAGACGAGAGGTGGCTTGCCTCAACCGTTAAAGCCGACAACCCCGGAGCGCCCCCCAACGAAGGCATGAGCTACATTGTCGTAAAAGACGGCGCCAAGATCAAGAAAGTCTTGCTTAAAGAAGCCGTTGCCGAGCTCGGAGAGACGGTTCTCGGAAAAAACGTGATGCACCGGTACGGCGGCTGGGACATATTGACGAAGTTCTTCGACAACGCAGGTCCAATCCCGTTCCACCTGCACCAGATGGAGGAGCACGCACGTCTGGTCGGTCAGGCGTCAAAGCCCGAAGCCTACTTCTTCCCCGTCCAGCTCAACATCATCGAGGGAAGGTTCCCGTACACGTTCCTGGGGCTGAACCCCGAGACGACGAAGGACGACATCAAAAGGTGCATCCAAAGGTGGGAGCAGGGGGACAACGGCATCCTCGCATACTCCAAGGCATACAAGCTCGTACCCGGCACGGGCTGGCTGGTACCCGCGGGCATCCTCCACGCGCCAGGCACCCTCGTAACCTACGAGGTTCAGAAGGCCTCGGACATCGCGTCGATGTACCAGTCGATTGTCGAGGAAAGGCCGGTCTCGAAGGACCTTCTGCTTAACAACGTTCCTCCTGACCGCCGCAGCAACCTAGACTACATAGTCGGCATGATAGACTGGGAGGTGAACGTTGACCCGGAGTTCAAGAGACACCACTACATCGAGCCGAAGCCAATTGGGAAGCCCGAGGAAACCCGGAAAGAGGGGTACACGCACAAATGGATTTCGTACGGCTCCGACGAGTTCAGCGCTAAGGAGCTAACGGTCTTTCCGAAGTCCACGGTCAAAATAAAGGACGAGGCGGCGTACGGGCTGATCGTCGTCCAAGGACGCGGAATAATAGGTAAATTCAGCGTCGAGTGCCCGACGATGGTGAGGTACGGCGAGCTCACGGAAGACGAGCTCTTCGTCTCAGCGGAAGCAGCCAAAGAAGGCGTCGAAGTCACAAACACGAGCAACGTCGAAAACCTCGT
>Ga0172366_10002201_pt1 | contig 15268 bp, 17 predicted proteins | sample LakKivSesite69cm_FD_114533 | JGI IMG/M metagenome (GOLD analysis project Ga0172366, IMG submission 114533) | Sediment microbial communities from Lake Kivu, Rwanda - Sediment site 69cm | ecosystem: Environmental > Aquatic > Freshwater > Lake > Sediment | place: Rwanda: Western Province, Lake... | reverse complement strand
TCCAGTGATCGTCCGGCTGGACTACAAAGATGTCTATGGCAACGACCGCTTCGTCACCCATGGCTTCTACTACATGGATCCCATTCAGGACTGGCCTATCATCAATGGGGAGAAGATCCCCGCTCTGGTGTGGTTTCCCTATGAGTCCGGAAACCTGCTGAACTGGCCTCAACTGCGCGATGCACCTCCAGCAACGGTGACTTCCATCTCCATCTATGCCTCGGGCTGGGAGTATGACAGCATGGTGACGGAGGTGGAACTCTTGGCGGAGGAATAGGATGGCCAGCAGGTTCAATACAGGGGCAGGTCTGAGACCTGCCCCTACCTATGACGGGCTAAAGCCGTCACTACCAAGAGCGCTTCTGGAGAAGAGCGCCATCCTGCTGGCCTTGCTCCTCTTTCTGGTGCTGGCCGGCTTTCAGTTGATGCTGCCCGGCCTCAATTACGATGAGGCCTTCGACGCGGTGCCGGCCATGCAGCTCCTGCTGGGCCAGCCTGTGGAACCCCTGAGGGGCTCGGGCCTACACATCGCCGGCCGCACCTTTCCCCTGATGGTTATGGATTACAAGGGTGTGGTGCACACCTACTGGGCCCTGCCCTTCCTCTGGGCGCTGGGGGTCAACGTCTTCGCCCTGCGCCTGTCCTGCCTTTTTTTGAGCCTGCTGACCATGTCTTTGGCCTATCATTTCCTGCGCCCACTCTACGGGCCATGGGTGGCTGCTATCACCCTGTTGCTTTTGGCTGTTAACCCCTCATTTCTCTTTTGGAGCCGACAGGGTGTGCTATGGACCACGGCCATGCTCACTTGTGGGATGGGAGCCCTGGCTGCCTTTGGGAATTGGATACGAGGGAGACGGGCTGGGGGACTGGTGGGGGGGGCCTTTCTGCTGGGACTGGGGCTGAGCGCTAAGCTGCTTTTCCTGTGGTTTCCTTTGGCTTTGGCAATCTCGGTGGCTCTTTATCCTCTCACCCACCCCCAACCTCCTCCCTCTCCCGCACAGCGGGAGAGGGAGGAGGCCAGGGGAAGGGAGTGGGGGACACCCCCACACCCCCGGGTGGGGGGCCAAGCCCCCCACCACCCCCCGGTGAAGAACTTGGAACGTTATTTCATCGGGCTTTTGGCCCTGCTGCTGGGCCTTTCGCCTCTCCTGCTCTACAACCTGCAGACGAAGGGCACTGTGGATGTGCTGCTACGCAATCTCCGCACTTCCTACTACGGAGTGAACAACCTGGCCTACCTCTCTAACCTGAGACTTCGGTGGGATCACCTCCGTGCACTGCTGGATGGTTCCAACTTCTGGTATTTGGGAGGTGTCTATCGCGATCCCATCTTTCCCCTGGCCTTCTGGGTTTCGGCAGTTGTCACTCTGGCCCGTGGCCTTCGCCTGGCGATTTTTCGCCCTAGGGGCTCTCAGCCCCATGATTTCCTCTTCCCCCTGCTGATGATGGCCCTGATCGTGCTGCAGAGCGGGGCCACCGTCTCCGATCTCTGGCCGGAGCACTACCTGCTCCTGCTGCCCTTTCCCCAGGTGAGTATCGCCTTGGGGCTGGATCTGCTGCGTCGTCATCTCCGCCCCAGGCGGCCAGGGGCAGGTCTAAGACCTGCTCTCCTGGCGCTGGCCCTGCTGATGGCTGGCCAGCTCCGAGTAGACCTGCTTTACCATCGCGCACTGGCCCGGAGCGGCGGCTTCAGCGCCCACTCTGACGCCAACTACAAGTTGGCCCAGTACCTGGACCGCAAAGGGCGGCCGGTGGTGGCCATGGATTGGGGCATCAAGACCACCGTGCAGTTCCTCACCCAGGGGCGGGTCAACCCGGTGGAGCGCTTCGGCTTCCAAAGCCTTGACCATCCCAATGCCAACTTCACCGCCGACGTAGCTCCCTACCTGGAGGACCGAGATACCTACTACATCTTCCACGCTCCGCCGGAGACGGTCTACAAAGGGCGGCGGGATGCCTTTGAAGAGTTGGTCCGCCAGCGGGGGCTGATCCCCAATGGCCAGCGGATCATCTACGACCGCAGTGCCCGCCCACTGTTCGTGGTGATGGAGGTGGATGAGTGGATTGATCCATGGACTCGCGCGGGACGATCTGAGGAGGGATAAAATGAATGAATACCAGTATGCCGATTGCTCCTTCTGCGGTGGCCCGGTTCAAGAGGAGTTGGTCACCGTGGTCCGTTTACACAAAGGACGCATCATAGTGATCGAGGATGTGCCAGCCGGTGTATGCCAGCAATGTGGAGAACGATACTATCGTGGCCCTGTTGTGGAAGATATAGAGCAGTTGATGAACGAGCCATGTCCTTCGGCAAGGGAGGTAACAGTGCCGGTGATGAAGTTCGCGGTTGGGTAGGAGTGTTCAATATCCCAAGCGGAAAAGAGCCCCCCACTCTCTCAAACCAATCAGGGTGAGGGGCTCTTACTTTGTAAGCCGGTCTCGCCATTGAGGAGTTGACAGTTCCGTCCACTCGATCACCCACCGTCCTCACGGAAGCTGTAGCCCACGCCGGGGACCGTGAGGATGCACTGCGGATTCCGCGGATCTACTTCCACTTTTGCCCGCAGCCGGCTGATCAGCCCCCGCACCAGATCCCGGTCTCCCTCTCCGCTGTAGCCCCAAACGCGTTCCACAATGGTTTCCAGCGGAAGAACCTGACCACGATGGATCATTAACGTGTAGAGGAGTCGAAACTCCAAGTGAGTCAGCCGCCGTGGTGGCCGACCCACAATCTGTACCATCCGGGTCGCCGGGTCCAGAGTCAGCCCACCCAGGCTCAGCGTGGGCAGGCTGAAAATGGGCACGCTACCCGTGCAGCGCAGCAGAGCGCGCACCTGGGCGATAAGCAGCCGGGCACTGAAAGGGCGGATGACCACCAGATCCACGCCATTCTCCAGGAGGGCGCAGTGCTCCTTCTCCTCGATGGGCTCAACGATCAGCACCAATGCTGCTTCAGTCTCCGCACGTACACGCTGCACCTGCGCCAGGGGCTTGCTGTAGTGGAGCGCCACCAGGATGATATCCGCCGGCCGCTCCGACCAGCTCTGCATGGCCCGCTCCAGGTCGCTGCTGGAGGTTACAGCCAACCCGACACGTTGCAGAATCAGCGAGAGGACTGCGGCTTCATCAGGATCTTCGGCAATCAACAAGGCATACATGGTCAGGAAGACCGACTGTGAGGAATGAGCGAATAACGAGTCAAGTATAGCAGATATGGTCTATTTGGCAACTCAGCGGGGATAGTGGACTGGAGGAGTAGCCCTGGCCCTTCTTCGTGGGTCAGGAAGCCAATCTGGTCACGCTCAGGTGACCAGCACAGGCTCCTGCTTGTGGTTGTGAGGCGTGTGTAAGTGGCAGGGGTTCTCTACTACAATGGGTTTGTCGAAGAGAATGAGATCATCGCCAGGAGCATAGAATTCGTGGACCGTCGCTTCATAGCGGTAGCCACAGGCCTCATACAAGCGACGTGCTGGGGCATACGCCGGTGTGCCTGAGGTCTCGACCAGGATCATCCGACCGCCTCGGGCACACACCTCATCTTCCACTCGCGCGAGCAGGGCATGGCCAATACCCTGACCCCGCGCCTCCGGCGCCACGGCAATCCAGTACAGGTCAAAGGTCCCCTCAGTCAAGGGATGAGGTCCGAAGCAGGCATAGCCCAATACACGCTCCCCATTTCGGTAAACCAGGAAGACATAACCGCTGGCTTCACTCTGTTGTAGGTAGGCATTCCACAACTCTTGGACGCAGGCCACCTCCACTGGCTTGAAGACGCCAGCGGCGGCTGTCAATTGGAGAATTTGTGGACCGTCTTGTTCCAGTGCTATCTCGATCATATGTGCGCTTCTGCCTCAGAGCTAACTCCAGGATATGCACCACCATCTCCACATAGTCGTATCCGGCTGCCCGAACAGCCCGATAGAAACCCGCATCGGGGGACAGATCCGGATTGCAGTTCACCTCGACCACGTAAGCCGTTCCATCATCAGCCAGGCGCATGTCCACCCGAGCATAGCCCCGGCACCCCATGGCTTCCCAGGCCCGCCGGGCCGTGGCCGCGATGCGCTCCCCCAGGGCCGGCTTTATCGGAGCCGGGCACAAAACGGGCGTATGGTGGTACTCGAAAGAATGGGCCTCCCACTTGGCGGCGAAGGACACGATGCGCTCGCAGGGATCGGCAAAGGCACGGAAGTCCACCTCAGCCAGGGGAAGCACTTCTGGAGGATCACCCCACAACGAGATGTTGAACTCTCTGCCCGTGATAAACGCCTCGGCCAGGGCGGCCTGACGGTACCGTTCCACCACATAGCCCACCCGATCGCGGAGCTGGCGAGGGGTGTGAACCACCGCCTCCGGCCCGATCCCCAGGCTGGCATCCTCGGCCACGGGCTTGACGATGAGGGGAAAGGGAAATGCATCACCGGTGACGGGGTCTACCTCGTCAGGGTGGTAGAAGAGCCACCAGGGAGGGGTGGGCACTCCATGGGCGGTCAGGATGGCCTTAGCCCGCGCTTTGTGCGTTGACCGGACGATCGCATCGCCATCGCAGCCGGTGAATCGGTACCCCATGGCCTCCAGTGCCCAGGCAATGCGCGCCTCCTCGAAGAGCCGCCCCTCCAACCCCTCCCCCAGGTTGAAGACCACCCAGTGTGCGGGTGGGTAAGGAGCCAGTGCCAGTTCCACTTCGGTGCAAAAGGGCACCTGTGCCACCTGGTAGCTTGCTTCTCGGAGCGCATCGGTCACAGCCTGAGCACAGGCGATGACCCCCTGCTCGGCCAGCATGTCCTGGGGTTCACCTTTCACCAGTTGCTGGCTGTGGTTATAAAGCGCCGCAACGCCAGGGAATACGTCATCTTGTGGATTCATTCTCCTGCCTGCCCAGCACGACGAGCATCCGCCATGACCGCTCGGAGGCATCCAGTGGCTGCGCTAGATCAAAGTCACCATAGAAAGCTTCCACCTCAAACCCGCCAGCCAAATCCACCAATGCTTCTAGCTCACCCGGCAGGAGCATGCGGAGGCAGCCTCGCTCCTCCAGGTCCCGCTCCTCCGCTCCTTCCCGCACATGATACGCCGCTTCTATCTCCACGAGCTCGGTCATCGGGTCCAAACCGCGATCCGTAGCTCCCCAAATGGCCTCGACCTCCAGGTTGCCTTGTACTGCTGTCCACCGTATGGGGTGTAGCAATGGACCGCCGAAGTATTCGCGGGGGTGATTCAACTCCAGGATGTAGAGCCCTCCTGGTGTCAGGTTCCGATAGGTCGTGCGCAAATGAGCCACAATGTCCTCGTTGGTCAGGAGATACTGGAAGCTGGTCAGGAGATTCAGGGCCAGATCCACCGGCCGCTCCAGTTCAAAGGAGCACATGTCTGCTACCAGCAACTCCATTTTCACCCCATGGGACTGGGCTTTGTTGTGAAGGTAGGCGATCATTTCCGGTTGGCGGTCCAGAGCCACGACCGGGTAGCCGCGTTGGGCCAGCTCCAGGGTGTGGTATCCAACTCCACAAGCTATCTCCAAAATGGAGACTGGATCCCTGCCGCGGTGATGACGAAAACACTGCAGCAGGAAATCCACTTCCGCAGCGACATCTCGATACCCGAAAGCCACCTCGTAATATTGCGGATAGCGGTAGAATTCCCTATGCGTAGTTACAGTACCTACTGATGTGTCGGCCCTCTGGTTCAGAAACTGCACCTCTATCATATGATCGCTCCCTGAGCTCACACCAGCTCGTAGCGTTCCGCCGCCAGGTTCAGGATCTCATTGATCAGATCCGCGTAGTCCATTCCCTCCGCCCGGGCCATGATGCACAGATCGCTGAGCGTCGGGTTCAGGCCGGGCAAGGTGTTGATCTCCAGAAGATAAGGCCAACCATCCGCCCCCAACCGAAAATCCACCCGGCTCACGTCCAGCGCACCGAGGGCCTCAAAAGCGGCCACGGCCAGATGCTTCAACTTGGCCTCCAGAGGTGGAAGGGTGTCCGCCGGACAGAGATAGAGGGGCGCGCCTTCCTCGCCAGGGTAGTAGGACTTGGCCTCAGCATTGTACAGCCCCTGACCGGCACCCACCGTGGGGTCAATCTCCAGCACGGGGAAGAGGTGGAAACCGGCCTCGTCGTATAGCTCCGACGGGGGACGTTCCCCCGGGGCCAGGGCGTTGCCGATGAGCCCCACCGTGAACTCCTGTCCGGGGAGATACCCCTCCACCAGGGCCGGCTGGCGGTAGGTCTGGATCACCCAGCGGACCTGCTCTCGCAGTTCGGCCTCGTTGTGGACGATGGAGCGGCCGTTGATGCCCATCCCCGAGCCCTCACACACCGGCTTGACGAAGAGGGGGAAGGCCAGTTGCCAATCCAGCAGCTCGTCCCCTCGGCAGAAGACCTGGAAGGAAGGTGTCGGGAGGCACAGGTCGCGCCAGATGCGCTTGGTCGCCGCCTTGTTCAGGGAGAGGGCGTGGGCCAGCACTTTGGAGCCCGTATAGGGGATGCCCAGCATCTCCAGCAGGGCCGGCACATGAGACTCCCTAGCATCGCCTCGATGGCCCTCGCAGACATTGAAGCAGATGTCCGGATGGGCCTGGCGGATGGTATCCAGCAAGGTCACGTCCCCTTCTAAAGGGATGACCTCGTGGCCTCCAGCCCGCAGTCCGTCCGCCAAGGCCGTCACCGTTTCTTCGGAATCGTACTCTGCCAGTCCATCGGGCGGTGCATCGGGGGCCACAGGGGCATGATGCTTCAGGTTATAGAGCAGTGCTACGCGCCAGTGACTCATTGCTCATCCCCCACAGTTTGGGCCACTGGCATCGCAAGTCGTGCTCCTTCGTTCAAAGACACAAACCACTCGGATGGAAGGAGATGAGGGGCAGTACCCCGCTGGTGCAGTCCATGCCACCCTTCCGGCGCGATCATCCGCGCCTGGCCAGCCAGCAGCCCGGCCACTCCGCCCTGGCCTCCCTCACCGCAGCGGGCCTGACAATAGGGACATGTGGCAGGGTCGTGAGGCTGGTAGTCGGTGGGCTGGACGTAGGTGCTGATGAAGCCCTCGTAATTGCGCACCACCACCTGGCTGTCGGACAGACTGAGCAGGTAGGTGGGCAGGATGGGCACCTTGCCGCCACCTCCTGGCGCGTCAATGACATAAGTGGGAATGGCCAGGCCCGAGGTATGCCCCCGCAACGCCTCCATGATCTCGATCCCTTTGGCCACCGGCGTGCGGAAATGGCCAGCACCGTGGACCAGGTCACACTGATAAAGGTAGTAGGGGCGCACCCGATGCTTCACCAGCTTGTGCATCAAGGAGCGCATCACGTTAGGGCAGTCGTTGATACCGGCTAAGAGCACCGTCTGGCTGCCTAGGGGGATCCCCGCGTCGGCCAGGCGGGCCAGCCCACTCTCCACCTCCGGGGTGATCTCCTTCGGGTGGTTGAAGTGGATGTTCATCCACAGCGGGTGAAACTGGTGCAGCATGGCTGTCAGGTCGTCGGTGATGCGTTGGGGCAGGAAGACAGGCACCCGCGTGCCGATGCGGATGATCTCCACGTGGGGGATAACCCGCAGGCGTTGTAGCAAGCGCTCCAGGATCCGCTGGGGCAGGATCAGCGGGTCACCGCCGGAGAGGAGCACGTCCCGGATCTGCGGCGTAGCGGCGATATAGGCCAGTTGGCGCTCATAGTCAGCAGAACTGAATTGGGCATGGGGATCGCCCACCATACGGCTGCGGGTGCAATAGCGGCAGTAGCTGGCACACTGGGTCGTGACCAGCATCAGTACCCGGTCAGGATAGCGATGCACCAGGCCGGGGACAGGGGAGTGGGCATCCTCGGCCAGGGGATCCGCCATTTCGGCCTCGAAAGGAACCAGTTCATGGGCCGTAGGGACAACCTGCCGTCGGATGGGACAGTTGGGATCGTCGGGGTCCATCAGGCTGGCGCAGTAGGGGGTGATGTCCACACGGAAATGCCCAGGTGCCGAAAGTCCTGCTATCTCTTCAGGGATGAGATGGATCACCCGGGCAAAATCCTCCACTGTATTCAGGCGATGGCTCAACTGCCACCGCCAATCATTCCACTGATCGAGAGGTACACCTTCCCATGGGTGAGGCGGCCTCTTGCGACCGGGGGGCTCTTCAAACTCGGTGTTTGCTTCTCTCATCGCTATGACTCCTCCCAATCCGTTTCTATTTGCCACCCCTCTTCAGGGTAGTAATGTGGTTCGTCATACACCCAATCGAGTTCCAGAGGCCTCAGGTTGATCACCTCGAGGCGGGCTCTGCACTTGGTACAGATGATCCGTTGACCCTCCTGGGGCCAGGCACCGAGGTCAATGCCATAACCGCACTCCGGACAGAACACCACGGTCATGTTTGGCCCTCCTTAAGTTAAGTTGTCTTTTCGATTCGTTCTCAACTGCTCGAATGGAGCTCTTCAGCATTCAATGAAAAATTATAGCGCATGGGTATGCAGAATGTGTCAGAAAAAGCTATGAATGATGTGACAAAAGGCAGTCTCATGTGGCACTTTTGCAACGGCTCCCCGCTTCCCGGAGGTCCATCATCCCATCACAGACACAACGCCGACCATAGGCGGTTGGTGTCAAAGATCAACTCCGGACGAAGTTTTCCAACTGCGACCTATGTGTTATAATCCAAATGTAGATATCCAAGTTGGAGGAGGGTGAATGCTGAATCGAGTGTCACCTGCTTTGGAAGAGGCATTTAAGGTCATGCTGAGCACCCAAGTTGGAAAAGAACTGGAGGAGGCGGTGCGACATCGCCACGGCCGCTTCATCGTAGACCCCACCCCCTTGCTGGGCAGGGCCTCCATCACCTTAAACTTCCTACGGCTGGCGGTCATCGGCGCAGAGGTTACGCGGGGTGAGCAGTTCATCAGCCTGGTAGAAAGCGTGGCCCATGAGGCCGCCCACCTAGCCCAGGGGTACTGGTCCGATTCCTTCGAGCAGGAGTACCGGGCCTTCGTAAGCGCGGCCCGTGTGCTGCACGAGTTGGGCTGCCAGGATAGCTTCGGCTGGGCTCCTGACTTGTGGGAGTTGCCCCTGGAGGAAGCCGCCCAGCGGATCCAGCGGCTTTTTCCTGACCACCCCCTCTACGGCCAGCAGGCGATGATTCCACTGAAGCAGAAGAGAGGCTGGCAGGCCCTTTGGCCACTGCTCAAACAGGCCTGGGCCCTGAGTTGGTCAATGGGTCGGTTGGTCAAATTATCCCGTGAAACGTGATGCGTGAAGTGCGATGGTTACATTTCACGCACCACATTTCACGGCATCATGGATGGTGTCCACTCGACAGATTTGACATAGCATATGCGCAATCCATCTTTGATCCTGGCCTCCGCCTCACCCCGCCGCCGGGCGCTCCTGTCGCTGCTGGGCCTCCCCTTCCGCGTTGTCGAGGCGGATGTGGAGGAGGGACGGTTGGAGGGGGAGTCGCCCCAGGGGATGGTGATGCGCCTCAGCCGAGTCAAGGCAGAAGCAGTTGCTGCTAGCGCGCGGAGGGGCATCGTCATCGCCTGCGACACCATCGTCGTACTAGAGGGGGAGGTGCTGGGTAAGCCGGCCAATCCCGAGGAGGCCACGAGAACACTCCGTCGGCTGCGCGGGTGGGAGCACAGGGTGTACAGCGGCCTGACGGTTGTAGATGTAGAATCAGGGCAGTTGCACGCTGCCTGCGATGAGACAGGGGTCCACATGCGGGCCTACGAGGATGAGGAGATCGCGGCCTACGTTGCCAGCGGTGACCCTCTGGACAAGGCCGGTGCCTACGCTATCCAGAGCGTCAGCTTTCACCCTGTGGCCCGCATCGAGGGCTGCTATGCCAGCGTAATGGGGCTTCCGCTGCGGCTTGTGGCCCAGGTGCTCCGGGCCTTGGGCCTGCCTGTCCCCTCCGACGAGGCCGTGGCGACCACCTGCGCTGCCTTCACCGATCACCCCTGTTGCCTAGCGGCGGTCAACGAGGCAACGGGTTGACGGGTAACGAGGGCAGCTTTTGGCTGCCCTTGTCCCCTTGCCAAAAGATGGGAAAGAACATATAATAGACACAGCTTGCCCGCAGTGTACTGGACATTGGCCAGGCAATGCCAGAGGGAGGGGAGATGGAAGAGGTACGTCAGTACGCCGAGCGGATCATCGAAAACGTCGAGCGGGTCATCGTGGGCAAAAGAAGGGCCATCGAGCTGACGGTCGTGGCCCTTCTGTGCGAGGGCCACGTGCTCATTGAGGATGTGCCCGGTGTGGGCAAGACCATGCTGGCCCGGGCCATCGCCATCTCGCTGGGCAGCACCTTCAAGCGGCTGCAATGCACACCCGATCTGCTGCCCAACGATGTGACCGGCGTGTCCATCTTCAACCAGAAGACGGGCGATTTCGAATTCCGCCCCGGCCCCGCCTTTGTCAACATCCTCCTGGCCGACGAGATCAACCGGGCCACCCCTCGTACCCAGTCGGCGCTGTTAGAGTGTATGGGTGAGCGCCAAGTGACCATTGATGGCGTCACCCACATCCTTCCCCACCCCTTCCTGGTGCTGGCCACCCAGAACCCCATCGAGTACGAAGGCACCTTTCCTCTGCCAGAGGCGCAACTGGACCGCTTCCTGATCCGCCTGCGTATCGGCTATCCCGACTTCGAGGATGAGGGACAGATGCTGCTCAACCTGCAACGAGTCCATCCCATCGAGACCATCGGCCAGGTAGTGGATGGGAGCCGATTGCCCTGCCTGCAGCGCCGGGTCTGGGAGGTGCACATTGACGACACGGTGCGCAACTACATCGTGCAACTGGTCCAGGCCACGCGCACTCACCCTGACCTGGCCTTGGGGGCCAGCCCGCGGGGCAGCATCGCCCTCTTCAAAAGCGCCCAGGCCCGGGCCACACTGCATGACCGATCCTTCGTCCTGCCCGATGACGTGAAGGCCCTGGCGGTGACCACCCTGGCCCACCGGCTCATCATCCGCCCTGAGAGCGCACTGCGCAATCGCACCGCTGAGCAGGTGATGGAAGAGCTGCTGGAGCGGGTGGAGCTGGAGATTGGGGAGGTGTGAGGCCCTACTCGTTAACTCATTGACTCATTACCCCCGCAGGGAGAAGCATGCCCGGACTGTTTCTCTTCATATTCGCCCTCTTCCTGGCCGCGGCCTTTATGAACCTGGATTTTATCTTCTACATCCTCTACATCTTCTTCGGCATCTATCTGCTGGGGAAGCTGTGGACCCGCCAGGCCATGCGCGCCATCCGCCACCATCGTCTCCTGCCCTCTGACCACGCCTTCCTGGGTGAGGTACTACAGGCGGAGCTGGAGATTGTGAACACCAGTTGGTTCCCCTTGCCCTGGCTGCGTCTGCGGGATAACCTGCCGGTGCAGTTGCATGTCCCCAGTTCCTTCCACCGGGTGATCTCCCTGCTCTCCCACGAGCGCGTCACCTTTACCTATCAGCTCCACTGCCGTCGTCGAGGCTACTATCAACTGGGCCCCCTCTTCCTGTGGGCTGGTGACCTCTTCGGCGTGGCGCAAGAAGTTCAACAGCGAGATGAACTTCAACCCCTCACTGTGTATCCCAAGATTGTCCCCCTGCACCACGTCGCCCTTCCCTCCCAGTCCCCCTTTGGAGAGCTCCCCAGCCGGCAGCACATTTTCGAGGATCCTACCCGAGTGATCGGCGTGCGGGACTACACCAGCAGCGATAGCATGCGCCACATTAACTGGAAGACCAGCGCCAACATGGGCCGTCTGCAGGTCAAGAAGTACGAGCCGGCCATCTCCCTGGAGACGGCCCTCTTCCTCAACCTCAATAGTGAGGAATACGACCCCCGCTCCAGGGCCGATGTCACCGAGTTGGCCATCGTCATCGCCGCCTCTATCGCCAACCACCTGGTGGAGAAGCGGCAGGCGGTGGGGCTGGCCACCAACGGGTTGGACCCGCTGGCTGAGGAAGCGCAGGCTGCTGGTAGCCGACAGGCTGTGAGTCTACCTCCGCGCAAGGGGCGCGGCCATCTGATGAAGGTGCTGGAGGTATTAGCCCGCGTGGAGGTCCGTCCCACCTTTCCCTTCACCGAGCTCCTGCGCCGGGAGAGCGTGATCCTCTCCTGGGGTACGACGGCCATCGTCATCACCCCTCAGGAGACGAAGGAGCTCTTCGCCGGGCTGTTGCAGCTCCGACGACGGGGGTTCCACGTGGTGCTCATCATCGTGGAGATAGGAGGGAGCTTCAGCCAGACCCGTCAGCGCGCGGCCCAGATCGGCATCCCCGCCCATCACATCTGGCGGGAGTCAGATCTGGATATGTGGCGGTGACGTAAAACGTGAAACGTAATTACGTTTCACGTTTTATGTTTCACGTCTCACTATGAAATCACAGAGGGAGAAACGAATGAAAGCAGAGATCAATCTCACCGTAGCGGAGTCAAAACGGCTGATCGCCAGAGGCGTGGCCCAACTGGAGATCGTGCAAGACCGTCTCCAGAAGGGGGTGATTATGGTCTCCAGCGGCACCACCAATGCCTACATCGTCGAGGAGCTGCTGGGGGAGCCGATGGACAAGCGCAGCTATGTGACGGGGCGTATCCAGCCCGTGGGCAAGCAGCTCCGCTGGCCCAAACTGCGGCACGACGTGGTGCTGCGCGATGGTCAACTCGACCCCTCACTGGACCGCTTCAGCGCCATCGAGGTCATGGAGGCCGGGGACCTCTTCATGAAGGGGGCTAATGCCCTCAATTACCAGAAGGGAGTGGCCGGAGTACTGGTCGGGGATCGCAGGGGCGGCACCATCGGCGGGGTAATCGGCCCCATCATCGCCCGCAAGATCCATCTGCTGATTCCCGTGGGACTGGAGAAAGAGATAGCCTTCGACATCGAGGAGGTGGCGCGGTGCATCCAGGAGCCCGAGGAAGGCGTGGGGAAGATCACCTCGCTCTTCCCTATGCGGGGGCTCATCTTCACCGAGATCGAGGCCCTGCGCACGCTCGCCGGTGTAGAGGCGGTGCAGGCTGCCGCGGGGGGCATCTCCGGCGCTGAGGGGGGCGTCTGGCTGCTGCTGCAGGGCACGGAGGAGCAGGTCCAGCGGGCGTTGGATGCCGTCGAGGCCGTGCAGGGGGAGCCGCCCTTCGATCCTGAGTAGGGGCGAGGCACCATTCAGCAGGTTGTGTTTCAAATGGGTTGGTAGGGGCGGGCCTCGCGCCCGCCCTGGGCACCTGCAAGGGGTGCCCCTACAACTCATTGTCGCTCTTCACGGGTTGGCCGAGTGGCAGCCTGAGCTAGACGCGCGGCAGTGGGAGAACTCAAGCGGGGATGTCACGCTCCAGGTCTTGGAGCATGGGCTCGACGATTTGCCAATAAGTGTCGTCCCGCTCATCGGAGGGGATCAGCCCGAGGTTGGCTGCCCAGTAACGCAACTGGCCTTCCAGAAGGTGCCAAAGCCGGGCATAGTCCCTGGCTGGGATGAGGGTCAACCCCTCGGGGGTCACTGTGATTTCGACGGAACTGCCCTCTTCCAGACCAGCCCGGCGGGCCGGTTCAGCGGGCAGGATGACAACAGATTCTTCGGAAAGTCTCACGGAGAAAGTAGCCATTTGCGAAAAGCAGATTGCCAAACGTTCCATCGTCGCATATCATACCATTGTTTGGAATTCCTGTCAACTGCGGTACGTGATCGAAGAGGTTGCGCATGTACCTGCGACAGCGCATCAGCACCTTTGCTGATGCGGGAGTGGGAATAGCAAGGTTCCCACATTCATGCTATACTAATAGCAGCATGGATTGAGGGAAGGAATAGCGAAATGACTTATGACTTGCCCGGTCTGGGCCGACCCTACGAGGAACTGAAGCGCACCTCGCGCATCCTGGAGTTGGTACAGATTATCACTGTGGCTCCGCGGCGTTATCTGCGGCGGGACCTGGCACAGCGTTTCGAGGTCAGCGAGCGGATGATCCAGAAGGACCTGGATGTGATCCGCCACGGGTTGAAGCTAGCGCTGTTGCACTCACCAGAGGGGTACTACTTCGAGGAGGTGCCGCGCCTGCCAGCGTTACAGTACAGCTTCCCCGAGGCGTTGGCCCTGCTGCTGGCCGTGCAGGCGGCACGTCAAATCTCGGGGATTGGTTCATTGGAACTGGCAGCGGCGGCGGCCCGGCTAGAGGCGTTATTTCCGCCAGAGTTCACCCCTCTGCTGCGCCAGGTAGTAAGCCAACCGGTGGTCACCGCCCAGCGGGAGCACCGGCAGCAGATGTTGATGCTGCTCAATCGAGCGCTGGTTGAGGGGCGCAAGGTGCGCATGGTCTACGAGACCCGCTCTCGGGGCGGCGAGGTGAGCGAACGGGTGGTGTGCCCCTATCACATCATGCCCTACGTGCGGAGTTGGCAGTTAATCGCCCACTGTGAGCGGCGGGATGAGGTCATCATGTTCAAGGTGGACCGCATCCGCGAGGCGACACTGCTGGACGAACGCTACCGCATCCCCGATGATTTCGATCTGGATGCCTACCTGGGGGCGACGTGGGGCCTGATGCGGGGAGAGGCTGGCGAGCCGGTGGACGTGGTATTGCGTTTCGGACCGGAGGCGGGGGCTTGGGTGGCGGAGGAGTACTGGCATCCCAGCCAGCAGGTGGAGGAGCAACCCGACGGCAGCGTGCTCTTCAAGCTGCACATCGCCGTCACCCCGGAGTTTGTCAACTGGCTGCTCTACTACGGCAGGCGGGTGGAGGTGTTGGAGCCGCAAGAATTACGGGAGCGAGTGGCGGAGGAGCATGGGAGAGCGGCAGTAGTACATACCAGTAAGATCAGCGGTACGTGTCTTCCCGGCGGTGCCTGATCTCTACGACGGTGACCACGCGCTCCTGATCGTTGATGTGGTAGATCACGCGCCAGTTGCCGACGCGGATGCGCCAGCCTTCCAATCCACGCAGTTTCTGACACCCTGGTGGACGTGGATTGTCCTCCAGTCTCAGAATAGCATCAGCAACGTGGCTGAAGTCTGGCTCGTGGATGCGATCCAGTTGGCGGCCTGTCTTACGGTCGAGGAGTTCAACCCTGTACTTCGGCACGGGACGCCTCGCGCTGGCGCAAGTAGTCTCGAAAGGATTGTCGCTCCTCGCGGGTTGGCCCAGCAGCCGCCTGAGCGAGACGCGCGGCCAGCTCATCGTCCTGGCTGTCTGCCTCGTCATTTAGCAAATCGAGGTAGTGGTCATATTCTTCTAGCGTCAAGAGAACAGCGACCGGATGCCCCTTTGTGCCAATGACGTAACGAGCGCCATGTTCGCGTAACGT
>Ga0172366_10002200_pt1 | contig 15275 bp, 14 predicted proteins | sample LakKivSesite69cm_FD_114533 | JGI IMG/M metagenome (GOLD analysis project Ga0172366, IMG submission 114533) | Sediment microbial communities from Lake Kivu, Rwanda - Sediment site 69cm | ecosystem: Environmental > Aquatic > Freshwater > Lake > Sediment | place: Rwanda: Western Province, Lake... | reverse complement strand
TGCATATATTCCGACATGTCCAGCCTCACCATGGCATCTTCGTCGTCAAAGAGAAACTCGGCTAAGGCACGAGCCAGCTCGGTTTTCCCTACGCCGGTAGGGCCGAGAAAGATGAAGCTGCCGATAGGGCGTTTAGGGTCCTTTAGTCCGGCCCGGCCTCGCCTGATGGCCTCAGAAACAGCAGCCACGGCCTCTTCCTGGTCTACTATCCTCTGATGAAGCCTTTCCTCCATGTGGACCAGTTTGTCGGTCTCCGTTTCCATCATCCGGGAAACGGGTATGCCCGTCCACTGGGCAACCAGCCTGGCGATATCCTCTTCGTCCACCGTACTGTCGATTTTTTTCTCTTTCTGCCACTTTGATTTGGCCTGATCGTACTCCTGTTCCAGACGTATTCTCTCCGCCTTCAATTCGGCGGCTTTCTGATAGTCCCCTCGCTGCGAAGCAGCCTCTTCTTCATCACGCAGGTGCTTCAGTTTGCCATCCAGAGTCTTGACGTCATCAGGAGCGCTCTCCATATCAAGCCGCAGCTTGCTGGCGGCCTCATCGATCAGGTCAATTGCCTTGTCAGGCAAGAATCTATCGGATACGTATCTCTGGCTAAGCTTAGCAGCAGCTACCAGAGCGGAATCGTCGATTTTTATCTTGTGGTGCGCTTCGTATCGCGGACGAAGCCCCCGGAGCATCTCTATGGTTGTTTCCACACTAGGCTCATCGAGATAAACAGGGCTGAAACGTCTCTCCAGAGCCTTGTCCTTTTCGATGCGCTTTCTGTACTCGTCGAGCGTAGTCGCCCCAATAGTTTGAATCTCGCCGCGAGCCAGTGCCGGCTTCAGCATATTGCTGGCGTCAATTGCTCCCTCGGCGCCTCCGGCCCCCACCACGGTGTGAAGCTCATCAATGAACAAAATGACTTCGCCGGCTGCCTGCCGCACTTCATCCAGGACTGCCTTCAATCTCTCTTCAAACTCCCCACGGAATTTACTTCCCGCTACCAGCGCTCCCATATCCAGAGCCACCACCTTCCTACCCTTCAGGGAATCGGGAACATCTTCAGCAGCGATCTTCTGAGCCAATCCTTCGGCAATAGCCGTCTTGCCCACGCCAGCGTCGCCGATAATCACGGGATTGTTCTTGGTGCGCCGCGAAAGTATCTGAATCACCCGTTTGATTTCATTCTCTCTGCCGATTACAGGGTCCAGTTTGCCCTGACGGGCCAAGTCCGTAAGGTCATGCCCGTATTTCTCCAGGGAGCGATACTTGCTCTCCGCCTGCCGGTCAGTGACTCGATGGCCGCCGCGGATTTTCTGCAAGGCCTGGTAAACCCTCTCCTGCGTAACCCCGGATTCAGCCAGAATTGTGGCTGCCTCGCCTCTGGTTTCCCCGGCAATAGCAACGAGCAGGTGTTCGGTGCTGACAAACTCGTCCTTGAGCCTGTCAGCTTCTCTATTAGCGTTCTCGAGAAGAGTGGCAATTCGCGGCGTGGCGTATATTTGCCCCGCCTGGTAGGTCACTTTGGGAAAACCTTCCAGCGTTGCTTCGACGCGCTTTCTCGCTACATCGATGTCGGCGCCCAACGTCCGGAATATGTCGCCCGCTATCCCTTTTTCCTGCTCCAGCAGAGCCGACAAGACGTGCTCCACATCCCACTGGTTATGGCGGTAGCGACGAACTAATTCCTGTGAGGCGGCTAGAACCTCCTGCGCTTGTTCAGTGAATCTCTCCGGTTTCAACTTTCTATACCTCCTGATTGCCTGTTTTGTGGCCGTTAGCGATATCTCGGTGTCTGGACTTCTCGCCCCGTTAGGCATGACAGGCCAGTCACTAGACGGCTTCTATATTTCCTTCCACTCTGCACCTTCTATTATGTCCTCCATGACGTCTTCCATATCAGCGTCGGCGACTCCGCTAATTCTTTTCTCCATTTCCTCGAGCTGTTGCTGCATTTCTTTCATCCTTTGCATTAACCTCAGCGCCACTTCCACTCCGGCCAGGTTAACGCCACAATCGCTCATCAGAGCCTTGACGTGGCGTAGCCGCTCAATATCCTCTTCCGAATAGAGACGGATATTGCCGCTGGAGCGCTCGGGCTGTACCAAACCAAGGCGTTCATAATAACGCAATGTATGCGCCTCTATGCCTACCATTCTGGCGGCTACGCTTATTACATATCTTGGTTTGGACTCCCAATCTGGCATCGCCACACCTCGTATCTACGTGGCCCGCAGAGACCGTAATCTTTCGAACAGCTTTCTTTCGTCGTCGGTCAAATTGGTGGGCAGGACCACCTTCACCCTGGCAAACAAGCTACCGTGATTGGCATTGCCTAGCTGGGGCATCCCCTTCCCGGCCAGGCGGAAGACCTTGCCATTCTGGGTCTCCGGCGGAATCTTGAGAGATAGATTGCCATTCAAGGTCGGCAGTATGATCTCGCCGCCCAGTATGGCAGTCGCCAAAGGTACCGAGACCTCGGTGTAAAGGTCATCCCCCTTTCGCTCAAAGAACGTATGCGGCAGGATTTTGACAACCAGATAAAGGTCGCCGTTGCTGCCTCCGGCGCGACCCGGCACACCCTCCCCTGCTATACGAATCCTAGAGCCGTCTTTGACCCCTGCCGGAATCTTGACCTCGAGACGCCTGGGAGCTACTTTTACACCGGCACCATTGCACATCGTACAGACTCGATTTCCCACCCTACCTGTGCCACCACAGGCACTACACGGTTCCTCCGCCTGAAGCTGTACGACACGCGTAGAGCCGTGGTACGCTTCCTCAAGACTTACCTCTGTGGGGGACTCTACATCCCGGCCGCGCTGCGGCCCACGCCTCACCCTGGAGCCTACGCCGGCATCACGAAACAGGCTCGAGAAAATGTCGCCAACGTCACCATATTCGAAAGTCGTGCCACCCTGACCGAAATCCCATCGCACTCCTCCTCGATCTCCAGCCCTGGCAAACTGCTCAGCGTGTTCCCACTGGTCACCGAACCGGTCGTACTTCTTTCGTTTCTCGGGACTGGAGAGCACTTCGTAAGCGGCGTTTATCTCCTTAAACCTAGCCTCGGCTGACTTCTCTCCTGGATTGAGGTCAGGATGGTGCGTGCGCGCCAAACGGCGATACGCCTGCTTGATCTCCTTTTCCGAAGCATTCCTGCTTACGCCCAGAGTTTGATAATAGTCCTTGCCAGCCATCTCTTCTCCGACCTTATTATAGCCATATTTAAAACCGCTGTCAAACATTGCTTACGACATTTCCAGGAGAGTTAAGAAAACTGGTTAACCTTCTTCCAATATTGTGCGGACCAAAAGGGCTGATCCGACTAAGAATGGAACACGAATTCCAGAAAAAGGACTGCCTTTAGCAAAAGGGATGGTAGCGTGCTCCTTTCTGCGGCGTGGTTCTTTCCGGCCGGTTCAGGACAGGCAAACCTGCGGCAAGGATGAACGACGGCGTTCCACCACTAACTTCGCCGGAAACCGACGAAACAAAGCCGAAGTGACCGAAGTCAAGCCCAGGGACAAATCACTACTGCGGAGCCGCGTTCTTAGACCTCAGTAAAGCGATGAACTGTCTCAGAATCCTGGCGGTGGCCCCCCAGATTATATGTCCCTCATACTCATAGGAATAAGAATCCTGCTTGAAATTAGCTTCATCCATCAAGAACGACAGCGGAACAGAGAAGGTGCCTTTGACTTCCTTGCCGTTGGTTTTCAGAGGGTAGGGATGGGGTATGAACGCGACAAAAGGCGAAACAACGTAGCCACTGACCAGGGTTACGACATCGTCAAGCTCTCCCAGAATCTCAATATCTTTGACGTCCAAGCCTATCTCTTCCTTCGCCTCCCTGAGCGCAGTCTGGAGCAGGTCGGAATCAGACGGTTCCCGAGTGCCCCCGGGAAAGCACACTTGCCCCTTGTGGAAGACTACGTCATCGCTTCTCTCCGTGAACAGGATATGGTATTGCCCCCGGTCACGAAAAACAGGTACCACCACTGCCGAAGCCTTGAGGTTTTCGCCAGTGATTCTCTTTATCGTACGATGATAGAGCACTCTCTCGATCTGCTGTTTCACGACGCCGTGATTATACCATCTCTCACCTCGTGACTATTTACGGCTTCACTACGTCAGACTGTCCAGCAGCCGATGGACGAACTGAAGGGAACCACAGAGGCGCGCCTCACTTTCCCCAGTGCCTCTCAAGAGAAGGTGGAACAGCGATGGGTTGCCGAGTATTCTCTATCGCAGAAGTTGTCAGTACAGGCGTTTAAGAGCTATACTTGAAGGTTATGGCGGTAAAACAGGATTACTACGAGCTGCTGGGAGTGCCACGAAACGCCAGCGATGACGAAATCAAGAGGGCGTTCCGCAAGCTAGCTTTCCAGTACCATCCCGACCGTAATAGAGAGCCCGGAGCCGAGGAGAAATTCAAGGAAATAAACGAGGCGTTCCAGGTGCTTTCCGACCCCGACAAAAGAAACAGGTATGACCGCTTTGGCAGCGTAGATGTTGAAACAGGTTACCCCGGTTTTGGTTTTGGCGGACTGGGAAATATCTTTGAATCATTCTGGGATGGTTTTGGCACCATCTTCGGACAGACTGCCCAGCGTGGTCCCCAACAAGGAGATAGTCTGCAAAGTCATCTCACTCTCTCCTTTGAGGAGGCGGCCTTTGGCTGTGAGAAGGAAATAGAAATCTCGCGCATCGAGTCTTGCCCTTCCTGCCATGGCATTGGTAGCCAGCCAGGGACGAGTCCTGAGACGTGCCCCGATTGCCGTGGGACAGGGCAGGTGAGAAGAGTCCAGCAAAGCATCTTCGGCCGATACGCCAGTACCACAACTTGTGCTCGCTGCGGAGGCAGAGGCACAGTGATCGGCAACCCTTGTTCTCAGTGCCACGGCAGGGGCAGAATAAAGGCGAAGCGCAAGATTAGCGTTGCCATCCCGGCCGGCGTGGATGATGGACACCGACTACGCATTGATAGGGAAGGGAGCGCGGGCGTATATGGCGGCCCGCCCGGCGACCTCTATGTTACCTTTTCAGTGAGGCCGCACAGTCTATTCCACCGAGATGGCAGTGACATTCTTCTTGAGTTGCCCATCAATTTCGCTCAAGCCGCTCTGGGCGATGACGTAAAGGTGTCATCGCTAGATGGAAAGGTGGACCTGAAAATACCGTCGGGTACTCAGAACGGAAAGACCTTTCGCTGCAAGGGCAAGGGAATCCCTCACGTTGATGGCAGGGGAAGAGGAGATTTGCTCGTCACAGTAGTCATAACAACTCCCCAACACCTGGACAAGAATCAGCGACAGCTATTTGAAGAATTGGCCAAGGTACTGCCCCGGACCGAACCCCCTCAAGGCGCCTAGTCGAGAGAATAGTAATGGCTGGCCGCTAGTTCGCTGAACCCACTGAGTGCCCGGCTGGCAGGCAATCCCTCGAAAAGGACCCCGTGAATGAGGTTGATAACGGGTAACCTAAGCCCGTGCTCCTCTGCCAACCGGTGAGCGGCCGCAGTGGTGGCCACTCCTTCGGCAACATGCGTCATCGAGGCAGAGACATCAGATAGGGAGCGACCCTTAGCCAGTTCAAAGCCAACGTAATGATTGCGGCTGAGAGTGCTGGCGCAGGTAGTTATCAGGTCACCCAGGCCGGCCAGACCGTAGAAAGTGCTGGCCCGGGCTCCCAGCGTCACTCCCAGCGAAACAACCTCGGCCCATCCCCAAGCGATGAAAGCACCTTTAGCGTTATCGCCCAGACCTAATCCATCCACCATGCCCGCACCCAGAGCTATGATGTTTTTCAGTGCCCCGCCCAGTTCAACACCAACCACATCATCACTGGTAGATAGAACGAATCCGGGCGCTTCCATCAGTTTCCGGGCTTTTTCGGCCAGAGTTACATCTTGAGCGGCGATGACTGAGCCGGCAGGGAGCCCCCGGGCAATTTCCCCCGCCAGATTAGGACCGGACAGAACGCAAATTCGGTCTCTTAAGGAAGGCGCAATTTCCTCTGCCAGTACCTGTGACATCCTCTTGCCGCTATTTACCTCCAGTCCCTTGGCGGCACTCATCAATAGCATGGAATCAGCTAGATGGTCTCTGGCCTGTCTGACGTTCTGTCGCAATCTTTGGGAGGGCACGGCCCAGATTACAAGGTCAGCCCCGCTTAGGGCTTCACCGATCTGGCTGGTAGAGGAATAACTATGCCGTCCCTGGTTTAGCTTTTCGGCTTCAGTCTTGCTTCGCGCCCACAGTCTTACTGCCGCCCCCCTGCCGCTCAGCAAGGCACCTAACGTATTACCCCAGGATGTATTGCCTATGATGGTGATCTGTGGACGTGGCCTCTGGCCCTGTCTCACCATAATTGGCGTTCCGTGCCTTGCCGCAAGCGCTTCACATTGTCACGGTGCTGGTAGGCAATCAGGGCGATGCCTATGAAGCCGTAGACCAGATAAATAGGAGGAAGCAAGTGATACACGATGGTCAGAGGTAGCATTAGACACCAGGTAGCCAGGGCTCCCAGGAGAGAACCGAGGGACATGTGCCGACTGCGCAATGCTGCTATGGCCAGAACTTCGGCGCCAAATATACCCGCCGGAGGGAAAATAGCGAACAACGTGCCGAAATAAGCGGTTACACCTCTACCACCTCTAAATCTGGCAAATATGGGCCAGTTGTGTCCGGCGACTGCGGCCAGGCCGGCAGCGACCTGGGCGATATGCTGCCAGTAAAGGGACACGCCGCCCACGGTCAAGATGCCAATACCGCGATCAACAATTACTGCGGCGAGCATGACCGCCGCGGTGGCCTTAACCACATCAAGAACCAGAGCTAATACGCCGAGCCTGGTTCCCACCACTCTCATCAGGTTGGTGGCTCCGGTCTTGCCACTTCCCTGCTCCCTGATATCAACGCCCGTCTTCAGCTTGCCTATTATGAGACCGAACGGGATGGAACCAAGAAGATAGGCAATGATTACGGCAGCGACGAACCGGGCTACAATCATGCTCCTACCTCCATTTTTCTCTTAATTCTACGGCCGGCCTTCGTAAAAATCAACTTCAAAGGAACGCCTCGAAAACCAAGTTCCTGGTGGAGCTTATTCTCCAGGTAGCGCCGATAGGAAAAATGGACCAGCCTGGGATCGTTCACCTGGAGAACAAAAGTCGCCGGGTGAGCTTCGTCTTGATAGGCTCGGGCAACACGCAACTGCCTGGAACCTGTGCGGGGTGGGGGATAACTACTTATCGCCTGTTTGACCAGTTCATCGACTGCTGATTCCGGTAATCGCTTCCGTGTTTCCTGCCAGATTTCCCAGGCCCGGGGCAGGATTTCGTTTATTCCCAATTCCAGTTTAGCGGAGATGTAAATGACAGGCATATAGGACGCAAATTTCAGCCTTCCCTCCAAACCCCGTTTAAACCCCTGTCTCTGTTCCCGAGGAATAAGGTCCCATTTGTTGACCAATAGCATTACACCCTTTCCAGCCTCAATGATATAGCCCGCGATATGCATATCCTGCGCAGCGATGAATTCGCTGGCATCGATCAGCAGCAGGGCAACATCGCAGCGGTTGATGGCCTGAAGGGCACGCAGCACACTATAATAGTCGACCCCGGCATCGACCCTTCCACGGCGTTTAATCCCGGCAGTATCGATAAGGAGAATCTCCTTATCACCCCACCGGACCGTAGCATCAAGTGAGTCGCGAGTCGTCCCCGGACGCTCATCAACAATGGCTCTTTCCTGTCCTAACAACGCATTCAATAGAGTTGACTTGCCGACATTGGGTCGCCCGACGATGGCTACTTTGGCTCCCGCCGGCTCGACAACGCTGGCGGTTGGCAGGGGCAAGCAAGCTAACACGGCATTCATCAAGTCTTCTATCCCCAGATTGTGGTGAGCACTGATAGCGATAGGTTCGCCCATGCCCAGTCGATAGAAATCGGCTATCTGGTTGGCTTGCCTGGCAGAATCTACCTTGTTCACCGCCAGTATGGTAGGTTTGTTGGCAGCGCGCAGCACATCAGCAATTGTCTCATCAGCACCGACGGCTCCGTCCTTAACATCTACCAAGAAGATTATGACGTCCGCCTGGGCAATTGCTGCTTCGACCTGCTGCCTGACCTTTTGCTCCAAAGATGTGGCCGGCTGTGCTTGCCAGCCACCGGTGTCAACCACAGTCAATTCCCGTCCCTGCCAGGATACGGACGCGAAAACACGGTCCCTGGTGGTGCCGGGCAAATCGGCAACTACAGCTAGCCGCCTGGCCGCCAGGCGATTAAGTAAGGTGGACTTCCCCACGTTGGTTCTGCCCACAATGGCTACGATCGGCTGAGTCATCTACCTGACACCCTGGGACTAGACAGCAGTTTTGCTAATAGTGCCTTTTGCAGATGGAGCCTGTTTTCTGCCTGGTCAAAGACCACCGACCGAGGGTCGTCTAGCAACCCGACTGAAATCTCCTGGCCGTGGTGGGCCGGCAGCGGGTGCATGAACAAAACATCCTTCTTAGCCAGGCTTATTAACTTATCGTCCACCTGGTAGCCTGAAAAGGCACGAAGACGCTTCTTTGCTTCCTCTTCCTGCCCCATACTAACCCATACATCAGTGTAAATCACATCAGCGCCTTTGGCTGCCTTGTGAGGATCGTTGCCAAGCTGAGTCCGGCCGCCACTCAGAGCAGCAAATCTCCTCCCTCTAGCCAACACCTCCTTCTTGATTTCATAGCCCGGCGGACAGGCCAGGCGGAAATTCATGCCCACCAGGCAGGCAGAAAGAAGCAAGCTATTGGCCACATTATTGCCGTCGCCGATGAATGCGAGGGTCAAGCCGGCAAGCTTTCCTTTCTTTTCATAGATGGTCAGGAGGTCGGCAAGGGCCTGACAGGGGTGTTCCAGATCGGAAAGGGCATTGATCACAGGCACAGAGGAGTGACCAACCAGAATGCGCAGGGTCTCGTGGGAAAATGTACGAGCGGCAATGCCATCGATATAGCGACTGAGCACTCGGGCCACGTCGGCCACTGCCTCTCGCTTACCCACGCCCACTTCCTGTGGAGATAAGTAGAGGCTGTGTCCACCCAGTTCATACATGGCCATCTCGAAACTGACCCGCGTTCGCAGGGAAGGTTTCTCAAAAAGGAGCGCCAGGGTCTTGCCGGCCAGGGCCTGAGTCGGGCCCCTGCGTTTCATGCGCCGGGCCTGCTCTAGCAGGCCCTCGACTTCCTTACGGTTGAGGTCAGCTATAGACAGCAAATCCCTTTTCATATCCAGTCTCTCCTCATATTTGATACTACTTGAGTGTATCACGTTTGTCAATCAATGCAATGCGGCTCTCCACCAAGCTCTCGAGTTGCCTCTACAATGGTGCGCAACTCGGGCTCTGTTACAATGAGGCCGGAGGCCAATGTCCAGCACGCCTCATGCCTCGCCCCATACGGGTCGGCCGAACCAGGCTAGTTGGCGTGACAATTATGTCAACTAATTCACCCTAAGCCGGTGGCAGAATATGGACGTAAAGGTGAAGTGCTATTCAGGTTATCTCTACGCTGAAGAGCCACGGTCTTTTGTCTGGCAAGAAGGTGAACTGGAGATAAAGTCAGTGGAACAAGCCTGGCAGGAACCGGGCAAGAGGCTGTTCAGGGTCGTAACTCAGGATAGTAGACCATTCCAACTGTGTTACGATGAAGCGACCGACCGATGGTCTGCGATAGAACTGGTCTGATGCTCTAGTGAGGACTCACGAAGACCCACGTACACGGCGCTATCGATCAAGCCATCTAGCGAGACTGACCAGAGGCGTCCACACTAGAGACCTAGTTCGTGGGCCACGACAGCACGGTGGAAATCGGCGCCGCCAAACACTATCTCTGCGGCCTTCGCCTGCCTGTAGTACAGGTGTATATCATGGTCCATGGTAAACCCGATTGCACCGAATATCTGGTGTGCTGACAGGACAACCCGTCCGTAGGCTTCGCCTACCCATGTCTTGGCTATCGCCGCATCCAGAGCAGAGGGAAGACCTTCGCTTACCTTCCAGGCCGCTTTGTACGTCATAAACCGTGAACCACTGACATCCATAACCATATTGGCGCAGTAATGCTGAATAGCCTGGAAACTGCCGATCGGCCTGCCGAACTGCACCCTCTCTCTGGCATAACTGACTGCCATATCCAATGCTGCCTGAGCGCCACCCACCATCTCAGCACATTTGGCGACCGCAGCTTTCTGCAGAATGTCTTTCACTATTGGCCATCCTTTGTCTTTCCTGCCTAGTATGTTCTTCTCCGATACGGTTACATTCTCAAAGATAACCTCACATTGCTTGTCACGCGCCAGCGTCTTGAGCAGCCTACAGGTGACCCCCGGGCTTCTGCCATCGATGAGAAATACGGTTATGCCATCTTCCAGGTCCTTAGTCTCTTTCGTTCTGGCGACACACAGAATATAGTCGGCAACGTTGGCATTAAGCACAAACAGCTTGGTGCCCCTGATGACATATTCGCCATCGCGAGCTATGGCTGTGGTCTTAACCGACGCAGCATCGTAGCTGGCAGTGGGCTCAGTTAGGGCAAAGCAAAGAATCAACTCGCCACGGGCAATTTTGGGCAGGAACTCCATCTTCTGTTGTTCATTTCCCGCTGCCAGTATAGTGAGCCCACCAAGGACTACCGTGGAGAAAAACGGGCCGGGCACGATGTTGTAACCCATCTCCTCAAGAAGGATTGCCAGATCCAGGAAACTGTGCCCGCTGCCCCCATACTTCTCGGGAAATACCAGCCCCATCCAACCCAGCTCTGCCATCCTGCGCCACAACTCAGAGGAATACCCTTCGTCGCTCTCGTCCAGTTGCCTAACCAACTGTTTTGAGCACTCCCTGCGCAGGAAATCGCGGGCCGATTTCCTCAGCATTTCCTGTTCTTCGCTGAGACCGAGATCCATGTTATTCGCCCTACCCCATGTGTTCCCTGATTTACGGGGGCTCCTCACTTCCTGGGCAACCCAAGACCTCTCATAGCTATGATATTGCGCTGAATCTCGTTGGAGCCGCCACCCACACCAATCGATAGGGAACTCAGACACATACGCATTATCCGTGCATTCATGACGGCCCACTTGGAGTCCCTGTCCAGCTCTCCATAGTGCCCCAGAATTCGCATCCCGGCATCGGCTGTGCGCCGCATGACCTCGCTAACAAAAACCATCGACATGGAGGACTCGTAGCTGGGATGCAGTCCTTTGCTGAACATCCAGGCGATGCGATACGCCATCATGCGGGCAACCTCGTTTTCCACCACTAGCTGCGCCAGCTCATTCCTGATCAAAGGATCACTGGCAAGAGCCTCTCCATTTCTGGTGGTGTCCTTAACATACTTAACCAGGTCTTCGATAATTCGTTGATTTCCGGCAGCATAGCCAATAGAGGAGCGTTCGAAATCGAGGGCTATCACCAGCTGGTACCAACCCTTGTTCTTCTGCCCAACCAGGTTCTCCTTGGGAACGTGCACCTCATCGAGGAAAACCTCATTGAAAGAGTGCCTGTTCAGGATGTTTATCAGCGGACGCACAGTGATTCCGGTCGTCTTCATAGGCACGATGAATATGCTGATCCCCTCGTACCTGGAGGCATCGGCATCGGTTCTGGCAGCCAGCCAGCAGAAGTCAGCAAGATGACCGTAGCTACACCATGTCTTCTGGCCGTTAATCACGTACTCGTCGCCGACTTCCGTCGCGCGTGTCTGGAGAGAGGCAAGGTCAGACCCGGCATTTGGCTCGCTGTATCCGAGGCAGAAGATTATGTCTCCACTGGCTATCCCGGTCAGGTATTCTTTCTTCTGCCTTTCCGTGCCAAAGAGCATGATGGAAGGTCCCACCCAGTTGACCATGATTTCCGTCTCAATGCTTATCGGACTCCTACCGTAAGCCAGCTCTTCGGCGAGTATCAGCCGTTTCATGTGGGTCAGTCCCGACCCTCCGTATTCGCTGGGGTATGCTGGCGCCAGCCAACCCTTCCGACCCAGCTTGCGACGGAACTCGCGCGCCAGTGCCCAGGATTCCTCGGTTTCTTCCCAAATCCCGGGATCAAGTTCAATCCACCGTTGGGGAGTCTCCTGCTCAAGCCACTGGCGGACTTCCCGTCTGAACGCTTCTTCGTCTTCGCTAAATCCAAAATCCATAGTGCTGAGCCTCTGGTCCGCAAATCGCGACGGCACCTATTCAATAATGGCGATGATGTCGTCCTCCAGGACAGAGTCGCCTTCCTTCACCATGATTTTGACCACTCTGCCACTGCGCGGGCATTTGACCCGAATCTCCATTTTCATGGACTCGAGGATAACAAGAGTCTCGCCCTCGCCCACTGACGCTCCATTCTCCACCAATACCTTCCAGACACTCCCCGTAATAGGTGATGGCACTTCCGTCATATCGGGTTTACTTCGCCTGTTTGGTCCTCTCCTCCAGTTGGCCCAACTTGAGGATGGCTCTGGCTTCATCGGGCGTGGCCGGCTCTCTGCCAACATCGCGCGCCATCCTCGCCGCTTTTTCCACTAGCGGCCCATTCCCTTCCGCCATCTTGCCGGGCGACAAATAGAAATTGTCTTCCAGGCCGACTCTAATGTTTCCACCCAGCGCCAAACCAGTGCTTATCAAGAGCCACTGCTCCTGACTGATGCCAATCACCTGCCAGGTTGCTCCCGCAGGGACTACACTGGAGACATGCGCCAAGTTTCTGGCTGTGGCCCCCATCCCTCCAACCACCCCCATTATCAGGCTAACTTGAAAACTCCTGAGAAGTCCCATGTCCATCAGAGGCAAAATGCTCTCCACATGGCCCAGGTCAAAACATTCACATTCCGGCTTCACGTGACTCTGGTTCATCGTATCCAGGAAAAACATTATGTCATCGAAGGGATTTTGAAAGACCAGGGAGAAGACAAAGCTCTTGCGCTTCGGGCTATATTTGGCATAGTTCATCGTCCCCATGTTTAGCGCCGCGACTTCCGGTCTCAATTCCCGGATATGCCCTATCCTGGCGTCCCTGTCCACCCCCACAGCTCCTGTTGAGAAGTTTATTATGATGGGGCATCTCTTCCTGACTTCCTGCATCACCTCGCGAAATATCTCTACTCTCCAGGATGGGGTGCCATCATATTCTCTGCCGTGAATATGCGCTATTGCTGCCCCAGCATTGTAGGCTCTGAGCGCCTCTTCGGCAATTTCCTGGGGAGTGTAGGGAATCCATTTGCATTGCTCTCTGTTGGCAGCCACGCCGGTCAGAGCAGCGCTTATTACGACTTTGTCTGCCAATGCCATGTCGTTGCCTCTTCTCCTCCTACTTTCCTTTCCACCGTGGCTCACGCTTCTCCAGGAAAGCGCTAATGCCCTCGGCTACATCTTCGGCCATTGTATTAATCGCCAGCACCGATGATAGGTACTCCAGTGCCTTCTCATATTCCATGTCGCGCATCGTGTAGAAGGCTCTCCTGCCCAGCCTTAAGATAGCCGGGCTTTTGCCGGTTATCGTCTCTATGATTTCATCCACTTTCGCATCCAGTTGTTCCCTGGGCACAGCATGGTTCACCAGCCCAAGCTGTTGCGCCTCTCTGGCTTCAAGCCTTTCACCGGTCAGCATCATCTCGAGGAGCCTTTTAGGGGATGAGGTACACCGGAGCAAGGTCGCCATAATCACGTAGGGAAACAGCCCGACGTTGATTTCCGGCGTGCCGAACCGGCAATCGTCAGCCGCGACCACTATGTCACAGGCACAGGCTAACCCGAATCCACCACCGAGGGCGTGGCCATTGATCCGTCCCAGCAACGGTTTTCGCAGACCCTTGATCACCTTGAAAAGCTCCGCGAACCTCCTTTGTTCTTCATGGCGGTCCAGCAAGCTTGCCGTGGCTCCCATGGCCTCGCCGAAGTCGGCCCCGGCACAGAATGCCTTGCTGCCGCTCCCGGTCAACACGACGACAAGAATATTGGGGTCGTCATCATATTTCTTCAGGCCATCAAGAAGCTCAACAATCATAGTCGGTGATATGGCATTCCTTCGTTCTTCGCGAGACAAGGTGATTGTGCCCGCTTTACGTTTTGTTTCAGTCACTATTGTCTGGTACATTGGCGTTCTCTCTAGACAGGATAGACCCCGTGCTTCCGGGGATGCCTGATTATCTTCTTGTCCCTGGTAAACTGAAGAGCCCGGAATAGCACCCTCTTGGTTTCCCTGGGATCGATTACATCATCTATGACGCCTGACTTCGCCGTCTTGAATATGTTGATCTGTGGTCTTATCTGCTCGGCAAGCTGGGACAGCACCTCCTTGGGGTTCTCGGCCTCAGCAAGCTGCTTTCTGGCAAAAATCGATACCATGCCCTCCGGTCCCATAACTGATATCTCAGCGCCCGGATAAGCGATCAGCAGGTCGGGATCGAAGGCCTTGCCACACATCGCATAATAGCCGGCGCCATATGATTTCCTCACGATCAGGGTGAATTTGGGCACAGTAGCTTCAGCGACTGCATGGACCATCTTGGCTCCGTGCCTTATTATGCCTGATTTCTCCGCCTTGGAACCGACCATGAAGCCGGGGACATCGGAAAGGAAAAACAGCGGAATATTGAAAGCATCGCAAAGCCAGACAAAACGGGCGGCCTTGTCAGCCGCATCAATATCGATGACGCCTCCATAGAACATCGGGTTGTTGGCCACAATGCCAATCGAATAGCCGGCTATGCGTCCAAAGGCAGTAATAATGTTTCTCCCCCACTTCGGCTTCACTTCAAAGAAGTAGCTATCGTCCACGATGCATCTTATTAAATCGTGCATGTCATAGGCTTCGCGCGGATTGTCCGGGACAACGTTCAGTATGCCATCTCCGAGCAAGGCCACGGGGTCTCCTGACCATTCCTTTCGCTGAGGCCTCTCTTCGCAGTGCTGAGGAAAGAAAGAAATATACTCCTTTACAGCTTTAATACACTCCTCATCGGAATTCACTTCCAGGTCTCCACAGCCGCTAGTTTCGCAGTGGATCTTGGACCCGCCAAGCTCGTCCTCGGTCAGTTTCTCCCCGATCACCGATTTGACAAGAGCCGGCCCGCCCAAACCCATGAAACTCGTTCCCTTGACCATGGGGACGAAATCAGAAAGCCCTGGTATGTAAGCCGTACCGGCATATCCCGGCCCCATCATAGCGGCGACCTGTGGTATCACGCCCGACATCAGCGACTCCTCCTTGAACAGATAACCCGTATCGGCAAATAGCGCCACCCTTTCC
>Ga0172366_10002199_pt1 | contig 15277 bp, 18 predicted proteins | sample LakKivSesite69cm_FD_114533 | JGI IMG/M metagenome (GOLD analysis project Ga0172366, IMG submission 114533) | Sediment microbial communities from Lake Kivu, Rwanda - Sediment site 69cm | ecosystem: Environmental > Aquatic > Freshwater > Lake > Sediment | place: Rwanda: Western Province, Lake... | reverse complement strand
CAATTTACCCCTGGCTCCGGGGTGGTCTCGGAGATCTTTGAACTCCCTGCCCGGTGTGGCGTCAACATAGACATGATCTGCGACTCAAGGGGCGTCCTCTCCCTGATGGTCAAGGTCTACAGGCTGGACGACGCATTAGAGGCCTTTGAGGACATAGGCGTAGTCCCTGAAATAGGAGTTTGACATGAAGCTGACTGAAGGAAATCATGCTTGTGTGAAAGGCGCCATCGCGGTTGGCGTGCGCTTCTACGGCGGTTATCCCATAACCCCCTCGTCCGAGATCGCGGAGGAGATGTCCAGGCTCCTCCCGAAGGTGGGGGGCATCTTCATCCAGATGGAGGACGAGATAGCGTCAATGGGAGCTTGCATAGGCGCTCGTCTTGCTGGCCTCAAGTCAATGACCGCCACATCAGGTCCTGGGTTCTCCCTGATGATGGAACACATAGGTTTCGCGGCCATGACCGAGGTCCCGGTTCTCATAGTTAATGTTATGAGGGGCGGGCCATCAACAGGCCTACCCACCAAGACATCCCAGCAGGATCTGATGCAGGCAAGGTGGGGCTCCCACGGGGATTACTCCATCGTGGCTCTAGCGCCCTGGAGCGTTCAGGAGTGTTTTGAGCTCACGGTGAAAGCGGTGAACATATCCGAGGAGCTCAGGCTCCCGACAATCCTTTTATCCGACGAGGTCGTAGCCCATATGGTTGAGGGGGTTGAGTTTCCGGAGAAGGTTGAGATATACGATCCCGGCCCCCTGACCACCCCTCCCGGAGAATACATCCACTACGATGACGGGACGGAATATGGGGTTCCCAGGGCTGACTATGGCAAGGGCTACCGGTTCCACATCACCGGCCTCGCCCACGGAAAGGATGGCTTCCCCACGAACGATCCTGAGAAGGTGACCTGGCTCCTGAACCGCTTCTTCAGGAAGATAGACGATAACATGGAGCGTCTGACCGATTACCGGATAGAGGGCCACGACGACCCGGACATTCTCTTCGTCGCTATAGGCTCGGTTGCCAGGACATCAATGGAGGTGATGAACCAGCTGGAGAAGAAAGGGGTGAGAACCGCGCTCTTTCGGCCCCGGATAGTCTGGCCCTTCCCGGAGAAGGCGCTTTCCGGTTTTGACGGCAAGGTTTCCGCGGTCGTGGTTCCCGAGATGAGCCACGGCCAGCTCATCCACCCGGTCCGCGAGGTCATAAGGAACACCCCTGTCTACGGCATTCACAAGTATAACGGAGAGCTCATGTCCCCCCAGGAAATGCTGGCGGGACTGAAAAATTACCCGGTTGCGAAGGCGCTATGAAAAGGTATCTAAGGGCAAAGCTCCACAACGCAACTGTGACGGGCAGAGAGCTCCATTATTCCGGGAGCATCCAGATTGACCCTGTTCTCATGGAGATGGTGGGGTTTGAGCCATACGAGATAGTCCTGGTCATAAACCTGAACAACGCGCAGAGGTTTGAAACCTACATCAACCCCGGCAAGCGTGGTTCCGGAGAGGTGGTTCTACAGGGTGGCGCGGCCAGGCTCGGCGAGGTGGGGGATAGGTTGATAATCATGAGCTTTGTGTGGGCAGACTCCCTGCCTGGCAAGCCAAAGGTTGTTTTCCTGGGGGATGGCAACCGTGCCTAGGATGGTTGCTCGTTCTTTCTTGCTCGTTGTTCGTAAAAACCGAAAAACACTTCTGGTTATGGATCACAGGCTACCGGTTGCCAGTTTCCGGTTGGGGAAGTCGTATCATGGGAGGCCCTGGCATGGGTAAGGGCGTTTTCGTGGCCGTCCTGGCCGCTGGGGAATCCACCCGGATAAAGTCCGGTAAATCCAAGCTCCTGCACAAGCTCTGCGGGAAGCCCGTCCTGGAGTATCCTGTCTCAGCCTCATTATCCCTGGGCGCGGAAAGGGTTTTCCTGGTGACGGGCGGCCCACACCGCGACCAGGTTGAGAAGGCGTTTGCTGACAGGGGACTTTCCTTTGTCCACCAGGAAAAGCCCCTGGGAACTGGCCACGCGGTCGTCTGTCTTCAGCCCCACCTGCCTGGGGAGGGATTGCTCCTGGTCCTCCCGGGAGACGGGCCACTGATAAGGCCGGAAACCCTGCGGGCCATGCTTGAATTCCAAAGGGAGCGCAAGGCCAGGGCCGTGGTCCTTACCGCCAGGCTCCCCGACCCGACCGGCTATGGGAGAGTCTTTAGAAAACAGGACGGGGGCTTTCTCAGGGTGATAGAACACCACGAGGCGACCGACGAGGAGCGTATGGTGGATGAGGTCTGCTCCGGGATATATGTTTTTGAGCTGGGGAGCCTTTTCAGGTGGCTCGGCCAGGTGGGCCATGAGAACAGGAAGAACGAGTATTACCTTCCGGGCGTCCTTGAGCTCATAGAAAAAAACGAGGGAGGGGTCTGGATACACGAGACAGGGGACTGGGCAGAGATACTCGGTGTCAACACCCGCGGCGACCTCGCCACAGCTTGCTCCGAGATGGTGAAGCGCCTGGTCAAGGGGTGGATGGACGAGGGCGTGACCTTTGTTGATCCGAGGGGAATCTACCTGGAGCCGGATGTGAGGATAGGCCGGGACGCGGTCATATACCCTTGGGCTGCCCTGATTGGCAGGACCGTGATAGGCGAGCGCGCTGTGATAATGCCAGGCGCTGTCCTGGTGGATGCGGAAGTGGCCCCTGGGGTTCGTGTCAGGCCAGGTTACTACGAAAAGGAGCGCTTGTCATGATGGAAGAGATTAAACCAGAGGGATTTGAGGAGAAGCTGGCCGGGACAAAATTAGCCCTGGTTGACTTCTGGGCAACCTGGTGCAGGCCATGCAAGGCCATAGAGCCACACCTTGCTTCCATAGCTGAGGAGTTCGCTGACAGGGGAGTGAAGGTCTTCCGCATGAACGCTGACGAGAATCCGGAATTCCTTGCCAGGCTCAGCGTGTTCTCGCTCCCGACCGTGCTTTTCTACAAGGAAGGCAAGCTTGTGGACAAGGTGGTTGGCGCACGCACCAAGTCCGACTTCGTGAAGCTGGTAGAGGAGCTCCTGGAGTGAAGGACGCGGAGGAAAAGGCAAAAAGGGCAATCCAGCTGATCAAGCTGGCGCCCTCTTCCGAGCTCATAGAGCACATCAAGAGGGTCCTGGGTTTCCTGGAGTCCTTCGCTGATATTGATCTTGAAGGGGTTGAGCCCATGCTTTCCCCGATGGATGGCGAGACCCCCCTCCGGGAAGACGAGGCCGGAAAGCCAATCCCCCGATCCAGTGCCCTCAGGGACGCGCCTGACACCCAGGCCGGGTTCTTCAGGGGGCCAAAGCCGTAGATTGTTGGCAGTAAGCAGTCCAGGTTGGTGCCGCTTATGCTGACACCTTTATAGGTCGGAAACGAAGTTCTCCGAAGGAGACTTTCCAGCCTGACAATCCCCTGTTATCCCTGCGGGTTTGGGTAGCCGGGGCCCCTGCGCTCCCGCAACAACACGAGTCCACGACAGTTGCAAGTAAATACCGGGGGTAAATCCGCTATTTTCTCAGCTTCGCCTCCACCTCCGCATATATTTCTTCGGCCTTTTTCACGAACTCGCGCTCCATCTCGTCCACCTCCGCCAGCACCTTTGCCTTGAACTCCTCGTCCTTTATGGATGGAGCGTTTATGAGCACGTTTAATTTCGCGCCGAAGAAGGCCGCGCGGAGCTGAAGCGCGGACGCGGCCGCGTCCGAGACGGCCTGCTGGGTTCCGTATTTATTAATTGCGTCCGCGAGCTCAAGCCCGGAGAAAACGAGCCTCATTGATTCCAGGGTGACCTCCGTCGCGTGTTTGACGGCTTCTTGTATCTTCTCCGCCCTGCCAGGTTCCTCCTTGGGTATCTTGTAGCAGGCCATCAGGTTCGCGAACGCCTCCTCGTCCTCCTTCATCAGCCTGAGGGCCTCGGACATCTTGTCCCTCGCTTTTGCCCTGACCTCGCGCATGAGCTCGTGGTGCTCTTCGTATTTCTTGCTCTTGGTGGTTATGCCGGAGACCATGGCTATGAGCGCGAAGCCTTGGGCCGCTGATAGACCCGCGGCCGCGCCGCCACCGGGCGCTGGGGTCGCTGCCGCGAGGGAGGATATGTAGCCCTCAAGGGTCTCCCCCTCGGCCAGCTTCTTTTCCAGGATCAGGTCGTCGGAGAATTTCTCTATCTTCATGTAGAACTCGGCCGTGTCGTAGAGGGCCTTGGCCGGGGTCAGGCCAACTATCTCCGAACCCACGACCGGCACACCGAAACGCTCTGCCCACATCCTCACATTCTCGTAGGCCATGAACAGGGGGGTCTTGGTGTAGTCGGTCATGTTCATGGAGACCTGGACTATGCCCCTGTCCTTGAGTTCAAAACCCAAAGCCTTTACGAAACTCAGGCCGCCGGTCTTGTTCCTCAGATGCTTGGCTATCTCCTTTGCCACCTCTATGTCGGATGTCCCCAGGTTCACATTGAAGGCTATGAGGGGCTTTCGCGCGCCGACCATGACAGCCCCCGCGGTGGGGTGCAGGGCCTTTGGCCCCATGTCTGGCTCAAGATCCGGGTCATCCGCTATCCTGTCCCTCACGGTCTCAAACTGCCTGTTACGGATGTAGGCAAGGTCAGCCCTCTCCGGCCTCCTGGCGGATTCCTCGTAGAAATAGACGGGGATTCCGAGCTCCTCGGATATCGCTTTTCCCGCGCGCTCCGCCAGGGCCAGCGCGTCCTCCATCGTGCTGGTGCCAAAAGGAACGAAGGGCAGGACATCGCACGCGCCGAGCCTTGGGTGCTCGCCCTTGTGCTTGTTCAGGTCTATGAGCTCAACGCTCTTCCTGACGCCCATCAGGCAGGCCTCCAGGACAGAGTCCGGATCCCCGCCTATGGTTATCACACTGCGGTTGTGGTCAGGGTCAGACTCCTTGTCCAGAAGCTTGACCCCGGGGGTCCTGGCCATCGCGTTGGCTATCTCGTCAACTATATCAAGTCTCCTACCTTCGGAAAAGTTGGGGACTGCGGCTATAAACTTCATGATTATCTCTCCTTAGGGAGCATATTATGCTATGGTGGACTGCGCAGATTCAAGGAGGGGGGTTCAATTGTAACCATGCGCAGGAACAAACCCGTGGCCGGGGCCGCCTGCGTTATTTCGTCATTCCTACAAAGGCCTCATCCCCTCCGGCAGCTCCTGGCCCCAGGAGTTGTGGTGGGCCTTCTCCTTCTCAAACTGTGTCCTCGGCTCCTTTTCCTCTGCTGGGTATCCCACGGATACTAGACAGAGGATCCGGATGCTCTCAGGGATTCCCAGTATTTCCCTGACGCCGTCCTCGCACTTGTCCCTGACCGCGAGCCAGCATGCGCCCAGGCCCTCCTCAACGCATTGGTTCAGGATGTTCTCGGTCATCGCTGATGTATCCTCTATCCAGCGCTTGCCCACAGCGGGGTCTCCACAAACAGCAAAAACCAGGGGGGCAGCCCTCGCGGGATGAAGACTATTGTTCAGTTTTCCGAGCCTCTCGCAGGTCTTCCGGTCGTCAACAACGATCAGGTGCCAGGGCCGATAGTTAACCGCTGAGGGCGCGGCGAACGCCGCGGCAACCAGGCGCTTCACGGTCTCGGTCGGCACCGAGTCTGGCCTGTATTCCCTTATGCTCCTGCGAGCGAGAAGCGCTTCAAGAACATTCATGCGAATCCTCCTGTTATTCCAGGCACGCGCCCATGCCCAGGTCCCCTATGTTGAAGATTATCCCGAGGTAGAAGCCCGAGAAGTCCAGGGTCCCATCCCTGAAGCCATCTGGCATCTCCCAGTATTCGTCCCAGTTGAAGAAGTAATACTGCTCGTCGCCCGTCTCGTGAAAACCCAGCCGGGCGTTGTCCCACTCGGTCACTGACCCGTTGTCGTCCTTCAGGTAGTTTCCCATAAGGCCGCCTATCCGTGCGTGCCTGTATTGCAGGGACAGAGCAACCGGCACGCCCGGAACGCTGAACTGCCCGCCCAGGTGCCATCCCCAGCCAAAGCCGGAGAAGCTTGTTTTCACTGTGTATTCGTAGCCGTTGTCCCGGAGGGAGTGATACCCGAAGCCCATGCTAGGCCAGTAAAGGCCCAGTCCCGCGATGAAGGTGAACGGCGATTTGCCCATGTAGATGTTGTTGTCCCAGGCAATGGCGGATGAGCTGAAATCCCTTTCCCTGTCTATGTGCCCAAGGCTGTCGTCCGTTGAGTAGTCCCAGGAGGAACCAAAGGCCTTCAAATACATGAGGGAAGTCCCGTAGCCGAACCCCTCAACCATCATCACGACCTCTCCGCCTGCGTGCCATCCCCAGTTGACATGAGGCTGGTCAGGCGGGGTTGTGTTCCCGGGCAGATACAGGGTTTCCTTGTTCTCGTTCATGTAATCCGCTGTCCTGTTCCAGTCGTCCATGCGCAGGGTGTTCCCTCCCAGTATTGGCCTGAAGGAAAGGCAGGCCGAAGCGGATGCGAGGACAATTATCATGTTCATTTCAGACCTCCATAGGGAAAAGTATAAGCCGGCGGCTCCATCAGGATCATCAGGGAAGCGTTTCGCCTGGCTCGTTCCTTGGCTCCGGGCACTCGCAAGGGCTTTTCCCGCATTTCGGACAGCCGGCCCTGTATTTACCGACCGCCTCCTCCATGTCAATCCCGGCCAGGTTCGCGACGGTAAAGAGCCAGGCCGCCGCGTCCGCGAACTCCCCCTTTATCTCCTCCCGGTCCCCTTTTCTCAGGGCCTTTGCCAGCTCGCCCACTTCCTCTACCAACCAGCCAAATGTGGGCCAGAGTCCCCGGCGAGCGTCCCTTTCGCCGTAGGTCTCACGGATCATCCGCTGAAATTCCTTCAGGTCCATGCGAGATTCCCTGAGATCGCTTCAGAAGCCGTGTCTGCCCGGATCCTTTTCAGGGTTTCACCTCCACAGGTTCAGGATCAGGTAATAAGCGGGTATCGCAAACAGGAGGGCGTCTATCCTGTCAAGGATACCCCCGTGCCCCGGAAGGAGCCGGGACGAGTCCTTTACTTCCACATCGCGCTTTACCGATGATTCAAAGAAATCCCCTATGTGGCCGACCAGGGCGATGACCCCGGCAACCGCGATTGCCTTGTGCCAGGGCCAGCCCAGGAGCAGGTTGACCAGCGTGCCCGCGCCGCACGCGAAGACGAGCCCACCCGCGAGTCCCTCCCAGCTTTTCTCCGGGCTTATCCGGGGAAAAATCCTGTGCCTGCGCTTGCCCACAGCCTTGCCCGTGAAATAGGCGAATATGTCAAAGGCCCATATCACCAAGAAGGGGAAAGCGGCCACCGCGAGGCCCTCGCCCCTGCGGAGGGAGATGGCCAGAGCGCCGGGGACCGCTGTGTAGAGGTATCCCGTGACCGAGAACGAGGCGTCCTTCCAGTTCCTGCCCTCGGCCCCGGCCAGGAAGGGGTGGATTCCCAGCAACACGAAAGCAGAGGCCACGATGACCAGGAGCGCGCCCGCGTCCATGCCCTGGTAGTGGGCGTAGGCCATTAGTATGATGCCCGCGGCCATGCCCGTGAACCGGTAGGGCCTCGCCCCGCCGGCCTGACCCAGGCCGTAGAATTCCCACTGCGCGCCCAGGATGAAGAGCATGACGGCCAGGCTGAATGCCTCGCCCCCTATCCAGAGGAGGAAAGCGAAGACAACGGCCAGAGCCGTGCCAACGACCACCCTGAGAAAGAGGTTCAAGGGAGAAATTATATTGCCCGGAGAGGCCCCAAATAAATTCAGGGTTCTGACTTGGCAGATTGCAGGTCCCTAAACTTTCCCCAGGACTAGGGCCAGCAACGCCGCGAGCATGTCAATCTTTGCGACCAGGGAAACCGCCCCGTAGTTTCTCCTGGCCCACAGATAAGCTACAAGTCCGATCCAGACCCCGTCCACCAGGATTAGGACCGTCGCCAGATAAAGGATGCCCAGGTGGCCGAAAATAAAAGGCAATGGCGTCACGGCCATCATCAGGCATGCGAATGCCGTCGCGAGGACAAGCCCTGTCCTCTCGCCCCAGGCCACGGGTATGGTTCTCCTTCCAGAGACCCGATCCGCGCCCATATCCTGGAGTGACTTCACGGCCTCCCTCGCCAAGTGGTAGCTGAACGCGAGGACAAAGGCCCAGACGGGCCCGGAAATCCCCCTGCCCAGGAAGCCACCGAAGAGAAAGCCCAGGGCCGCGGCAAGGGAGACCGCAATATTTGAGATAACCGGAAAACGCTTCAGGACGCGGTTGTAGGAAGCGGTTATCACCATAGCCGCGAGGAAGACCAGTATTGAAAGGGGCGGGAGAAATGCCGCGAGGGCCATCGCGGGTATCAGCAGGAACCAGGAAAAGACCCAGGCTTTCCTGTGGTCTATCGCTCCCTTTGCAACGGGCCTCTCCGGGTGCGCGACCCTGTCGGTCTCCGAGTCCAGGATGTCGTTGTCCACATTGGCCCAGGCTATGAGCAGGGCGCCCGATAGGCTTGCGATGATCGCTAATGGCCAGTCCGGCCACCCCGCGAGCCACGCGCCCACCAGAACGACCAGGCCCGCTATTATGGCGTTGGCAGGCCTCACGAGCCTCAGGTAAGCCACGGTCAATTATGCCGGGAACGGGGGGCCTGGCGCAAGGCCCGGATTTTCAAGCCCTTACAGGAAGATGGCGTTGTCCCTTAACCGGGTTTTGTTCGTTGCACCACCAGCCTGTAAAGTCCTTTGATAAAATTCCACCTGGGAACCCTGTCCATGTATTTCCTGTATTCATCTCCGAATTTCCTGAGGTTGAAGGCCTCCTCGCCCCTGGAGGCCATCCACAGGAAGAAAACAGAGGCAAGCCCCAGGATAATGGAAAGGATTAACTGGATCACGAGTATAAGGGCAAAGGACCAGATAGCAGAACCCAGGAACAGGGGGTGGCGCACGATCCCGAACACGCCGGTTTCTATTATCCTCGTCGTCTCCTCCCAGCCGGATTCTGGTTTCCCCTTATGTGCGAGGGTTACGAACGCGAGGATGACGAATGCGGCCGCGGGGGCATAGAGCGCGAAACCAGCATACCTGAGCCAGGCAATCCCACCCCAACCCCACTTGAAGGTCAGACACAGGGCCAGGCTGAGCATGATGCCTATGCCCAAAGCCGCGTAGACCTCATAAAACATGCGCTTTCGGACAACGGGGATCAACCACCCGAAGATGATCCCAAGCCACAATCCTGCGCAGAGTATGTATGCCAGCATATCCTGTCCTGGAGTCAGGTCACGGCAGACCTCGTGCGTATAATCCCAGAGCGATCGGATGCCAGGACCGTGGTTCTACGACGCGGCCCAGCTACCCTACTTTCCCAGGAATGGCTTAAGAAGTTCCAGCGGTATGGGCAAAACCACGGTAGAGGCCTTTTCCGAGGATATCTCAACCAAAGTCTGCAGAAACCTGAGCTGCACGGTTATCGGGTTCTCCGCGAGCACATCAGCGGCCTCCTTGAGCTTGCCAGCGGCCTGCTGTTCGCCCAGAGCGGATATGACCTTTGCCCGACGCTCTCGTTCGGCCTCTGCCTGCCGGGCTATTGCTCTCTGCATCTCCTGGGGCAGGTCAACATGCTTTATCTCCACCATTGAGACCTTTATTCCCCATGGGTCTGTCTGCTTGTCAAGGATCTCCTGGAGCCGGTGGTTCAGCTTCTCCCTCTCCGCGAGGAGGTCATCCAGCTCAACCTCTCCCAGGACGCTCCTCAGGGTGGTCTGCGCGAGCTGGCTCGTCGCGTAGTAGTAATCCTCAACTTCAAGGATGGCCTTCAGGGGTTCAACAACCCTGAAATAGACCACAGCGTTCACCTTGACCGAGACATTGTCCCTGGTAATCACATCCTGGGCTGGGACATCCATGGTAACTATCCTCAGGGAGACCCTGACCATCCTGTCCACTATGGGCAGGAGGATAAAAAGCCCTGGCCCTTTTTCCCTCCTGAGAACACGGCCCAGCCTGAAAATAACAGCGCGCTGATACTCCGGGAGTATCCTGATCATCCAAAGGAGAAGGATGAAAATGAACACCCCGAGAGCGATGTAAAGAATAAGCCCTTCATTCATGAGCAGAAACCTCCTTTCATAAATGAAATTATCAGGCCAGGGCTGGAGGCGAAACAAGGCCGCAGGGGAATCTCCTCAGGCATCGTGAACCTTTACCCGAATGCGCCCCTCTCGCATTTTTGCCATATCTTTCTGGTCTGAGAGCGTCCTCGCGTTGCACAACCCCCCTGGCCCACTTTATAATTGCCACTATGACAAGCTACCTGATCACAGGCATTGCCCTGGCCCAGTTCCAGGTCCTCGTCCCCCCGACCACCAAGCCACCAACAATAGATGGGGTGCTGACCGCGGGCGAGTGGGACTCGGCCGCGGTCGTGGACATATCCGATACACTGGGCGTTGATGGCAACCCCGAGGACCCCGGCGACTGCCTCGTCTACGCGCTGCACAACATCTATTTCCTCTACCTGGCCTTTGATTGCCCGAAGGACACCGTGCTCACGGATCACTCCCAGCCTTCGGTTGCCCTGGACGACGACAACTCCGGAACCTGGCCCTCCGAGGACACAACGGAGGGCGCGAACGCGCTCGGGTCGGACAACGGCTGGTTCTGCTCGTGGTGGCTTGATGATTTCACCAGCAGTGGCTGGTATCCCTCGGGCCTGGTCGTCTATTCCTTCTCCGGAGGCACTGGCCATGTGGTCTGCGAGTGGGTGATTCCCCTCCTGGGACCCATATCGGACTCTGGCCCGCAGTTCATTGGCACAAGCGCAACATACTTCCAGGAGGACACCATAGGCGTTCACCTGTTTTACGCTGACGAAGCCGAAAACCTGATAGGCTACTGGCCCCAGAACCTCTCCCCATGGTATGATCCCGCTGGCTATGGCGATTTCATACTCCTCCCCGGAGAGGGGGTCGCGGAAGGGGAACCCGGAAACCTGCCCTCGCTCCTAGCGCCATCGGTCGTGAGGGGTGAGTTCAGGGTCGTCCTTTTCCTGCCGGGCGAGTCCCCGGTTTCCCTCGCGCTTTACTCGTCCACGGGAGCCATGGTAGCAGAGCTCTCCCGGGGAACCCTGGGCCCAGGCGCTCACGCCTTCAGTGTCCCGGAACAGCCTTCAGGCGCTTTCTTCCTGAGGGCAGTAACAGGCGGGAGGGTTCTCAGCCAGAGGGTGGTGATCATCCGCTAGACTATTCTAGCTACATTCAGCTTCAAGCAGCTCCTGACTTATCGCTACGAATCCGTGATCCCGCGCACTATTGGAATTGAAGGGAGACGAAAATGGCGAAGAATTCCTTGGAGGAACAGATCAGGGAGCTCTCCGGGGTTCTCAGGCAGCTCTCAGGGATGATGAGGGCGCTCTCGGGCCTCTCCGGGGCTGGGGCAAATCCCCTTGCAGGGGTGGCTGGGATGATCCCCGGCGGCCAGGCCATTGGCCTGGCAATGGGCGCGATGAGCCTTTTTGACCTTTTCCGCAAAGCTGGCCCGGAGCTCCACCTTCACCAGGAAATAGTCATAAACATTGGCGAGGGCATGATCTCGGAAAAGGCCTTCTGGGACAACCTGGTTCACTACCACATATTGCCAGGACTTGAGAGAAACGGGTTCATTCCCACGAGGGTCGGGGGAAAGAGCTGAGAGGCTCTCAGCCTATTTTCCCCACGAACGCGCCGATGCCAAAGGAAATCGCAACCCAGATTGCCCAGAGGCCGAAGACCACCGTGTAGGACATGGCTCGTTTGCAACCGAGAACCCTGACCATACCTTCCGCGACCAGGACCAGGCTCCATAACGAGAACAGCTCAACCTGGGATAGGCCTCCCTGCAGTTTTGAGCTCATGTCAACCAGGAGGCCCAGGTCAGTCCTGAAAGGCTGACCCAGCGCAAGGGTCAGGAGGCCGCCGACCCACGCTCCCAACGCGATGGACATCTTTGACCAGATGACTATTCCGAAAGCCTTGCCGTAGTTGGCTTCACCGCCGGAAAGGGGGACCATCAGGTGAAATATGGTGGCCTGGATCAGGACGACTATGGGAACCAATAGTAGCTTGTTTATGGCTGTTGTCCCGAGCATCGCGGGCAGGGTCATCCACCGGGCCGCGGCCTCAGCCTGCTCCGGCGTCAGCTGGGAGAGCCTCTCCTGTGACATCTGGACTAAGAAATCGTATCCCCCCCATATGCCGATGAGGTCGCCTATTATTATCAGGGGTATCACGATGAGAAGCCCCTGCCACCACCTGGGTTTCTCCGCCAGCCGCTCAAAGGCCTTCTTTGGCGAAACGATGATCTCGTAGATAACCTGCATGGACAAATTTTAAGCGTGGACACGGGCCGGGATCAAAGATTTTCTACGAGGCTTTCCTTCTCAGACCAGCGGAAGACTCCACTGCTTTCCTCAGAGAGATAACTCCGCAATTTTTCAATTTGACCATCTCTTTCTCTATCATCAATCAAAACGAAGCGCCTGATTCCTTTCAGGGGTTCAGCCAGCTTCAGGGAGACCCACATGGCCACTATGTGTTCGGCCCTGCTATTCATGGTTTCAGGCGAAGCGCCATAGAGGGTTTGAAGGAAAGCCCTCCAATGTTTCTCCTCGTCTCGCGCTCTCCTCATGGCGAAGTGAACCCTGTATGACTTATGGATTCCTTCAACCCGGTAATTGGTCACCAGCTCAAAATTCTTCTTCTTTTGGTAGCCCTCCAGAAATGTCCTGGCTTCTCTCCGGAACAGTGGCTTTAGCCTTTCCTTCCTGGAGAAAATCAGGGAGGATATGGCCACGATGCAGTAAACCAATCCCATAGCCTCGTCAGGACTATCCGCAAGCTTCACGAGAACACCATTACGCTCCTCGGCCCGGTAATGACTTAGCAGTCGCCTTATGACATTACGCCTGTTCCTGTCGTAATCATAGTCAAGAAAGATCATCTCTTCTCTGGTCATACCCATATCCGAAGCAAGCCACCGCCCCTCGTTTTCTTTTATCCAGACCGATATGGGCTTGCCCGAGGGATATTCCATGCTGAAAGCCAAACGGAGGCCCTCAGGAGTCTCCCTGGCGGAAACGAGATTCTCGCGGAGTTCACTTTCACTGATCTTCATCATTCACCTCCAAGAGATCCGATGCCAAATCATGATACCATTCGTGGAGTTTTTCAACGGGACAACTGACCCTGACTTCCCTCAGAAACCCCGTAAGAATATCCCAAGGAGGGCCAGGACTTTTTTGGTCTCCCCGGCCCAGGAAATGTGGATTTTTTATCTGCTCATCGTGTCCTCTATTGGGAGCTATTACTTGATGAAGTGTGGCTGAGACACCGCGTCTCCTGTATTTAGGAATATCAGGATGGGCGGGATCATAATCCAGGCGTTTGACGGGTTCACGCCCTTCATCGGTCTCTACGAAGAGATTGACGGTGACCCTCCCTGAAGAAGTTCTCCTAAGGGAAACCTGGGCCTCCGAGAAATCGGGGTGATCCATTTCACAGTCAATAGTATAGACTTCTGCAGTCCTCTCGCGGGTTTTTCTGAGCTTCACGCACCACTTATCAGCTTTCATTATCTCCTCGCAGTCCTTTTTCGTGGTCTGGAACACAGAGATATTTTAATCCCCCCCTCCCCCCTTCTTCAACTTGAAAGTAAATCACTCTCATGGTTCATAATATACCCGTGAGGCTATCGGTCATAGTCCCGGTGTTCAACGAAGAGGAGAACCTGGCCCGTCTCTACGCCAGGCTTTCCCCGGTCCTGGAGGGGATAACCCCTGACCACGAGATCGTAATGGTGGACGATGGCTCCCGGGATGGCTCTTGGGCCGCCATAGTCTCTTTGCACGAGAGGGACGGGCGTGTTAGGGGGGTTCGCTTTTGCCGGAACTTCGGACACCACATAGCCCTGACCGCTGGCCTGGACATGGCAGAGGGCGACCTGGTGGCAATGATGGACGCTGACCTGCAGGACAATCCGGAGGACCTGCCCCGACTCGTCCAGAAGATAGGGGAGGGCTATTTCCTGGTCTATGGCATCAGGAAGGCCAGGCAGGACCCCCTTTTCAAACGAATCGCTGGCAACCTGTTCTGGAAGTGGATAAACAGGGTGGGCGGCGTGGCAATGCCGGAGAACCAGACCATGCTCAGGGTGATGCGGAGGGAGGTCGTTGAAGCGCTCCGTGGAATGAGGGAGGCCCACAGGTTCATCCACGGTCTCATGGCCTGGACAGGTTTCCCCTGGACCACGGTTGAGGTTGAGCACAGCCCGCGCACAGCAGGAAAAACCAAGTATAACCTGGGGCGCATGTTCTCCCTGGCAATAAACGCGGTCACCAGCTTCTCGGTCCTGCCCCTGAGGCTCTCCACCTACCTGGGCCTTGGCGTTGCTTTTCTATCGGTCGTCCTGGGGATCGCCGTGATCCTGAGGAAGATATTCTGGGGCTACGGGGTCGTGGGATACGCTTCCATGATGGCCGCCATGCTATTCCTGGGCGGGGTTATCCTCACGGTGCTGGGCATAATAGGTGAATACCTGGGAAAGCTCTACATACAGGCCCTGGAGAGGCCTGTTTACCTTGTGAGGGAGACCACGGATGATTGAAATAGCCGAGAAGCACTGGGACACCCTGCACTTCGGGAAAAAGATGGGCGGACTCGTCATATCCGAAGATTTTACCCGCGAGGAGGTCGGAAAACTACTTGAAGAGGCCCGCGAGGCCGGCTACAGGCACCTGACCGCCAGGTTCTCTGGCTCCCAGGTTGAGTGGGGCCAGGCCCTCGCTTCCGCGGGATTTTACCTGACGGATGTCGGGGTGACCTTTGCCATGGAGCTGGACGACGCGCCGGAGCTCCTACTGCCCGTTCGCGCCGCGACCACGGACGACATACCCGCGCTCAGGGAAATGAGCCAGGGCCTTTTCTTGACCAGCAGGTTCTACCACGACCCGTTTTTCAGCCGCAGTGAGGCTGACGGGTTGTTCGCGGCCTGGGCCGAGAACAGCGTCAGGGGCGAGGCCGCGGACCTCGTCCTGGTTGTGGACGGAAGTGATGGGCCCGGGGGATATGTGACCCTCAGGTTGAAGGACACCGGGATAATAGTCCTCATAGGCGCGTCCCGGAAAGCCCCTCGCGGAACGGGAAACGCTTTGATGGCCGCGGCTCACAAAACCTATGCTGAGCGCGGCCTCAGGAAGGCGGAGGTCAGGACACAGGCATACAATTACGCGGCAACCGGATTATACCTCAGGTGGGGCTACAGGATAGCCAGGACCGAT
>Ga0172366_10002195_pt1 | contig 15293 bp, 12 predicted proteins | sample LakKivSesite69cm_FD_114533 | JGI IMG/M metagenome (GOLD analysis project Ga0172366, IMG submission 114533) | Sediment microbial communities from Lake Kivu, Rwanda - Sediment site 69cm | ecosystem: Environmental > Aquatic > Freshwater > Lake > Sediment | place: Rwanda: Western Province, Lake... | reverse complement strand
TGCGTCGGAGGAAGGCGAGAAAGCGATTGGACACCACGAGTTAGAGGAATTTTTTAGGCGTATTTTCTCAAGGTTTACGGCTTTCTCTTTTGAATGGAAGCGGCATTTAGTTTCCATTGAGGGTTCAGTTGCATGGGTGGTTACAGAAGGTTTAGTTCACGCAAAGACCATTGACCGGGACCTAAGCGCTCCTTATAGCGTTACAATGGTGCTCGTGAAAAGAGGAGACAAGTGGCTCATCATGCATGGGCATGGTTCAAGACCAGTAATTGCAGGTAGGTGAGCTGAACTAAGATCCTTAGCAACTACTGAAGTGCAGGGGGGTGGGATCCCCACCCAAGTTTACCGGTAAAAAAGCATACCAAATATGCTTGGCGAAGTTTGAAGCTATCCCGGGCTACTATCAAACTCAGGTCAGGGTGACGTTCGAACTCTCGCTAGCACGGTACAATATGCGAAAACATCTGTTTCTTTCTCTTTTGCTCCAGCCTTTGCGTAACACATTAATTATGAGCCTAGAACTTATGTCTACTCTTACGAGTTGGCATAAACAAATTTGAGCAACTGCGATAAAGAAGGTTAGTGAATGTTAATAAAAATAACCGAAAATTTAAACGTGACGCTTTGCCTATTTTGATAGAGGTTATGGGTCTTGACAAATTTGTGGGCACGCAAGTTGACAAGTGTTTCTAAGCGATATGACGATGTGACAGCTGTAGATTACCTTGAGTTAGACATAAAAAAAGTGAAATTTTGGGCCTTCTGGGTCCAAATAGCTCGAGCAAGTCGACAACTCTTAAAATGATTTTGGGATTGGTTAAGCCAGACTCTGGATCTGTAAACGTTTTGGGCATCAATGTAGAGGATGATCCTGTTGCAGTGAAGAGAAAGGTGGGCTATGTGCCTGAATCACCACGTGTTTACGAGTTCTTAACCAGGCTCGAGTTCCTTGATTTCACCGGAGATGTTTATGAGATACAGCTCGAGGAGAAGAAAAAACGTATCGAAGAGTTTCTTAAGGCTTTGGATCTGGAGGGAAGAGAGGGAAACATGATAAGCTCTTACTCTGAGAGAATGAAACAGAAGGTTGTCATTATATCGGCGATTATGCACAGGCCTGAACTTCTGCTTTTGGACGAGTCCTCCTATAACTTCTTGCGGCAACCGTTGCGACAATCCTCGCGCGCTAGTTAAGCTTGAGCCCAGTTTCGTGAAGATGCTTTGCGTCACGACTTCATAATCAAATTAAAGCAGAGGAGTAGCCATCTTGAGAAGATGCTGCTGGAAATCACGAAACACGGCCTATCTCTTGTCTTTTTCTGGAAATTGGCAGATTTGCGTATTGAATCTGTTTTTTTAAGGTTTTATCGGCGTTTTTCTCTTCTAACTGAGAAAAGAATATCGAAAAATTGACTTTAAAAATTCAGAGGTTTTAAACAAATGAGTTGAAATGATATATTTAGTGGAATTATATAATGTCTTGACTGTTGTAACTTATGGATCAATGAAAATGGCAACTAAAGTTAGTGTGAAAATCTTAAGCGAGCGTCGCAGTGATGTTAAGATAATGGTAGAAATGTTGAATATAACATTGAATGGAGCTCGGAAAACCGAAATTGTTTATAAGGCTAATTTGAATTTTAGGCAAGTGCAAAAGTATTTGGATTTTCTCATAGGTAAAGGGTTGATGGAATTGAATGTTTCTCGTGGGAAGAAGAAAAGTTATCGGACAACCGAGAAGGGAAAAGCATTTATAAAGCGTTACAGAGAAACAGTCGAGTTAATTTTATGATATATTCCCTTTCTTTCCAAGTCTTTGTTTGTAGAATCTATGAACTTTTTCACGTCGAAGGTGATGCGCACTTTAAGCTCTTTGGTTTGAATAAAATTGAATTCTTTAAGTAGTTCAAGTATTTTTTCCAATTTTTGACATTCGATTTGTAGGACGTGTGACATTTCAGATAAGCCGTGCCATTCTCCATCTAGAAGAAAGACCAACGCCTCATCGATTTTCGACATAGAGAATGCTGTAGGTCTTACTTAGTTTTAAAATTGTTGAATTACATTTCAGAAATTGTGGTTAAGATTTTAATTACGTATCGCAGATTCTGAATATTGTTCCTAAATTGAATTTCCTAAGTTTTATTTTCTGTGAGCACTCATTGTGAAGATGCACCTTTTTAGGTGTTATAAGAAAGGAAAAATTGGAGGAAGGAAAATGCAATCTAAGAGAATTACAGGGGTTTTAATCGCTGTTATGATTGTTTTTGCAATGTTTTCAATGGTCACACGACCACAGATGGCGGCAGAGGCGGATTTGAAGATTGACCCTAATCTGCTAAAGCAGATGGAAAAAGGAAATGGTATGTACAAGGCGATTGTTAAGGTTGCTTGGAATCCAGATCTTGAGCCTATCAAGTTCAATCATGATGCTGTTATTAGCGAGCTTAAGGCGGAAGCTAAAAAGACTCAAGAGCCAGTGATCAATTATCTTATGCAAAAGCGGAATGTGCAAATTCTTAACACTTTCTGGCTCGACAACTTGATATTAATTGAGGCCAGACCTGACATCTTCATAGACTTGGCGTCGCTCTCGACCGTTGAAAAGATCCTCATGGACTTCAACGTAACGGTGCCATCAGGTGAAACTATGCAGATAAACGTCACAAACTCAGACCCAGCAACATGGAACATAGAGATGGTGAGGGCTCCAGAGGTATGGGCCCAACTGGGGATATACGGAGAAGGTATTAAATTCGCTACAGAGGACACGGGCATAGACCTAACTCATCCGGATTTGGCTGGCACCCTATACACTGCTGATCCCAGTGATCCAACATATCCTGGGGGATGGTCGGAGTTTGATTCCAACGGCAATTGGGTCTCCGGATCTGTTCCACACGACACGTACGGACATGGGACAGCAACCTACGGACTAATCGTAGGTGACGCAAAGAGCTCCTTGGGAGCCGTCGGAATGGCCCCCAAGGCCACGGGAATGCACACCTTAACCTTGCCAGGAGGCGGTGGATACTGGCCACAAGTCATCGCCGGATTGCAGTGGATTCTCGACCCTGTTGATGCGTATGGCAACCACTATCCAATGCCCCGCGTCAGCAGCCACAGCTGGGGCGATACAAGTGGTGGATACCAACAACAATTGGTTGACCCCGTAGAGAAACTGTACTACGCTGGACACACCGTTATTGCAGCCATAGGCAACGAGGGTGAAGGAACCCACCGCACTCCAGGAGACATCTACGAGGTCATCGGATGCGGAGCCACAGACAGCAGTGACAACGTTTGGAGCGGCAGCAGCGGCACAACCATTTACAAGTCAGGGTGGTCTTCGCCGCAAGCAAACTGGCCAGACCAGTGGATAAAGCCAGATGTTTCAGCTCCAGGCCTAAATGTCATCGTTCCATATCCAGGGAATCAGTACGTATACTGGAGTGGGACAAGCTTTTCGTCGCCTCACGTTGGCGGTGCAGCCGTTCTGATGCTTTCTGCGGATCCATCGCTCAATCCAGATCAGATCAAATCGACCTTAGAAAGCACGGCAGGAAAATGGGGCAGCAGCAGACCTGATGACCGCTATGGCTGGGGAAGGATAGACGCCTTCGAAGCCGTGTCTCAAGTAGCTCTTAAACAGGGCATCGTTGGTACCGTAACCGATGCTACAACGGGTCTACCACTGTCCGGGGCTAAGGTTACGGCTGGAGGCCGCACAGTCACGACAGATGCGAACGGCAAGTATAAACTACGCCTCAAACCAGGCACATACGACGTAACCTTCACGCGCTGGGGCTACTATGACAAGACAGTCACCGGTGTGGTTGTAAATGCTGACCAGTTCACGACACTAGATGCTGCGCTGACGCCTGTACCGCCAGGATACGTCGCTGGCAAGGTTTACTTCTCGCCCACTATGATCGGAATCCCAGGTGCCTTGGTAGAAGCCGTTGGGACTCCTGTTCCAGTTCAGGCTCAGACGGATGTGGACGGTTACTACAAGATAGCAATTCCACCGGGCACGTATGACTTTAAAGCTTCGGCTTTCGGATTCTCGGCTCAGTCAGTAACGGGTGTCGTGGTTGTTGAAGGAGGAACCACTACAGTGGACTTCGACTTGGAGCAACCTCCTGCTGTTGCGGTTGTCGGAGACTACAACAATATGATAACAGCCTTCCTAAGCGGAAAGGGATACGCGGTCACATCGTACAACACAATGGCAGCTGTAATTCCTGATATACCAAAGTATCAGACTATCGTTGTCAACTGGCCTGGCTACTGGGAATACGTGTACCAAAACGTGTTCAACGACTTCATCAGCGCAACCGATACCTACGGTGTAGGTGTAGTGTGGCTTGACCAAAGCTACTCGTACTATCAGACGGGAGGCTGGTTGCTTAACCAGTATCTCTACACGCCAGACGGCTATACTTGGCCATACTACAGATACGATTACAACTACGCATACGGGGCCGACTACACTTATTACAGAGTGTATCCAGGCATGGACTGCGACATCTTACCTGGATGGGACTACTATGACAAAATAGTCCATAGCACGACGAGCACCTACAAGATGTACCTATGGTATTATGACTTTCGCCCAGACGGCTACATCCCAGGCGTCGGCACGGTAAAATCGGTGGCGACCGTTGGATACTACTACTACGGAGACAACGACTACATATCCGACTCTTATTATAAGGGCATAATGAAAGTCACGAGGGATACCGGCAACAAGTGGGTAGTACTCCCACTTCACGGAAACAACTATTACGAGGGCGTTAGCTATTGGACCGAGGACACCAAGACAGTATTCCTCAACTCACTCGCTTGGACAGCCGCCGTTTCAGCGCCTCATGCAAAGTTTGTCTGCTGGGACCTCACCGTTACTCCAACAGTTGGCCTCTGGTACACAGACCGCACAGTTTCCGTTGGAGTAAAGAACGTTGGCTGGATTAGCGGAACAACCACCGTCCAGATATTCATCAACAACGTCTTTGAAGCACAAACAGCCGTTACGCTAGCACCTGGATATTCGAGTTACTTGACATGGACAGTGAAGAGGTTTGACGTTGGAACATACACGGTCCTTGCTTGCAAACACTTAACAGCCACATTCGTAGTGAGAGCACCCATAAAAACTGTACAAGCATACGAATACAACAGCAACACGCCCCTCGCAGGAGCAGATGTCTACGGCTACTACAGAACGTATACGGGCCCAGGATGGTCCACCCAGTGGAGCCACACCTACGGAGGCTACGGACACTCACAGTTCGCACAGCCAGTCGGTGACCTAGACGGAGACGGCATTAACGAGGTCATAGTCGGCGGTTACGAACTATATATAACACCTGGTTACTGCCGCATCCTAAACTACGACCCCACAACTGGTACCTACGTGGAAAAGTACAGCTGGAACGAAGCAGGCGGCTCGCCGTCTGGAGCAACCATGCTGGACCTTGACGGAGACGGAAAATTAGAACTGGTCGTCTCATGGGCATACAGTTCAAACGATGGAGTATACGCATACAAATGGGATGGCAAAAAGCTCACAAAACTCGACAACTGGTATGGAAGCTTCGTTTTCGACGTGTATGCAGGCGACTATGACGACGACGGCGTCAAAGAAGTGCTTGTTGCAAACGCTCCATGGGGAGTCACATACGCCCACGTCATAGCACTCGGATGGGATAAAACAACGAACAAATTCGTCGAAGAAACTAGGTTCCTGCATCCTTCGTACCCCTACGACGAATGCATGATGCTCTGGACCGGAGACACTAATAAAGACGGAAAGACAGAAATCATAATATCCATTGCATATAGTGGCTCGTATAACGATGGAACATGGGCCCTCAACTATGACCCAGCAACTAAAACATGGACGTATACGCTAGTCTACAGTGCCCTCATAAACGGCGGAACCCACTACGGAGTAGTAGTTGGAGACGTTGACGGAGATGGAACACCAGAAATCGGAATTGGCAATAACAATCCAAGTTATGTGGGAGCAGGAGCAGTCCTAGTCGAATGGGATGGCTCTGCATACAAGAAGGTATGGGAAGGTGCTTGGTCTAGCGAATACTCAATAATAGAGGGAGTAGCCATAGGCGACGCAGACAACGACGGAAAGAACGAATTCTTAGCAGGAGGCGGCAACATACATATCATAGGATGGACAGGAAGCGCCTACGTTGAAAAAGCAATGATAACCGAAACAAAAGGTATGCTTTCGGGCGTCGTCATCGGCGACATGGACAACGACGGCAAAAACGAAGTGAAAGCATGTGACATCATAGGCTACGGTCCAGGAAACGAATGGATATTCAAGTATTCCTCAGTGCCCACACCAGGACTGACTTGGAACTTCAAGAAATTCGGCACCACAGACACCAATGGCCAGCTGGCTTTCAACTCTCCATCGTCTGTGGTTGACATGTACCTCTTCATCTACAAAGACCCAAGCTCGAGCACGCTCTGCAGACCGCCGCCAAAACTTGCTGTATACCAATACCTACTGACCAAATATGACTACATCGCGGACGACATGTCGGACACCTACAAGCCATCATCCAAAACAGAAGCCCAAGTCGTCGCGAAACCTAATGCATACGGACTTGAGCGGTTCCCACACACAGGCATCGTATGGATACAGAAACAGGCTAGCTTTGGACCTTTGAAAAGCACTTGGCTTCCGATACTTTGGCCATTCACATGCAATAAGACCACCCCGACAGATATTGCTATTACACCTGAAACATACATATTCCGCCACATGCTCAACGAAATTGACCCGTTCGGCTCATGGTGGTACTACTTCATGGCACCAGACCAAAAAGCAACCCTTACTGCTGGAAAAACCTACTCCTACATGTTCGCAGGGCCAATACAAGGATACGTCAAGCACACACAAACAGGCACCTCAGTTAAGATAGACTGGGACGCAAACGACAACTACGGCCACCAGATAACAGGTATAAGCGTCGAAGAAGTAAGCTGGCTGAGCAGTGGAACGACATCCTACATACCCGTGCCAATCACACCGTCAATGCTGAACGACGTAATAGTTCTGGTGGGCCAAACCACCAGTTACTATCCGCTGATAGCCCTATATGACAAAAGAGGGACACTCGTAACTTCAGGCTATGTGACGTGGGACCAGAAACCCGCGTACGCTACGGTTCCCACAGGAGTGACAGTGTGCTACGCGGAGCTAGACTTCGTCTCAGGACCGTACGGCAACCCCAACATAAGGATGTACGTAACTGTAATATGCGAACGCCGTTGGTAAAAGAAAGGCATGACCCTATGCCTTTACACCCCCTTTTTTAGAGTATCCGCAACATGATAATCGGTCAAGTAAGGGATGATAAAATGAAAACACGAATTACAGTTATTATAGCACTTGCTATTCTAATAGGTTCGTTTGGGGTAGGCTCGAAACTAATTCAGACACGTGCAGCCTTGACAATAAGGGTACCTGTAGATTACCCTACAATTCAAGGCGCTGTGGATGCGGCAAATCCTGGGGACACAATCTGGGTTGCAAACGGGACGTACCATGAGCGCGTCACTCTCTACAAGGATGGTTTATCCTTACTCGGGGAAAACCCAAAAACAACGATAGTCGACAGCGGCTTTATCGACCAACCCATCTGCATCACTGCGAACAACATCTGTATTAGTGGCTTCACGATGCGAAACGGTGGACGGTGCGGCATTTACTTGGATCGCACAGGCAACGTCACCCTCGTTTGGAACATCATAGCCAACAACACGTCTTACGGTATCTACCTAGACAATTCTGTAACTAGCGTGATAAGCGAAAACACAATAGAAAACAACTGGCAAGGAATCCTCCTGTGGTATTCCGATGGCAACATCATCTACCATAACGAATTCAATAATACCATTCAGGCATCTGTCGAAGCATCAACAAGCACGTGGGATAATGGTTATCCTTCAGGCGGCAACTATTGGAGCGACTACAATGGAATAGATGTGCTCAGCGGTTCATACCAGAAAACGATTGGCAGTGATGGAATAGGCGATATCCCACAAGTTGTTGATTATGATAACGTTGATCATTATCCACTTGTGAAACCCTACCCTTGGGACTCCCACGACATCGGGGTAACCTACATTGGTAAAGTATCCTCCCAGATAGTAGTTCCAATAAAAACAGTTATTGGGCAAGGTTTTGTTTTTTCCTTCAATGTTTTTGTTATGAATTACGGCAGTTACCCTGAAGTCTTTAACGTAACGGTTTGCATTAACGCGACACTTATCGGCGCAGTCACAAACATCGCTTTGGCAAGTAGAAACTCCGTCGTTTTAGAATTTACTTGGGATACTAAGGCCTTTGTTAAAGGCAAATACATCTTAAGTGCCTATGCAACGCTAGTGCTGGGCGAGACAAACACAACAGACAACACACGTACAGGTGGCATAATTACTGTAACTATCCCTGGTGATGTTGATGGAAACTTCAGGGTTGACGGCAGCGACTTGGCGTTACTAGGGGGGGCATGGTTCTCTAAGTCGGGCGATGCAAACTGGAACCCAAACGCTGACATAAACGACGACGACCAAGTAACAGGAATCGACCTAGCAATACTAGCCGGCTACTGGTTCCAAACAGACCCATAAATCACTTTGGTGAGGAATGACATGAGAAAAATTTGGATTTTCGTCATTCTGGCCTTACTTGTGGTAGGGACAGTAGTTACACCTTTTACAGCGGTCTATTTGTGGGCAATTCCGTTGGGAGAACCGGAGCTTAAGTTAGAATTTGACCCTAATCCTCCTTGGGGACCTGTGGAATCAGGAAAAACCTTAGCACTGAGCATAAATATTGTGAATACCGCTTGGCTTCTTGCGGCAGCGAAGCATATTCATGTTGCCGTATCTGCGCCAGAAAACTTTGTTTTTGGCAACGGCACAAACGAGTACAATCTTTACTTTGACTTGCTTCGAGGCGGAGAAAGACAAAATACCACATTTAACCTAACGGTTCCTCGCATCATTTCCTCAGGAAACTATACTGTAACAATTAGAGTTTTAGCAGAAAATGTTCCACCGCAAAACCTTACTGCTCAAGTCATAGTCGAAAAATCTATTTTCATTCCCTAAGTACAATTTTGCTCTATATCAAAACGACATATGTTACAAAAAGAAGTCTGAATCAGCGCTTAATCATTTTTTGTTCACCAAAACTTCTCTGAAGTTTGTGCACTTATAATACGAGACAACAAAGGTGATTGTTATGAAGTTTCCACTTGTCAAAGTCACAAGACTACCAGCAATCACATATGGCTAAAGCAGAATACTCGGTTTCTCATGGGTCTTTTTGGAACCAGTAGAAGCCTACTGTCCCTAAGTCTCCCCCTTCTATCTGTCCACTGTCATTTACATCAGCATTGGGATTCCAGTTGACGTCTTTTGGTGTAGAGAACCATGCTTCTCCCAGCAAACCTAAATCTCCGCCGTCAACGCTAAAATTTCCATCAATGTCTCCGGGAATGGTAACTATCACCCAACCGTCAACAAAGGTGTTGTCAGCGGTATTATCTTCACCTAGAATGGGCCACGCATAAGCCTTTACAGTATAGTTTCCCTTAGTAGAGTCTGTAGTGTTCCACACAAAGGTGATTATTATGAAGTTTCCACTTGTCAAAGTCACATTTTTCGTTTGGATGGACATAGTGTTGACATAAGTTGTAATACGAAAGTTTTCTTTAAAGATCCCATAATTTTTTACGGTAACATTTATGTTTACGCAATATCCTTGCCCTACAACGGTTTTCAAAGGCTTAACGTTGATAACGGCTATATCATGGCCGGGATAAAGTATTGTGACGATGCTATTGGCCACTTTACTATTGTTGGCAACATCCACTTCGCCCTGAACGGCGCTTGCTGAAGCTGAAATGGTGTAATCTCCTTTAGTAAAGTCTGTAGTGTTCCAAGCGAATGGGATTGTTATGGAAGATTTTTTCTCCAAGGAGACAAGTTCCACTCCAACGGTGTAGGAGTTGGCAGAAACTGTAACATTGAAGACTTCTTTGAAGTCGCCTTGATTCTGAAGAGTGACATTTACATATATAATGGCGCCGGGAAGCACCGTTATAGGCGAAACATCCACGCTTGCTACTGCTATGTCATGTAGGATGCCGATGATATAACCGCCGACTGCCTGAGAAGGAATTATCTGTTCATTATGGTTAACCAGAATTACGTCGTACAAATCTAGTGGGCATTCGCCAGAGTTTTTACAGTGAAATTTTATAGTTGCAAGTGTTCCGTTGTCATTTACTCCCGGTATATCGGTCAGGAGGGTGCAGTCTGCGACGATGCAACCCGCTGTGTTATTTATTTTGAAGGTGAAGAATGTGTTGCCACCGAGTTTTAGGAATGAACCTTCCTTAACGTCGACAGCATCTAAGAGTGTGGCATTCCATTTGACCTTGAATTCCCAGCCATATAAATCGATAACGTTCGAGATGTTTAGGTTAATCGTAAAGTTCTGACCAACCGGTATTGTGTCTGTCTTGGGATCCACATAGGTCGTTGCAATAGGAGAGCTAGTGTTAATAGCAATTACAGTTTTATGGACGAGGGCGCCTAAAATCAGCAAGGACAACACAAAAGTAAACGATGATAGAATCTTCCTTTTATGCATTTTTCGACCTCGTCTATAATTATTCTGCTTAAGCGATTTTATTTACTTTGTTTCTTAAATAAAGGGGGAATGAGATGGGTTTAGTAGCGTTTTCCTATGTTGACTGCTATTGTTGTTAAGTCGTAGATGTCTATTTTATAGTCGAAGTTAAAGTCCATTGTGAAATCGTAGTTTGACATTCCGGGTGTCGAATCGTAAGCCTTAGCTGCGTGAACTAAGTCGAAGATGTCTGTAGTGCCATCGGGTTTTCCTGTCTCTTGGCTGCTTACATCACCTATAGGAATTTCAAAGGATCTTATTGCGTAGAACACGACTTTGCCACTTACCAATGGAATTGACGGAGGTCCTGTAATATTTAGAGCGAAGTCCTGCCAAGTGCCAGTGACAGAAAGGTTCCCGTTACCATGGTCCACCAGCAGCTCTATTTTCAGAGTGTAGTTTCTAGGCTTCAATCCCGGCTCATAGATAAACGTTACATTATAGACATTCCATGAACCTTCGATGTAAAGGTCTGCACCGTCATGATTAAGTTCCACTGCTGTGGTGTTGACTAGCCGTGCTGCATAGAACCTGAAAATCTCAGGTATCGATGGTCCACCCCAAGGTATCCAAACGACGAAGGCTTGAGCCCACTTCCCTATCTCACCGAAAGCTGCACACCAACCAAAAGCATCATCGGCGCCATAAAACTTAACCTCACCACGCATCATAACCCATGTGGACTCTGTTGCTGATTGCGTAATAGTGGGCGCAACGGTGGGAGTTGCAAGCATCAAAGTAAGCAAAAAAGCAATGGATACTATTGTTTTCTTCATTTTTTCATTTCTCCTAACAGTTTTCTGTTAATAAGCTTAGAAAAACTGGAATAAAAACTTTTTTTTTCTTATTTTAAGGAATTATCATTGAAAATCGTTTATTTAGGTGAAAAATCGTTGAAAAATGTTTATTTTTATTATCTAAAGAAGAACTAGCCACTTCCATATTTTTGAAGAACTCATTTATCCTTTTGATTTTGTTTCCAGATTTTTTAAATAGAACTTTCACCTTTCAATTTAATTGAAAAAGCAATGCCGATAAAACCGTATATACCACTGCTTCTTCTCTTGACCTTAATTCTTTATCTTAGATGTACGGCTGCTCAAAGCACATATCAACTTGAATACGCAATCGAGGTGCATGCGGATGGTTCTGCTCAATGGATGGTTGTACATATTTTTGAAAATGGAGAAGACAATGCATTATATAAGCAACTTTCCAATTATACCTATTTTACCGAAGTTTTCGTAAAAAGCATAAAGTCTATTGTCGCCAAAATGGCGGAAGCGACTGGAAGAACAAACATGTCAGTCGAAAAATTTGTTATGACAGTTTCATACAATATCGTGAACTACGAGTTTTTCTGGAGGAAATTTGCAGAAGTTAACGACTCCTATGTTAAGATAGGTGATGTTTTTAACGTGGATGGTTTGTTCCTCTATGGTAATGGCAGATTGAGAATCGTTTATCCCTCAAACTTTATTATTGAAAGCGTTTCTCCTCAGTCCGATGTAGAGTTAGAACACACACTCACGTGGTACACAACTAGCAACCTTACGAAGGGCGAGCCTAAAATTATCCTAAGGGAAAAAGCTGCTTCTTCAGGTTTTATGGGAATCTGGGAATACGCTGTTCTTGCGATAAGCGTGGCAACAGTTGTAAGTGTCAGTTCTATTAGCTTATATTACTTTAGATTCAGAAAAAGGAAAAAGGGTCTGGAAGTAGCATTACCCAAACTTCCCAGCGTTTCTGGAATAGAAAATGACGAAGACAAAGTCATTAATTTGCTTAAGGGTACCGGTGGAAGCTTATATCAATCAGCTATAGCCGATCAATGCAGATTTTCCAGATCAAAAACCAGCAAGCTTCTAAAAGCGATGGAGGATAAAAGAAAAATCAAAAGAGAAGAAAGGGGGAGAGAGAAAGTAGTGACGCTACTAGAAGAATTTAAAGGTGACAAGCAATGAAAAACACTCTATCCAAAATGTCGCAAGCTGAAAAAGTTCTCGTTGTTGTTTTACTCTTGTCAGTGTCGTATTTAAGCAAAGTGGCTTATGTTAAAGCCACTTCTGAAACTCTTGTGAAAGTTGACCCTTATGTAAGTTCTGAGCCCATAGGTGAAACATTTACCGTTAACATAACAGTTGTTAATGTTCAAAATCTATATGGTGTTGAAGTTGCTCTGTATTGGAACGCATCAATCCTGCAAGTTGTAGGCGTGGATGTTCGATTAGGCGTTGAATCCTATTCAGACGGAGTTCTCTATGAAGGAACACAAGGTATTTTTATTGCACAAAACAAAACAGTTCAAGAAGGAGGCAAATATCTTCTAGCGGGCACATCAATGGATCCAGCCCCTCCTTTTGATGGTAGCGGAAACATTGTCAGAATTACTTTTACTGTAGCTGCCATTGGAAATTGTATGCTGCATTTGGAGACTAAACTTGCTGACTGGCCCCCGCCGGATAGAAAGCCACGCATCTCATGGCCGATTAACCACACAACAAATGATGGCTTCTTCGAAATCCCAGAGTTTCCCCCGATTATAATCTTGGCACTGTTTATAATTCTCTCAACCTTTACGGTTATTCTCTCAAAGAAGAGATTCTCCATAAAACTTAGGAGGTGAAAACGTTAACCATATGTGCAGGTTGAACAAAATGAACAAAAGAACTGTTCTCGCGATTTGCCTGGTGATCCTTCTGTTTATACTATTTGCCTATATAATTATGGGGGGCATTGTACGAGTAAAATCAGCAAAAGTCTATCTCAATCCTTACATGAGCACCGCGAAAGTCGGTCAGTCGGTTACAGTCGACGTAAACATTTCCGATGTCGTTAACCTTTTCGGGTGGGAGCTCAAGATGAGGTGGAACAAAACTCTTTTAGATGGTATTAAAGTCATTGAAGGACCTTTTCTCAAGCAAAGCAGCAACACTTTGTTCCGGCATACAATAAACAACACGGAGGGCTTCCTTCTTGTAGATTGTACACTCTTATACAGTGTGCCTGGAGTAAGCGGTAGCGGAACACTAGCAACCGTCGAGTTCAATGTTAAATCCATAGGAGAATGCAGTCTAGACCTTTATGACACAATATTAGTCAGTTCACTCGAACAACCAATAAGCCACGAGGTTACAAACGGCTGCTTTAACGCGATTCCATAATAGACGAAACATTCTAGGAAAGCTTACAATCGTATAACGCACTTTTTGGTCTTTCGATACGTAGAAATAACCAGTAGTTATGTCGGGATGATGCCACGCTGCATCGATATTTCCCGGAGGTACAACATCCCAGAAGACTTTACCTTTACTCCGAAGGTGGTTTACGTGAGCTCCCACATCTCCGGACCCTTTGATACTTGATTGCTCATAGATAATGTATGGATCAGCTGCAATAATAATGCTTCTTTTTTGCAAATATATCTCTATTCTCTCATAGTTCTTTAATTCTTATTTCACCTTCAGCAAAAGAAGCCCTCACTCCCAATAGACAGACTTAAACTTTAGCATGATTAACAAGTGTCCAGTAGAACACACGCCTACGATGCCTATAGAATCATTGAAAGATTGCTTAAGTCTGAAATCAGAAGCGGGAGGGTGGTGGGGTAAAGTTTTATCTCCTCCACACAACTTGTATTTTTCCTTTCTTGACTCATCAAGTCAGGTCGAACGTGTCATCTCCTTCTTTGCGAAGACTTCTGTTTTTCCTTTTCTTCAGAGGTCAACAACATAGTCCAAGCATGGTGGTTCGGATGCCACGTGAACACGTCCATGAAGGGTCCAGTATCGTGGCTAAATACAAAATGGACAGTATTGCCCTCCAGTTTTCCGAGACTGGAACTGGTCTCGATGTTACTCCGAAAGCATCAAACAAGTTTAGGACATAGTCTCCAGTTTTGTTGTCACAGCCTATAAGATAGACTGCCTTATACGGCGGGTTGCCTTCTTTCCCAATCTGTATTGCATTGAAATGGAGTTCAAGAAACAAGCCATTCAAAACCCATCGCCCGACAGCCTTCTGCAAGAGTTTTGTCGCCCATCTTGCCACGAAGATTCCATTTGCCGACTAAATTACTAAGGAAGTGTCCATAGGTTCTCGCCCACAGAACGTTACTTTTGAACCATTATTAATTCTGCGGTGTCTCATCCTGAGTCGGAGTCCCAAAAATAGATAATGCTAAACTTCTGCATTGGTTGGGTAGAGTTATGTCCATTCACAGCGAGTAATGGGCGTTCTGGAACTCTAACGCGTATCATAACATGACTGGAGAAAGTGTCAAGCTCTCGGGCGCGTAGCGAAAATGATAGTAAAATCTTATCCTTATGAGAGTGAATCTGCTACTTTTTACTCACAAATTGATAGTTTGCAGGAAAAGTTTGAAGCGAGAGTTTGAACCTATCCCGGGCTATCAACAAACCAGGTGGGGACGACTTTCAAACTTGGTCAATGATGATGTTGCAATTAGATATGCACTCGTGGCCAGATGGTGATGTCTCCCGCAACTCTCCTTCTTTTCGTAGATAATTACTTTTTTGTCGTTACATTCTTGACT
>Ga0172366_10002194_pt1 | contig 15294 bp, 15 predicted proteins | sample LakKivSesite69cm_FD_114533 | JGI IMG/M metagenome (GOLD analysis project Ga0172366, IMG submission 114533) | Sediment microbial communities from Lake Kivu, Rwanda - Sediment site 69cm | ecosystem: Environmental > Aquatic > Freshwater > Lake > Sediment | place: Rwanda: Western Province, Lake... | reverse complement strand
TGCCCCGAGATCATCGGCATGCTACATAGTCAGGGATACCATCTTCATGGTCAACTCTCTCTTGTCCCTGTCCACATCGCAAAGAAAAGACCAGGACGGGGGACTGGGATACCAATCAAGCTGAATCAACGGAGCGTGTATGCTCCACTCAAGGTTATGCAGCCTGAGCAGTCGCTTAAGCCTGGGAAGCTCACCAGAGGGAAGATTGTAGAACTCACCACGGCGAAGGCCATTGCCAATTATCATCTCATCGAAAAGGTCAAGGTTATGACAGTGAAAGCCGAGATTGCTCATATCACTTTCTGGGGCCTATCGACTTGAGATAGCCCCGATAGTTGCGCAGGGTCTCATCCATGTGGTCGCCGCCGAACTTCTCCAGCATTGCTTCGGCGAGAATTATAGCCAGCATGGCCTCCCCGATAACTCCCGCTGCCGGTACAACGCAGATATCGCTCCGTTCGAAATGGGCCTCAACTTTCTTGCCCGTCCGCAAATCTACAGAGGGCAAGGGTTGGCTCATAGTAGGAATAGGCTTGACCACGGCGCGGACAACTATCGGCTCGCCGTTGCTAATGCCGCCCTCGATACCACCTGCTCTGTTCGTGGCATGCCTCCAGCCACCCCTGGCACCAAGCTCTATAATGTCCTGAACCTGAGAGCCGGGCAGGCTTGCCTCATTAAAGCCAGCCCCTATCTCCACACCCTTTACCGCATTAATACTCATCATCGCCCGGGCTATCCTGCCGCCGAGCCTGCGGTCCCAGTGGACATGGCTTCCCAGTCCGATGGGCACTCCGCCGGCGATTACCTCGAAGATACCGCCCAGGCTGTCCCCTGCCTTTTTGGCTGCGTCAATCGCTGCCAGCATAGCCTTCTCCGACCTTCTGTCGGCACAGCGGACAGGCGACCTCTCCACCTTCGACCAGTCAATTTTCTCGACCTGCTTAGCCCAGTGCCCGCCGATGCAGACGGTATGGCTATGTATCTCGATGCCGAACTCAGCAAGCAGTTTGCGGGCCACGGCTCCTACAGCGACGCGGCTTGCCGTCTCGCGGGCGCTGGCACGCTCTAAAATAGGGCGGACATCGTCGAGGTTGTATTTCATAGTACCCGCCAGGTCAGCGTGTCCGGGGCGGAGGCGGGTAACAGGCTCAACTTCCTGCTCCACCGATGTCACGCTCATCGCCTCTTTCCAGTTCTCCCAGTCCCGGTTGAGTATGAGCAGTGCGATGGGGCTGCCCATGGTCATTCCATGCCGCACACCGGAGGCGATCTCCGCGCGGTCCTGCTCGATAGCCATGCGAGCGCCCCGGCCATATCCCCCCTGGCGGCGTACCAGGTCGCGGGCTATGTAGTCCTCGTTGAGGGCCAGCCCTGCGGGTACCCCTTCGATAATTGCTACCAGCCCCTGTCCATGCGATTCACCGGCGGTTAAAAAACGGAACAATTTGTTTCCTCCAACCAAGTTCTCGATGGGTGGGTTAATCTGCTCGAGTAGATAGAACCTTTCTTTATGAGTTAAGCATTCCTGAGCCAAGGTCAAGGATTCTTGATACACTCATCGTGATTGTCCACATTGCGCATAATAAATGTTTCACCGCGCCGCTCAAATGTCATACGGTATTTAGCATCAACATAAGCTTCAAAAACGCCTTTCACTCCTTCTAAAGGATGGCTTCGCAATCCAGGTCGCCTGAAGTCAAATTCCAGTAAAAAAAGAGCTTTATCAACTTTACTCTGTATTGTTTTAGGCAATCTCTCGTACTGTCTAACAAACCGCTCGGTAAAATGGATAGGCATAGCAAATTAAACCTTGCGGGTCGCTCCCGAACCTTTCTTCGCCTGCTTGTGCAGAAAGGTTACGGCTTCCCTGGCGCTATCAAAGCTGTGAACACGCCCAGCGCGAATATCCTCTTCAGCCTCCCTCTCTCCCTCCTGCCAGCGCCGGGTCCAAAACCATGCCTGGTCTTTATCTACCAGCTTCTTCACCCGCAGTACAATCTCGCCGTCCTTGACCTTTACATCAAGGAAATCTCCTTCCTCAATATTCAGAGCCAGCCGGGCCGAGCGAGGCAAAGTAACCTGCGCCTTTCTGCGTACCTGAATTAATTCCGCCATATTGAAGCTCCTTGAATGTCTGACTGTCTGACTTTCCGACGCACTAACTATAGCACAATAAAAATGTGATTTCAAGAATAAACCAGTATACGAAGCAGAACCGCTACCAGTGAAAATTTGAGGTTGGACGTTTTATAAACGCTTAGGGCGTTCGGCCGAACGCCCTACTTACGCCTATATGCGCTATATTATGCCACCAACGCTGGTGCATGTCATCCCTGCTTGCGCGGGAACGGTATCCTGTGGATGATAACATCCACAGGGAGCAAAAACATCTACTCCTAGAAATGCCACTTGTTAAACAACTAACGTCGATTTCTTAGCTCTTACGAGCACCTGGATTCCCGCTTACGCGGGAATGACATCTGATAACAGTCTTGATTGGTGGGAGACGTTTCACTCCACCCACCTACCAGAGTTCACGTTCTATTTCCACAACTTGAGAAATTGCGCAGGCGTGACGACTCTGAGCCCTGATTTCTTCGCTATGTTCGGATTATCAAAAAAACGCTTGTCTCCTGTAATCAAGTAATCAGGCTGCGCCGCTATTGCTGCAGCCAGGATACTGGCATCTTCAGCACTCAAGAATTTAGTCCAACAAGCTATATCTTCAGATGATGGGTCACCCATAATTTCAGGTGGGGCACTAACCAAAAGCTTTCTCAAAGATGTAAGCGTCGAGGGAAGCTTCCTGTTTATAGTTCGCACCACTTCCTCCAATACCTGTTGAGATACAACCACCCTCAGTTTGCCTTCAATGTAATTATTCAAGATAGAAGCCGGCGCTCCGCTTGAGGAATACAACCCCGAAAAAATGACATTGCTATCCAAAAAGACACGAGGTCTAACGTCTGGCTGCATATCGCTCCTTGATAATCTCCTGTCTAACCCTGCGGCCTGTTTCCTGAAGTTCTTCTTCAGTTATGCCCGAGCGTTTAAAAGCCTTTTGTATCTCCTTCAGTGCATTCAAAGCAGCAACCTTCTTTGGTCTGGCTACCAAAGCAGAGCCTTCGAGAATCAACTCCAGCATATCTCCGGGGCCGATCTCCAGTTTATCACAGACTTCTTTCGGCAGGGTGATTTGCCTTTTGGCACGCAGTACTACATCTGTTACCTTCTTCTCCGCCATGCGCCTTTCCTCCTATGTCGGAATTAGGAATTCCTACGTCAGACATCAACGATTATTCCAGAAACTCATCAATATGTCAACTTTAAAGCAGAACCGAAGATTTAACTACTAGGAGATTACATTAAACTACTTGAGGGCCCTTTTTGCGGCTCTCATCATTATGTCAATCGGTGCCGGCTTGCCTGTCCACAGCTCGAAAGATGCCGCACCCTGATATACCAGCATGGGCAGACCGCCCAGCGTACGCGCCCCCGCTCTTCTGGCCGCTGCAATCAGCGGCGTCTCCATGGGATTGTACACCACATCGTAGACCAGCGCCTTCTTGGGAATCAGCCCGCTCGCCAGAGGTGAGCGTCCCTCGCTGGCACTATCCTTCATACCTACCGATGTGCAGTTGACCAGCAGGTCGCATGTCGAAAGCGCTGTCAGGGTCAGGCCATCCTTCCACTTCAATGCGATGACCTTTGTATCCGATATTCTGAGGTCCCACGCCAGAGCCTCGCTTCTATCCTGCGTTCGGTTTAGTATAACGAGCGACTTCACACCAGCGCCCACCAGAGCAAAGCCCACCGCCCGCGCTACCCCACCGGCACCGATGAGGACTGCCCGCTTATTCCGGGGGGAAAAAGCGCCATCTTCTTCAAGTGCCCTGACAAAACCTCGGGCATCGGTATTATAGCCAACAAGCTTGTCATCCTTTTTCACTATGGTGTTCGCAGCGCCAATGAGCCGGGCAAGCTGGTCAAGCTTATCCAAAAACGGGAGCACTGCTTCTTTATAGGGTATGGTGACGTTCGCTCCAAGCTTCGAATCATCCCGCAATCCCTCAACTACCTCAGGCAGCTCATCCTTAGCTGTTTCCCACACCTTGTAACGAATATCCAGTTCCAGATGGTCGAAAGCGGCCTGCTGGAACTGCGGCGAGATGGAGTGCTTCAACCTATGCCCGATGAGACCAACAAATTTCGTCATGAGACAAACGCCACAAACCTATCCCAGGAAATTCGAAATCCGAAACAATTTCAAATTACAAAACTTCAATCATCAAAACGTTTCGGATTCCGATATTTGGATTTGCCTTCGACATAAGCTCAGGCCAAGGTTTAGAACTTCGAATTTAGAGCTTAGGATTTGCCCTGTCAAGGTAACCCTGCAGGATAAATGCCGCCGCCAGAGAGTCGCGGTGCTTCTTCCTTTTATCCCGCTTCATCCCCGTCTCCAGCAAAGTCTTCTCGGCGGCAACCGTGGACAGCCGCTCATCCCAGGTCACTACCGGAATATCAGTGCGTTCTTTAAGCAAATCGACGAAGGACTGCACAGCCTGCGCCTGTTTGCCCAGGCTGCCATCCAGCGAGCGGGGCATTCCCACAACAATGCGCTCCACTTCGTTATCACGGACAAGGTCAATTATCTGCTTTATAGCAGCCTCGTCTGTTATCCTCTCGACCACAGTGAGTGCGCTCGCTATGATACCCAGGGGGTCGCTCAGCGCCACGCCGATGCGCTTCTCGCCGATGTCGAGGCTCATGAGATGCATCCCCTAGACTTTCTCCGCCACCAGACTGGCAACCAGCTTCAGAGCCTGCTCCAGCTTGTCTTTGTCCCGGCCACCACCCTGACCCAGTTGGGGCCGCCCTCCACCGCTGCCTCCCGTCGCCTGAGCCACTTTCTTTACTATATCACCGGCGTTCAGACCTTTGGATACCATGTCCGGGGTCACCACAGCCAGGAAGTTGGGCTTGTCGTCCCAAACAGCAGCCAGCACAATCACACCGCTGCCCAGCTTGTCCCTGAGCACGTCGCCCATGTGACGCAGGGCGTCCATACTTGAAGCAGATACCTTAACCGCCAGCACGGAGACCCCTTTGACTGACTCCGCTTGAGTCAGCAGCGATTCCGCCGTCTCTTTGGACAACTGGCGCTCCAGGGCAACAGCGCGCTTGCGCTCCGAGTCCAGCTCCTCCAGGGTACCGGCTATCTTACTCTCGATATTAGCCGCAGGCACCTGAAGCTGCTGAGCGATCTTCTCCAGCAGGGAGGCACGCTCCTCAATCAATTTCTCAGCGCCCCTTCCGGTAACCGCCTCGATGCGGCGCTCGCCGGAGCCGATACTGCCCTCGCTGACTATCTGGAAGAAGCTTATATCGCCGCTACGGTCAACATGGGTGCCGCCGCAGACCTCAAAGCTCAGCGGAGATTCAGCCTGCCCCACCCTCACGGTCCTCACCACATCGCCGTACTTCTCACCGAAAAGGGCTATGGCCCCCTCCGCTACCGCCTGAGCGTAGGGCATTTCTTTCTTGGTCACCGGCAGGTTGCGCCGGATGCCATCATTTACTATTCGCTGTATCTGGGCCAGCTCCTCCTTGAGCACCGGCGCTTCGAAGGTGAAATCGAACCTGAAGCGGTCGGGGGCAACCAGCGAGCCTGCCTGGTGAACATGGCTGCCCAGCACCTGGCGCAGGGCGGCGTGAAGCAGATGCGTAGCGGTATGGTTGCGCGCTATGTCGAGTCGGCGCGACTGGTCAACCTCAGCGCTCACCTTCTCCCCCAAGAACACTGCCCCCTCTATCACTTTACCTTTATGTACGATGATTTCGCCGTTGGCCCAAACCGTATCGCTAACAGCTAACTTCCCCTGCTTACCTGTTATTTCTCCGGTATCGGCTACCTGACCACCCATCTCAGCATAGAACGGAGTACAATCCAGCACCACCTCTACCTGTTCTCCTTCGCTGGCAGCTTCCTGAGGCTTGCCATCGACCACTATACTGAGGACCTTGGCCTTGCAGCTTGTACGTTTGTAGCCCACGAACTCTGTCGAAGGCAATGATTTCGAAGCATAATCAAACGCCGTCGCTTTCTCGCCCAGCACGAACTTATGCGCCGCCCGGGCCCGTTCCCGCTGCTGCTCCATCTCAACCTCGAACCCTTCCAAATCAACTGCCAACCTTTTCTCAGCAGCAATCTCTGCCGTCAACTCCGAAGGGAAACCATATGTATCATAAAGCTTAAAAATCTCCCGGCCCGGAATTGTCCGAAGTATCTTTATTCCCTCGAGCGCCTGTAAGAACACAGGGTTCGGCGTAGACTCTTGCATTTTTTGAATCATTTTCTGCACTAGTTGCATGGATTCACGGATAGGCTGAGTAGCTTCCTCGGCTGCCCGCATCGATTCTTGCAGTGGCCGAGTAGTTTCCTCACCGACCCGCATTACCTCCTGCAGTAACTGGGTAGCTTGCTCAGTTGTCCGCATCAACTCCACCAGCGGCCGAGCAGCTTCCTCAGCTGCCCGCATTGCCTCTTGCAGTGACCGAAATGTTGGGCTTAGAATGAATTTAAACTCTTCCTCAGTTATCTTTGCCAGAGTCCTACCTAGGAAATCAAGGCCTGTGCTCAGCGTCTCGCCGAATCTGGTCTCCTCCGTGAGAATCACCTTGAGCACCGAGTCGCGGTTCTTCAGCAACTCGGGGTAGACATGGCCCATTCTAGCGTCGACCTCTTTGGCCACTTCGCCGAGAAAAGGCTTATCCAGGCCCAGAGTCCTGCCGAAAAGGGCGGCGCGCCTGAGTATGCGGCGCAACACGTAGCCCCGACCTTCGTTGGAGGGGATGACGCCATCTGCTATGAGAAATGTTACCGCCCGGCCGTGCTCTGCCACTATTCTCATGGCGCGGTCTGACTTTTCATCTTCACCATATTTCCGTCCTGTCAGTTGGGAGACCCGTTGAATAATCGGCGCAAACAGGTCGGTATCGTAAAAGGAGCGTTTGCCTTGAATCACGGTCGCTGTACGCTCCAGTCCCATGCCGGTGTCGATGTTCTTTCGCGGCAAGGGAGTGCGCTTTTTCTGGGCGTCCTGGTAATACTCGGTGAACACCAGGTTCCATATCTCCAGGAAGCGGCCGCAGCCGCAGCTCGGCGAGCAGTCAGGCCCGCAGGAATATTGTTCGCCGAAATCGTAGTGAATCTCGCTGCAGGGTCCACAGGGTCCGGTCTCTCCGGCAGGGCCCCAGAAGTTGTCCTTCTCCCCGCAGCGAACGATACGCTCCGCACTTACTCCTATATCGCGCCAGTAGCCGAAGGACTCATCGTCATCAAGGAAAATGGTTATCCAGAGCTTCTCCTTCGGTATCTTGAGCCAGTCCAGCACAAACTCCCAGGCCCAGGCGATAGCCTCCTTCTTGAAATAGTCACCGATGCTGAAATTGCCCAGCATCTCGAAGAAGGTGAGGTGCTTGAAATTGCCCACCGAGCCTATATCGGTGGTGCGGAAGCACTTCTGACACGATGCCAGCCTGGGCGAGGGCGGCACTGCCTCTCCGGTAAAATAAGGCTTGAATTGCACCATGCCCGCGCTAGTCAATAGAAGCGTGGGGTCGCCGTGAGGGATGAGAGAGGAACTGGGCATAATCTTATGCCCTTTTTGCTCAAAAAAAATAAGGTACTTTTCCCTGAGTTCATCACCAGTCATATTTTCTCCAGTAAGCTATATCTTTATTCTTGTGGATTTTAGAATAAGTTCGGGAACATGTCAATTTGGAAGGCAGTAGCGGCATACCTACTGCGTCCGCCAACTTTTTAACTTCTCCGCTATCTCTGCGTCTTCTGCGGTTAGAACCGTCCCAACCGTGCTGTGGTTGACAAGCTGAGCGTGATGTGCTAATTTCATTGCCATGCTGCCTTATAAAGTGGGCCATACTGTCGAACGGCTTGCTGCATTATGTCAAGAACTGCTCTCCGAACGGCGATTAATCCTTGTCAGCAATCGAGGCCCCGTGGAATACCGGGTGGCACAGAACGGGGAGTTGCAGCTAAACCGCGGCACCGGCGGGGTGGTGACCGCCCTCAGAGCTATCAGCAAGAATGTAGAGCTTACCTGGATCGCCAGCACTATGGGAGAAGGCGACCGTCTCGCTGCCTCGGGTCAGAACGGACGCTTTCAGGTGGCTCTGCCGGGGCACAGGCTTTACCTCCGCTTTGTTACCTCGCCGCGAAATGTCTATCACAAGTACTATAATCTCTTCTGCAATCCCCTGCTCTGGTTCCTCCAGCACTACATGTGGAATTCTCCCTACACTCCCAACGTCGATGCCAAGGTCTACGATGCCTGGGACAATGGTTATGTCGCAGTTAACCGCGCCTTTGCGGATGCCGTTATCGAAGAAGCGGCGCACGACAAGGTGCAACCATTCGTAATGATACATGACTACCAGCTATATCTGGTCGGCGGCTATATTCGCCAGAAAATGCCCAACGCCATCTTACAGCACTTCATCCATATACCCTGGCCTGCCTCAAGCTGGTGGCAGCTTTTCCCCGACCCCATGCGCAAGGCAATACTGGAAAGCCTCTGCGCTGCTGACATCGTTGGCCTGCAGACAAATCGAGATGTGCACTATTTCTTGCATAGCTGCGAAATGTTCCTCGACGAAGCCAAGGTCGATTATGAGAGCCACACCGTACTCCATGGAGGCCGCAAGACGCAGATAGCCTCGTATCCTGTCTCAGTCGACCTCGCTGCACTGCACAGAATAGTCCGCTCACCCCGCGTCCAGGAGTACGAAGAGAAACTGCGCCCTTACCTGGGCGAGCAGACCATAGTCAGAGTCGACCGGGCGGAACCAAGTAAAAATATCGCCCGCGGTTTAAAAGCCTTCGACATGCTGCTGGAGCGTTATCCCCACCTCGTGAACAAGGTCAAGCTCATCTGCTTTGTAGTTCCCTCCCGCTCCGGGATAAAACAGTATGAAAGGTACACCCAGGAAATATTCGATGCTGTAGAAGCCCTAAATGCCAAGTACGGAAGCGAAGGATGGCAGCCGGTAAAACTCTTCTTTGAAAATAACTATGCCCAGTCAATTGCAGGCATGCGTCTCTACGATGTACTCCTGGTCAACCCTGTAATCGACGGCATGAACCTGGTGTCCAAGGAAGGGCCGATTGTCAACGACAGGAACGGCATCCTGGTTTTATCAGAGTCCGCCGGTGCCTATGAGCAACTTAAGGAAAATGTTATCTCCGTGGCTCCGGCAGACTTGGAAGGAACCACCCAGGCGCTTTACGAAGCGCTGACGATGAACCCTGCAGAGCGGAAAAGAAAAGCCGAGGCACTCAGGAAAACTATCGAAGAGGAAGATATTACTACGTGGCTTTATCGCCAGTTCCGAGACCTCAGGAATCTCGCCTGTCAACTTCCACTGCTTCTGTCCGCTTGAAACGGGTCTGTTTCTTACCACGTGGTATTCCTCAACCCTCGCTAACACCATGCTCTCCTGACTGCGGAGATGTTGCATCCTTACGCTGAGAGTGGTAATCTGTTATGACTAAAATTTCCGGATACCCAAAAGAGGACAAGTGAAATTCATTAAGCACCAGTTGGGGTTCCTGCTATACGGCTTTATTTTCTGGCTCCCCCTTGCCATAGTGGTACTGGTTTGCGTCTACATTTTTGGAGACCTGGAACACTACGGGCACGTATTTCTCACTTTATTCGTTCCGGACCGGTTCGTTTACACGGGTATCGGAATAGTATTCTGGCTGGTAATCTTTTTCTTAAGCGGCGTATTATTGAAAACCACATCGGTAGGTGATTTTTTCTCTGGGATTCCCATTGTGGGCACTTTCTTCAGAAGGGGCGGGGAAATAATCACCGTAGATACCCTGGCAAATCTCACACCGTGCCTTTTCCTGTACTCGCCGACCTGTCCTTCTTACGGCTGGATACTCTCGGAAGAAAAAGTCAGAGTAAACCGTGAAAAGGCTAACTTCAACCTGGTAAATGTGTATTACCCCAACGTGCCCACCATTCTAACAGGCCAGGTTTACTCGGTAAGGAAAGAGACAGTGATAAAACTCGGCAACCCGTCCCGAGAAGTAATCGACGTCCTGCTTTACGGGCTGAGAAGGCCGGAGGATATTCAATATATTCCGTGGGAAGATGAGACGGAAGAAGAGTTCAAGGAAAGAGCTAAACGCTTCGGTTTGAATCAGGCACCGCTAAGGATACAACAGTAGCGTCACTTATAGCTTATCGCCGCAGCAGTCGTTATCATGACTTCAACATAGCCGGTAGCAGTGTCGCTCGCTACCGGAAGCCAAAGATAAATTATTAGCACAAAATATGAATATGGAAGTCATTATTGCTTCCATATATTGCTTGCATTCTATACAAGTTAGTCATATAATTCTAACGAGGTAGGACGATGGTAAGAAATGCTACACGTAAGAGAAAAGTGACATTCTCCTTAAGCGGGGACATTCTGGAAGAGATGAAAGGGCTGGTTCAAGCTAAAGAAGCATGGTCACAGAATAGATTTGTTGAAGAGGCACTGCAGGAGTATATCAAGAAAATGCGCCGGGAAATGTTACGTCGCGAGTTTGCTAAGGCGAGCCGTGACCCATTATTCTTATCTGATATTAGGCAGGTAGAGAAAGATTTCAGCCATGCTGACGCTGAGGCTGCGGAGCGCATGACATGAGCAGTGAAATGCGATGGGGCATATTCAGAGCTGACCTTGGTTATGGTGAGGGTTCTGAGCAAGCGGGACAGCGCCCTGTCCTTGTCGTCAGCAATGATAGCTTCAATCAGGTAATGCCCGTGGTTACCATACTTCCACTCACCTCGCTGAAAAAAGGGCGCAGGGTATATCCCTCCGAGGTTCTGCTGAGGCATGGAGACGCCAATTTGCCTGAGGACTCGATTGTACTGACTCACCAGATACGTACAATCTCTAAAAAACGCCTGAAGCACCCCTATGGCTATATAACGAACCCCGAAATGCAAAAGACGATTGAAGACGCCTTGAGAATCCACTTAGATTTAGATGTACCGTAGCCCAGCCTTGCTCTGAAGTTATATGAATACCATTTATTGCAATGAGAAATTCGTTTCTCTTTGTTGACGGAATCTACGCTTGAGCCCGGGGGCGATACTGAATTGCTTCGGCCAGATGGCTGGCGGAGATGGTCTCAGCGTCTGCGAGGTCGGCGATAGTACGGGCCAGCTTGAGGATGCGGTGGAAGGCACGCGCCGAAAGGCATAATTGCCTCATCGCTGCCTGGAGCAGGCTCTGCGCCGAGGGCTCTACCTGGCAGAACTCACGCACCTCCAGTGGGGTCATGTCGGCGTTTGAGGCCAGCTTTGTCCCATTGAACCGCTTGCGCTGAACGGAACGCGCCTGCTCAACACGCTGCCGCACTACCTCGGAGCTCTCCCCCATCCTGTCATCGGCCAGCTTCTCATAATCAATACGGGGAACTTCAACAAAGATATCGATACGGTCAAGCAGAGGACCGCTGATGCGCTTCTGGTAGCGCGAGACCACCACCGGAGAGCAGGTGCATGGCTTCACCGGGTCGCCGTAATAGCCGCAGGGGCAGGGATTCATAGCTCCCACCAGCATGAAGTTCGCCGGGAAGGTGACACTGCCCTGCGCCCGGCTGATGGTCACTATCTTGTCCTCCAGGGGTTGACGCAGGACCTCCAGGTCGGTTTGGCCGAACTCGGGAAGCTCATCGAGGAAGAGGACACCTCGATGGCTCAGGCTTATCTCGCCGGGCCTGGGCCAGCGGCCGCCGCCGACCAGCCCGGCATGAGATATGGTGTAATGCGGCGCGCGGAACGGGCGCTGCCTCATAAGCGGTGTATCCTGGGGAAGAAGGCCACTCACACTATAAATTTTGGTGACCTCTAAAGCTTCTTCAATGTCCATCTGGGGCAGGATGGACGGCAGCGAGCGGGCCAGCAGTGTTTTGCCGCTCCCCGGCGGGCCGCTCATGATGAGGTTGTGTCCACCTGCAGCAGCTACCTCCAAGGCGCGCTTCACATGCTCCTGGCCTTTGATGAGAGCGAGATTAGTCAATGAGGCAGGCTCCTCAGTCACTTCAAGCGATATATCATCTGCTACGCAGCTTGAAATAGGCTCCACCCCGCGGAGGTGACCGACGAGTTGAGCTAAAGAGGAGACCGGGATAATTGTCACACCTTTAATCAGAGAAGCCTCCCTGGCATCTGCCGCAGGGACGAAAACTGCGGATATCCCCTTATCTTTGGCCAGACCGACCATAGAGATGATGCCGTGAGTATGACGCAAACTGCCGTCAAGGGAGAGCTCACCCAGGAAAAGCATCTGTGAGGCATCCACCGAGACCTGCTCCGAACTGAGGATAATGCCCACCGCAATGGGAAGGTCATAGGCAGGACCAGCTTTTTTGAGGTCGGCCGGAGCAAGGTTTACTGTTATCCTCCGCATAGGGAAATAACACCCCGAGTTCCTGACGGCGGAGCGGACCCTCTCCCTGGCCTCCTGAACCGCGGTGTCGGGGAGGCCGACTATATTAACGGCGGGCAGGCCGCTCAGAATATCAACCTCTACCTCGACCTCCTGAGCGTCCAGACCGACCACCGCAGCAGTTTTGACTTTGGCCAGCATATTTAAGGTCGTCTCCTTCTGTGCACAGCCGTCATATTATAGCAGGTATAAAATTGCGATACAATTGTACGATAAGCGCCATCAAAACTTTTGAAAGAAACTCAAGCATCTGCTCGGATAGCTCGCTTCGCAGTGTCCATAGATAGGAGCAGCTTCGTTCCATCCAGAGAACTGGTATAATATGATGAACTATTCAACCTGTAATTAACTATGGATAAAAAAGGAATCGCTAAACTTGCCCTGAGATTCATCATCCTTATCGGCGTCGTTAACCTGTTTGCCGACTTCACCTATGAAGGGGCAAGAAGCATTAACGGGGCGTTTCTGGGCAGCCTGGGTGCCAGCGCAGTGGCGGTGGGTCTTATTGCGGGATTCGGAGAATTTGCAGGCTACGGCCTGCGCTCTCTGACCGGCTTTATCGCTGACAAAACACACAAGTACTGGCTGATGGTATTCGTCGGCTACGCAATCAATATGTTCGCCGTGCCCGCTCTGGCGCTGGCCGGGAACTGGCCGGTTGCCGCAGTATTAATGATTGCGGAACGCACCGGCCGCGCCATCAGAAAGCCTTCGACCGAAACCCTGCTTTCCTTTCCCGGGAAAGAAGTGGGGCAAGGATGGGCATTCGGCCTGAACGAAGCGCTGGACCAACTGGGCGCCACCATCGGCCCTTTGATCGTGGCGCTGGTCTTGTTCTTGAAAGGCAGCTACAAGGACGGGTATGCAGTCCTGTTGATTTCGGCCATACTTTGCGTGGGTGTGCTAATCGCTGCCAGGCTGCGCTTCCCCAAACCCGAAAATCTGGAGAAGAAGTCGCCTACTCCCCTGCAAACCAAAGGGTTCCCCAGAGCCTACTGGCTTTATGTTATTGCCGGGGCTTTGATTGCGGCGGGCTTTGTCGATTTCTCTTTGATCGCTTTTCATTTTCAAAGGACGGAGAACGTCAGCGTCGAATTCATACCGGTCTTATACGCGGTGGCTATGGCCGTGGCCGGTATCAGCTCACTGATTATCGGCAGATTGTTCGATAGACAGGGTTTTATCATTCTTATTCTGGCGTTTTGCCTTTCCGCATTTTTCGCGCCTTTTGTCTTCCTGGGGAAACTGCCGTTCGCCTTCGTGGGTATGACCCTCTGGGGAATCGGCATGGGCGCGCAGGACTCGCTGCTAAAGGCAACCATTGCCAACATGGTCTCGAAGGATAAACGCAGCACGGCGTTCGGCCTGTTCGATACCGGCTTCGGCATGGCCTGGTTTGTGGGGAGCGCAATAATGGGCTTGCTCTACTCCAAATATATCGTTGCCGTCATAGTATTTTCAGTATTGCTACAACTGGCCGCCCTGCCGGTTTTTACTTTTGCGGAACGCAAAAGCAAAGGGCAACGCTAAATTCTTGACGTTGCACAGTGCCAAATATAGAATGACGGTGGAATGTTGAACGAAGACTCAAAGATGCAGGGCGCTGCGCCCGATATAAAATATAGCTCCTTCTCCTCAGGGAAATGGTCTCAGGACTCAACCGCCGTGCCCAGAGAGATGGCACTAACCATCTACATAGACAATTCGGAACTGGTGACCATCCTGTGTACCCCGACCAAGCTCAATTGCCTCGTGCTGGGGTTTCTCTACTCGGAGGGCATCATATCCGGCATGAGCGACGTAGCAAGCATGAGGGTATGCGAGGAGGACTCGCTGGCCGATGTCAAGCTGAGCAAACCGGGATATACGCCTCCGGCACGGCGCACCCTGGCCTCCGGCTGTGGAGGCGGAGTGAGCTTCGCCACAGAGGTGCAGAAGGTAGAATCCCGGATTACGGTCAAGCCCGAGGAAGTGCTCGCCCTGATGAAGCAATTAAATGAGAGAGCGGAGCTATATCGCTTTTCCGGCGGAGTACATACCTCCGCGCTCTGCAATAACAGCAATGTGCTGGTAGTAGCCGAGGATATAGGCAGGCATAATACTCTGGATAAGATTATGGGCGAATGCCTGCTGACTAAGCTGTCCACCGATGACAAGCTGCTGCTTACCACCGGCCGCATCTCCTCGGAGATGCTATCGAAGACGGCGAGAATGAAAACTCCCATTGTCGTTTCCCGCAGTTCTCCTACAGACCGTTCGATTTCACTGGCCGAGAGATCGGGTATTACACTGATAGGCTATGTGCGCGGCAGCCGACTGTCCGTTTACTCCCACGCGGAGCGAGTGACGCCGCCATAGAAGCAGCCGGAATCGAAATGCACACAACTGTAGATGCGAGAGGAATACCCTGCCCCAGACCGCGCCAGATGACGATTGAAGCCATCCGCCTGGCAAGACAGGGGGAGACGATTGCTGTGCTGGTCGACAGGGCTGCGGCTCGAGATAGCGTAATCAGGGTACTCAAGGCGTTCCAGCTTCCCTATAAATCGGCAAAAAAGGCCGGCTGCTATGAAATCCTCATCACCAGGGAAAAGCTGTGGATGGAAAAGTGAGAGCCGCATCGCTCCGAAGCTAGTGTCCTGTTCCGGAAATTAGTTGAATAATTGTGCAAAGCACTACTCAGACTGGATAGCCATTCCGAACTTGATTCGGAATCCAGGAATGTGGACGGACTGGATTCCGGCTTCCGCCGGA